>Ga0268299_1000120_pt1 | contig 312192 bp, 292 predicted proteins | sample NOBtaG_FD_193484 | JGI IMG/M metagenome (GOLD analysis project Ga0268299, IMG submission 193484) | Activated sludge microbial communities from bioreactor in Nijmegen, Gelderland, Netherland - NOB reactor | ecosystem: Engineered > Bioreactor > Aerobic > Activated sludge | place: Netherlands... | reverse complement strand
GCGTTCTCGGCCTCCAGCTCCTTGAGCCGCCGGGCGTCAGGCACGCTCATGCCGCCGAACTTGCTGCGCCACAGGTAGTACGAGGCTTCGCTGAAGCCATGCCGGCGGCACAGGTCCTTGACCGCCATGCCGGCGTCGGCCTCACGCAGAAAGCCAATGATCTGTTCTTCGGTAAACCGCTTCTTCACGTCCAATCTCCTGCGTCCGGGGGATTGGACTCCAAATCACCGTGCTACTCAAAATCGGGGGGACGTCGCCGCCCCCTGCGGGTCGATGCCCGAACGGCGCGACCGCTTGAGGTTTAACTTGAGGCGCCACCGCCGACATGCCGTCTTGAGCGAAGAGGTAGGCGTTACGTTTTAGTGTTCGTCTTGTGCCGACCAACGTGAGCGATGACCACCTTCTGAGTTTCCCTATCCCAGTGCATGTGGATCGAGATACAGGTATCCGCTTGTTTAGCCCCGACGGTGATGTGCGGGGAAATGTCGATTTCCTGACCGTTGTACCTTGCTTCGTACTCGCCGCGCCACTTGCCGCGCGAAGTTTGTGAAACGTCGTCCTTGTAATCGAAGCCGCGCTGACGGAAGAGATTCTTGAGCGGACCGGGGCTCTTGCCGCCCGACAGGCCGACGACCCAGAGGCCGGCGACTTCGTCAATGGCTTGAAGAGCTTGAAGTACTCGTGACGGGGCTCGATACGGCGAGAGTCGTGCGGCCTCCACAGCGGCATCGAGGAATACCAGATGCTTCGACTGCTCCTGAACTGCGGCAACCGCGTCCGCGACGCTCGTTGGCTCGTCTGTGTGGCCCTCCTCAGCACGCCCGCACGGAGGTTCTTCGCAGGCGGTCGTGGGCGCAACGAGAAGAGCATTGAGGTTCTGCCGCAGCGTCTGGTTCTCGGATTGGCTGAGCGCCAGCTGTTCACGAAGGGCCTTGAGAGCGTCTTCGGCCTCGATTAGCTGCTCAAGCAGCTGATCTGCGTCATCTGAGGATTCGTTCCGCCGAGCCAGGCGCTCCTCTTCGTCAAGTTCACTGCGGAGATCTACCAGATCCGCTGGCTCGAGGAAGCGATACGATGTGGCCTCCGCTCCTGCGGCAAAGATCTGCGGGACCAGTTCATCGGTGTGCGTGAACTGCCGCAATCGCCACGGCATCCAAGCTGGATGCTTAAAAGGGTTATCGGCAAGGGTAAAGCCGGGCCAGTAGAGGCGAACGGCACCCGCATAGCAAGAGAACGACTTGCCAAACTCCTCGGTGAGACGAAATGCGGCCCACTTGTCTGCAAGTTCGAAGACTCGCATAAGACCCGCCACCCCTCCTGCTAGGCCGTCCACGCCTATAAGCGGGCGATCGGTCAACAGATCGTGCGACACAAGCACCACGGGAAACGGGCGCTTGGAATCTAGGAGCAACTCGCATAACGACTCGAGCGCGTCTGCATACACAGTTTGCGGAAGGCTCGTGTATGGATAACCACCCAACGTTGCCGAGCATAGAGACGTGAGTTCTCTGACGATTCTGGGCGGACCAAGCTTGATATTCGTCGGCTGGATTGAGAAAATGGTCCCTGCCACGGCAAGTTTCAACGTGATCGTGGCCGCAGGTAGGCCAATAACCATCCGAATCTGGACACTCCAGGCGAGTCCTTTATCGTAGTCATCGGGATAGTACCAGTCGACTTCCAGCAGTTTTATCGCAGGGTCGCAGGCCCGCGCTCTAACCGACCAACGAAAGGAGTGTCTTTCGGCGGGTTCGTGAGAAGACGCTCCGATCGCATCCAGATGAGGCGGGCTGAAACTGATGCCGCGACGTTTATACCAATCCTCGATCCACGCCGACAAAAGGTCGAATGTCTTGATGACGTCATTGCGGGCGGACAGCCCCATCGAAACTGCGTAGACGGTTCTCATCTTGCCTGCCCGACGTCCCATCGATTGAGGTAGTTGGCCCTTTAGAGGCCGGGGCTAGATCATACACAAATTCAACCATGCTCGAGCTGCAAACAATACAGAAAGTAGCCCCAAAAATAGCTACAGAATCGTCCCTCCTAAAGCACAAGTTAGGAAATTTTCCCTATTGCCTTAACCGTAAATTGCATTTGGTATTCAAAAAGCAAGATATTTTGCGCCATTGATGCCGCGTATCTTAAGTTATCAGAGAGATCTGCCGCCATAAGAACGCCATAAACTTCTGAAATATCAGAGACATTCTCTTTCAACCAACCCATGTATCGCAAAACCTGGCCGACAGCAGCATCTGACCCTCTTCCAAGCTTTAATTCGAACACATAGAGGCATTTTTTATCATCAATTGCCAAAACATCTATCACGCCAACGTCGGTACGATACTCTATGCCATCACCATTTCTATCCTTAAATAGTTTTATATTACCTGGCAATCCATAAATTGTGCTTATGTTTTTAGCCAAATAATCTCTCAGGTGGCTTTCTAGTGCAAATTTACTACCTTGATAGTCTATATTTTCTTGAGTTTTAATATCCGCATCAAAGGCTAGATCATCAGCTAAATAAGCGGTATCATACTCATACGAAGATCCCTCATCGGAAACACGCCTTATGGCTAACTTTTCATTATCTGTTTTGTATATCTCCCAAACGCCATGCCTTTTAATGTCATATATTTCATAGTATCCGTCTGCGCTTTTAAATAAGCAGTCATATTGGTTTCTTGTATTCGTTAGCCTAATTTGTTTTCCCCCGCCGTAATGAATGCGTGATGGAGCATTTACGGTTATCATAGTTGCATCATATCTAATATTAACTTTATTTATATCTGGATGATTTTTAGCAAAGTATTTCTCAAGCATGGGAATAGTAGCCCTTCCTCCCAAGTCTTTCACTGCATCTCTAATCATATTCCAAACTGCCACTTGTCACCTCCGTAACCGAAATTTGATCAATCGGAACCAACCGGGTGATATCGCTCCAAGTCATGCCTGGAGTTAGCGATATCAACTGGTTCTGCTTTGACTCCAGAACTGGCAACCCAACATTTCCAGATGGCCGATCTGTCGCCGCGAAACCCCGAAGCTGCTCGACGGCATGCGCGAAGTGCTACGGGCGACACTATAGTTATCGGACCAAGCTGCCCCACCTTGACTCTGATGACCTGCCCCGGTTTTCCGGGCCAGTGTGATTTGAGTAGGGTCCGTTTTTGAGAGAGGAAGGTCATGAAGAAGCGTTTCACCTACGAGCAGATCACCGGCTCAGAACGGTACGCGCTCCAGCGTGACCTGCACCTGACAGCGGCCTTGCGCTGCGGCCGGCGTGAGGCTCAGTGCGCGCACGCGCAGCCGGCGGTCCGGCAGCCGGTCGAGCCAGCGCAACAGACTCTCATAGGGCAGATCGTTGAAGTTGATCTGGGCGGCGGCGTCCCCCTGGCTCTGGGCCGCGGCGACGAAGGGTTCGAGCGCCAGCTCCCGCACCGTCTGCTGCGCAGCGACGAGCGGGCTCTCTCCGACCGTATCAGCCTCGACAGCGGACGGGCGCAGTTGGCGGATCAGGGCGGCGTCGGCCTGCATCTGCGCCCATTGCGCGCGCTGCACCACCACCGTCGTTTCCAGCGCCTGCCGATGGCGCGACGCGGGCCGGACCACGCCGACGATCCAGGCGGCCGCCACGATGGCCAACGCGGCAAGGGCCAGCAGTCGCTGTTCGCGCAGGCTGCGTTCGGTCCACCAGGCGCGCAGGCTCATGAGCGCCGCTCCAGCCGGATGCGCGCGCGGGTGGTGTCGTTGCCGGTGCTGGCCGATAGCCGGCGCATGCCGATGCCGGCCCGCGCCAGCGTCGGCGCCAGACCCTCCAGCGCGGCCAGATCGCCGGTGTGCACGGCCAGTTCGAGCGCGCCGTCCTGATAGCGCAATTCATCCAGCCCGTAGCCCGGCAGGCCCGACAGGGGCTCCGAGAGAGCGCCCAGGAGATCGAGCAGCGGGTCGGCGCCGCTGCCTTGCCGCAGACGCGCGACCTGCTGGGCCATCTGCGCCGCCGGGTCGACCACGCGGCGGGCGCCGGGAACCGCTTCGCGGTAGAGCTGCGCCATCTGTTCGGCGAGGCGTGCCCGTTCGGCCTCCAGCGCGGCGGCGTGGTAGGCCGGAATCGCTGCCGCGAGCGCGGCCCATAGACCCGCCACCGCCAGAGGCAACCGCCAGCGTTTCAGCAAGGCGGGCACGCCGTCCTCGCGCGCGCGTCCCGCCCCATCCAGGCCGAATGCGGACACCAGATCGGCAGACGGCGCCTGCCAGCCCGCAGCCGCCGCGACCCGGGACACCGCGACGTCGGGACAGGCGACGGCGAGGCGGTCGGCGAGCGCATCGTCATCGACGATCCACAGCCGGCCGGGGCGCCCAGCCGCGTCGGCGAGCCCACGGCGCAACAGGGATTCGAGCACGGCCGCTTCGCATCCCCACCCGGACCAGCGTCCGGTGCGCACGCTGGCTTCCCCGCCCGGCCCCACCGCCACCGTCCAGCAGCCCGGCTCCCAGGCGAGCGCCAGGCAGGCGGGCAACAGCGGCAGGTCCGCCAGCCCGGCCGCGACGAGTTGCGCGCGCCAGCGCGCCAGGTCCGCGCGCCCGGCGGCGACGACGGGCACCGCGCCGTCGCCCTGCTGCGGACCGATGGTGAAGGCGTAGTCCTCGACCTCGCCGGGTAGCGATTCCTCCAGCGCAAAGGGCACGGCGCGCACGAGCGCCGCCCGGCGTCGCGCCGGCACCTGCACGCGTTGCAGCAACAGCCGCGAGGTCGGCGCCAGCACACAGGCCGGCGCCGCCGCCGTGCGTGCCGTCGGCCCCGCCTCGCCGGCGGCCGGCAGCGGCTCCCCGCCGGGCCAGCCGGTCGGCGGCTCGGCCGCATCGACGCCGAGGTGAATCAGGCCATCACGCATCGGTTTCGATCCTCTGGCGCGCCCAGACGGAAACCCGCTGGCCATCGCGCCGCAATTGGGTGTGGTAACGCCGCGTGCCGCTCGAGGCGGTGATGCGGGAATCGAGTTCGAAATAGCCGCTGGCCGTGGTGACGAGCCCAGCATAGTCGGCCGGCGCGCCGGGTGCCGCCGCCAGCCAGTCCTGCACGCCGGCGAAGGGCCGCGCCTGCCGGCGGCGGGCCAGCGCCGCGCCACTCTGCCCGCCCGCCAGCAGTTCCAGCAGCAGCGGCGGCGCCGTGTTGACGTTGATCGCCGCAGGCTCCGGCAAGACCGTCACATACGGCGCCAGACGGCTGAGCGCGGCGCCGTCGACGCCAGCCACGAAGCGCAGCTCCTGCACCGAGGCGAGCGGCCCGTTGGCGGCGCGATAGGGCGGTTCGGCGCGCAGATAGAGCGCGTCCTCGCCGCCGCCGGGCAAGGCCAGGTTGTCCGCGTCGATCCAGTCGACGATGGCCTCGACGCGCACCGCCGGCAGGTCCAGCCGCTGCAGCAAGGCGCGGAACAACCGGATCGCCGGCGCATTGGGCTGACCCGCGACCACCAGCGCGTTGAGATTGAACCGCCCCTGCAGATCGGTGAGCGTGCCGGCCACCGCGCCGCCCTGCACCTCGGGCGCCAGCGCGGGAAGCGCCCAGATCTCGCCGGGGTGATCCACGGCGGGGCCGCGACCGTCGCGCCGCAGGACGGCGACCGCCCAGGCCTCGAGACTCGCCACATCCTGCGCTGCCCGCAGTTCCTCCAGCATCCCGGCGGTGCGCCCGCCGAAGGCATCGAGCCGCGCCAGCCAGCTCACCGCCAGCGCGGTTGCGAGCGCCGCCAGCAGCACCGCGCCCAGCAGCGCCACGCCCCGCTCCCCCGCGCGGTCCGCGCCGCTCACGGCAACACCCAGCGCCGTTCCAGCACGCCCCAGCCGGCGATGTCCCAGCGCAGCGCCAGAGCGCGCGGCAAGGCATCCGGGGCGGCGGCGGGCGGCGGCCAGTCGGCACGCCAGCGGCCTTCCTCGTCGAGCCAGGTCAGATCCGCCGCCCGCACGCCCGCGAACACGGTCGTGAACGCCGGCGCATCCCCCGGCGCAGCGTCCAGGACCGGACTCGCCGCGCGCTCCCAGCGTCCGTCCCGCAGGCGGTATTGCACGCGCAAGAGGTCGGCGCGCGGGAAATCCAGCGGATTGGGCACGCCCGCGCGCACCAGTTGCAGCGCGCCGGGTCGGGCCAGCAGGGGCGGCTCGGCGTCGCCGCGGGCGTCGCGCACGCTGCGCCGCGCGAGCTGCGTAAGGTCGCGCTCGAACAGCGCCTGCGCGCGCTGCAGCGCGGTCCAGCGCGCCTGCACCTCGGCGGCCGCCTCCTGGGCGCGCAGGGCGCCGCGCAGCCCCTGATAGGCCAGGGTGCCCAGCACGGCGAACACCATCAGCGCCACCAGCAGCTCCAGCAAGGTGAATCCGGCGGCGCGCCGCGTCATGGCCGGCCCAGGTGCACGACCCAGCGGCCGAGCACGTCGGCGGCGTCCGCATCGCGCGCCACCACGACCTCGGCCCGCCGCAGATCCGGATCGGCCACGGGCGTGATGCGCACCTGCCAGTACCAGCGCCGCCCCAGCATCGGCGCCTCACCGCGCCGTGTGCCGGGCGCCGGCCATTCCGGGGCCAGCCGCAGATCGGTGATCACGTTCTGGGCCACCCATGCCGCTTCGGTGCGGTCGCGCAGATGCCCGGTGTCCGACGCCGCGCGCCCGGCCGCACCCGCCAGCGCCGCCAGCGCCAGCGCCGTGACCAGCAGCGCGATCATGACTTCCAGCAAGGTGAACCCGGCGTGGCGGCGCATCGTCCTCAGGACCCCAGCGCCGCGCTGCGGATCTCGCCCCAGCCGGTGCCGCTCACGACGCGCCGCGCTCCGGCCTGTTCCAGTTCGATGCGAAAGGCACTCACCTCGCCGCTGCCGAGCAGATAGAGCTGCGGCAGCACGGCACCGGGACGGGCCTTGGGGAGCGCGCGGCCTTCGACCGCGGCGTGCCAGCGCAAGCCGGCCGGCCAGGCATGATCGGCGCACGGCGGGTCGGCCGGCACCTGCCACGCGCCGGCCCGGTAGACGAGAAAACCATAGCCCTGTGCGTTCAGCCGCAGGCCGAAATGCCGCGGACCGGCCACGGCGGCATCGAAGGCGCGCTCCAGGCACAGCGCCAGCCGATCGCTCTCGCGCGCGAGCACGCGCCCCGGATCGGGCCCCCGCGTGGACAGCAGGACCGCCGCGCTGACGATGCCGATGACGACCAGCACCACCATCAGCTCCACCAGCGTGAAGCCAGCCGCGCGCCGCATGCGCTAGTCCAGCGTCCAGCTCTGGATGTCGGCGCTGACGCCCTCGCCGCCGGGCTGGCCGTCGGCGCCCAGGCTGCTGATGTCGACCTCGCCGTGCACGCCCGGGCTGAGGTAGAGATAGGGCCGGCCCCAGGCGTCCTTGGGCATGCGTTCCAGATAGCCGCCCTTGCGGTAGGCCGGCGGCAGCGGTTCGATGGCCGGGGCTTCGACCAGCGCCTCGAGTCCCTGATCGGTGGTCGGATAGCGGTAGTTGTCCAGGCGGTAGAGATTGAGCGCGGTCTGCAACGCCCGGATGTCCTGCCGGGTCCGGGTCACCCGCGCCATGTCCGGGCGGTCCATGATGTTCGGCACGATGAGCGCCGCGAGGATGCCCAGGATGACCACCACCACCATGATCTCGATGAGGGTGAAGCCCGCCGTGCGCTTGCGCTTGTCCATGATCGCTCCCTAGGCCATGAGTTGATTCAGGTCGAAGATCGGCAAGAGGATCGCCAGCACGATGACCAGCACGATCCCGCCCATGAGCAGGATGAGCATCGGCTCGAGCACCCGCACGGCAGCGGTGATCCAGGCTTCCTGATCCTGTTCGAGCTGCTGCGCCGCCCGCTCCAGCATCTCGCCCAGGCGCCCGCTGCCCTCCCCGCTGGCGATCAGGTGCAGGGTCATGGGCGGGATGCGACCGGTCCGCTGCAGGCTGGCGAACACCGTGGAGCCCTCGCGCACCCGCTCGGCCGCCGCCAGCGCCGCCTCGCGCAAGGGCAGGCGCAACAGCACCGCCGCGGCGATGCGCAGGGCCTCCACCACGGGCACGCCGCTGCTCACCAAGAGGCCGAAAGTGCGCGTGAAATGGGCGATGTCGTTGCCGGCCAGCATGCTGCCGAGCAGCGGCAGGCGCAGCAGCATCTGTTCGAACCGGCGCCGGAAACCCGCGCGGCGCAGGGCGCGCAGCAGCGCCACGAGCCCCAGCGCGCCGATGGTCAGCAGCGCGAGTCCCCAGTCGCGCAGAAAGGCGCTGAGGGTGATGAGCGCGCGCGTCAGCCAGGGCAGGGGCCGGCCCAGGCCGGTGAACACCTGCACCACCTCGGGCACCACGAACACCAGCATGGCGACGACGATGCCCACCGACACCACGCTCAGCAGCGCGGGGTAGATCAGCGCGGCGGTCACGCTGCGGCGCAGCCGGTCGCGATTCTCGGTGTGCTCGGCGAGCCGCTCCAGCACGGCGTCGAGGTGGCCGGTCTGCTCGCCCGCCGCGACGGTGGCGACGTAATCGGCCGGGAAGGTCCCCGCGAAGCGGTGCATGGCGCCGGCCAACGGCTGGCCCTCGCTCACCTGCGCATGCAGGGCGAGCAGAATGGCGCGCGGGGCCCGCTTGGGCGTCTGCGCTGCCACCGCCTGCAGGGCTTCGGCCAGGGGCACGCCGGCGCGCAGCAGGGTGGCGATCTGGCGGGTCATGAGCGCCAGCGCCCGCACCCCGACCCGGCCCGCGCGCCGCCGGCCACGCCGCTCGGCGGCCTCGGCGACGGGCGTGACGTCGAGCGGCGTCAGTCCCTGTTCGCGCAGCCGCGCCCGCACCTGGCGCGGATGATCGCCTTCCTGCACGCCGCGGTGATGCCGGCCGCGCGCGTCGATGGCTTCGAAGTGGAACGCCGCCACGGCTCAGTCCTGCCGGCTCACGCGCAGCACTTCGTCGAGCGTGGTGATGCCGGCGCGCACCTTGGCGAGCCCCGCCTCGCGCAGGGGCAGCGATTGTTCGCGGGCGACGCGCGCCATGTCCGCCTCGGGCGCGCCGTCGTGGATCATGCGGCGCAGGCGCGCATCGATGCCGATCATCTCGTAGATCGCCGTGCGGCCCCGGTAGCCGGTGTGGCGGCAGGCGGCGCAGCCGACCGGGTGATGGATCGGGGCCGACACGGCGTCCGCGCCCAGGCCGAGCAGGACCCGTTCGCGTGCGTCGGGCAGCTCCGCGCGCTTGCAGTCCGGACACAGTCGGCGCACCAGGCGCTGCGCGGTGGTGGCAAGCAGGGTCGAGGCGATCAGAAAGGGCTCGATGCCCATGTCCACGAGGCGGGTCACGGCGCCGATGGCGCTGTTGGTGTGCAGGGTCGAGAGCACCAGATGCCCGGTCAGGCTGGCCTGCACCGCGATGCGGGCGGTTTCCAGATCGCGGATTTCACCGACCATCACCACGTCCGGGTCCTGGCGCAGGATCGCCCGCAGGCCGCGAGCGAAGCTCATGTCGACCTTGGCGTTGACCGCGGTCTGGCTGATGCCCTCGAGGAAATACTCGATGGGATCCTCCACGGTCATGATGTTGCGGCTGGCCTCGTTCAGATGGCTCAGGGCGGCGTAGAGCGTGGTGGTCTTGCCCGAGCCGGTCGGCCCGGTGACCAGCACGATGCCGTGCGGTTCGGCGATCCAGGACAGCAGGCGCTCGCGCTCGGCCGGCTCGAAGCCGATCTCGCGCAGCGACAAGCGTCCCGCCTGCTGGTCGAGCAGGCGCATGACGACCCGCTCGCCGTGCCCCGAGGGCAGCACCGACACGCGCACGTCCACCGGCCGACCCGCCACGCGCAGCGAGATGCGGCCGTCCTGGGGCACGCGTTTCTCCGCGATGTCGAGCCGCGCCATGACCTTGATGCGCGAGACCAGCAGCGGCGCCAGCCCCGCCTTGGGACGCAGCACCTCGCGCAGCACCCCGTCCACGCGCAAGCGCACGCGCAGCGTCCTGGCGAAAGGCTCGAAATGGATGTCGGAGGCGCCCTCGCGCACGGCCTCGGTGAGGATGGCGTTGATCAGCCGGATGATGGGCGCGTCGTCGGCCTGTTCCAGGAGATCCGCGGGTTCGGGCAGGGCCAGCGCGAGATCGTGCAGGTCGCCGGCCTGATCCAGGCTGTCGATCACCTCGGCCGCCGCGCCGCCTTCGCCGCTGTAGAGGCGGTTGAGCGCCGCCTCGAAGTCCTCCGCCGTGAGCTCGACCAGCCGCAGCGGCCGGTCGAGCCGCGCGCGCAGGCTGGCCAGAACCTCGAGCCGGGCATCCGGCCGGTAGCCGATCAGCGCGTGATCGGCATGCAGCTCGGTCACCACCAGGCCGTGCCGGCGCGCGAAGGTGAAGGGCAGCGAACTCTCGTCAGCGACGGACACCGCCGCCCTCCTCGACAGGCGCCATTTCCTCGCCCGGCGCCACCTCGGGCAGCAGCGTCGGCCGCCCCGGCGCCGGGTCGCGCTGGCGCAGTTGCTGCTCGCGGATGGCCTGGTACTTGCCGTGCGTGGCGGTCACGCTGTCCTGGGCGACGAGCAGAACGGTGGGGCGCAGGAACACCATCAGGTTGCGCTTGACGACGCGGCTGTTGTCGAAGCGGAACAGGGCCCCCAGCACCGGGATCGACGCCAGCCCCGGCACGCGGCTCTGCCCCTCCGAGAGCTGATCGTCGATCAGGCCGCCGAGCACGATGGTCGCCCCGTTGTCGACCAGCACGTTGGTCTTGATGGCGCGCTTGTTGGTGACCACGTCCACGGCGCCGATGCGCGCCTTGCTGGCCTGCTCCACGCTGGCGACCTCCTGCTCCACCGCCAGCAGCACGGTGCCGTCCTCGTTGATCTGGGGCTTGACCTTGAGCGTCAGGCCCACGTCCTGGCGGTCGATGGTCTGGAAGGGGTTGAGCGCCGAGTTGGCCGCGCCGGTGTTGGTGAACTGGCCGGTGAGGAAGGGCACCGTCTGGGCGACCACGATCTCGGCTTCCTCGTTGTCCAGCGTGAGCAGGGTCGGGGTGGAGAGGATGTTGGTGTCGGTGTCGCTGAGCAGGGCGCGCAGCAGGACGGCCCAGTCGGTGCCGCTGCCGTTGACCTTGCCGATGGCGAGCGTGCCGCCCTCGCCGACGTTGAGCGCGCCCGGACCGGAGGTGCCGCCGCCGAGGCTCGGCGCGGCGGTGCCCAGCCCGCCCGTCTCGCCGCCGGTGCGCGAGCCCAGCAAGGCCGTGGCCAGCGAGCCCAGGCTGAGACCGCTGTTGGCGAAGTTGATCAGGCCTGCCGGCCCCGTGCCGTCCGCGATGCCGCTGATGGCCCACTGCACGCCGATTTCCTTGCTGCGGTCGGCCGAGACCTCGACGATGAGCGCCTCCACCATCACCTGCGGCCGGCGGATGTCGAGCTGCTCGATCACCGAGCGGCCGGTCGCGATCTGATCGGGTGCGGCGGTGATGACCACGGCGTTGGTGGCCGGGTAGGCCTGCACGCGTGCCTTGTCGGTCCCCGCCGGCGTGGCCGGCGCGGCGCCCTCGCCCGTCTTGCCGGCCACACTGCCGCCCAGGATGCTGGCGATGATGGGCGCTACCTGCTCGGCGCGCGCATAGCGCAGCGCGGCGACATAGGTGTTGCCCCCGGCGCTGCGCGGCCCGTCGAGCTGCTGGACCAGCAGGCGCAGCCGGGCGCGCGTGGCCGCGTCGCCGCTCAGGATCACGCTGTTGGTGCGCTCGTCGGCGACCACCTGCCCGGCCGCGCCCTCGCCCGCCAGCGCCTTGAGCGCCCGCGCGACCTCGCCCGCCGAAGCCTGGGTCAGCGCCACCACTTCCTGCTGATTGTGGGTCGGGCGGTCGAGATTGCGCACGATCTCGACCAGTCGCCCGACATTGGCCGCGAGATCCGAGATGATCAGGGTGTTGGTGTCGGCATAGGCCGCCACCAGACCGTTCTGCGGCACCAGCGGCCGCAGCACCGGCACCAGCTGGGCCGCGGGGATGTACTTCAGCGGGATGACCTGGGTGACGAGGCCGGCCCCGGCCGGCCCGGTGGCGCCAACGCGAACCGGCGTGCCGCTCTGGCGCGCGTTGACGTCGGGCACGATCTTGGTAACCGCCCCCTCATCGACGGCGGCGTAGCCGTTGACCTCGAGCACCGAGAGAAAGATCTGATACACCTCGGCCGGCTCGAGCGGACCGGGGGAGACCACCGTCACCCGACCCTTGACGCGCGGATCGACCACGAAATTGCGCCCCGTGATCCGGCCGACGGTTTCGATGACCGCAGCGAGGTCGGCTTCCTGGAAATTGAGCGTCACCGGCTCGGCGCCCCAGCCGCGCAGCGGCAGGGCGCCCAGCAGGAACAGCATCAGCAGCGGGCCAGCCCAGCGCCGGAGGGGTTCAATCGTTCGCCGGTTGGTCATGCAGTTCCCGCATCCTTTCGCGCAGCCAGGCGGCCGTTTCCGGATCCGCCTCGGAAAGATTGTTCATCCACTGGTCCATATCGGCATCCCGCGCGCCCGCGGCTTCGGGCCCCGCATCGACGGCCCCCGGTCCACCGCCCGCCGCAGGCTCGCGATGCAGCGACAGCGTTTCCAGCCGGCCGTCGCGCTCGAGCACCACGCGGTCGGGCAGGATGCGCTCGATGCGCGCTGCGCCCAGGACGTCCCCTTCGCCCACCACCCGGGACTGGCCCGCATGATCGATGATCGCGACCGGCAGCCTCAGGCCGGTGCTGACGCCCCGCAGACGCGCGTCCAGCGCGGTCGGTTGCGGGGCCACCGTCGCCGATGCGTTCTCCGCGGCAGCCGGCAGCAAGGGATGACGGAGACTCTGCGCCAGCGCGTCGGCCGCCGTGCCGGCGCTCTCGGTCGCGGGACCCTGGGGCAGCGGCGCGACCGGCACCGGCGCAGCCAGCCAACGCAGATGGAGCAGCATCGATACCCCAAGGATCATAGCCACCAGCAGGGGGGCTCGTGTACTCGAAATGCCCCGACCTGGGCCGCCCATCGCCATCATTCGTTGCCGCACCGTCGGCCTGTCCGCCCGCAAATCCGAGGCGCGGTGACTGTAGCGGTTCCAAATGACATTCCGGCGTCAGTTCCGACCGGCCGGCCGGCGCCCGGGAGGCCGGGACCATTCCCGCTCAAGCGCATGATTTTGACTCGTCTATCGCGCTGCATTAATCTCCCTCCCCTTCCAATCGTTCAAGCTGGCCGGCGGCCACCTGTCCGCTGCCGCGAGGCTGCGCCATCCATCGCATTCGCCACGACCCGACGCATCAGGAGACCGGTTCATGAGCACCGACCGCATTCATCTGGGTGACGTGATCAAGCAGACCCCCCGGCTGATCGCCCGCATCCCCAACTTCATCAAGGCCGGCCGGATTCTGAATCCCCTGCGTCACCATGCCTCCCTGGGCTCGGTCATCGAAGACGCCGCGCGGCGCTATCCGGACAATCCCGCCATCTTCTATCAGGATCGGCGCTATACCTACAAGGAATTCAACGCCCAGGCCAACAGGGTCGCGCATTTCCTGATCGACCGGGGCGTCAGGAAGGGCGATGTGGTGGCCCTGTTCATGGAAAACCGCCCGGAGTTCCTGTTCTGCGCCGTCGGCATCGCCAAGGTCGGCGCCGTGGCGGCGCTGATCAACACCTCGCAGACCGGCAAGGTGCTCTCCCACAGCATCAATCTGGTCAAGCCGGTGGCCGCCATCGTGGCCGAGGAACTCGCTGCCCCGCTGGAAGCGGTGCGCGGCGAGCTCGCGCTTCCGGCGGACGCCTTCTACTTCATGGCCGATCGCGACACGACGCGGGATTTCGGCGAAGCACCGGCCGGCTACCAGAACCTCGCCCGCATCCTCGCGGGCCTGAGCGATGCCAATCCGCCGACCACCGCCACGGTCACCAAGTCGGACTTTCTGTTCTACATCTACACCTCGGGCACGACCGGCATGCCCAAGGCGTCCATCACGAACCACGAGCGCTGGCTGGCGGCCCACGCCGGCTTCGGCCATGTGATCTCCGGCATGCGGTCCGACGACATCTTCTACCTGACCCTGCCGCTGTACCACGCCACCGGCCTGCTCGTGTGCTGGGGTGCGATCGTCTCCGGCCCGGCGGCCGTGGTCATCCGCCGCCGCTTCAGCGCCAGCGAGTTCTGGAAGGACATCCACCACTACCGCTGCACCGGCTTCGGTTATGTCGGGGAACTGTGCCGCTATCTGCTCAACTGTCCGCCGCGGCCCGACGATGCCGAAAACACGGTCCGGATGATGATCGGCAACGGCCTGCGCCCGACCATCTGGCGGGAATTCCGCCAGCGTTTCGGCATCGGCAACATCTACGAGTTCTATGCCTCCAGCGAAGGCAACGTGGCCTTCCTGAACATCTTCAACATGGACAACACCATCGGCTTCGGCGGCGGCAACATCGCGCTGGTCAAGTACGACAAGGAAGCCGAGCAGCCGGTGCGCACTCCCGAGGGTCACCTCATCCCGGCCGAGGACGGTGAACCGGGCCTGCTGCTGGGCAAGATCACCAAGGCCACGCCTTTCGTCGGCTACACCCAGAAGGAAAAAACCGAGGCCGCGATCCTGCGCAACGTGTTCAAGCAGGGCGATGCCTATTTCAACACCGGCGATCTGATCCGTCACATCGGCTGCCGGCACTACCAGTTCGTCGACCGCACCGGCGATACCTTCCGCTGGAAGGGCGAGAACGTCTCGACCACCGAAGTGGAAAGCATCCTCGGCAGCCATCCGCACATCGAGGAAGCCGTGGTCTACGGGGTGCAGATCCCCAACACCGACGGCCGTGCCGGCATGGCCGCCATCACGCCCTCCCTGCCGGAGGCCGAGCTCGATTTCAAGGCGCTTCTGGCCTTCGCACGCAAGGAGCTGCCGCCTTTCGCGGTGCCGGTCTTCCTGCGCCTGCGCGAGCAGATGGAGACCACCGGCACCTTCAAGTACAAGAAAACCGACCTGAAGTCCGATGGCTTCGACGTCAACAAGGTCTCCGATCCGCTCTACGTGTGGCTGCCGGGCACCGACACCTACACGCTGTTGACCCTGCCGATCCATCAGGCGATCCAGAACGGCGAGTACCGCTACTGAAACGCCCGCGACCCTGCGGCGGCCGTTCCAAGCCGCCGCAGGGTCGTCGCTCAAGGCCATGTCGGCCGCGATTTTCTGCGCCACGCCCGGCGGCGTGGGCGCTATGCCTCGGCGCCGCCCGGCGAACCGTCGGATGCGACGTCGGCGTCGAGACGCCCCTGGGCCAGCACGGGCGCGGCCCAGTAGTGCACTTCCATGCCGGCAAGATCGGCTCGCAAGGCTTGCAGAAACGCACCCAGTGCGGCATGCGGCAGGATGATGCCGAAGAAGGTCCGCGGCCGGCACCCCGCGACCTGCTCGGTGACGCTCAGCCGCCGCGGGTCGTGGCCATGCCCCATCCCCTCATGCGAACTGAAGCCCTGGACCACGGGCTGCTGCAACAGCCAGTCGATCACCGCATCGGAAACGGTGGGCGCCACCGCCAGCGTCATCAGCACGGACGGCTCATCGGCCGGATTCATCACGCCTGCATTCATGACCTCGCCTCACCGAATCGCCGGTACAGAATCGGCAGCAGCAGCAGGGTGAGCAGGGTGGACGACACCAGCCCGCCGATCACCACGATGGCGAGCGGCCGCTGGATCTCGCTGCCCGGCCCGGTCGCGAACAACAGCGGTACCAACCCCAGCGCGGCGATGCTGGCGGTCATCAGCACCGGCCGCAGCCGCCGCTGGGCGCCCTCGATCACCGCCGTCTCCAGCGATCGGCCGGCCGCCCGCAGCTGGTTGAAGTAGCTGACCATCACCACGCCATTGAGCACCGCGATGCCGAGCAGGGCAATGAAACCGACCGAAGCGGGCACCGAAAGATACTCGCCCGTCGCCCACAAGGCCGCGATGCCGCCGATCATGGCAAAGGGAATGTTGGTCAGCACCAGCACCGCCTGACGCACCGAGCCGAACGTGGAGAACAGCAGCAGGAACACCAGCCCGACCGCCAGCGGCACCACGATCGCCAGCCGCTGTGCGGCCCGCTGCTGGTTTTCGAACTCGCCGCCCCAGGCGATGGTGTAGCCGCTCGGGAGACTGACCTCCTGGGCGATGCGGGCCTGCGCCTCGGCGACGAAGCCGACCAGGTCGCGACCCCCGACGTTGGCGATCGCCACCGCATTGCGGACCCCCTGCTCGCGCTTGATGGCCACCGGCCCTTCGGTGCGCTCGACCGACACCAGATTGGCCAAGGGCACCCAGCGACCGTCGGGCAGGACCACCTGCTGGGCCAGAAAATCGCCCGGCGCGCGGCGCAGATCGGCATCCCCGCGGATCACCAGCGCGATGCGCCGGTCGCCCTCATAGACGATGCCGGCGGGCCAGCCTTCCACCAGCATGCGCAACTGATCCTGCAGCGCCTCGATGCTCAAGCCGAGTCGCCCCAGGGCCAGGCGGTCAGGGACGAGACGGAAGTAGAGCGCCCCTTCGCTGGCCGGGATGTAGACGTCCTCGGCACCGGGGATCGTCTGCAGGACGGCGCCGATCTGATGCGCCAGCCGGGTCAGGGTCGCATGGTCGGGGCCGAAGATCTTCACCGCCAGATCCCCGCGCACGCCGGTCAGCATTTCGGAGACACGCATCTCGATGGGCTGGTTGAACACATAGTTCAGGCCGGCAAAGCCGTCGAGCTGCTCGCGCAGTGCGGCCAGCAACGCATCCTTGGTGGCCATGCGCCATTCAGTCGGGGGCTTGAGCTGCAGGAAGCTGTCGGTTTCGTTCAGGCCCATGGGGTCGAGCCCCAGCTCGTCGCTGCCGGTGCGGGCCACGACACCCACCACCTCGGGAAGACGCATCAGCGCCTGCTGCACGCGCTGGTCGACGGCGAGCGATTCCTCCAGCGTGATGGACGGCAGCTTTTCGAGCTGTACGATGACCGTGCCCTCATCCAGGGTCGGCATGAAGGTCTTGCCCACCTGCGTGTAGAGAACGCCGGCCAGGACCAGCAGCCCGAGTGCGACCGTCACCGGGACGGCAGCGTGGCCCAGCGCCCAGTGCAATACCGGCGTATAGGCGCGGTGGAGCAGGCGCACCAGAAACGGCTCGACATGGCTGACCCGCCCCAGCAGCACCGACGCCAGGACGGGAATGACCGTCAGCGACAGCAGCAGGGAACTGGTGAGTGCGAACACGATGGTGGCCGCCACCGGCATGAACAGCTTGCCTTCCAGACCCTGCAGGCTGAGCAGCGGCAAAAAGACGATGACGATGATCAGGATGCCCGCCGTGGTGGGCGCCGCCACCTCGCGCGCGGAGCGGTAGATGACGTGCAAGCGGGGCAGGCGATCGCCGTCGCGCTGGTGCGCCAGATGGGTCACGACGTTCTCCACCATCACCACCGCCGCATCCACCAGCATGCCGATGGCGATCGCCAGCCCGCCCAGGCTCATCAGGTTGGCCGTCAGCCCGAAGTAGCGCATGCACAGAAAGGTCGCCAGCGCGGAGAGCGGCAGGATCAGGGCGACGGTGAGCGCGGCGCGCAGGTCGCCGAGGAACAGCACCAGCAGCACCAGTACCAGCACCACCGCCTCGATCAGGGCGCGGCTGACGGTGTGGACGGCGCGATCCACCAGATCGCCCCGATCGTAGAAGATGCTGACCTGGACGCCCTCCGGCAGCGACGGTGCCAGGGCGTCGAGCTTGGCCCGCACGCCGCGCACCACCTCGCGCGCATTGGCGCCGCGCAGGCCCAGCACCAGACCCTCGACCGTCTCGCCCCGGCCATGGTGGGTGACGCCGCCATAGCGGGTCAGCGCGCCCTCCCGCACCGCTGCCACGTCGGCCAGCCGGACCGGCTCGACCGGATCGGGGCGCACCACGATGCCGGCCAGATCGGCCAGGTTCCGGACACTGCCCTCCGAACGCACCAGCCAGGCTTCCTCGCCCTCGGAGAGTCTGCCGGCGCCATCGTTGCGGTTGTTCACCGCCAGCGTTTCGCGCAACTGGGCCAGGGAAATCCCGTGGGCGGCAAGGCGCTCGATGTCCGGCACCACCTCGAAGCTGCGCACCTCGCCACCCAGTGCATTGACGTCCGCCACCCCCGGCACGGTGCGCAGCGCCGGCCGGATCACCCAGTCGAGCACGCTGCGGCGCTCGGCCAGGGACACGCCCTCGCCATCCACGGTGAACATCAGCATCTCGCCCAGCGGTGTGGTCATGGGCGCGATCCCGCCCGTCACGTCCGCGGGCAGCCGGTCCCAGACCCCGTTCAGCCGCTCGGCCACCTGCTGCCGCGCCCAATAGATGTCGGTCCCTTCCTCGAAATCGATGGTGATGTCGGCGAGGGCATACTTGGTCGTGGAGCGCAGCATGACCTGATGCGGAATGCCCAGCATCTCGACTTCGATCGGCGCGCTGACGCGCGTTTCCATCTCCTCGGGCGTGAGCCCGGCCACCTTCACGACCATCTTCACCTGGGTCGTGGAAATGTCGGGATAGGCGTCGATGGGCATGCTCGTCATGACCCAGGCACCGGCGCCCGCCAGCAGCACCACGCCGAGGAAAACCAGCAGCCGTTGCCCGAGGGCAAAGCGCACCAGACCCGCCAGCATCACTCCCCCCCGCCCATGCCGCTCGCCAGCGCCTTGAGGGCCGCGACGCCGGCGACCGCCACCGGGTCGTTCGCCGCGATCGCGCCCTGCACGATGCGGCGATCCCCGTTCTCGCTCACCACGGTGACCGGTACCGGCCGAAAGCCGGTCGGCGTCTGGACGAAAACGTGGGCCGCGCCGTCGAGATACGCCAATGCCGCCGCCGGCACCTCGTGCAGCGCGCCGGCGGCGTCCTTCACGCCCAGCGCCACCTCGACGAACTGCCCGGGCAGCAGGACGGTCTCGCCGGGCACCACGCGCGCGCGCAGCAGGACGCCCTGATCGGTCTCATGAATCTGGCGCCCGACCGCGATGATTTCCCCCGCCACCGCGCCGTTGTCGACGCGCACCCGATCGCCCAGACGGACGCGGGCGGCGACGGCCTGCGGGGCATGGATTTCGAGCCACAGCGCCCGCAGGTCGGCGAGTGTGTAGAGCGGACTGTCGAGGGTGACCTGTTGGCCCGCATTGGCCGACTGGGCGAGAACCACGCCCGAGATCGGCGCCGTCACGGCCAGCGTGCCGGTCGAGCGGCGCGTGCGCTCCAGCTCCTGAACCTGCCGATGATCGAGGCCGGCCAGCCGCAGGCGGGTGCGACTGTGATCGAGCGCAACCTGCGCCTCACGCCACTGGGCCTCGGTGTCTTCGAAGCGCCGGCGGGCGATGATGCCCAGCTCATTCAATTCACGATCCCGCTTCATGGCCGCGGCGGCGAGCGCAAACCGGCTCATGGCCGCGAGGTGCTCGCTCTCCATCGCCGCGAGCTCCGGGCTGTGCAATTCGGCCAGGGTCTGACCGGCGGTCACCGGCTCTCCCTCGCCCACCACCAGCGAGGCCACGATGCCCGGCACCCGCGCGCCCACCACGCGCAGACGGTCATTCGGCACCGCGACCCGCGCCGGCAGCCGGATGTCGAGCCGGTCCGTGACGACGGCCGGTATCCCGGTGCGGATCCTGGACGCGGTCTGCTGCGCAGCGCTCACCGCCAGTTCCTCGCGCGCCGCCACCGGCGCACCGATCAGCGCACCGACCAGCATCATCCATCGCAACCAAGGCTTCACGGCACATCTCCCATGATCTGATTGAGTCGCGCGCGCTGCCATCCGATGCGGATGCGCTGGCGCTCGACTTCCTGAACGGCAAGGCGGGTCTGCTCGCGGATGCGCAGCAAATCCATCAGGTCGAGCTCGCCGGCCGCGAAGGCGGCCTGTGCCAGATCCTGCTGGCGCTGGGCCAAGGCCCCACGGCGCTGGATCAGCGGCCAGGCTTCCTCGGCCGACTGGAGCGCGGCTTCGGCCTCCTGCCGGGCCACGGCCTGATCCCGGATGCCCTGACGCCAGCGCAGGCGCGCCTCGGCCGAGGCGCGCTCGGCGGCCGCCCGTTCATCGGCGCGGGTCGCCGCGGCAAAGGGAATGCTCACACCCACGCCGAGCGAATTCACGTCGTCTTCATCCCGGCTGCCCCGTTCGCGCCGGGTGCCCACCTGCACGACCGGTGCCCCGGCGCCTTCGGCAAGCCGTTGCTGCCATTCGGCCTCGGCCCGGCTGGCCTCCTGGGCCCACACGGCCAGCCCCGGATGGGCATCGACGGCCGTCTGCGCCGGCGCCTCGGCCGTCAGGCCGCGCACATCGGGTTCGAGTCCCACCAGAAACCGAAAGCCGGCACGCTGGGCATCGGACTCACGCGCCAAGGCAGCGCGTTCGGCCTCGCGCGCCAGACGTTCCTGTTCGCTCATGAGTTGATCGGTCTGGGCGAGATCTCCGGCCCGCACCCGCGCCAGCACCTGCTCATGCAACTGGGTCGCGCTGCGCTCGGCGGCCCGGGCTTGCGCCAGATCCGCGTCGGCCAGCGCCAGCGACCACAGGCGCTCGCGGATCACGCCCGCGGCTTGCCAGCGGTTGTACCGCGACCGCAAGGCGGCCTGGGCCGCACTGGCCCGCGCCAGCGACCGCGTCGCCTCGCGGACCGACGGCCACCACAGGGGCCACTCCACGCCGGCTTCGGCTTCGCGCAGTCCGGCGTCGGTCCATGCCGTATCGTCCTGCCAGTGCAGTGCCAGCGCAGGGGGCCCCGCAAACCAGCTCCGGCTGCGCTGCGCCAAGGCCTGGGATTCGCGGCTCAAGGCCGGCAACAGATCCTGAGCGGGATCGCGTGCCAGGGCGGCATCCACCCACACCGAGAGCGGGTGGGGTGCCGGGTCGTCTGGCGGGCTGCCTGACGCCGCCGGCTCGGCGCATGCGGCGGCCCCGGCCATGATCCCCGCCATCAGCACGATACCCCGCCAGCGCGCGCCCGATCCCGACGACATCCTTCGTCCTCCCAAAAGTTCGGGATCAGCATCGCCGATCCGCCTTAATGGCCACTTAAAGATCCCGACGCCGGGCGGACGCCATCGCGTGTGCGCAGGTCGCGGCGGCACCGATCGGGTCAGGCGGCCGGCGCCACCGCGCGAGTGCCGCCACTCGGCAACGTGCGCCAGGCCACGACCAGCGCCAGTGCGGCGGCGAACATGGCCATCAGGTACACATCGCCGCGCCAGCCGGCCGACCAGAGCAGGCCGGCGAGCAGGCTGCCGGCAAGACCACCGGCGCCGAAGCCCAGCGCGCTGTAGAGCGCTTGTCCCCGCCCCTGCAACGGGCCGGGAAACAAAGCGTACACATAACTCATGCCGACGGCGTGACACAGCCCGAAGCTGGCGAGATGAAGGATCTGCGCGCCGATCAGAAAGACCGGCGAGCGCGCCAGACCGGCGATCAGCGCCCAGCGCACCACGGTCAGCAGCAAGGCCGCCAGCAACAGACGACGGCGGCCGTAGCGCCGGAACAGCGCCGGCGCCGTCCAGAACAGGCCGATCTCCGCGACGACGCCCAGCGCCCACAGCAGGCCGATGTGTCGCCCCTCGTAGCCCAAGCCCTCGAGATACAGCGTGAGGTAGGCGTAATAGGGGCCGTGGCTCAGATTGAGCAAAAACACCATCACCAGGAAACCGGTCGCGCCGGGACGGCGCAGCAATGCGCCCCCCGGAGCAGGGCGCATCGCACGGACCGTGGTTGGGGCCGGGGCCTGCAAGCCGCCGCAGACGAGCATGCCCGTCACCCCGATCAGCCCGGCCAGCGGGAGATACTGGATCATGGCCGGGGAGCGGACCAGCCCGACCGACCCCGCGCCGCTGGCCACGATGAAGCCGACCGAACCCCAGAGCCGGATGCGGCCGTAGCGACCGATCCCGGCGGGTCCGAGGCGATGCAGGGTCAAGGTCTCGAAGGGCGGCAGCGTCGCGTTCCAGGCCAGCGTGAACAGAGCGAAGCTCAGCGACAGCAGCGCTGCGCCCCGGGCCTGAACGAAGAGCAGCCAGGCCGCCAACACCGCGGCAAGGCTCCACCGCAGCGGGCCGACGAGATCCCCGCGGCGGTGGGTCCACCATCCCAGCAGCGGCGGGCCGAGCAGCTTGGTGCCCATGAAACAGCCCATGAGCAGGCCGATGAGGCCACCGGAAAGCCCCCGCGCCTGCAGGTACAGCGGCAGGTAGGGCATGAGCAGGCCCAGCAGGCCGAAATGAAAGAAATAAAATCCCGCCAGCGGCGCGGTACGGGGCGCCGCCATCACCGCTCGGGCGTGGCGGGGATCACCGGTGTCACACTGCGCACCTCGGCGTTCTGGGCCCGGTGGCGCAGGCAGTGATCCATCAGCACCAGCGCGACCATGGCCTCGGCGATGGGGGTGGCGCGGATGCCGACGCAGGGGTCGTGGCGGCCGGTGGTGCGCACGGTCACGGGCTCGCCGGCGCGGTTCACGCTGCGCCCGGGCAGGTGCAGGCTGCTGGTGGGTTTCAGCGCGATGCTGGCGACGAGGTCTTGACCCGAGGAGATGCCGCCCAGCACACCGCCCGCATGGTTGCTGAGAAAGCCCTCCGGGGTGATTTCATCGCGGAAGGCCGTGCCCTTGGCGGCCACGCAGCCGAAGCCGTCGCCGATCTCCACGCCCTTGACGGCATTGATGCCCATCAGCGCATGGGCGAGATCGGCGTCCAGCCGGTCGAACACCGGCTCGCCGAGCCCGGGCGGCACCCCGGTCGCCACCACGGTCACGCGCGCGCCAATCGAATCGCCGCTCTTGCGCAGGGCGTTCATGTAGTCCTCGAGCTCGCCCACCCGGGCGGGGTCGGGACAGAAAAACGGATTGTCGTCCACGCCGTCCGGATCGACCGGATCGAGCACGATCGGCCCGAGCTGGGCGAGATAGCCGCGGATCCGGATGCCCAGCCGGGTGGCCAGATAGTGCCGGGCGATGGCCCCGCCCGCGACCCGGATGGCCGTTTCCCGCGCCGAGGAACGCCCGCCGCCGCGATAGTCGCGCAGACCGTACTTCTGCTGGTAGGTGTAATCGGCATGGCCCGGCCGGAAAGTGTCGGCGATGTTGGCGTAGTCCTTGGACTTCTGGTCGACGTTCTCGATCAGAAGACCGATCGGCGTGCCCGTGGTGACGCCCTCGAACACCCCGGAGAGGATGCGCACCCGATCGGGCTCGCGGCGCTGGGTGGTGTGGCGCGACGTGCCCGGCCGGCGCCGGTCGAGATCGCGCTGCAGGATGGTCTCGTCGAGCGGCAGTCCCGGCGGGCAGCCGTCGACGATGCCGCCCAGCGCGGGCCCATGGCTTTCGCCGAAGCTGGTGAGCGTGAACAGCCGGCCGATGGTGTTGCCCGACATCGCCTTATCCTTCCGCCCGGCCTGCGCCCAGCGCCGCCGCATGGTCGTGAAGCTGTTCGGCGGTGAGCAGGAAAACCCCGTCCTCGCCATGCTCGAAGGCCAGCCAGGTGAATGGCACCTCGGACCAGGCGCGCGCGACGGCCTCGGCGCTGTTGCCCACCTCGACCACCAGTATCCCGCCCGGGTGCAGCCGCGCCGCCGCGCCGGCGAGGATGCGGCGCACCACATCCAGCCCGTCGACACCCGCGGCGAGGGCATGGCGGGGTTCGTGGCGGTATTCGGGCGGCAGGGCCGCAAGGTCGGCGGCGTCGACATAGGGCGGATTGCTGATGATGAGGTCGTAGCGCAAGGGCGGCAGGCCGTCGTAGACATCACTGCGGACCGGATGGACGCGGTCTTCGAGGTGATGACGGGCCACGTTGCGCGTGGCCACCGCCAGCGCGCCGGCATCGATGTCCGCCGCCGCCACCTCGGCTTCCGGAAAGGCCAGGGCGCAGGCGATCGCGATGCAGCCGCTGCCGGTTCCGAGGTCGAGCACGCGACCGACCGCGGCGGCCTCGAGCCAGGGCGCGAAACCGCGCCCGATCCATTCGGCCAGCGGCGAGCGCGGGATCAGCACCCGATCGTCGACGAAAAAAGGCAGGCCGGCGAACCAGGCCTCGCCCGTCAGGTAGGCAGCCGGCCGGCGCTCGCGGATGCGCCGGTCGAACAGGCGCAGGATGGCGAGCCGCTCTTCCAGGGTGAGCCGCGCGTCCAGATACCGGGGGGGCAGATCGAAGGGCAGGTGCACGGCCTGCAGGGCCAGACCGAACGCCTCGTCCAGGGCATTGTCGGTGCCGTGGCCGAAATGCAGCCCGGCGGCGTTGAAGCGGCTGGCGCCCCAGCGAATGCAGTCGGTGAGGGTCAGCAGGCTTTCCGCCACCTGTTCCAATCGCGCCATCGGCTATCCTCTGCGTGAGTCCAATCGCCTATGATAAGCGACCGTCCTGAATCGAAACCATGCCCGCCATGCGCCCTCTTCGCCTCGTCGCCGGTCTGCTCCTTCTGGTCGCGGTCATTTCATCCATCCATCGCCTCATCACCATCCCGTCGTCAACCGCGCTGTCCGAGGACGCCATGACCGCACCGAGCCGCACCGATCGCGCCAACGCCTGGCTGCAGGAGCATCTGCCGCAGCACATGCTGTCGGGCGTGATGCACGGGCTGACCCGGATCACGTGGCGACCGTTCAAGAACACGCTGATCCGCGGCTTCGCCAGACTCTACGACATCGACCTCACCGAGGCCGAAAGCGCCGATCCGGATCATTACCGGGACTTCAACGCGTTCTTTACCCGCGCGCTCCGCGACGGCGCCCGGCCGCTCGCGCCCGGCGAAACGGTGATCGCCAGCCCGGTGGACGGGCTCGTCGGCCAGATCGGCGTCATCGAGGACGCGAGCCCGATCGAGGCCAAGGGTCGCGCATTCTCGCTGCCGGAATTGCTCGGCGGCGACGCCGCCCTCACCGAGACCTTTGCCGGCGGCAACTACACCGTGATCTATCTCTCGCCGCGCGACTATCACCGCATCCACATGCCGCTCGCCGGCGCCCTGCTGCGCACCGGCTACATCCCGGGACGATTGTTCAGCGTCAACGAGGCCACGGTCCGCGCCGTGCCCGACCTCTATGCCCGCAACGAACGCCTCGTCACCGTGTTCGACACCGGCGCAGGCCCCATGGCCGTCATCCTGGTCGGAGCCATCTTCGTCGGCAGCATGCAGACCGTCTGGTCCGGGGTCGTGACCCCGCCCTACGGGCCGGCGCCGAGGTGGCACCAATTCGGCGAGGACGGCGTGCGGCTGGCGCGCGGGGCGGAGTTGGGACGCTTCAACATGGGCTCGACCGTCATCCTGCTCCTGCCGTCCGGGCGCACCGCATGGGACGCAGCGGTCCGGAAGGGCACGTTCGTGCAAATGGGACGCGCGCTGGGCCGGACTCTGTCCATCGAAGAGTGACGCAACGGGTCGGAGACTGACGTCACAAACTGACCGACCGGAGCGAGGCCCGCACCAACGCCCGTCTTTTTACTTTATTTACAGACACTTATAATATGGCACGTCTCCTGCTTTGAGATCGCTGACCCCGCCCCATGAGGCCGGGAGATTCACACACAAGATCTGCCAAGGGGAGATATTTTCATGAAACGTTTTCGCACCCTGTTGACGCTTTCCGCTCTGGCCCTGCTGCCCATCGCCGCTCAGGCGGAAATGAAAGCCATGAACCTCGACGAACTGGCCGCGATCGAAGGCCAGGCCGGCAAATACTCGCTCAGCGCAGGCAGCATCAGTCTCTTCACCTTCGATACCGCCGTCCTCGCCGCGACGCCGGCCGGCCCCGTCTACCAGGCCGTGAACACCCGCAAGCCGGGGCTGGTCCCGGGCGTCCGCGACAAAGGCCTGACGGTCGTCAACGGCGTCGTTCTGACGCCTGTGAATGCGGCGGTCCGCACCACGCTGGTCACCTCCATCCCCATCTTCGGCAGCGCCGTCGCGGATCTGGTGACCCCCATCGGCGTCGGTTTCACCCCCTGAGCCAACCACCGCGATCGCCTGTTGACTCCATTGGGCCTTCCTCCGCGAAGGCCCTTTTCTTTTCCGGGCGCTTCGGACTCGCCCGATCCTCCGGGCGAGGAGCGTGCTCGACATGCGTCTTGATCCCACCGCAGGGCCGGCATAAAGTGGCGCCGACGCTGGACGTCGCCGTTTCGGGAGCATCATGTCGACCAAGGCCCTGCACCTACGCCACAACCTCAGCCATCGCCGCGACAAGTACCGGCAGTTCCTCGGCATCGCCTTGATTGCGCTGTTGTGCGTGACAGGTCAGCCGTCGAGCCGCATCCTGTTCGCGCTCGCTGCGGCATTGATCGTGGCCGGCATCGCCATCCGGCTCTGGGCCTCCGGCCATATCAGGAAGGACCAGGAACTGGCGCAGGACGGTCCCTACGCGCTGGTCCGCCATCCGCTCTACGTGGGCAACCTGACCCTCCTGCTGGGTTACTGCCTCGCCAGCGGCCTGTGGTGGTCTTTCCCCTTGGCCGTTGCCGTCGTCTGGGGCTTCTACCCCCCGGCGATCCGGCGTGAGGATGCCAAGCTGGAGCGGCTGTTCCAGGAGCGGTGGCGGAACTGGGCCGGCAGCACCCATGCATTGCGGCCCCGCTTCGATCGGCTGGGGCAGGCTTTCGGCGGCAGCTGGTCGTTGACACAGAGTCTGCGTGCCAATGGCGAACCGGTGATCGCCGCCTTCCTGGCATGGGGTCTCTGGGCGCTGTTCCAACGGCTGGGGTGAACTTGGCGCCGTCGACCCCGGCACCGCCGGCCCCCGACCCGCTCGCCGTCACCCGCTTCGTGCAGGCACAGGTCCGCGCCGGTGGTGCGCCGCTGAGCCGCGGCACCCAATCCCGGGTCTACCTCTACCAGGATCAGAGTGGCCGCTACGTCATCAAGACCCCTCGGGACGGTCTCGTGGGCGCATGCATCGGACGCTGGATGATGCTCCGCGAATGGCGCATCTATCAAAGGCTGGAAGGCTTGGCCGGCGTTCCCCGCTGCCACGGCCTGATCGACGGCCGGTATTTGCTGCTGGATTTCGTCGACGGCGAAACCTTCCGCAGTGCCCAGCATCGCTTGACCGCAGACGATCCGTTCTTCGATCGACTCGGGCGGCTGATCGCGGCGCTGCACGCGCGCGGCGTGGCCCACACCGATCTCAAGCGCAAGGACAATCTGCTGGTGCTGGCCGACGGGACGCCGTGCCTGATCGATTTCGGCGCCGCCATGCAGCGCCGGCAGGGACCACTCTCGCGCACCCTTTTCCTGATGGGGCGGCAGTTCGATCGCAATGCCTGGATCAAGCTCAAATACAATGGCTACCGCGGTGTCTCCCCGGATGACCTGCATCACCTGCGCCGCTTGCCCATCGAGCGTGTATCGCACTGGATCAAACGGCGGCTGCGCCATCTGCGCCGGGCCGCCATGAAACACCGGGGATCCGATCAGCCATGAGCGTGCCACATCGCCTCCCGAACCCGATCCGCCGGATCGCCTGGCTCGCGTTCGCGGGATGGATCGTCACGGGCGCGCCGGCTCAAGCCGCCCAGAGCCTGTTCATCAGTGATCAACTGAGCGTCGAATTGCGACAACAGCCCGGCGACGGCAAGCCGGTGACCGGCCAGATCGCCGCCGGCACGCCGGTGGAAACGGTCACCACCGCCCCGGGCGGCTGGACTCAGGTCCGCACGCGTGCCGGCCAGATCGGGTGGCTGCGCAGCAGTCAACTCATGAATCTGCCGCCGGTTCGCCCGCGCATGGACCAGGCCAGCCGGGAATTCGCCGAACTGCGCGAACAAAACCAGCAGCTGCGCAATCAAGCCGAAGCGCTGGAAGCCGCCTCGTTGCAGAACGCGCCCGAACTGGAACGACTGCGCGCGGAGACGCAGCATTTGCGGGACTCGCTCAAGCTCTCCCAGGATGGCTTGCACATGGCCGAAACCAACCAGAAGTTGCGCGAGGAGGTCGCCAGCCTGCGCCTCCAGATTCAGGCGCTGGAACAGCAAACCGAACGGCTGACGGACCGCAGCCGTCGCGACAGCTTCCTCGCCGGGGCGCTGGTGATGATCATCGGCACGCTCGCGGGTCTCGGCCTGCCCCGGCTGTTCGGTCTGAAACGGGCCAAGCGGTGGGATCGCTGGTAGTCAGCCGGGCCGGTAGAGTTCGCTTTCCCCTTCGCGGAACTCCTGCGCCTTGTCCGTCAGGCCGCGCGACAAGGCATCCGTTTCCTGGACACCGCGCCGGGCCGCATACTCCCGCACTTCCTGCGTGATCTGCATCGAACAGAACTTGGGGCCGCACATGGAACAGAAATGCGCCGCCTTGTGGCCTTCCTTCGGCAGCGTCTCGTCGTGGAAATCACGCGCCTTTTCCGGATCGAGGCCGAGGTTGAACTGATCCTGCCAGCGAAACTCGAAACGCGCCTTGGACAGCGCGTTGTCGCGCAGCTGCGCGGTGGGGTGGCCCTTGGCGAGATCGGCAGCGTGGGCGGCGATCCGGTAGGTGACGATGCCCTCGCGCACGTCCTCGCGGTTGGGCAGCCCAAGATGCTCCTTGGGCGTGACGTAGCACAGCATGGCGGTGCCGTACCAGCCGATCTGCGCCGCGCCGATGGCGGAGGTGATGTGGTCATAGCCCGGCGCGATGTCGGTGGTCAGCGGCCCCAGCGTGTAGAACGGGGCCTCGAAGCATTCGGCCAGTTCCTTGTCCATGTTCTCCTTGATGAGTTGCATGGGCACATGGCCCGGCCCTTCGATCATCACCTGCACGTCGTGCTTCCACGCCACCTGGGTCAATTCGCCCAGGGTCTTCAGCTCGGCGAACTGTGCGGCGTCGTTGGCATCGGCGATCGAGCCCGGGCGCAGCCCGTCGCCCAGCGAGAAGCTCACATCGTAAGCCTTCATGATCGCGCAGATGTCCTCGAAGTGGGTGTAGAGGAAGTTCTCGCGATGATGGGCGAGACACCACTTGGCGAGGATGGAGCCGCCGCGCGAGACGATGCCGGTGACCCGGTCGGCGGTGAGCGGGATGAAGGCCAGGCGCACGCCGGCGTGGATGGTGAAGTAGTCCACGCCCTGCTCGGCCTGCTCGATCAGGGTGTCGCGAAAGATTTCCCAGGTCAGCGCCTCGGCGCGGCCGTCGACCTTTTCCAGCGCCTGGTAGATGGGCACCGTGCCGATGGGCACCGGTGCGTTGCGGATGATCCACTCGCGCGTCTCGTGGATGTGCTTGCCCGTGGAAAGGTCCATGACGGTGTCGCCGCCCCAGCGGATGGCCCAGACGAGTTTCTCCACCTCCTCGGCGATCGAACTGCTCACCGCCGAGTTGCCGATGTTGGCGTTCACCTTCACCAGGAAATTGCGCCCGATGATCATCGGTTCGCTTTCGGGATGGTTGATGTTGGCCGGGATGATGGCCCGCCCCGCCGCGACCTCGGCGCGGACGAATTCCGGTGTCATCCGTTCGGGCAAGCGGGCGCCGAAGGCCTGGCCCGGATGGCGCCGCAAGAGGCCAGCCTGTTCGTAAGTCGCGCGCAGCGCGTCCAGGCGCTGGTTCTCCCGGATGGCGACGTATTCCATCTCCGGCGTGACGATGCCGCGCCGGGCGTAGTGCATCTGGGTGACGTTGGCGCCGGCGCGGGCGCGGCGCGGCAGGCGCTGGGCCGGAAACCGCAGCGCCGCGGTTTCCGCATCCTGCAGGCGGATCCGGCTGTAGTCGGAACTGAGCGCGCCCAGGGCGACCGTGTCATCGCGCTCGGCGATCCACCCCTCGCGCAGCGGCGCCAGCCCTGCTTTCAGGTCGATGGCCACGTCGGGGTCCGTATAGGGACCCGAGGTGTCGTAGAGGGTGAGGGCGGGATTGTGCACCATCCCGGTCGCGACCCGTGTCGGCGACTGGGCGACCTCGCGCATGGCGACCTCGAGGTCCGGTCGCGAGCCCGCGACATGGATCTTGCGGGAGCCGGGATAGCCCTGGGTGAGTTCGGTTTCCAGCAGGTGATCGATCTGCTTCGATTCGGACGGAACGGCGTTCATGACGTGTTTTCCTCGATGGCGCCCGCACCCCGTCGACGACCGGGCCTGCAGCAGCGTGCATTGTATCGCCTGCGCCCACGGAGGAAGAACGCCGCGACTGCGTGCTACCATGTGCGCCTTTCATCCAGCAGCTTCGGGGAGTGTCGAGCCGTGGATCCCAAGCAGGCCCGCATCAGCATGGTGGAGCAACAGATCCGCACCTGGTTCGTCTCCGATGAACGCGTGCTGGAGGTGATGGAAAGCGTCCCCCGGGAACGCTTCGTGCCCCCTGCCCACCGCTCGCTGGCGTATGCCGACCTCTCGCTGCCGCTGGGGCACGGGCAGGTCATGGAAGAACCGAAGATCGCCGCGCGCATGCTGCAGGAACTCGACATCGGTCCGCTGGATCAGGTGCTGGAAGTCGGCACCGGCAGTGGTTACCTGACCGCCTGCCTTGCCCGCCTGGGGCGCCGCGTCGACAGCGCCGACATCCAGGGCGACTTCATTGCCGCAGCGAACGACCGGCTGGCGGCTTCCGGGGTGCCCAACGTCGCGCTCGCCTGCAAGGATCTCGGACGCGGCCTGCCCGGCATCGAGCAACAACACGACGTCATCCTGGTGACGGGTTCGCTGCCGCTCTACCACGAGGGCTTTCATCGCGCGCTCACCATCGGCGGCCGGTTGCTGCTGATCATCGGCACGGAGCCCGTGATGGAAGCCGTGCTGTTCACGCGGGTGGATGTGGACCGCTGGGTGCGGCGCAGCCTGTTCGAGACCTCGCTGCCGGCGTTGGTGAACGCGCCCGTTCCCCCGGCCTTCCGCTTCTGAGGCGCCTGCCCATGCAGAGCGTCGACGTGCGCCGCCTCGCCGCCTGGCTGCAGGAAGCAGCGCCGCCGTTGCTGCTCGATGTGCGCGAGGACTGGGAATACGCCATCGCCCACCTGCCGGACAGCCAGCTCATCCCCATGGGCCAGATGCCCGCACGCTACGAGACCTTGCCCCGCGACCGGCCGCTGGTGGTGTACTGCCATCACGGCATGCGCAGCGCCCAGGTCGTCGCCTTCCTGTCGGGCCATGGATTCACACAGGTCCACAATCTCGCCGGCGGCATTGATGCCTGGTCGGTGCAGATCGACGGCTCCTTGCCCCGTTATTAGGCCTCGGCCGGCCGGCCGCTCAGCCGCTCGTCCACCGGTCCGCACGCCGCCGGTCCGGTTCCGGCGAGATACGGCTCGATCACCTCCCAAAGCCGGTCGACAGCCCCGCGATTCTCCGCCATCCAGCGCTGCCCCCGCGCCCCGGCCCGCCCCGCAGCCTGCGGATCCGTCAGCCAGGTGTCGATGCCTTGGGCCAGCGATGCGGCGTCGTCCACCATCACTGCGGCGCCCTCCTCGCGCAGCGCCGCGTAGATCTCCCGGAAATTGGATACGGCAGGCCCGGTCAGCACCGGCACGCCATGGTCGACGGCCTCGAGCGCATTGTGTCCGCCCACGGGGACCAGACTGCCGCCGATGAACGCGAAGTCCGCCGCCTCGTAGAGCATTCCCAGCTCGCCCATGGTGTCGATGAGAAACACCGGCATCGCAGCGGTGGGCCATTGCTGCGCGCTGCGTCGGGCGTAGGCGATCCCGCGCGCATCCAGCAGCGCGCGCACCGCCTCGAAACGTTGCGGATGGCGTGGCACCAGGACCAGCAAGAGATCCGGCCAGCGGGCCCGCAAGATCGCCAGCGCGTCCAGCAACAGCGCCTCCTCGCCCTCGTGGGTGCTGCCCGCGACCCAGACCGGGCGCGTTGCGCCCCAGCCGCTACGCCAATCCGGGGCCTCGGCGCCGACCGCGCGGCGTTCCCGATCGAACTTCAGATTCCCGGTCACGCGGATGGCGGAGCGCGCCATGCCCAGCGCCGCCAGACGTTCGGCATCGGCCTTGCCTTGGGCAGCGGCGCAACTGACTTCCGAGAGCAGCTCGGCCATCAAGGGACGCAGGCGACGGTAGTGGCGGAACGATCGCTCGGAAATGCGGGCGTTGGCGAGCACGACCGGAACATCCCGTCGCCCACAGGCGGCCAGCAGATTCGGCCACAACTCGGTTTCCATGACGATGGCCGCGCGTGGCGCGATGCGCCCGAGCAAGCGGTCGACCATCCACGGCAGGTCCAGCGGCAGATAATAGTGCGTCACGGCATCGCCGAACGTACGGCGCACCCGCTCGGCGCCGGTCGGCGTCAGGGTGGTGACGACGATCGTCCAGTTCGGGTAGCGCGACTGCAAGCGCTTGACGAGCGGGGTCGCCGCCACCACTTCACCGACCGAAACGGCATGCAGCCAGAGGCAGGGGCGCTCGCGCGGGACGGGCGCAAAACCGAGGCCGAGCCGTTGCCACCAGCGGTCGCGGTACTCTGGCCGGTGCCACAGGCGCCAGGCCAACAGCACCCCCAGCAGCGGCAGGCCGAGAATCAGAAGCAGCGTATAGAGGCGGCGCAGCATCACCCTTCTCCTCGTCGCAGCCGTTCCAGCAGCCCGGTGGTGGAATAGCCCGGCAGGAAGGGCAGGACACGGACCTCGCCGCCCGCCGCGCGGACCTCATCGGCGCCGGCGATCGCCTCGATGCCATAGTCCCCACCCTTGACCAGCACATCCGGCTTGATGGCGGCGATCAGTCGGACCGGCGTGTCTTCGCTGAAGCCCACCACCCAATCGACGCAATCCAGCGCCGACAGCATCGCCACACGATCGGACAGCGGATTGACCGGCCGCTGCGCTCCCTTGAGCCGCCGCACCGAATCGTCATCGTTGACCGCCACGATGAGGCGGTCGCCCAGAGCGCGCGCCTCGCGGAGATAGCGGATGTGTCCGGGGTGGAGCACGTCGAAGCACCCGTTGGTCATCACGATCCGCTCGCCGTTTGCGCGGGCGCAGGCCACCCGCTGCACCAGGTCCGGCTCCGTCGTCATGCCGCCATCGCCGTCCCGCGAGACACCGGCTGCCTCGCGCAATTGCGCGGCGCTGATCGCCACGGTGCCGAGACGCCCCACGGCCCATCCCGCCGCGACATTCGCCAGGGCTGCCGCATCCGGCCATGCCATCCCGGCTGCGCGACCCGCTGCCAGCACCGCGATCACGGTATCGCCCGCACCGGTCACGTCGAACACGTCCCGCGCTCGCGCCGGCAGCCGTTCATGTCCGCCCGCGCCGTCGAAGAGGCTGATGCCGTCCTCGCCACGGGTGACGACCAGCCGCTCGAGGTCCAGCCGTCGACACCAGTCATCGCCGGCAGCGATCAGGTCCACCGGCACCGGGCCGGATCCCGCCACCGAGAGAAACTCATGGAGATTGGGCGTGATGGCCGTCGCGCCGCGATAGCGCTCGAAATCCGTTCCCTTCGGGTCGACCAGCACCGGGATACCGGCGGCGCGCGCCGCCCGGATCAGCGCAGGCGCCTGACTCAAGCTGCCCTTGCCGTAGTCGGACAGGACGACGATGTCCACCTGGCGCAACGAGTCGTTGAAGGGCTTGAGAATGCCGTGCCCGGCCTCATCGGGATAGCGGCTTTCGAAATCCAGCCGCAGCAGTTGCTGATGCCGACTCAGCACCCGCAACTTGGTGATGGTCGGGCATCCGGCGACTTCCTGCAGGCAGGGGTCGATCCCCGCGGCCCGCAGTCGTGTCCCCAGCACGGCCCCGGCCTCATCGGCGCCACAGAGCCCGATCAGCCGTGTCTGCACACCCAGCGAGGCAAGATTCATGGCCACGTTACCGGCCCCGCCGACGCGATCCTCGCATCCGGTGACCCGCACGATGGGCACGGGCGCCTCCGGGGAAATGCGCGCGGTATCGCCCCGCCAGTAGCGATCGACCATGACGTCGCCGACGACCAAGGCTTTTATGCGATTGAAATCATGCATTTGCATCGATATTGGCGGGTCTTTCCAGAAGCTGGCCGGATGATAGCACAAGCCCATGACACCCTTGTTAGACTGCGCCCTTTACTGGAGAACGTCACCCCATGGCCCTGCCCCCGCAGCCCCTGCTCCATCCGCGCCACTGGCTGACCTGGGCCGTCTTGGGTGGATTGCGGCTGCTCACCCGGTGTTCCTACGACACCCAGATGGCGATCGGTCGTGCCTTGGGCCGCCTGGCCTTGCACACGATTCGCCGCCGGCGTCATGTCGCCGAGCGGAACCTGGCGCTGTGTTTTCCGGAGCTCGACAAGGCCGCCCGCACGACACTCCTGCGCCGGCACTTCGAATCCCTCGGCATGGGGATGATCGAACTGCCCATGTCGTGGTGGGCACCGGCCGCCGCGATCGACCGGCGGCTTGTGCTGGAAGGGCTGGAGCATTTGCAGGCGGTGCAGGCGCGCGGTCAGGGCGCCATCTTGCTGAGTGGACACTTCACGTCGATCGACCTCTGCGGCCGGCTTTTTGCGCCCCATGCGGATGTGGACATCCTGTTTCGGCCCCAGGACGACCCGGTCATCGAGCATTTCCTCGGCGGCCATCGCAGGCGCCGCTTTCGCCACGCCATCGAGCGCCATGACATCCGCGCCATGGTGCGCGCGCTGCGGCAGGGACGGACCATCTGGTACGCCCCCGATCAGAACTACCGCGGCAGCAACAGCGCACTGGTGCCGTTCTTCGGCCATCCCGCGCCGACCAATACCGGCACCGCGCGCCTGGCGCGCATGACCGGCGCCGCCGTGCTGCCGTTTTACATGGAGCGGCGCCTGGAAACGGGGCAATACCTGATCCGGATCGACCCGCCGCTCGAGGGTTTCCCGAGCGATGACCCGGTCGCCGATACCACGCGGCAGAACCGGATTCTGGAAGCGCAGATCCGGCGCTGTCCGGAACAATATCTGTGGGTGCATGAACGCTTCAAGAAGCGACCGGCGCCGTTGCCGGACGTTTACGCGCGCCGTCAGCCCTCGGCGTAACCGCCGAGCAGTGCGTCCCAATCAGCCGTCGAGAAGACGAGATCGGGCGTGCCGGCCTGCGCCTTCAGCAGCGAGCGCCGCAAGCGGCGCAGATTCGCCTGTTGCCAGGATGCCCGGGGTCGTCGTCGGCCACTCTTGTCGAAATCCAGCAGAAAGACCCGCTGATCCTGCCCGATCAGGATGTTGTCCAGGTTGAGATCGGCGTGATGGATGCCGGCCCGGTGAAAGCAGCGGATCTGGGCCCCGATGCGGTGCCACAGCTGCGGCGGAGCCGCGGACCGGCGCAAGACCACCGAGAGCGGCGCAGCATCCAGCCGTTCGCTGATCAGATCCGCCCGATACCACCCATGCCAGACGCGCTGCACGCGGGCCGCGATCGGCCGCGGCACCGGAAAACCCCCGCGGTAGAGGTCATACAAGAGATGCCATTCGCGCCAAGGTCGACTGCGTGCCAGTCCCGTCCACAGATAGCGATCCGCCGTGAGGAATCCCATCCAGCCGCCCCGATGGAAATGGCGCAAGATCCATTCCTGCCCGGGCTGGACGATCCGCAGCACGCGGGCGCGCCCCCCGGGGACCGCGAGGACTTCGGCGCGCCCACGCCAGTAGTCGGGATCGAAGCAATACGCCCCGGGCGTGCTGATGCGGTTCTGATCGTAGACCATCGCGCCGTCGTTCGTCGCAAGGTAGGCGGCCTTCACGTCCATGTCGGCGCGAGCGGGCAAGGCCGGGCAGCCTCCCGCTTCATCGATCTGCAGGACGCTCAACCGGGACGTTCCGGCGCAAGCGGCGGCGCGGGACGACTCAGCATTGGTGAAACCATGCGCGCCCTGCGCATTGCTTGCCTCTCAAGTCCGGTATCTGCCCGGACCTGCTCCCGCGCATCACGGCTTGGCAGGCGTGATGCGCGTCCGGCCGGACCGAGCGCCTGAAAGATTCACGAGCGCTCAGGGCAACACCTCGACCGTGACCCGCTCGGACAGCACCGGCGGCTCGTGCGGGACGTGATTCGCATCGCCCATCAACAGCTGCAGGGTGTGCCGACCCGGCGCCAGATCCAGCGCGGTCTCGGTCTGGCCGTTGCCGAAATGGCGATGATGGGCATCGGACGGGATGGGCTCACCTTTGACCGGCGGCTGGTCCCAATCGACCAGGAGATGGTGATGGCCGGTCGCTTCCTTGGCAGTGCCCGCCGGCGCCACGCCCATGCCCTTCAAGCCGAAGCGGACCACCACGGGACCGCGGATGCGCTCGCCGTCCTTGGGGGAGATGAAGTAGACCGCAGCGCCCGCGGGCGCCGGCGCGCTCGGCAACTCGGCCGCAGCGACCGTGGCGACCAACATGAGGCACAGCAAGGATACGATTCGATGTCGGCGATGCATGGGACCCTCTCGCGAGCGTTGGTTTCTGATGGAACGAATGCCCGATCAGCATAACATTCCTTCGCAACCCATCCGCAGCGAGGTATTTCCGACCATGCCCGGACCGCGCCGGTAGCGGCTCATGGATCAGGGAACCCGCGCGGATCGAACGCACCCGAGCTCCGCATGCCCAAGAACGGCATCGGAGTCATGTGGCGGCACGCCCCGGGCGCCCGCAGGGAATGGACGCCGCCCGATCGAAAAATGTGGCGGAGAGAGAGGGATTCGAACCCTCGATGGGCTTTTGGCCCATACTCCCTTAGCAGGGGAGCGCCTTCGGCCTCTCGGCCATCTCTCCGTAAGCGAGTCGCCACGGCCGGCGCTTCGGACGCAGACCGTGGCTTGAGAAGAGCGCCGATTTTATCGGCAACCGGCTTGCAGGTAAAGCCGGACCGCGACCTCAGCGCGAGAGCGCGTTGCCCGGTTCGGCGTCGTCATGTTCGTGTTTGATGCGCTGGTAGATCTCTTCGCGATGCACCGCGACATCCTTGGGCGCGTTGATTCCCAAACGGACCTGGTTGCCCTTGACCCCCAGGACGGTGATGGTGATTTCATCACCCACCATGACCGTTTCGCCCACTCGTCTCGTCAGAATCAGCATTTAAAGCTCCTTGCTTTCCATCCGCCTATCCGGGATCGGCCACGTCCTGTGATGTCCCGCTGATATCGGCCCTGAAATCTTCGGCATTAACGTTCCGGATCGCGGTGAAGCGCAAAGGCCTCGTGCAGGGCCCGCACCGCGAGTTCGACATATTTCTCGCCGACGACGACGGAGATCTTGATCTCGGAGGTCGAAATCATCCGGATGTTGATCCCTTCGGCCGCCAGGGCCGCAAACATCCGCGCCGCGACCCCGGCGTGACTGCGCATGCCCACGCCCACGACGGACACCTTGGCGATGGCCACGTCGCCCGCGATCTCGCGGGCCCCGAGCTCGGCCTGGTGCGCGCGCAGGATGTCGAGCGCCCGCTCATGGTCGTTGCGATGCACCGTGAAGGTGAGATCGGTCGTGCCGTCGCGGGCGACGTTCTGCACGATCATGTCAACTTCGATGTTGGCCTCGGCGACCGGCCCCAGGACGCGATAGGCAACGCCCGGCTGGTCGGGAATGCCGCTCACGGTGATCTGCGCCTCGTCCCGGTTGTGCGCGATCCCTGAGATGATGACCTCTTCCACCTGCTGCTCCTCGTAGGTGATCAGCGTACCCGGCCCTTCCTGAAAGGTCGACAGGACACGCAGCGGCACATTGTACTTTCCGGCGAATTCCACCGAGCGGATCTGCAGCACCTTGGCACCGAGACTGGCCAGTTCGAGCATTTCCTCGAAGGTGATGCGATCCAGACGGCGCGCGGTCGGGACGATGCGCGGGTCGGCGGTATAGACGCCGTCGACGTCGGTGAAGATCTGGCACTCGTCCGCCTCGAGCGCTGCCGCCAGCGCCACGCCCGTGGTGTCGGACCCACCGCGACCCAGGGTGGTGATGTTGCCCTCGGCATCGACGCCCTGGAATCCCGCCACCACCACGACCCGGCCAGCATCGAGATCGCCCTGCAGGCGCGCGGCGTCGATGTGTGCAATGCGTGCCTTGCCGTGCGCTGCATCGGTGACGATGGGCACCTGGGCGCCGGTGTAGGAACGCGCCGGACAGCCGAGCTTCTGCAGCGTCATGGCCAGCAGGGCGATCGTGACCTGCTCGCCGGTGGCAATCAGGACATCGACCTCGCGCGGCTCCGGCCGGGACGCGATCTGGCGTGCCAGTCCCAGCAGGCGATCCGTTTCGCCGCTCATGGCCGACACCACGACCACCACGGCATCCCCGCGTTCCCGGGCCGCGATGACCTTGCGCGCCACCTGTTCGATGCGTTCGATCGTGCCGACCGAGGTGCCACCATATTTTTGGACGATGAGGGCCATGTGAATCGCTGATCCTTAAGACTTGAGTCGATGGCCAACCCAGATGGCATCCACCATCCGGCCGCTCCTGCGGCATGAGACCAAAGGAGCGCGATTATATCGCGCAATCAGGCTGGCAGATGCGCTCAGACATCGATCCAAACACGCCCATCCTTGATTTCTACGGGATAGGTGGCCAGCGGCTTTTGTCCCCGCAGGAAATTGAGCAGCTGGACGCCCGGCGGGAAGCAGGCCCATTGCCTCACCGCTCCGGTCCGCACATCGAACCGCGCGCGATGCAATGGACAGACCACTTCGCCGTTTTCCAGTCGCCCGCGATCAAGCGGCCCCCAGGTATGGGTGCACGACCGCTGGGTGGCGTAGAAACCGTCCTCCAGCCGAAACAGGACGACCGATTTGTCGGCCACGTCGAACTTCTGCATGGCGCCCACCGCCAGATCTTCCACTCCGCAAACCTGCCTCAACATTCGACTCGCTCCCCTCTGCGCAAATCACGGCTCACGCCGATCGGCGTGCCGAAGAAAATAGTAGCCCTGTTTCGGAAGCCCGGGAGGCGTCCCAGGCGACTTCCGGCTGGCAACAGGCGGCCCCCGAACCGTCGTTCACCCTTCGTCGGCCGACGGTCGCAACGCGCCCTCGCAGGTTCGGCAACGGTAGACCGTCCCGTTCTGCATGCGTCGATGCCGAATGGCGCTGACCGCGTGCATCCGGCAGGCACAAAAGTAGGGGTGACTGCGCAGGGTGCGCACCTGCGCCCGCGCGACATCGAAATCGTGACAACGCCGCGCCGGCGCGCCCAGCCAGGCCATCACCTGACGCCATTCGGGGCCGTGCGGCGCGGCGCGCGGCCGCCAGCGGAACACGATCCAGTGCGCCACCTCGTGCGGCAGTGTCTGCGTCATGAAAGCGAGCAGGTTTTCCCGCAGCAACACCGGATTGAGGCGAATCACGCCGGCACTGCTCACCGAACCGGCGCGCGTTCCGCGCAGATCGAAAAGCAACTGCGGCGGCGCGCTGTCAGTCAGTCCCGCCTGCCGGGCCGCGCGGCGTTCCAGATCCGCAGCATGGCGCCGTAGCGCCTCGACCTGCTCCGGCCGGTCCATCAGCCAGCGCACAGCCTCATCGTAGGCGCGCACGGATCAGCTCGAAGCCCGGGGCAAATCCGGACGCAGGATGCCCCGCACGCGGGCCGTGTCGGGGCGCACGCCACGCCAAAGTTCGAAGGAAAACGCGGCCTGCTCGACCAGCATGCCCAAGCCATCCTGCGCGCGCGCAGCGCCCTGCTCCAGCGCCCAACGCAAAAACGCCGTGGGCTCGTTTCCGTAGGCCAGGTCGTAACAGACGGTATCACCGGCCACCAGCCCCAGCGGCAAAGCCGGCAGCGCATCGGACAGGCTCGCGGAGGTCGCGTTCAGAATCAGATCGAACGCCCCCATCCCGAACAGGTCGGCCAGGCCACATCCCCGGACCGCCCCCAGGCAGCGGAACCGGTCCGCCAGCGCCTGGGCCCGGGCTGCGGTGCGGTTGGCGACAACGATCTCTCGAGGGCCTTCTTCCAGTAGCGGCCCCAGAATGCCACAGGCCGCCCCCCCGGCGCCCAGCACCAGCAGTCGGCGCTCGGACAGCGTCAGGCCCAGGGCATCGCACAGGTCGCGCACCAGGCCCGCCCCGTCGGTGTTGTCACCCCAGAGGCGCCCGTCGGCATCGCATCCGAGCGTGTTGACGGCGCTGGCCTGTCGAGCCCGGGGCGAACAGACATCGGCCAAGACAAAGGCCTCGGCCTTGAAAGGCACGGTGACGTTGAGGCCCTTGCCACCGCCGGCGAAGAACGCCCGCACCGTTGCGGCGAATCCATCGAGCGGGGCCAGCAGGGTTTCATAGACGAGATCCTGGCCGGCCTGCTCGGCAAACAGGCGGTGGATCAAGGGCGACTTGCTGTGGGCCACCGGATGACCCACCACGGCATAGCGATCCGTCATCGGCGCGTTCTCCCGTGATGGCGCAGCGTCACGTCTCGTGCAGCCAGCGCAGTGCCTGCGGCGCAAAATAGGTCAACACGGCGTCGGCGCCGGCGCGCTTGAACGCGAGCAACGATTCGCTCACCACCGCCCGCTCGTCCAGCCAGCCCGCCTGCGCCGCGGCCTTGAGCATGGCGTACTCGCCGCTGACCTGATAGGCGAGCGTGGGCACGCCGAAACGCGCTTTCACCCGCCACACCACGTCCAGATAGGGCATGCCGGGCTTGACCATCACCATGTCCGCGCCTTCGGCCAGGTCGAGCGCCACCTCGCGCAGTGCCTCGTCGCCATTGGCCGGATCCATCTGGTAGGTGCGCTTGTCGGCCCGGCCCAGCGCCCGGGCCGAGCCCACGGCCTCGCGGAAGGGCCCGTAGAAGGCCGAGGCATATTTGGCGGCATAGGCGAGGATGCGCGTATCGCGATGCCCGGCCGCCTCCAGCGCGGAACGGATGGCGCCGATGCGGCCGTCCATCATGTCCGACGGGGCCACCACCTGCGCCCCGGCCTCGGCGTGCGACAGCGCCTGGCGCACCAGCACCTCGACCGTCTCGTCGTTCAGAATCCGGCCGTCCTCGCCCAGGAGCCCGTCCTGACCGTGCGTGGTATAGGGATCGAGGGCCACGTCGGTGATGATGCCCAGTTCCGGAAACGAAGTCCGGAGCGCGCGCACGGCGCGCTGGACCAGGCCGTCCGGGCGGCTGGCTTCTGCGGCGTCGAGGGATTTGCGCGCCTCGGGCACGACCGGAAACAGCGCCACGGCGGGCAGCCCCCACGCCACCAGCGTTTCCAGTTCCGCTTGCAGGACGTCCAGGCTCATGCGCGCCACGCCGGGCATCGATGCAACCGGTTCGCGGCGCCCTTCGCCGTCCACAACGAATACGGGCCAGATCAGATCATCGGCGGTAACGCCGTGTTCCCGCATCAGCCGCCGGGAAAAGTCGTCACGGCGCATGCGACGCATGCGTAGGGGGGGGAATGCGGCCTCGGTCACGGCAGAGTCTCGTCGCGGGGATTTTTCATTGTGCCCGCCCATCCCGGGCCAGACAACGTTTTCCGGCCCGGCAACCCCGGCGCGATTCAATTCGCGCGCTGCGTCTGGGCCTGCGACGGGGAATGCGCGGGCGGCGGAATCGGCTCGGTCGTTGCCGGGTGCGGGCGCCCGACATGGGCGGCCATCGGCTCCAGACTGAAGTAAGTGGCGACGATGGCGTTGTGGCAAGCCGCCAGCTTGAGCTGCAACTCATCCATGTAGAGGTGCAGGGTGCCGGATTCATGCGCCAGCGCCGCGATGTCGGCGCGCTGCAGGAGGCTCTTCAACTGGGCAACGGCGCGCAGGGGCATCTCCTGATGCGGCAGCTTCGCAACGCCTTCCTCGAGGGTCCGGATGCAGGCCTGCAAGGAGCGTGGGAAGCGCTCCTCACGCAGCAGGAAGCGCACCACATCGACCCCCGAGACGCGGCTCCTTACCAGCCGCCGGTACATCTGATAGGCCGTGAGGGACTTGAGCACACTCATCCATTGCAAGCGGCTATAGGCCATCAGATCGCTGGGAATCTCGGCGAGCAGATCGCCGGAGCGCACATCGAGGATGCGGGTGGTCATGTCGGCGCGCTCGAGGTAGCGCCCCAGCCGCATGAACTCGTAGGCTTCGTCCCGGCTCATCGCCCCCCCGAGCAATCCGACGATCTGCTGACAGTGCCCGACGATCGCCTGCAGGAACTCGTGGCGACCGCGCCGCGACAAGGCCTCGCCCATCTTGTCCTGGGCCATGAGGTGGATGCGGTTGATCTGCTCCCAAGCCTCGGCCGGGACGATGTCGCGCGTCGTGCGCAGGTTCTCGCGCGCCTTGGTGAGCGAACTGATCAGGGACCCCGGATTGTCGCGGTCGGCAAGGAGAAACTGCACGACGCGATGCTCGCTGATCTCGCCGTGCCGCTTCATGAACGCCTCGCGGCTGCCGGTGATGTCGACCAGCGGTCCCCAGTCCGCCGTCACCTGCCGCGGCAGGTCCAGCATCAGGTTGGTCGTCACGGTGACCAGCCGGGCCACGTTCTCCGCCCGTTCGAGATAGCGGGCGAACCAGTACATGTTTTCGGCCATGCGTGACAGCATTCCAAGCTCCTTGTTCAGCAGCGCTGCGTTCAGCCCTGCGCCTCGGCATCCCCGGTCTCGACCACCCAGGTGTCCTTGCTGCCCCCGCCCTGCGACGAGTTCACGACCAGCGAACCCTTGACCATCGCCACCCGCGTCAGTCCGCCGGTGGTCACCTGGATCTCGTTGCCGCTCAGGATAAAGGGCCGTAGATCCACGTGGCGAGGCTCGGGCACATGGTCGGTCAGCGTCGGCACGGTCGACAGCGCGAGGGTCGGCTGGGCGATGTAATTGCGCGGGTCACTGCGGATGAGATCGGCAAACCGTTCGCATTCGGCGCGGCTGGCCTTGGGCCCGACGATCATGCCGTAACCGCCCGACTCGTTGGCCGGCTTGACCACCAGTTCCGGCAGGTGCCGGAGGACGTGATCCAGCGACGCCGGATCCTCGCAGCGCCAGGTCGGAACATTGGGAAGGATCGGCTCTTCGTCCAGATAATATTTGATGAAATCGGGGACATAGGTGTAGACGACCTTGTCATCGGCCACGCCGGCGCCGGGCGCGTTCACGAGGGCGACCCTGCCGGCCCGCCAGGCCCGCAACAGACCGGGAACACCCAGCGCCGAATCCGGCCGGAAGGCTTCGGGATCCAGGAAGTCATCGTCGATGCGCCGATAGATCACATCGACCCGCTCGGGGCCCTGAATGGTGCGCATGTAGACCCCGTCGTCTTCACCGACGTAGAGATCCGAACCCACCACCAGTTCCACGCCCATCTGCTGAGCGAGGTAGGCATGCTCGAAGTAGGCGGAATTGTAGATGCCGGGCGTCAGAACGACCACGCAGGGGCGATCGCCGGGACGCGGCGACATGGCGGCCAGCATGTCGAACAGCTGGGAGGGGTAGTCATCCACCGGCAGGATGATCTGGTTCTCGAACAGCTCGGGAAAGACGTGCTTCATCACCAGGCGGTTCATCATCATGTACGAGACACCGGAGGGCACCCGCAGGTTGTCTTCGAGGACATACAGGGTGCCGTCGGCGTCGCGCACCATGTCCGAGCCGCAGATGTGGGCCCAGACGCCCGCAGGGGGGGTGAAATCCCGGCACTGGGGGCGGAAGTTCTTGGAAGTGGCGATCAGGGCCTCGGGAAAGCGCTTGTCGCGGATGATGTGCTGGGGGCCGTAGATGTCGTTGATGAAGAGGTTCAGCGCCTGCATCCGCTGCTTCAGGCCGGCCTCCGTGCGACGCCACTCATTGGCCGCGATGACCCGCGGGATGATGTCCATCGGCCAGGCGCGGTCGATCGCATTGCCGTCGGTGTAGACGGTAAAGGTGATGCCCAGCGTCTTGATTTCGAGTTCGGCGGCCCGCTGCCGCTCGCGCAGGGTCTCCGGGCCCAGCTTGCTCAGCAGGTCGAGCAGGGGGCGCGCAGCGGGACGCGGGCCCTCCGGCCCGATCAGTTCATCGAAGAAATCCGGCTGCAGATACTCGCGCCATTGCTGCGACATGCGGGCTCCATGAAGGGTCGGGGACGCCGTTCGGTTCGGACGTCAATTTCGCTTACAAAAATCGCGCCCACTGTCCCGTTGCGCGCCACCGCAGCCGAACGGCAGGCGATGCGCTGCATTTTGGAGCGCCTCGCCCCTTGCCGCCGCACAGGGCGCGCCTCAGGCACCATGATGATGCACCGCTGGCCGCCGCAGTGCACACTCGCGCTTGACACCCCGCCACACGGGCCGATGGCCGGGATTCCTGCGGGCTGGCATGATGCTCGCTAAGCAAGCATCGTCCCGACGCCCTGCCACGGTCCAAACCACTGCTGTCGTCCCTCTGGAGGCCCGAATGTCCCTGCGCGTGGCGCTCACCCACAAGACCGTCTATCACTATGACCGTCCGGTCGCCCTCTCGCCGCAGGTGATCAGGCTCCGTCCGGCCGTGCACAGCCGGACGCCCATCCTGTCGTATTCCCTCCGGGTCACGCCGGAAAAACACTTCATCAACTGGCAGCAGGATCCCTTCGGGAACATTCTGGCGCGCGTGGTGTTCCAGGAAGAATCCCAGAGCCTCGGCATCGAAGTCGACGTCGTCGCGGATATGGTGGTCATCAACCCCTTCGACTTTTTCGTCGAGGAGTATGCCAAGCATTTCCCCTTCCCCTACGATCGCCAGCTGCGCAAGGAATTGACGCCCTACATGGAGGTCGTCGAGAACGGGCCGCTGTTGCGCAAGTGGCTGGCCGGTGTCGATCGCGGCAAACGACCTCACATCGTCGATTTTCTGGTGGAGCTCAACAGCCGCCTGCAAAGGGACATCGGCTATCTGGTCCGGATGGAGCCGGGTGTCCAGACCTGCGAGGAAACGCTGGGCAGGGCGACCGGGTCTTGCCGCGATTCGGCCTGGTTGCTGGTCCAGATCATGCGTCACCTGGGACTGGCTGCACGCTTCGTGTCGGGCTATCTCGTCCAGCTCACGGCGGATGTGAAGTCGCTGGACGGCCCGTCCGGCCCAGAGGCCGATTTCACCGATCTGCACGCCTGGTGCGAGGTCTACGTGCCCGGCGCGGGCTGGATCGGTCTGGACCCCACCTCGGGTCTGTTCGCGGGCGAAGGGCACATCCCGCTCGCCTGCACGCCCGATCCGGTGAGCGCTGCCCCGGTGTCGGGAAGCTTCTGGGGCGATCCCGATACCGTGGTGACCTTCGAGCATCACAATAGCGTGCAGCGCATCCACGAAGACCCGCGCGTCACCAAGCCTTATACGGAGGACCAGTGGCAGGCCATCAACCTCCTGGGCCGGGCGGTGGACGAGCAACTGCGGGCCGGGGACGTGCGCCTGACCCTGGGCGGCGAGCCGACCTTCGTGTCGGTGGACGACATGGAGTCGGCGCAATGGAACACCGCGGCGCTGGGCCCGCACAAGCGCGAACGGGCCGGGGTGCTGCTGCGCCGGCTGCAGGATCGCTTCGCCCCCGGCGGCGTGTTCCACGTCGGACAAGGCAAGTGGTACCCCGGCGAGGAATTGCCGCGCTGGGCGCTGTCGCTGTTCTGGCGTCCGGACGGCCAGCCGGTATGGCGGCGACCTGAACTGCTGGCAGACGACGGCAAGGACTACGGCTGCAGCATCGACGATGCACTGTGCTTCGGGCGTGAGCTGGCGCGGCGCCTCGGTGTGGCTGCCGAGCATGTGCAGGCCGGCTACGAGGACGCGCTCTATCACCTCTGGAAAGCGGACGGCCTGCCCATCGACGTCGACGTCCTGAAGCTGGACGACAAGCACCATCCCGATCACGCCCGGCTGCGCCAGATCCTCGCCGGGGGGCTCGGCATGCCCGTCGGCTACTGCCTGCCGCTGCAGTGGAACTACGGTGCGAGCCGCTGGCAGAGCGTCCACTGGCCGTTCAGGCGCGACACCATGTTCCTCCTGCCGGGGGACTCGCCGATGGGGCTGCGCTTGCCGCTGGATCGGCTGCCGTGGAGCGCGCAACAGCGCGAACGGCGCGAGGTGGTGCCCGAACCGAGCCCCTTCGAGCCGCGCCCGCCGCTCGATGCGCTGCAAGGCCAGGTTGCGCGGCATTACAGCAGTTGGACGCCGGCATCGCCGCCGCCCGTCAGCGCCATGGACCAGGCCGACGACCCGCAGGCGAACCGCTGGGCCGAAGTCTTTCGCACCGCTCTGTGTCTGGAACCGCGCGGCGGATGTCTGCACATCTTTCTCCCGCCCGTCAGCTATCTGGAGCACTATCTCGACCTTCTCGGCTGTATCGAGGCCACGGCGGCCCAGCTCGGCGTTCCGGTCCGGCTCGAAGGCTACGAGCCGCCGCACGACTGGCGCCTCAAGCGTCTGCACATCACGCCCGACCCCGGCGTGATCGAGGTCAACGTCCATCCGGCCGAGCGCTGGGACGAAATGGTCGAGATCACCGAAACGCTGTACGAAGAGGCGCGGCAGACCCGTCTGGGCACCGAAAAATTCATGCTCGACGGTCGCCACACCGGCACGGGGGGCGGCAACCACGTCACCCTGGGCGGTGCGACGCCCGCCGACAGTCCCTTCCTGCGCCGTCCCGACCTGCTGCGCAGCCTGATCACCTTCTGGCAGCACCATCCCGCGATGAGTTATCTCTTTTCGGGGCTGTTCATCGGGCCGACCAGCCAGGCGCCGCGGGTGGACGAGGCGCGCGTCGAAAGCCTCTACGAACTCGACATCGCCTTCAAGGAAATGCCCCAGGGCGAGGTGCCCCAGCCGTGGCTGGTCGATCGCCTGCTGCGCAATCTGCTCATCGACCTGACCGGCAACACGCACCGCGCCGAGTTCTGCATCGACAAGCTCTATTCTCCCGACAGCCAGCGTGGCCGGCTGGGGCTGCTCGAACTGCGGGCCTTCGAGATGCCGCCGCACGCCCGCATGAGTCTGGTGCAGATGCTGTTGCTGCGCACCCTCGTGGCGCACTTCTGGCAACGCCCGTATCGGCACGATCTGGTGCGCTGGGGAACCTCGCTCCACGACCGCTTCATGCTGCCCCACTTCATCTGGCAGGACATGCAGGACGTCGTGCGCTTCATGCGCGAGGCCGGCTTCCCGTTCCACCCCGACTGGCTGGCGCCGTTCCTGGAATTCCGTTTCCCGCACTACGGCGAAGTGCGGGTCGACGACATCCATCTGGAGTTGCGCGCCGCGCTGGAGCCCTGGCATGTGCTGGGCGAGGAATCGACCAATCTCGGTACGGCGCGATTCGTGGACTCCTCGGTGGAGCGCCTGCAGGTGCGGCTGACCGGTCTCACCGACGCCCGCTACGTCATCGCCTGCAATGGCCGCCGCGTGCCCTTGCACAACACCGGCACGCATGGCGAATACGTTGCGGGGGTGCGCTACCGCGCCTGGCAGCCGCCGTCGGCACTGCATCCCACCATCGGCTCTCATTCACCGCTGGTGTTCGACATCGTCGACACCTGGAACGGGCGCTCCATCGGCGGCTGCACCTATCATGTGGCCCATCCGGGCGGACGCAGCTACGATGTGTACCCCATCAATGCCTACGCCGCCGAGACACGCCGGGTCAGCCGCTTCTGGGGATTCGGTCACACGCCAGGGGCCCTGGAAGTACCGCCCGACATCGCGCGGCTTGCCCATTTCCTGCCCGAAGGCCATCCCCTAGGCCCGATGCAACCGCCCCCCGAGGAAACCAACCGCGAGTATCCCCACACCCTCGACCTGCGTCGTCGCTCCCACTGGACGCGCTGAGCGAGCCGCGGCGGCGCACGGGGTGGAGTAGACTATCCCCCTGCCCGGCATTCGGCCGGATTCGGGGTTGAGAGTGTCAACGAGACGAACGCGCGGCAGCGCGCAGCAAGGCCGGCGTGGAACCGACGAACTGATCGAACTGGCCGCAGGGCTCGGCCGCTCGGGTTGCGCGCAGGAAGACCGCTACTATCAATCGCGGCTGCGACCCCTGGTGCGTCGCCTGCTGGCCGAAGGGCGCGAAGCGCTGCTCGGCGACGCGCTCGACGGCGCCGATGCGGCAAGCCCGAACGCCTACGAGGTGCTGTCGGATGTGATCGAGTCCGAAGCGACCGGTGGCGAGGCCGGCCTGTTGGTCGCGCTGCCCGTCCTGGCCTGGTCGCGCTACCAGATCCCGAGCCGCAACCTCAGCGCCGCCCAATGCCACGACGTGCATGCGCTGATCACCCACGCAATCGCCAGCGACGGCAGCGCGGTGATCCTCGCCGACTACCTGTTCGGACCCGACCAGTTGCCCGTCGGCTTCTGTGGGACGTTCGAATTGGCGAAACAGTTGCAGGAACGGCTGGCGCGGGGCGAGACGATCCTGACCATCCGCAGCGGCGAACTGCCCGCGACGCGCCCCTATCTCGCCGACCCGCGCTATGTGCTCGCCTTCATTCAGGCGCGCCCGACCGACGGCGCCCTGTTCCGATGGCATCAGGCCGGGCGCACCCGCGAGTCCGTCGAGGAGTCGTGGAAGGATGCGGCCCGCCCGGTGTTTTCCGGCCTTCTGCCCAACTGCGCCACAGAACCGCTGGTGCCGGACGCCTATTACTCGGTCCTGCGCCGGGTCGATGATCTGGGCCGCCCGTTCACGCTGCGGGCGTGCATCGCGCAGTTGCAGACGCAGTACGACGTCCCGCCCGAAAACATACAGGCCATTCTCGCCGCGTGCTACGACAATGCGGTGCTCGCCGAATATCGGATCGCCCTGCTGCGCGCCGGACAGCCTCAGGTCCTGCAAGGCGCGGTCTGGGGTGTCCTCGAAGGGGAAGAAGACGCCACCGATGTCCCGCGGCGGATTCTGGACGAACTCGCCCAGGCGGGCGTGCTCGCGGTGACGGTGCTCGACGAACGGTTCGGGCTCGGGGAGTGCGAGGATTGCGGAGCGCCCTTGTTTCCCGGACCCGATGGCGAGCTGACCCATACCGAAACGCCCGATGAACCCATGCCGATGTCCCGGCACCTGCACTGATCCCAGAGCGTCACGCCGTGCCCGAACCTAGAGACATCATCGGCTTGTCCGAACGGGAGTACGCCCGGCTGGTGGCCCTGCCCCTCAAGGTCAGCGCCGAGGTCGCGGCCCAGCGCGGTCATCGCCAGCTCTTCGACGACCTGCCGGTGATGCTGGCCCTCCTCCACCTCGTCCATGGCCTCACGGAATGGTATTGGGTGAGCAGCGACGGCTCGAGCGACCGATCATCCTGGGCCACGCTGTCCCTGGCGCCGCTCGGTGCCTGCCGCATGGCGCTGACGCTCGCAGAGCTGGAAGAATCCGCCTGCCTGACCTGTCTGCAAGCGCTGCAGGCCGGTCACGCCCTGCTGCAGCGGGATCATGTCCTGCCAGCGGCCACGGCATTGACGGAGACCGCGTGGCAGGCCTTGCAGGGACCTGACCCGGCCCGCGCAGACGCGGCGCTCACGGCAGCCGCCGGACAGGCCGTTCAGGCCATCGAGCATTGGGAAGACCGCCGGTCACGGCGGCGTCCCGCTGCGAGCTGACCGCAGGGACGATCTCCTCATGCGGGCAGCCGACGGCTGCCCATGGTCCAGTCACCACGCGTGCATCCTGCCCTGGAACGCAGCGCAGGCCCCGCAGCGATTGTCATCGGCCTTGGACTATAGTAGGTTTCAGGACTCTTGAAGCCTCTGAATTCCAAGGAAGGATGTCATGCCGAAAGGCCTTGCGCGCGCGCTCTCGATCGGTTTTGGCCTGCTGCTGACGGCAGTCGTGCTGCAACGCCTGTTCTTCTCGACCGATGAAAAACCTGCTGTCTCGGATGCGGTGGCCGTTGAAGTCGCCCCCGTGCGTGTGCTCGATCTCAACGACTACCGGTATTTCAACGGCACATTGCGCCCCAACGCGCAATTCCTGATCACGCCGAAAGTGGGCGGACTGCTGCTCAAGCTCACCGTGGGCCCGGGCGACACGGTCACGAAAGGGCAACTCATCGCCGAGATCGAAGACGACGAGATCGCCCAGGAAGTGCTCCGCATCCGCGCCCAGCTGACCGTTGCGCAAGCCCAGTTGACCGAGGCCACGGCCTCGGCCCAGGTGGCCGAGCGGGATTTCCAGCGCAGCCAGCAGCTTTTGGAACGCAAGATCGCCTCGGAGGCCGAGTACGACGCGGCGCTGACCCGCGTCACCGCCAGCCGCGCCCGCCTCAGCGTGGCCAAGGCGCAACTGGAGCAGGCCCGCGCCGGGCTCAATGCCGCCGAACTCAAGCTGTCCTACACCAAGATCTACGCGGACTGGCCGGATGCCGACACCCAGCGCGTCGTCGGCCAGCGCTTCGTCGATCAGGGCGCCCTGCTGCGTCCCAGCGAGCCCGTGGTCCAGGTGCTGGGACTGCACCCCATCGTGGCCCAGATGAACGTCACGGAGCGCGATTATGGCCGCTTGCAGATCGGCCAAGCGGTGACCCTCACCACGGCTGCGCACCCCGACCGGGAATTCGCCGGGACGATTGCCCGCATATCGCCGCAATTCAACGAGCTGTCCCGCCAGGCCTTGCTGGAAGTCCGGATTCCCAACGAGAACGGCGACCTCAAGCCCGGCATGTTCGGTCGCGCCAAGATCCTGTTCGACCGCGCCCCGAATGCGGTGGCCGTGCCGACCGAGGCCTTGATCGAGCGCCGCGGGCGCACCGGGGTCTTCGCGGTGCAGAACCAAGAGGACGGTCGCCTGATGGCCCGCTTCGTCCCCGTCACGACCGGGCTCCGCGACGGCAATCTGGTCCAGATCCTCGAGCCTGCCCTCAAGGGCGAGGTGGCCACCCTGGGGCTGCATCTGCTGCGGGACGAAGGTTCGATCATCGAGGTCACGCATACACGGAACGAGGCGGGATAAGGCCGGGGCGGTCGATTTCGAACCCCAGCCGCCTTCAGGACGCACAGGACTGCACCGATGAACTTGCCTCGTTTCACCGTCACCCACCCGGTCTTCACGGCCATGCTCATGCTGATCATGGTGCTGCTGGGCGGCTTCACCCTGATGCGCACCAGCATCGACCTGATGCCCGAACTGAGCCTGCCGACCCTCACCGTCATCACCACCTATGAAAACGCCAGTCCCGAGGAAATCGAGGAACTGATCACCAAGCCGCTGGAAGAGGTGCTCGCCACCATCCCCGGTGTCGAGACGCTGTCCTCGACCTCCCGCGAGGGACAGAGCGTCATCCGCGTCAGCTTCGTCTGGGGCACCTATCTCGACGGCGCCGCCAACAACATCCGTGACGGCTTCGATCGCATACGCGACTTCCTGCCGACCGACGCCGATCAGCCCATCATGCTCAAGTTCGACACCAACGCCTTCCCGGTCATGATTCTGGGCGTGGGCAGCCAGCTCGATGCGCTGACGCTGCGCAAACTGATCGACGAACAGATCAAGTTCCGCATCGAACGGCTGGAAGGCGTGGCGGCGCTGAACATCTGGGGCGGGCTGGAGCGGGAGATCCAGGTTCAGATTCATCCCGACAAGATCCGGGCGCTGCGCCTCGGACTGGACGAGGTGGTCCAGGCCCTGCGCACGGCCAACGTGACCCTGCCGGCCGGCAGCATCGACCAGGGGGCCAGCAGTATCCGCATCCAGGTGCCGGGCCGTTTCCACAGCCTCGACGACATCCGCGGCACGCTCGTCGCCAATCGCGGCGGGCCGATCTATCTCTACCAGATCGCCGATGTGGTCGACACCACGGCCAGGATCGAGCGCAAGGCGCTGGTGAACGGCGTGCCGGGTGTCCAGCTCATGGTGCGCAAGCAGTCGGGCTACAACACGGTGGAGGTGACCAAGCGCGTCGAGGCGGAAATGGAAAAGATCCGCCGTGATTTTCCCCAGCTCTCCTTCGTCACCGTGGTCAACACCGGCCACTACATCCAGCTTGCCATCGACAACCTCACCGATTCGCTCTGGCAGGGATCCATCCTTGCCTTCCTTATCCTGCTGTTTTTCCTGCGCAACCTGCGGGCCGCGATACTCGTCGGGACCGCCATGCCCATCTCCATGCTGGTGACCTTCGTTCTCATGTACTTCGCCGGCTACACCATCAACATGATGACCCTGGGCGCGCTCGCCCTCGGCATCGGCATGGTCGTCGACAGTGCCATCGCCGTGCTGGAGAACATCACCCGCAAGCGCGAGGAAGAAGGCCTCGATCCGATGAACTCGGCCATCGAGGGCGCGGGCCAGATCGCTCTGGCCGTGACCGGTGGCGCGTTCACCTCCATGGTGGTGTTCCTGCCGCTGATCTTCGCCCAGGGCATCGCCGGTGAGATGTTCGGCCAGTTGGGCTGGGTGGTGGCGTTTTCCAATCTCGCGGCCCTGATCGTGGCCCTCACCTTCACCCCCATGCTGGCCGCCAAGCTGCTGCAGCGCGAAGTCAGCCTCGGGGAGCAGGTGCACGGCATCGGCAAGGTGCTGGGCGATTTCATCGTGCGAATGGAAAACCGCTACAAGACCTCGCTGGCGCCCTGTCTGGATCACCCGTGGCGGACGCTGGCGCTCGCCGGCGGCGCAGTGCTCGCCTCCTGCCTGCTGGTTCCGCTCATCGGCACCGAGTTCATGCCGCCCTCGGATGAAAGCGAGGTGCGCGTCGAATTCGAGATGCGGCCCGGAACGCGCCTCGACCTCGTGGAAGAAAAGATGAGGCAGATCGGGGACCTCGTGCGCGAGGCCGTTCCCGAACTCAAGCACATGGTGGTGTCGATCGGTCCGACGCTGTTCAAGCCCGAGGCGACCTCCACCGGCGAACTGATCGCCGCGCTGGTGCCGGTCGAGGATCGGCAGCGCTCGAGCAACGAAATCGCCGAAGTGCTGCGCCAGGAACTGGCTCACTTCCCCGGCGGCACGCTGCGCTCACGCGCGCCGCAGGACATCATGCTGCAGATGATCGGCGGCGGCGAAGCCATCCAGCTCGAAGTGCGCGGCTACGATCTCAGGACGCTCCATGATCTCGCCGACGCCATCGCCGATGCCATGGAAAAACTGCCGTTCATCACCGATGTGCGCCGCTCCGAGCGTGAAGGCGTCCCGATGCAGGAAATCCGCATCGATCGGCAAAAAGCGCATGATCTCGGGCTGAGCGTGGCGCAGATCGCGCGCACCCTCGAAATCGGGCTGGGAGGGACCATCGCCAGCCGCTACTCCGAGCAGGGCGACGAAGCGAGCATCATCGTCAAGCTCAAGGATGCCCGCCACTTCACCCTCGACGACGTCCTCGACCTGAACCTGCTGAACGGGCAGGGCCAGCAGATCACCCTGCGCAACGTCGTCACCGCCGAGCCGGGAACGAGCCCGGTCAAGATCCAGCGCAACGAACAGCAAAGAACCGTGACGGTATCCGCCAACATCCTCGACGCGGACCTCGGCACCGTCGTCGACAGCATCCGCCAGGCCATCGCGACCATCCCCATGCCGGCCGGGTATCAGGTGGTCTTCGCGGGCGAATACGAGCAGTTGCGCGACGCGTTCAAGGATCTCGCCATGGTGATGTTGCTGGGCGTCATTCTGGTGTACGTGATCATGGCCATGCTCTACGAATCGCTGCGGGACCCTCTGGTGGTCATGTTTTCGGTGCCGCTGGCCATCATCGGCGTGAATCTGATGCTGTTGCTCACCGGCACCAGCTACAACGTCGTGTCGCTGATCGGGGTGGTGATCCTGATCGGCGTGGTGGTGAACAACGCCATCCTGCTCGTGGATCAGGCGAACTACCTGCGCTATGAACGCCATCTGGCACTGCGCGATGCGCTGCTCGAGGCCGGGCGCACACGCCTGCGACCCATCCTGATGACCGCACTTACGACGATCCTCGGGCTCATTCCGCTTGCCGTGGCGCAGGGCGAAGGCGCGCAGATCCAGCAAAGCATGGCGCGCTCCCTGATCGGCGGCCTGATCAGTTCGACCTTCATCACCCTGTTCGTGGTGCCCGTGGTCTACACCCTGTTCCACCGCAAGGATGCCCCGCGATGAATCGCCGTCTCTTCCGCCAGCGCTCACTCGGCGCGGTCCTGCTTGCCCTGGTGATGCCGGCGCAGGCGGACCTGCCCGCAGCACCCGCGCCCCAGTCGCAACCCGGCCCGACGCCCCTGCAGGAGCGGGTGATCCGCAGTGCCAAGCCGGGGCTCAATCAGATCAAAGGCGACGGACAGGCGCCGACACAAACGGCGGGGCCGCTGCGCATCACGCGCGAGGAAGCGGTGCTGCTGGCGCTGCAGAACAACAAGCTGCTCAACATCCAGGTGCTTGCGCCCGTGCTGCGCGGCGCCTTCGAGGACATCGAGCGCGCGCGCTATGACACCAGCCTCTTTGCCCAGGGCTCATTGGGGCGCGAGAAGTCCGAATTCTTCTTCCCCGGGGTGGGCACGATCCCGGAGAATCTCGACATCAATCCGCGCGTGGCACTGCCCAGCCCATTCCGGCGCAACCGTGACCGAAACCTCGTGGAGGTGACCGAATCGGATCAGGGCAGCGTCATCGACGGCGAACGCAGCGAAGTCAAGGTGGGCGCCGCCAAGCGCTTCGTCACCGGCACACAGGTCGAGGTCGCCGCATCCAATGAGCGCATCAAGAGCCAGAGCGACACCATCGAGCGCCTCATCCTGGAAGACCTCCAAGGCAGCGCCCGTGACGCGCAGAACCAGACCCGCATCGGGCTGACGCTGAGTCAGGCGCTGCTCAAGGGCGGCAGTCCATCGGCGAATCTCGCTCGCATCCAGCAAGCCGAAGCCGAAACGCTGGCGACCCAATACCAGTTGCGCGGATTCGCGCAAACCCTGGTGAGTCAGATCGAATCGCTGTATTGGGACTACTACCTGCTCAAGCGTCAGCTCGAGATTCTCGAAGATTCGGTCCGCCTGTCCGAAACGCAGCTCAACGAAATCGAACAGCGGGTCGAGGTCGGCCAGATCGCCCAGACGCAGCTTCCCGCCCCCCGCGCCGAACTTGCCTTGCGGCGGCAAGCGCTCATCGATGCCCGCGGTGCCTTCGAAAAGCTGCGCTTGCGCTTTCTGCAGCAGCTCAATCCGCAAGGCGCCGACGGCTGGGAGCGGGCGATCGAGATCGCCGATGTGCCCACCTTGCCGCCCCCGTTCGCAGCCAAGGTCGACGAGCATGTCCGGCTGGCGCTGCGAAACAGGCCCGACCTGAACGAGGCGCGGATGCAGTTGCGCAGCGGCGACCTGCAGGTGGTCCAGACCCGCAACGGCCTGTTGCCGGCGCTCAATCTGTTCATCACCCTGGGGCGCAGCGGATACGCCGAGTCCTTCAGTGACAGCGTGGACAATCTGCGCAATGGCGGCGATGAGGAATTCTGGGATGCGGGCGCCGGCCTGCGGCTCGATTTCCCGCTCCGCAACCGCCAGGCCCGCGCCCTCCATCTGCAATCCACGACCGCGCGGGATCAGCGCGAGCTGGCATTGCAGAATCTGGAGCAACTGGCGGAACTCGACGTCCGCAGCGCGTTTGCGGAAGTCAAGCGCGCCGAGGAGCAGATCGGCGCCACCCGTGCCACTCGCCTCCTGCAGGAAGCCGCGCACGTGGCCGAACGCGAGAACTTTCTGGTCGGCAAATCCACCGCCACACTGCTGGCGCGCGCGCAACGCGACCTCGTGTCGGCACAGATCGAAGAAGTGCGCTCCGTGGTCAACCTGCGCAAGGCGATGATCGATCTCTACCGGCAGGATGGCACGCTGCTGAGCTATCGCGGCATCGTGGCCCCCGGGTCCGTCGAATGAGGGCGGGCCGCACACGTCGGTCGCAAGCGAATGCCGATGTTGCTGTCAGCCTGAACGGACACGGAAATGAAAGTTCGTCGATTCAATGGGTTAAAGGCACGACCTGAAGGCGACTTCACAGGATTTGCGCCATTAATAGGTTGACCTGCTTTTATCAAACCTCAATAATACCCTAACATCCTGAATTCAGGATTTTTTGTTCGAGATCGCCTCAGCCTCGCGCGCCACCGGACCGCAGGCTGTTTTTCCTTGAGGACTTCTCCCCATGCAACGGACAACTGAACCCTCCACGGATGGGAGCTGGCTCAGCTTCAGGAACCTCGGCCAGATCTGGCGAGGACGCCGCCGCTATGTGAACGCGATCGTGACGGTCTACAAGATCGACCGCTCCTATCGCAAGGTCCGGGCGCGCACCAAGCATCTGTCCGACTGGAAGGAACGCAAGCCCTATTTCAAGGCCGTTCATCCGCAGAACGCGGAACTGCTCTACAACCTCTGCAAGCACAACGGCGCGACCTGGGTCAAGCTGGCGCAGTTCATGAGCGCCCGACCCGACATGTTGCCGCGCGAATACATCGACGCGCTGAAGAAGCTGCAGAACGACGCCAAGCCGGTGCCGTTCCACGATGTCGTCCCGGTCATGGAAGATCAGCTGGGCGCCGACTGGCGCAACCATTTCGAGTGGGTCGAGGAAAATCCCACCGCAACGGCCTCCATCGGTCAGGTTCACAAAGCCAAGACGAAGGACGGGCGGCTGGTGGCCATCAAGGTCCAGTTGCCGAACGTCAAGGAACTGTTCTATCAGGATTTCGGCCTGTTTCGCATGATGGCCGAGCTGCTCAAGAGTCGCGTGCCGCAGATCGACATCAAGCAGATGATCGAGCAGCTCCTGAAGATGACCGCCGAGGAACTCGATTTCCGCATCGAGGCCGAGAACATGCGCGTCTTCTCGCAGCAGAAGCACCACCCCCGGGTCCGCATCCCCGTGCTGGTGGAAGAGCTGTCGAAGGAAAAGGTCATCGTCACCGAATGGATCGACGGCACGCGTCTGGTGAGCCACCTCGATCGCAACAACAAGGAAGAAGCGCGCGATCTGCTGTCCGTCGTGCAGGACAGCTACATGCAGCAGATCACCAAGTTCGGTGTGTTCCAGGCCGATCCCCATCCCGGCAATTTCATGGTGGACCAGGACAACAATGTCTGGATCCTGGACTACGGCGTCATCGGCCGCCTGACGCCGAAAGAGACCATGAATTACACCCGTCTCATGCTCTACATGCTCAATCAGGGCAAGGGACAGGACGAGACGCAGGCGCAGGAAAGCCTCGGCAAACTCATGCTGGAATGCGGTTTCGGCGGCATCGATGCCGAGACGGTCGAGGACCTCTCGCAGTATTTCATCCGCACCAAGCGCGGCAAGCCGGAGGCCAAGACGCGCGCCGGCGAGATCATGCGCGACATGAAAAAGAAGGGCGTGGACGAGGTCATCGAAGAGTTGATGGAAGTGTTCCAGGAACACCGCATCATCGTCCCCGACTCCTTCGTCGGCATGAGCCGCGTGCTGATGACCATCGGCGGTCTGATGCAGATCTATCGCGTGCCGTTCAACATGATGCCCGGGATGTCCAAGGCTTCCTGACCAACGTCAGTTGCGCCACATGAAATAGAGCCGGCTCGATGCCGGCTCTTTTCATTTGCGTCTCCGGCCCGGCCCACGCCACCTCAGCCGACGTTCTGCAAGCTGCGAATCATGCCCCACAAGCCCCACAGCACGGCCCCTTGCGGCAACCACCACAGCCAGCGCCAGGGCTGCTGCGCCCAGTAGGCCCAGCTTCCGAGGCCGAACAGCGCCCACGCTCCCGCAAACCAGGCGGTCAGCCCGGTCAGAAACGGCATGTCTCGTGCGAGACGGGGCTCGGAATGCAGATAGAGTGCGTAAGTCAGGAGCACCACGCACATGATCACCGTCATCACGGCGAACAAGATCATCATCGACACCTGGCCGATCAACCCATAGCGCTTCATTCGATTCGCTCCCTGTCCTCGCGACACATCCGCACCCACCGCGCGATATCCCCTGCCCCGCAGTCCACAGATCGCCCCGCAGGGGCTGCCCGCCACGCTTCGCCACGGCCTTCCGCACGCCCGAAACTGGCGCCGTCACGCGGCAATAAAAAAACCCCAGGCGGAGCCGCCTGGGGTGCATGCTTCACTTCATCCGAAAGATTCCGAGACCCGCTCGAAATCCCGGGTCTCAGTGAAACTGTTCTTCCTCGGTAGACCCGGTCAGTGCCTTGACGCTGCTGGAACCGCCCTGGATCACCGTGGTGACGTCGTCGAAATAGCCGGCGCCCACTTCCTGCTGATGCGACACGAAGGTGTAACCCTGCTCGCGCGCCTTGAATTCCGGCTCCTGCACCATGTTCGTGTAGTGCTTCATGCCTTCGCCGCGCGCGTAGTTGTACGCGAACTGGAAGGTGTTGAACCAGTTGATGTGGATGCCGGCCAGCGTGATGAACTGGTACTTGTAGCCCAGCGCCGAAAGCTCGTCCTGGAACTTGGCGATGGTCTTCTCGTCCAGGTTCTTCTTCCAGTTGAAGGAAGGCGAGCAGTTGTAGCTGAGCAGCTTGCCCGGGCAGGACTTGAGCACGGCTTGGGCGAACTCGCGTGCAAAGCCCAGATCCGGCGTGCCGGTTTCGCACCACACCAGATCCGCATACGGCGCGTAGGCGACACCGCGCGAGATGGCCTGCTCCAGACCGTTCTTGACGCGGTAGAAGCCTTCCTGCGTGCGCTCGCCGGTCAGGAACGGCTTGTCGTTGGCGTCGTGATCGGAAGTGATCAGGTTCGCCGCCTCGGCGTCGGTGCGCGCCAGCACGATGGTCGGCACGCCCATGACGTCAGCTGCAAACCGCGCCGAAATCAGCTTCTCGATCGCTTCCTGCGTCGGCACCAGCACCTTGCCGCCCATGTGACCGCACTTCTTGACGGCGGCGAGCTGGTCTTCGAAATGCACGCCGGCCGCGCCGGCCGCGATCATGTTCTTCATCAGTTCGAAGGCGTTCAGCACGCCGCCGAAGCCGGCCTCCGCATCGGCCACGATGGGCAGGAAGTAATCGACATACTCCTTGCTGCCCGGCTCGATGTCGCGCGACCACTGGATCTCGTCGGCGCGCTTGAAGGTGTTGTTGATGCGGCGGACCATGGTCGGGACCGAATCATAGGCATAGAGCGACTGGTCGGGATACATGGTCTCGCTGGTGTTGCCATCGGCAGCGACCTGCCAGCCGGACAGATACACGGCTTCCAGACCGGCCTTGGCCTGCTGCATCGCCTGACCGGCCGTGATGGCTCCGAAGGCGTTCACATAGCCCTTCTTGGCCTCGCCGTTGACCAGTTTCCAGAGCTTTTCCGCACCCCGACGCGCCAGCGTGTATTCGACCGGCACGGAGCCGCGCAGCCGCACCACATCGGCGGCCGAGTAGCCGCGCTTCACGTTCTTCCAGCGGGAGTTTTCGGCCCAGTCTTTTTCCAGGGCCTTGATCTGTTGCTCGCGCGTCATCGACATCATCTTCTCCAAAACAATTAGGGCAGGTAGTCGTAGGCAGCCAGGGTCAGGAAATCGACGCACTCGTCGGCCGTGGTGATCCGGTCCATGATCCGGGCAGCATCTTCAAAGCGCCCCTTGGCGTAGGCGTCATCCCCTACTTCCTTGCGAACCACCTCGAGTTCTTCCGCCATGAGGCGCCGGAACAGCGCGGCCGTGACGGCCTCCCCGCTGTCGAGCCGGATCCCGTGGCGTATCCACTGCCAGATCTGCGTGCGGCTGATTTCCGCCGTCGCTGCATCTTCCATCAGGTTGTAGATCGGCACCGCGCCGCGACCGCTGATCCAGGCTTCGATGTACTGCACGGCGACACGAATGTTCCCCCGCATCCCCACCTCGGTCGCCGCCCCCTCGGAGGGTTGCAGCAGATCGCGTGCGGTGACGGGGGCATCGGCCTCCCGCAAGACATGAAGCTGATTGAGCCGGCCGGGCCCGATGTGTTGATTGAACACCTCGGTTGCCACACCGGCGAGGCCGGGGTGAGCGATCCAGGTGCCGTCATGGCCATTGCGCGCTTCGCGCTCCTTGTCGGCGCGAACCTTGGCCAGGGCGATCTCGTTCTGTCCGGGATCTTTGACCGGAATGAACGCTGCCATGCCGCCCATGGCCAGAGCACCCCGCTTGTGGCAGGTTTTGATGAGCAGTCGCGAGTAGGCATCCAGAAAGGGCTTGTCCATGCTCACGACGCCCCGATCGGGCAGAACCCGATCCGGGTGATTCTTCAAGGTCTTGATGTAGCTGAAGATGTAATCCCAGCGGCCGCAGTTGAGGGCCACGATGTGCTCGCGCATCTCATGGAGGATCTCGTCCATCTCGAACACGGCCGGCAAGGTCTCGATGAGCACCGTCGCCTTGATCGTGCCGCGCGGCAACTCGAAACGATCTTCCGAATGGTCCATCACCTGTGCCCACAGACGCGCCTCCAGGTGGCTTTCCATCTTGGGCAGGTAGTAATAGGGCCCACTGCCCCGCGCGATCAGCGCACGCGCGTTGTGGAAGAAATAGAGGGCAAAATCCAGCAAGGCGCCGGGAATCGGCTGGCCGTTCAGGGTCACATGCTTTTCGGGCAGGTGCCAGCCGCGGGGACGGGCGATCAGTACGGCGGTCTCGTCGGCCAGGCGGTATTCCTTGCCGTCCGGATTGGCGAAGGAAATGCTTCCAGCGACCGCGTCGCGCAGGTTGATCTGCCCCTGGACGAGGTTGTCCCAGGTGGGCGACAGTGCGTCCTCGAAGCAGGCCATGAAGCACTTGACCGGCGCATTGAGTGCGTTGATGACCATCTTGCGATCGACGGGCCCGGTGATCTCGACGCGCCGATCCTGCAGATCGGCCGGAATGGGCGCAACCCGCCAGTCAGCCGCGCGGATGGCTGCGGTTTCCGGCAGGAAATCGGGCAAAGCGCCGGCATCGAAGGCCTTCTGGCGTTCGCGGCGCAGCGCCAGCAGCCGGTCACGCTCCGGACCGAAGCGTGCGACGATCTCGGCCACGAACGCCAGCGCGTCTTCCGTCAGGATCGCCTGATAGGCAGGCTGCATGGCCCCAAGGATGGCGATCTCGCCGCTGGCGGTCCTGTAAGTCGTCATGGTGCGCTCCTGCCGGTCGAAAACGAGCATCGATTAACCACGTACGCGCCAGCGCGATGCAAGGCGGCGCGCGAACACGGGAAGCGGGGATGCACAAACGATCGGATGAAGGGCCGCCGGCTTGGACCGCTGCCGCTTCGAATGATGGCTGACGTCTCGCACACCCGCCACGTTTCGGGTCTTTTTTCAGACCGTCGATATTAGAACCTTATGCCGCATTTGACAATCCAATCGCCTCAATTTTTAATATTTTTCGGATCAATCATTGACGGCAGGCAAGGAGCACCGCCCGATGGAGGAATCTTCGCGGCACTACTACAAGCACAATCGCCTGCAGCAACTGCGGGGCTTCTGCTATGCAACGCAAACGGGAAGCATTTCCAGAGCCGCGGAACGAATGGCCTTGAGCCAACCGTCGGTCTCACTGCAAATCCAGGCGCTGGAGCGGGAACTGGACGTCGTGCTGTTCGAGCGGCGCGGCCCCAAGATCAAGCTCACCCCGGAAGGGCACGTCCTCTATGAACTGGCCTTGCCCCTGGTTGAAGGACTGGAGGCGCTGCCGGAAAACTTCGCCGCCCGGCGCGGATCACTCGAGTCCGGCCAACTGGACATCGCGGCCGGCGAGTCCACCCTGCTGTACCTGCTGCCGAAACTGATCCGCCAGTTTTCGGCGCGCCACCCCGGCATTCATTTCAACCTGCACAACGTCACGGGACGTGACGGCATGAACATGTTGCGCGCCGATGAGGTCGACCTCGCGGTGGGTTCGATGCTCGACGTGCCGGAAGACATCACCTACTGGCCGATCTATGCCTATGATCCCATGCTGATCACGCCGCTGGATCACCCGCTGGCGGCGCGGGACAAGGTCACGCTGGAAGAAATCAGCCAATACGGCCTGCTGCTGCCGCCGCGGCATCTCAGCACCTGGCGCGTCGTGCGCATGGTGTTTCAGCAGCACAACCTAGAGTTCAAGGTCACCCTGGAGGCTGGCGGCTGGGAAGTGATCAAGAAATACGTCGAGATGGGGTTCGGCATTTCCATCGTCACCAGCATCTGCCTGACGGGCGAGGAGCGCCTGCATGCCATTCCGCTCAACGACTATTTCCCGCAGCGCACCTATGGCGTCGTGGTGCGCAAGGGCAAGTTCCTCACCCCGGCCGCCAAGCGCTTCATCGAGATGATGGACGCGGATTTCTTCGAGCGCATGGGCGAGGACGAGAACCATGTCCTGGCCAACTCCGTTGAATGAAGGCCGGCGCCACCCCATGGTGCGGGCGTGAAGCTGCGCATCGGGCTCGCCCTCGGGAGCGGGTCGGCGCGCGGCTGGGCCCATATCGGTGTTCTCGAGACCTTGGCCGAACAGGGCATCCGCCCGGACATCGTGGCGGGGGCTTCGATCGGGGCGCTGGTCGGAGCGGCCTATTGCGGTGGCGTGCTGGACGAACTCAAGGCCTGGGCCGCCAGCCTGGGTCGGCTCGACGTCATGCGCATGCTGGACTGGAGCATGAGCGGCAGCGGCCTGTTGCATGGACGGCGCGCCCTGCACCTGTTCAACGATCGGCTGGGCCCGCGACCGATCGAAGGACTGTCGCCGCGCTTCGCGGCCGTGGCGACCGACCTGGGGAACGGCCGGGAAATCTGGCTGACCGAGGGTCCCGTGCTCGATGCGGTGCGTGCATCCATTGCGCTGCCGGGCCTGTTCACGCCGGTCCAGTCCCATGGTCGCTGGCTGGTCGACGGGGGGCTGGTGAATCCCGTGCCGGTCTCGGTGTGCCGAGCCCTCGGCGCCGACGTGGTCATCGCGGTCAATCTGAACGGCGACATTCTGTCCCGCCGCCAGCGGCATACCCCCACGCCCGCGACAGACCCGGCGTCGACCGGGGATCTCGCCGTCCCGCCACCCCAGACGCCGCTCTGGAACCCCCGCGCCTGGGCGTCACTCTTTCAGGGCGAGCGCACCACGGCGGAAACAGGGCCGCCGGGGCTGTTCGACGTGACGGCCACGGCGATCAACATCATGCAGGATCGCATCACCCGCAGCCGCATGGCGGGCGACCCGCCGGATGCGCAGATCTCGCCGCGGCTCGGTCACATCGGACTGATGGATTTCCATCGTGCCCGGGAAGCCATCGAGGAAGGTCATGCGGCGACCGAGCGGATGCAGCCCGAACTGGCCCGACTGATCGGCCGCGGCGAATGAGTTTCAGCCCGGCAAAGCCTGGTCGCTGACGATCAGTCCGTCGGCGTCGGCGTACAGCCAGGCCCCCGGACGGAACGTGACACCGGCGAAGCGCACCGGCAAATCGCGCTGACCTTCGCCGCGCTTGATGCTCTTGAGCGGATGGGTCGCCAGCGCCTTGACGCCCAGGGCGAGCTGGCCGATCGCCTCGGAATCCCGGATACAGCCGTAAACGACGACCCCGGCCCACGCATGGCGTACCGCCAGCTCGGCCAGTTGGTCGCCCAGCAGGGCACAGCGCATCGATCCGCCGCCGTCGACCACCAGCACCCGGCCCTCACCCGCCGTCTCCAGGGCACTGCGCACCAGCGCGTTGTCCTCGAACAGCTTGAGCGTCGTGATGGGGCCGTGGAAGGCGCGCCGCCCACCATAATCGCGGAAGATCGGGTCGGCCGCCTGAACGGCGGTGGGGTGCGCGTCGGACAGATCGGTGGTCGCGAGGGACATGAATCATCTCCTGATGGAACGAGGCCGAAGCCGGGCTATTTCTGGTAACGGGCTTTCCACTCCGCGTAGGGCATGCCATAGACCAGTTCACGCGCCCGGGCATCGTCGAGCGCGGCCCCGCTTTCGGCGGCATACCACTTGGCCAGACAGTTGCGGCAGAACCCGGCCAGATTCATCAGCTCGATGTTCTGCACCTCGGGATGCGCCTGCAGATGCGCCACCAGGCGTCGAAACGCCCCTGCTGCCGCCCGATCGTCGAGTTCCTGTTCCATTTGCCGCCTCCGTGAGCCCATTGCCGACATCCTAGCATTGCCTGACGCCCGCGCTCTGCGGCAAGCTTCGAGCGGATCGTGCTCCGCCAAGCCGCCAAGCCGTGAAAAATCTGTTGATCGTCTTTCATTCGCAAACCGGCAATACCGCACGGCTGGCCGACGCCGCGCGCGAGGGTGCGGCATGCTCGCCGGCCGTCACCGTCCGCTGCCTCTGGGCCAAGGAGGCGGCGGCCGCGGACCTGCTCTGGGCGCATGGCGTGCTGTTCGGCACCCCGGAAAATCTGGGTTATCTCTCCGGCGCCCTCAAGGATTTCTTCGACCGCACCTACTACGCCGTGCAGGATCACATCCAGCCCCTGCCCTACGGCCTGTTCATCAGTGCCGGCAACGACGGCCGCGGCGCCGCGCAGCACGTCCAGCGCATCCTGCGCGGCTACGCCATGCGCGCCATCGGCGCGCCCTTGATCTGCCGCGGGGACATCACCCACGATCACCTCGCCCGCGCGCACGAACTGGGCGGAACACTGGCGACCGGCCTGGAGCTGGGCATTTTTTGACCGCCCCGCTTTTCTTGCCCACCCGGCTGCCCTATCATTGAACGCTTGAATACTTGAGACCCGTCGCAGCAAGGATTGCTGAATGTCCGATGAGACCTCCCTGTTCGAACGCGATCCCGATCAGGTGCGCCGCCTCCACGGCGGCTTTTTCAATGCCATCCCGCATTCCCGGGAGCTGGGTCTGGAAGTCGTCGACATGGGCCCCGGCTGGGGCGTACTCAAGGTACCCTACCGGCCGGAACTCATCGGCAATCCCACCACCGGCGTCCTGCACGGCGGGGTGATCACCTCGCTGATGGACAGCACCTGCGGGCTGGCGGTGTTCTGCCGTCTCCCGCGCATGGAAGCCATCGCGACGCTGGACCTGCGCCTCGATTTCCTCAAGCCGGCCGTCATCGGCGAAGACGTGTTCGCCCGCGCCGAATGCTACCGGCTGACCCGCCAGATCGCCTTTGTGCGCGCCACGGCCTACCAGCGCGACCCGGAAGATCCGGTCGCCACCAGTACCGCGGCCTTCATGCGCGCCAGTTCCAGCGCCAAGAAACCCTTTCCGCCCCGTGAAGGGCAATGACGGCCATGGAACTCGAGCAAATCGTTTTGCAAGCCCGGCAGCAGGGCGATGTCGCCGGACTGATGGCGCACATCCCCTACGCGCGGCTGATCGGCATGGACATGGCGCTGGACGAGTCCGGCAATCCCCGGTTCCTGCTGCCGTTCCAGCCGAAGAACATCGGCAACATGGCCTTGCCGGCACTGCACGGCGGGGTCATCGGCGGCTTTCTGGAAAACAGCGCCATCGTCCACCTGATGTGGACGCGCGCCTCGACACAGATGCCCAAGACCATCGATTTCTGCGTCGACTATCTGCGTTCGGCGCGCGCGGTCGACACCTTCGCCCGCTGCGAAGTCACCCGCCAGGGGCGCCGCATCGCCCACGTCACGGCCACCTGCTGGCAGAGCGCGCCGGCCGAACCGGTCGCCGTGGCCCGGGTCCATTTCCTGCTGACCTGATGTCTCGTCCCTTGCGGCGGTCAGGCCGGCTTTTCATCGCAACCCCAACTCCAAGGGAGCATTTCCATGTCCGAAGTACGTTATGACGGCAAGACGGTGGTGGTCACCGGTGGCGGCGGCTCGCTGGGCCGTGCCTACTGTCTGCTGTTCGCCTCGCGCGGCGCCAATGTGGTCGTCAACGACCTGGGCGGCAGCTTCAGCGGCGAAGGCGCCAGCAAGTCCGCGGCCGACAAGGTCGTCGACGAAATCGTCGCCATGGGCGGCAAGGCCGTCGCCAGCTATGAGTCGGTCTCGACCATCGAAGGCGCCGAGAAGACCATGCAGGTCGCCAAGGACGCATTCGGCAGCGTGCACATGCTGATCAACAACGCCGGCATCCTGCGCGACGTCTCCTTCGCCAAGATGAGCGAGGAAGACTGGGACAAGATCATGGAAGTGCACATGCGCGGCGCCTTCTGCATGACCAAGGCCGCCTGGCCCTTCTTCCGCGATCAGTCCTTCGGCCGCGTCATCCTGACCGCCTCGGCCGCCGGCATCTACGGCAACTTCGGCCAGACCAACTACTCGGCCGCCAAGCTGGGCCTCTACGGCATGGGCCAGACCCTCGCCCATGAAGGCAAGAAGTACAACATCAACACCAACGTCATTGCGCCGGTCGCCCGCTCGCGCATGACCGAAACCGTGATGCCGCCGCCGCTGCTGGAAAAGCTGCGCCCCGAAGCCGTCGCCCCGCTGGTCGGCTGGCTGTGCGCCGAGGAAAGCAAGGAGAGCGGCTCGCTGTTCGAAGTCGGCGCCGGCCGCTTCTTCAAGCTGGGCTGGATCCGTACCAACGGTTACAAGAGCGCGGCCGAAGGCGGCGTGGCCAGCCTCGAGGAACTGCGCGACAACTGGAAGACGGTGACCGACTTCACCGACGCCAAGATGGTGCGCAACATCCAGGAATCGACCATGGCCTTCATGCGCTAAACTGGCCGGAAAGGGCGCGGCGAGGGGCCGCGCTCTTTTTCGCGCATGCCTTCATTGACAAAAACCGACCAAGTGAGGAGACGATCATGGGACGCAAAGTCTGTGTCATCGGCAACGGGATGACCCAATTCGCCAAGCCGGGCAGCAGCCCGGACTATCACATGATGGCCAAGGCCGCGGGGCAGCAGGCGCTCGAAGACGCCGGCATTCCCTACGAGCTGGTCGAGCAGGCCGTCGTCGGCTACGTCTACGGGGAAAGCACCTCGGGCGAGCGCGCCATGTACGAGCTCGGCCTGACCGGCATCCCCATCTACAACGTCAACAACAACTGTTCCACCGGCTCCACCGCCCTGATGCTGGCCAAGCAGCTGGTCGAAGGCGGCATCGCCGAATGCGTCATGGCGATGGGCTTCGAGAAGATGGAAAAGGGTGCCCTCGGCGCCAAGTACACCGATCGCCAGAACCCCATGGACAAGCACATGGGCGTCATGTTCAAGGCGCAGAAATTCACCAACGCGCCGCCCACCGCCCAGCTCTTCGGCGGCGCCGGCCGCGAGCATCAGGAAAAATACGGCACCTCCAACGAGGCCTTTGCCAGGATCGCGGTCAAGAACCGTCAGCATGCGCTAAACAATCCGCGCTCCATCTTCCATGACCCCCTGACGGTGGAGGAGGTGCTCGAATCACCGCACTACTACGGCCCCATCACGCGCCTGCAGTGCTGTCCGCCCACCTGCGGCGCCGGCGCAGCCATCGTGTGCTCGGAGGAGTTCGCGAAGAAGCATGCGAAGAACACACCCGTCTACATCGTCGGCCAGTCGATGGTGACCGACATGCCCTCCTCGTTCGACGAAGGCTCCATGATCAAGGTCGTGGGCTACGACATGTCGAAGGAAGCCGCCCGCCAGGTCTATGAACAGTCCGGTCTGGGCCCCAAGGATGTGGACGTGATCGAGCTGCACGACTGCTTCACCGCGAATGAGCTGATCACCTACGAAGCCCTGGGCATGTGCGAGCCGGGCGGCGCCGAGCAGCTGATCAACGAAGGCAACGTGACCTACGGCGGCAAATGGGTGGTCAATCCCTCAGGTGGCCTCCTGTCCAAGGGCCATCCCCTGGGCGCCACCGGTCTCGCCCAGTGCGCCGAGATGTGCTGGCAGCTGCGCGGTCAGGCGGACAAGCGCCAGGTCGAAGGGGCGAAGGTCGGCCTGCAGCACAATCTGGGGCTGGGCGGCGCCTGCGTGATCACACTCTACAGCGTCTGATCGCCGCGCTGACCATCCCGACGACACTTCACTTCAAGGCCCCGCAAGGGGCCTTTTTTTGTCCGAAGCCGCGCACCCCTTACCGGATGCGGCGGGCGCTGGACGCTCAGCCAGGCGGCAGGTAGATCAGGGGGATCGCCATCTCGGCCGGGCTCAGGCCGCCATGCACGCCGACCTGATCGTGCGGTCGCTCGCCGGGAACCTGATCGATGATGACCCAGGGCTCGCGCGGGACGAGCACCCAATCCCCGACCCGCTCCGCCAGACGCGGATGCCGCGGCCCGGGACCAAACCAGCCGGCTTCGAGCGCCGCATCGGCGGGCACCGGGCACACCGCCTCGCCGACCGCCTCGGCGAGATGGCGCGCGAAGCGTTCACGCTCGCCCGGATTCACATAGGCATAGGCCAGACGCCGTTCGCCGCAAAGGGGTCGGGACAGGGTCTGCGCCAGCTTCGGATGGTCGACCAGATGAATCTGCCGGCCGGGCGGATTGTCCAGAAACCCGTGATCGGCGGTGATCACGATCTCCACATCGAGACCGCCAATGCGCTGCGCAAAGGCTGCGATCGCGGCGTCGAGCCGCGCGAGGTCCGCCGCGACCTCGCCGCTGTCGATGCCGTATTCGTGGCCGAGGCGATCGATCTCGCCGTAGTAGGCGTAGGTATAGCTCGACGAATCGCGCGCGCGCAGGACCGATTCCAGGGTGTCGAACAATCCATCGAGCCCGCGATAGGGCCAGCGCTCGGCCCGCCCCGCATGGTGACGGTTGTAGGGCGAGTCGCAGATGAACCAGGGCGATACCACATGGCACTCCCGCGTCAGCCGGTCCGCCAGGGGATCGTCGATGAACACCCGCTTGCACCAACGCTCGGCCAGGGCATGGGGATGCCGCTGCCCACGGATCCACAGCGGCAAGGGGGCAATCACCTCCTCGACTTCGCCGGCATAGAGGTGCCAGCCGGTCAGTCCGTGGGCCGCCGGCGCCACGCCGGTGAGCACCGTGGTCACCGCGCTGGCTGTGGTGCTGGGGCATACCGACGTCAGCCGGCCCTGTTGGTGGGCACGGAGAAAGGCGCCCGCGGCAGCCTTGCGCAGCAGCGCATCGCCCAGTCCGTCCACCAGGAGCAGCACCAGATGGCGCGCCGAACCAAACCCTGCCGGCGGGGCGCGCAGCGGCGCATAGCCCCGGCCCGGTCCGCCGCAGGCTGCTTCGATGCTGGCCATGAGGTTGAGCAGGCTGCCACCGGTGTAATCGGGCAAGACGCAGGCAGCCAGCGCGGCGTCGGTCTGGATGGCGCTCATGCCTTCACGCGCGGCTTGGCCCGCGCCGTCGGCGTCGCGGCGAGCGGATCATCGGGCCAGGGGTGGCGGGGATAGCGTCCGCGCATCTGTTTCTTGACCTCCGGATATGCCTGCTTCCAGAAACTTGCCAGATCGGCCGTGATGGCCAGCGGCCGCCCCGCAGGCGAGAGCAGATGCACCTGCAGTGCCAGCCGCCCGTCCGCCAGACGCGGGGTCTCGGCGAGCCCGAACAGTTCCTGCAATTTAACGGCCAGCACCGGCGGATCCTGTGTGTAGTCGATACCCGCCCGGTTGCCGGCCGGAGTCTGGACATGCGTCGGCAGCCAGCGCTCCAGCCGCGGCAGGCCGCCGGACGGGATTTGCGTCGCGAGGGCCGTGCGCACCCGTTGCTCGTCGATCTGATCCAGGCGCGTCACGCCGGCGAGAAAGGGCCCCAGCCAATCGGCGAGACGCGCCCGCAGCGTGGCATCGTCCACTGCCGGCCAGTCACCGCCCGGCGCGAGCCGGCCCATGCAGGCCAGGCGTGCGCGCAGCCGCCCCGCCTCGCCGCGCCAGGGCAGGCGTTCCCAGCCCGCGCCGGACAAATAGTCGATCCAGCCCTCCGCCAGCGTCGCGGGATCCGGACGCGGCAACGGCGATTCGCTGATCACCAGCGATCCCAGACACTGCCGGCGCCGCGCCACCATGGCGCCCAGCAACGGCTCGAAGCCGACCGCCGTGTCCTCGACGATCCGCGCCCCCGTCACTTCGCGCAGGACGGCGAGCGACACCGGTGCCGCCAGATGGATACGCGCCTCGGTGGCGCCGCCGTCCAGACGCGCCACGACCAGATACGGTGCCTCGGCCAGCCGGTCGGCCGGATCGAGGCGCGCACGCCGCCCGCTTACCAAGCGGTAGACGCCCGGCGCCTGATGCTGGGCAATGCGATCCGGATAGGCCCAGGCCAGCAGCCGACCGACGCTGTGCTCATCCGGCATCGCCTCATCCCCCTCGCCGAGATCCAGACGCCGCGCCAACTGGCCCTCGAGACGCCCGAGGGTGTCGCCTCCCGCACGGCCGCCGGCCTCGAAACAGGCCAGTCGATCACGCAGATCCACCGAGATCGCCCCCTGTCCCTGACGCAAGGGGTCACGGCTTTCGATCAACGCCGCCAGCCGGCAGGCCAACCGTCCCAGACCGGCCTCGCGCGCCCGCAGCAGCAGATGCGCGAGGCGCGGATGCACGCCCAGACGCGCCAGGGCCTGACCATGCGCGGTGATACGACCCCGACCGTCCAGCGCTTCCAGCGCCGTGAGCAGCGCCCGTGCCTGGGCGAATCGTGCGGGATGCGGCGCGTCCAGCCAGCGCAGATCCAGGGGGTCGGTCACACCCCAGACGGCGAGGTCCAGCGCCAGACCGGCCAGATCGGCCTGCCGGATCTCGGCTTCGTCCTGTGCGGGCGCGCGCTCGAAATCGCGCTCCGCATAGAGCCGGTAACAGACACCCGGGCCCTGCCGCCCCGCGCGGCCCGCGCGCTGCTCTGCCGCGGCGCGGGACACCGGAACGGTGACCAGATGCTCCATCGCCCGGGCCGGATCGAAACGCACCGTGCGGGCCCAGCCGCTATCGATGACGGTCGCGATGTCCGCCAGCGTCAGGCTGGTCTCGGCCACCGCCGTGGCCAGCACCAGCTTGCGCCGGCCCGGGGGCGCGGGTGCCAGGGCCGCCTGTTGCGCGTCAGGGGACTGATCGCCATACAATGGCAACACCATCACCTCCGCATCCAGACCCGCGTCGGCCAGGACGCCGGCGAGCCGCCGGATCTCCGGCACGCCGGGCAGGAACACCAGGAGGCCACCCGCCGTTTCGGCCAGCGCCCGGCGCACCGCGGCCTGCCAGTGCGCGACCGCGCCCCGATTCGGTGCCGCGCGCGCCGGATCGGGCCAATAATGCAGACTGACCGGATGACTGCGGCCGGGACACACCAGCACGGGCGCATCACCGAGCAGCCCGGCATACGCTGCGCCGTCCACGGTGGCGCTCATCGCCAACAGACGCAGGTCTTCGCGCAGCGCCGCGCGAGTCTCCAGCGCCAACGCCAGCCCCAGATCGGTCTGCAGACTGCGCTCATGGCATTCGTCGAAGACCACCAGGCCGTAGTCGGTGAGCGCAGGGTCGCGCTGGATGAGACGGGTGAAAATGCCGTCGGTCACGACCTCGATGCGCGTGGCCGGCCCGATGCGCCGCTCCAGCCGCACCCGGTAACCCACGGTCGCGCCAACGGATTCCCCGCGCTCGGCCGCCATGCGCCGGGCCGCCATCATGGCCGCGAGCCGCCGCGGCTCGACCATCAGGATGCGCCGGCCGGAGAGCCAGGGCGCGGAGAGCAGCGCCGGCGGCACCCGCGTCGTCTTGCCGGCGCCGGGCGCAGCCTGCAACACCAGCACGCCGCGCGCCGCCAGCACGCGGTCGATCTCCGGCAACAGGGGAACGATGGGCAAAGGGGGCGTCACGGCGACCTCGTCATCAGTCCATTCTACCCCGGCCCGGTGACGGAACCCGACCGGGAATGATGGTATCTTTCCGCGTTTGAAAAACCCGGGAGCGTCCGAGGGGCCATGACGTCGATCGATCCCCGCCTGTGGTTTCCCGGAAGCCTACGTCGCGCCGCAAACCCGTTTCTGGAACGGGCCGGGCTGGCCGGACTGGCGCTCTACGCCGCCATGCTCACGCTCAACAAGGATCTCTGCTATGCCGGCGAATGGCTGATGCTGCTGGCCCTGGCCGGAAGCTGGTCGCTGGCGCGGGACCGCATCTTCAAGGACACCGTCTTCCGGCTGGGGCTGGTGTGGATGGCCTACCTGGGGGTGTCCTGCCTCGTGGGAGCGGCGTGGGTGCCGGGTTCGCTGGGCGATCAGGCGCTGGCGGCACGGCGCTGGGCGAAGCTCGGGTTCGTCGTGCTGGTGGCCTGGTGGCTGGGTGGCGACTGGCGCGCCATTCGCCGACTTTACTTCGTTCTGTTCATCGCCTTTGCGCTCGCCATGCTGCCCTACTTCCTCTACCCGCTCTATTGGGAAAAGGGTTTGTCCGGCGGCCGGCTGCGCTTCGGCATGAATCCGCAGCGCAGCGCGCTGTTCTTCGCGACTGCGCTGCTGGGCCTGCTGTTTCTGGCGCGGGACGTCTGGGGACACCGCAGCGAGCCTCGGTTCCCCCTGCGCATCGGGCTCTGGGCGCTGGCCGTGCTGCTGATGACGATGGGCCTGCTGTTCACCCAGACCCGCGGGGCCTGGCTGGGCGTCGTCATCGGCCTCGGCGCAGCGGTGCCGCTGTTGCTCGGCGGGCGTGGCGGGCGCAACTGGACCTTGGCCGGCGGCGTCGTCGGGCTTGGCCTGGTTTTCCTGGTCGGTGCGGGCCAGTGGAGCCACATCTCCCAGCGCTTCGGCGAAGAGTCCACGGTCTTTCAGGCGATCGAGGCCGGACAATGGCAATCCGTCCCGAACACGTCCCTCGGCCGCCGCATCCATCTCTGGCACTGGGGCTGGACGCACTGGCAGGACAGCCCCTGGCTCGGCATCGGCATCAACAGCATCCACCCGCTGGCCATGTCGGGAGACTTGCCGCAGCGGCTCGGCGGTTTCGACGTGCCTCATCTGCACAACAGCTGGCTGGAGTTGCTGGTCGCGACGGGCGTGGTCGGCGTGACGCTGTTCGCAGCCTTCGCCGCATGCGTGGCCCGCGGCGGGCTGTGGGCCTATCGGCAAGGTCACCTGCCGGGGCGGTTCCTGCTCATGCAGTGGTCGGTGCTGGTGATGTTCCTGGTGGCGAACTTCAGCGAAGCGCACATCACCAAATGGATCTTCTGGCCGTACCTGGCCCTGTTCTGGGGCAGCCTCTACTCGCCGGCCTTCTGGTTGCGCTCGACATCGACGCCATGAACCCGCCTGCCCCGGCGTCGATCACCGTCGTCGTGCCGGCCTATCAGGCCGAGGGCTTCCTTGCCCGTGCGCTCGATTCGGTGCTGGCACAGAGCGACCCGGACTGGACGCTGGTGGTGGTCGACGACGGTTCCAGCGACGGCACGCTGGCCTTGGCCCGCACCTACGCGGCCCGCGACCCGACGCGCATCCATGTACTGACCCAGGCCAATGCCGGTCCGGGCGCCGCGCGCAACCGCGGCATGGCGGCGGCAACGGGCGAGCAGGTGCTCTTTCTGGACGCCGACGACGCCCTGATGCGCGAGACGCTGGCGGTGTTGCGCGCCGATCTGCGCGCCCATGGGCCGGTCGACCTCCTGTTCGGCGGTCATGCCGTGGTGCGACTGGACGGCAGTCGCAAGGTCCACCGGCCCGACGCCCGATGGGGCGGCACACCCCAGGCCGATTTCCGGCGCTTCTTGCGTGGGGACGGTGTGGGCCCCACCCACGGCGCCGTGCTCATGCGCCGCTCCCTGGCGCGCCGGCTGGGCTACCCCGAATCGATCCGCAACAACGAGGACGTGGTGCTGTTCGCGCAGATGCTGGCCCTCGGGCGCACCCGCGCCCTGCCCCATGTGCTGGCCGTCAAATACCGTCAGCCGGCGAGCCTGCGCCACGACGTCGATGCCCTGTGCCGGGCGAGCGAGCGGGTTGCGGCGCTCCTGTTCGATCCGGCCCGTCTGCCGCCCGCCTTTCTCGCCGTGCGCGGCGCCTTCGAGGCCGACCGGCAACTGGCGTGCTTCCGTGCGCTCAGCCGCGCCGGCCGCGAGCGGGAGGCGCGGGCACATTTCCGCGCCGCCCTGCGCCTTGCGCCGTCCGCGGCGCTGCGTCCGGGCACGCTGTTCCGCTACCTGCGCAGTTGCGTCCGGGGCGGGCGCGCATGACCGCCACCGCCGCCCTGCCGCTGTCGGTCGCCATCATCGCCCGCAACGAGGAAGCGAATCTGCCGCGCTGCCTGGCCAGCGTCCGGGCACTGGCCGCCGAGATCGTCGTGCTCGATTCGGGTTCCAGCGATGCGACCGTCGCGGTCGCCCAGCGCTGCGGGGCACGCGTCGAGGTGACCGATTGGCCGGGCTTCACCGCCCAGAAGAACCGCGCCATCGCCGCCTGCAGCCAGCCCTGGGTCCTGAGCCTGGATGCGGATGAGGCGCTCACACCCGAGCTGACCGCGGCCATCCGCGCCCTCTTCGCTCGAGGAACGCCGCCGCTGCAGGGTTATTTCCTCAATCGCCGCAACCGCTATCTCGGCGCCTGGCTGCGCCATGCCTGGACGCCGGAGTGGCGCCTGCGCCTCGTGGCGCGCACGCAGGCGCGCTGGGTCGGCGGCCGCGTGCATGAGCAGCTCACCGTAGCCGGGCCGACCGGACGCCTGGCCGGGGATCTGCTGCACGAATCTTACCAGCGGCTCGACGATCATCTGCATCGCACGCTGGACTATGCCCGGCTCGGCGCGGAGGACCTCATCGCCCGCGGCCAACCCTTCCGCGCCCACAAACTCTTGCTCTCGCCCCTGGGGCGGCTAGTGCGCATCCTCGTCCTGCAACAGGCCTGGCGCGATGGCTGGCGCGGCGTCCTGATCGCCGCCTCGTCCGCCTTGGCCGCGTTTGCCAAACAGGCCTTCGTGCTCGAACACCGCCTGCGCGGCCGGGGGCCATCGGCATGACCGCACCGCTGCACGTCGCTTTCGTCCACCCCGCCTATCGGCCGGACGGCGGCGCCGAACGCATCCTGACGCGCATGCTCGCGGCCCTGGACGAACACGCCGTGCGCCTCACCGTGGTCACCCGCCGCTGGGACGGGGCCGGAGCCGACCCGAACGTGACCGTGCTGCGCTGCGATCCCTTTCATGTCGGGCGGCTGTGGCGCGAGGTCAGCTTCGCGCGCGCTGCCTGCCGGGCGCTGGCTTCACTCGAGGCCGATCTCGTCCAGTCCCAGACGCGCATCCCCTGTTGTCATCTCTATCGCGCCGGCGGCGGGGTGCACCGGGTCTGGCTCGGCGAGCGCAATCGGGCGCGCGGCTGGCGCGGCTCGCTCGGCCAGTCGCTGAGCCCCTACCACCGCCACAAGCTCGCCGAGGAAGCGCGACTTTACGCCAGCCCCACGCTGCGGGCGGTGATCTGCAACTCGCGCATGGTCGCCGAGGAGATTCGCCGGGAGTACGGCGTCGATCCGGCGCGGCTGCGGGTCATCTACAACGGAGTCGACAGCGCGCATTTCCGGCCGGGGGCGCAGCGCGAGGTAAGCCTGCAGATCCGCGCCCGGCTCGGCATTCGCCTTGAGGCGCCGGTGTTTCTGTTCGTGGGCTCGGGCTTCGAGCGCAAGAATCTCGCCGGGGCCATCCGTGCGCTGGCCCAGGTCGGCCGGCCCGATGCCCAGCTCATTGCCGTGGGTCAGGACAAGCGGGCGGGTCGCTACCGCGCGCTTGCCGGACGGCTGGGCGTCGCCGGCCGGGTGCATCTGGTGGGCCCGCAGGCCGACGTACGGCCCTGGTACGGCGCAGCCGATGCCCTCGTCCTGCCGACGCTGTACGATCCCTTCGCCAATGTGGTGCTCGAGGCCATGGCGAGCGGCCTGCCGGTGGTCACGAGCGTGAAATGCGGCGCGGTCGATCTGATCGAAAGCGGCCGCAACGGCCTGCTCTGCGACGCGCTCGACATCCCCGGCCTCACCGCCCACATGGAGCACCTGTGCGACCGGGGCGTGCGCGAGCGCATCGGCCATGCGGGCCGCGAGACCGTCCTGCCGCTGAGCCTGAGCCGGATGGCCGAGGCGCTCATGGCCCTCTACCGCGAGCTGTTGTCGATCGATGCAGTTTGAACGGCGCGCGCTCCCCGAGGGCGCCATCGCCTGGATCGATCCCGACTGGCCGGACCCGGATGGCCTGGCGCGGGTGATTGCGACGCGCGCGGGAGTCCCGCGCCAGCCGGGGGCCGTGATGCACAAGGACGACCCGGCCAGTTGGGTCGCCACGATACCGCTGGCCACCGGCCGCTACCTGGTCAAGCATTACCGCCGGCAACCCTTCCGGCGCGAGCTCGGCCGGGCACTGCGCCGCGCCAAGGCGCTGCACAGCTGCGAGATGGCACGGGCCGTCGCGGCCCTGGGAATCGACACCTTCCGGCCGGCGGCAATCGTCACGGAGCCGTTCTGCGGCGTCCTGCGGCGCGGTGCCTACCTCATCACCGAAGCGCTGCCCGGAATGACGGCCCGGCAGTTCTTCGCCGATCCGGCCAGTAGCCCCGCCGCGCGCCGCGCCGTGGCCCGACAGATGGTCGACATCCTCCAGCGCCTGCACGCCGCCGGCTTCGTCCACGGCGATGCCAAGGACGCCAACTTCCTCATCGACGGCGAGCGGGTCTCTCTCGTGGATTTCGATGAAACCGCCCGGCCTCGGCTGCGCCGGGAGACGTTGCGGCGCAAGGATTGGCGCCAGCTCATGCACAACTGGCGTGCCGACCCTGCAACCGCCGCACTGTTCCAGTCGATGGTGCCGCCCGCTTCGCTCCCCCGACCGGCTTCCCCCTGAGCGGCCGCTTCCCGTATTCTTAAGAAAACATTAAGAACGCGGACGCACCGGGCACGAGCCGGCGTCCACGGGGAGCGTGGCCGATGCGAACCAACCCGGCAGTCCGCAGTGCTGCCCAGTCCATCTCCGACGAGGCTGCGCGCGCGGCCGCGTCGCGGGCTTTCTATCATCTGGCGATCCACGAATCGCTGCAGTTGCTGTTGGAGTCGGGCCAGGCGCCCGGCTGGCGGCGCGTGCGCAGTTCCCAGTCCGCCCTGGTGGCGCAGACCACGACGCAGCCACGCTCATTCGCCAAGATCTTTTTCCCGAGACGCTGGTACGAAGGCATCAAGACCCTGTTCCGCGGCGACCGCGCCTATCGCAGCGATCGTCGGACCCACGCGCTGCGGGCAGCCGGCTTTTCAGCGCCGGCGGTGGTGCTGCGCGGCCGCGTCCGCAACCTGCCGTTCCTGATCACCGCAGCGGCGCCCGGGGAGTCGTTGGCCGTCTATCTGGACCGTGAACCGGTCGCCGGCGGTCCGGCAAGGGAGCCCTTCGACCGGCGGCGCGAGACGCTGCGCGCGCTGGGCGCTGAGGTGGGGCGTCTGCACCAGGCCGGTTTCTTTCACACGGAACTGCGCACCAGCAACCTGCAGGTGGATTTCCATCCGGCCACGGGGCCTCGATTCTGGTTTCTCGACAATGAGGGGACGCGTCGATTCAGGCACTTGCCCTGGCGCCGACGGGTGAAAAATCTCGCGCAGCTGAACATGGACCATCCCCGCCTCAGTCGCACCGACCGGATGCGCTTCCTCGTCGCCTATCTCGAGGTCACGGGCTTGCAGGCCCATCGCGGACATCTGGTCCGGCAGATCGGCCTGCGCACGCGGCGGCGCTTGTGGGAAAACGCACGATCGGCGGCCGATGGGCCGAAGCGCGACGCAGCCGCCGTCGTGCCCCACCCATCGCCGGAAGCGCGTCGATCAACCGAGACGCTGCAGGCGATCCAATCCGTCCAGCGGCGGTAGTTCCCGCAGGCGGGGGCTGCCGGCTTCGGCCCGAATGCGCCGAAACACGCGTTCCCGCACCAGGCCATCGGGCTGGTTCTTGTCGACCACATAGGCCGTCCAATCCGCAAACGCATCGGTGAAGGTCATCACCGAGTAGCCATGGCTGCCGAGGTCCGCGAAGCGGATGTGCGGGTTGAGCGCGCCGATGAGCTGGTTGCCGATCGGGATGTCGAGCTTGGGATTGCGCGGATCGCGTTTGAGCGCCGCATTGATCGCATCCAGGCCTCCGGCCGAGGTCACCGAGGTGGTCATGAACTCCGCGCCGATCACGTTGCGGGGATCCTCGTTGTTCGCCTGGCCGTAGTCGACCTTGAGGTGGGCCACGATGTGCGAGTGGAAATCCCCGCTCAGGACCACCAGATTGGGGCGGCCACCGTCGCGCATGGCCTCGGCCAGATGGCGCCGCTCGGCCTGATAGCCGTCCCAGGCATCGAGATTGAGCGGGATGCGCCGATCGGTGCGCCCTACGCTGAGCTCGGCCATGAGGGTCTGGTTGCCCCACACCCGCCAGCGCGCGTTCGATCCCAGCGTGCCCGCCGTGAGCCAGTCACGCTGAGCGGTCCCCAGCATGGTCTGGTCGGCCGCCGTGTAGTCGCGGCACCCGATCGGCACGTAGCGCTCGCGCACGTCGCCCTCGCCGCAGGCGTGCGGCGAGCGATAGCTGCGTCCGTCCAGCATGAACAGATCGACCAGCGTCCCCAGGGCAAAGCGTCGGTAGATGCGATAGAAGTCGTGTGGGTGCGTGGCGCTCGGGTTGACGCTGACGCGGGCCGGCATGTACTCCAGCCACGCCTTGCGGGCGTCCATGGCCAGCGCGCGCAGCAGCGCCGCATCGTTGCCATAGGCCGGGTCGACGGTGTAGGGATGATCCGGCGCGCCCAGGGTATCGCGCGCGGCGTCCCAGTAGCAGTCGTTCGCCGTTTCGTGATCGTCCCAGACCGCGATGAAGGTGTGGTTTTCCATGCAGCGTTGCAGATCCGGATCGCTGCGATAGGTCCGGTACAGGTGCCGGTAGTCGGCCCGGTCGAGGGCGACGATACCGTTGCTGGGCAAGAGCAAGGTCCGGTCGGCAAAGGGCAGCGACTGGAAGCGCGGATCGCCGGCCGTTTCGTAGATGAAATCGCCCACGTGCACCACGAAATCGATGTCGTCACGCGCCGCGAGTCGACCCAGGGCCGTGTAATAGCCGTTGGTGTAGTCCTGACACGTCACCAGCGCGAGCTTCAGCCGATCCGGCGTTGCGCCCGCGGCCGGCGCGGTCCGGCAACGCCCCGTGGGGCTGACCGCATTGCCGTAGAAGAAGCGGTAGTAGTAACGTCGGTCACTGGCGAGTTGGCCATCGAGATCGATCCGGACGGTATGATCGTCGGCCGGGCCCACCCGGTCGGCGGCGACGGCGCCCTCCATGACGATGCGCCGGAAGAAGCGATCGTCGGCGATCTGGAAACGCAGCGGCTCGCTCGGCTGGTGGAAGGCCGGGTCGATGCGCGTCCAGAGGACGACGCCGGTCGGCGAGGGGTCACCGGAGGCCACGGACAGGGAGAATACCTGTCGATTGGGCGTTTCCCGGGCCGGCTGGAAGGGCCCGGTCGCCGCATGCAGACCGCGGTGAAAACCAATGGTATAGGGCGCCACGAGCCCCAAACCGAGCAAACCGAGTGCCTGTCGACGATTCATCGTCCTGCCCTCCCCCGAGGATGTGGAATTGTCTGTCGCCTGCGCGCTCTAAGGCTGAACCGTTATCACTCTAGCCCACGGGACGGGCGCGACCGATGAAGCATCGATTACCGTTGCGCTGGATCACCGCCGGCCTGCTGACACTGCTGCTCGCGCCGGGCCTGATCGGCCCGCAGGCGTCGAGTCCGCAGGACGACGCCGAGCCAGCCACCGCCGCAGCGGCGCTGCACCACCGCTTTGCCCTGTCCCACGACCGACGCGACCGGCACTACGAAGTCGTGCTGCCGGGCCGCGAGCCCACCGCGCCCATGCCCGTGATCATCGCCATCCATGGCGCCACCGGCTCGCTCGAGACCTATCGCAAGGTGGCCAATCTCGAGGCCTTGGCACGCCGGGAAGGGATCCTCGTGGTTTACCCGGAAGGCACCCGGGTCGGCAACGTCCTGCTCTGGAACGCCGGCGCCTGCTGCCTCGTCGGTCCGCGACCCCCTGACGACGTCGGCTTCCTGCTGCATGTGCTGGATGACGTCGAGCGTCGCTTCGACGTCGATCCGCGACGGGTCTATGCCGTGGGCATGTCCAACGGGGCAATGATGACCTACCGGCTCGCGACCGAGGCGCCGGAACGCTTCGCCGCGGTCGCCACCGTGGCTGGGCCCATGGCACTGCGTCATTTCGAGCCGCGCGCACCCATTTCGATCATGCACATCCAAAGCGTCGACGACCCCATTCTTCCCTTCGCGGGCCGACGGTTGCCGCCGCTGCCCTTGCCCAGCGGCGAGAAGACGCTGCGCCGGTGGCTGGACTACGCCCATTGCCCCGCCGAGCCGGCCGGCGAGACCGTGCGCCACGGGTCCGCGGGCGAGCCGCCGGGCTGGCAGGCGGTACGGACCCGCTGGGCACCGTGCAATGCCGGCACCGAAATCGTGCTGTGGAAACTCGCCGGGGCTGGCCATGTGTGGCCGGGAGGCTATCAGCCCCCGCACCTGCGCGCCTTTGCCGGCGGCGAGTTCGACGTCATCGATGCCAGCCGGGAGATCTGGCAGTTCTTCCACCGCCACCGGCTGCCGCCCACGACAGAGGAATCCACCTGATGCGTCCCGATGAGTGGCTTGCCCGCATCCGACCCGCAGCGGCCGACATCCTGGCTCAAGGCCGCAAGATCGCGCAGCTGGTCGATGCAGCCGGCCGGATCGCCGCCCGCGCGCGTGATCGCCATCCGGCCTTTGCACGGCTGGCGGACGATCTCGACACCGCGTTCCGGCTGCTGAAAGCCTACGGGCAAGGCAGGTACCGTGAAGTCCCTTACCGTTCCATGCTGGCACTCGCGGCCGGGTTGCTCTATCTGGTCTCACCGCTGGATGCCATCCCGGACCTGCTGGTCACCCTCGGGTTCATCGACGACCTGGCGGTGCTGACGCTGGTGATCGGCCAGATCCGCCACGATCTGGTGCGCTTCCGGGACTGGGAGCGACAGCGATCCGAAACGGGCGGGCCGCCCCGCGCGCTGCCGCATCCCACCGATGCGCCACCGGACTGATGGCGGCTCATCGCGAGACCGGCTCGCCGACCTCGAACAGGGCCTGCGCCACGCGGTTGCGCCCCGCGCGCTTGGCCGCGTAGAGCGCCCCGTCGGCAAGGCGCAGCAGTTCGCCTTCCGCCTGACAGGCCTGTCCCTGACTGTCGGCCACGCCGATGCTGACGGTGACCCGCTCGAACGGGGAGGCGGCGTGCGGGAGGCCCAGATCCCAGATCATGCCGCGGATCCGCTCGGCCACACCGAAGGCGCCGGCCAGGGGCGTGGCCGGCAGGATGATCGCGAACTCCTCGCCGCCATACCGCGCCACCAGATCACCGCTGCGGCGGATGGCACCGGCGATGGTCGCGGCCACCTGCTTCAGGCATGCATCACCGGCGAGATGGCCGTAGTGATCGTTGTACTGCTTGAAATGATCGATGTCGAGCAGCAGCAGGGCCATCGATTCGTAGACCGCCGATGCATCGGCCGCCGGGATCGGTACCGCACGCGGTCCCGACTGCGCCCGTCTGGCGCGCCGCCATTCCTCGTGCAGCGCCTCGTCGAAGCGGCGCCGGTTCGACACGGCCGTCAGCCCGTCGACCATGGACAACTGGTGCAATCGCGCATTGGCCGTTTCCAGTTCGCGGCTTTTTTCATCGAGCGCCCGCGTTTGCCGCTCGATGAGGGCATGCGCATCGCGCTGTGCCCGCAGCATGGTCGCGATCAGCCGCTTCTTGCCCTGCGCGTTGCCGTTGGTCACCGCGCCGATCAGCCAACTGGTGGTCCACGCGGCCCAGAACATGCCGAACAGCAGCCCGTCCACCTTGCCCTCGGCAGGCGACAGCCCGTAGCCCAGCAGCACCATGGACTGCATGATCGCCCCCATCGTCATGGTCGCGCCGAAGCCGACGCCCAGCCCGATGAAGGCCGACGAGATCGGAACGAGCAGCGTCAAGACCATCAGGCCGAACAGCGAGAAGCCGTCCAACCAGACCATGGTCAGCGCCAGCAAGCCATGGCCCGCCACGAAACCCAGGTCCGCCGCAGCGATGGACCACGGCATCCATTGGCACAACGGCGTCCGGAAGTAGAGAAACTGCAGGCTGGTCCAGACCACCGCCAGGCTGATCAGGACGTCCTGTGCCGCCTGCGACAGCCTGAGGACCTCGTACCACCGGGCGAAGCCCAGCAGCACGAAAAAAAGCGCCCAGGTGGTCGCGGCCATCGGGATGCCCCGCATCGCTTCGCGCTGTTGCCGGCTCAGGGCCGGTTCGCGTCCGGCCTCTGCGGCGTCCTTGTCGACCGACGGGTTGGCCGACGGCTCGAGATCACCCATCTCGTCACGCCCGAGCGGGGCTTCGGGCAGCTCATTCGCATTCATGGCCGGCCTCCATCCGCTGACGAAGACAAGGCGACCACACTGCGGTTTCGCCCCGACTGCTTGGCCTGATACAGCGCGATGTCCGCCGCCTTGATCAATGCTTCCGGCGTCAGGCCCGGCGCCTGATCGGTGGCCGCAATGCCGAGGCTGATGGTGACGTGATCGCTGACCGGGGATGCACCGTGCGGTATCGCCAACGCTTCGACCGCCTCGCGGATGCGTTCCGCCACCCGCCCTGCGCCGGCGCCGGGCGTGCCCGGCAACAGCACCACGAATTCCTCGCCGCCATAGCGCGCGACCAGATCGCTGGCCCGGCTGATGGCACCATTGATGGCTTGCGCCACACGGCGCAGGCACTCGTCGCCGACCGGATGGCCGTAGCGATCGTTGTAGGGCTTGAAGTGATCGACATCGATCAGGATGAGCGACAGATCCTCCAGATCGGCCGGCTGGCGGGACGGTTCACGGCCCTGGATCACCCGGTGCTGACGGCGCCATTCCTCCATCATGGCTTCGTCGAACCGCCGCCGGTTGGCGACTTGCGTCAAGCCGTCCATCAGCGACATGTGATGCAGCGAGGAATGCGTCCGCGTCAGTTCGGCCGTGCGTTCGTCCAGCCGCGATTTCTGGTCGCGGATGATCTCGTTGGCGAGATGCTGCTCGCGCAGCAGTTCGACCACCCGATATTTCTTGCGGCGATGGATGCCGTTGACGATGGCTCCGACGCTCCACCCCATCAGGACGATGCCGACGAACAGGAAGAACACCGGCGCCGGCAAGGTCTTCTCCAGCGGTGGCAGCAGCGCGTAGGCCACGGACAGCACACCGGTCAACGCAAAGCCATAGCTCAGGGTTGGCAGAAAACCGAAGTTGAGCCCCAGATAGGCGGGACCGGCCGACATCACCATCGCCATCAACAAGGCGAACTGGTAGCTGAAGCGATCCACGATCAGGTAGGTCAAGGCCAGCACCACATGAATGCCGATGCTGACCGCGCCGACGGTACTGAACTTGAGCCCGGTCTTGAGGCACAGGGGGGTACGAAAATAGAGATCGTGCAGGAACAGCAGCAGGACGACGCCCGCGAAGACCGGCGCGCTCTGCCGCCAGGAAATGTTGCTCAACTCGAAATGTATGGTGAAGACCTGCAGCAGCGCCATTGCCATCCAGATGGGGACGCTGGTCAGCGATGCGCGGCGCGCTATCCGTCGTTTTCGGTCGAGATCGGCGTGGGTGGTGTCCATGACTGCACTCTTCGGTTGCCGATGAGGTTAGCGGGTGGATGGCGCCGGACCTTGAGCCGTGGGCCCGCACCGATCATTCATGTCTGGTCCGAACCTTGCTTGATTTCAAGTGACGACGGGCCTTGGACGCTTTGCAATGAACCGGCTCCTCGCACGCAGGCGGTTTCGACCCTCAACCCGGGGCAACGCCAGTCGATGGATTAAGCGAGGGATGGAATCGGCCCCGGGCGCCCGACGGCATGCACCGTACTCGTGCAAGTCCGCCCCGAGGCTCCCGGAACGTCGATGCGAATCAAGCGTCTAACGGCCACCGCCGTTGCCTTCCCGCAGTGCAGGAGACCGTCATGCCCAGCAAACCGACCGAAGCCGATTCCCGCGCCCTGATCGCGTCCCTCGAGGCCTACTCGCGCGAACACAAGGCGATCCGCTGGCGCGGCAATCTGCGGCAGTATCTGGCCGAGGTGCTGCCCACGGCGCCGCACCTGCTGGCCCGCAACAGCCATCAGTACATGTGGGACATGCTGCGCTGGAAGCACCGCAGCCTGACCCATGACGACAGCCCCGACGCTGCGCCCACCGGCCTGTTTCAACAGGAGCTCTATGGCGTCGAACCCGCGCTCGGGCGTGTGGTGGACTACTTCAAGGCCGCCAGCGCCGGCACCGAAGTCGGCCGCCGCCTGCTGCTGCTGCTGGGACCGCCCTCGGGCGGCAAATCCAGCCTGGTGATCCTGATCAAGCGCGGGCTCGAGGAATACAGCCACACCGACGAAGGCGCGCTCTACGGCCTCGAAGGCTGCCCGGTGCACGGCAATCCCCTGCACCTGATCCCGCACAGCCTGCGTGCCTCGTTCCGGGACACTTTCGGCATCGAGATCGCCGGCGAGGTGTCGCCCTACACCCGGGAGCGGCTGGAACGCGAATTCGCCGGCGATTTCATGCAGTTCCCGGTCGAACGCATCTTTCTGGCCGAGGCCGACCGCATGGGCGTGGGCACCTACGCCCCGCACGACCCCACCACGGCCGACATCGCCGATCTGGTCGGCTCGGTCGACCTGTCCAAGGTCGCCGAAGTCGGCGACGAGGGCGATCCGCGTGCCTGGTCGTGGTCCGGCGCGGTGTATGCCGCCAGCCGCGGCATGCTGGAGATGATCGAGATCCTGAAAGTGAAGCGGGAGTTTCTCTACCTGCTGCTGACCCTGACCCAGGAAAAGAACGTCAAGGTCTCGCGGTTTCCGCTCATCTACCTGGACGAGACCATCATCGCCCACACCAACCTCGCGGAATTCCACAAGTTCATCCAGGAAAAGGAGAACGAGGCCCTGCTCGACCGCATGGTCATCGTCCAGGTCCCCTATACGCTGGACTATCGCGACGAGGCGCAGATCTACCGCAAGCTGATCGCCGGCGCCAGCGCCTTCTACAATGTGCATGTCGACCCCCACGCGCTGCAGGTCGCGGCCGTGTTCGCGATCCTGACCCGCATGGAGGAAACCGAGAAGCTGGAGCTGTCCCAGAAGGCGCGGCTCTATGCCGGCGAGAACGTCGAGGGCATGGGTGGCGGCGAAATGGAACGCCTGCGCGCCGAACACCCCGAAGAGGGTCTCTCCGGCGTCAGCCCGCGCTTCGTGATCAACGCGCTGTCCAATGCCATCGTGCGCAACAAGGTCTCCAGCCTCACCACCATGGAGGTGCTGCTGGCCATCAAGGACACCATCGAATCCGATGCCCGCATGGACCCCAAGCAGAAGCGGCGCTGGATTGATTTCCTCGTGCTCGCGCGCAAGGATTTCTACAACCGCTGGGTCAAGCAGGACGTGCACAAGGCCCTCTTCGCCTCCTTCGAGCAGGAAGCCCAGGGGCTGCTCGACAAGTACCTCGACGAGGTGGAAGCCACGCTCGACCGCCGCGAGGTGGTCGATCCGGTCACGGGCGAGAAGCGCAAGCCCGACGAACGCTTCCTGCGCCAGGTGGAGGAGAAGATCAAGATCTCCGATTCGGGCAAGGAATCCTTCCGCCAGGAAGTCGTGCGCAAGGCCATGGTGGCCTACAAGCAGGGCGACAAGTTCACCCTCGACAGCCACGCCCGGCTGCACGAGGCCATCGAACAGTATCTGTTCGAGGAACGCCGCGACGTGCTGCGCCTCGTCAGCTCCACCAGCCGCCCCGACGATGAGGCGCGCAAGAAGATCAGCGCCGTGCAGGAGCGGCTGGTCCGGGAATACGGCTATGACGACTACAGCGCCGAAGAGGCCCTGAACTACGTCACCACGCTCTTGTCCCAGGAATGAAAGGCCGAAGATGGCTTGCTTCTTGAATGATTTTTGCTGAGAGAGGACGGAAAGCACCGGGGTCAGGACGGACCCATATGCCAGACCTTGCCATCCGCGCGGGCCCGGCGCCCGCGCCAGTGAGGGAGATCGATGTCCGACCATCACGAACACCTTTGGTATGACCTGTTTTCACGCGGTGCGCGCGATTGGCTCCGCCACAACGCCAAGATCCGGTCATCCGTCCGCGAGCAACTGCCCCGACTGATTGCGGAAGCCGACATCCTGTCCACGGACGCCAACCGCAAGGTGCGCATGCCCGTCCGTTTCCTGGAGCACTACCGCTTCAAGCTCAGCCAGGATCAGGAACAATCGGGCGTCGGTCAGGGCAAGGTCGCACCCGGCGACACCTTGGGCTCGCCTGCACCGCAACCGGGCAAGAGCGACGAGTCCGGCGGGGGCAACGATCAGGGCGGCGTGGAATTCGTGGTCGAAATGAAAGTCGATGAAATCGTCGACTGGATCTGGGAGGAACTCAAGCTGCCCGAACTCGAGCCGCGCGCCAGCAGCGTGCTGCAGGAAGAGGACTGGACCCGCGAGGGCTGGGACAAGCGCGGTGCCCGCGCCCGCCTCGACCGCCGCCGCACGATGAAGGAAGCCATCAAGCGCCGGGCGGTCCAGCCCGCGCCCGCCGCCCCCTTCAGCAACGAAGACCTGCGCTACCGCCAGCTTCGGAAACGCACCCGTCCCAACACCCAGGCCGTGGTGCTGTTCGGTCTCGATGCCTCCAGTTCCATGGGCGAGCGCGAGCGCATGCTCGCCAAGACCTTCTTTTTCTGGGCGCTGCAGGGCATCCGCCGGCGCTACACCCAGCTCGAGACCGCTTTCATCGGGCACACCATCGAGGCGTGGGAGTTCAACGAGGAGCAGTTCTTCCAGGTCAGCGGTCAGGGCGGCACGGTGGCCTCCACCTGCTTCCACAAGGCGCTCGAAATCATCGAACAGCGCTACCCGCCAGCCCAGTACAACGTCTATTTCTTCTATGCGTCCGACGGCGAGAACTTTCAGGACGATCACGACCGGGCGGTGGCGAGCCTGCGCCGCATCGCCGAGCAGGCGAACTTTTCGGGCTATGTCGAAGTCGCCAGCCCGAGCCCCATGCAGCGCTACCTCGAAACCTCGCGCGTCTTCGATGAAGCCATCACCGATCCCGAGCACGGCGCCCGCTTCTCCCTGTTCCAGCAGGAAGACGTCTGGGAAGCCATCCGGGCCTTTTTCGGTACCCAGTCCCAGGCGGCCTGAACCGCGAGGTTGTCATGAGCTACCGTCCACTGAGCTACCAGCATGAAATCGAGGCCCTGGCGCAATCCTACGGGCTCGACTACTTCCCGGTGCAGTTCGAACAGGTGCCCCCCAGTTTCATGATGGAAATCGCAGTCTACGGCCTGCCCGTGCGCATGCCGCACTGGTCGTTCGGCGTGCGCTACATCTACCAGCTCATCCAGCATCGCATGGGGCACTCGCACATCTTCGAGGTCGTGATTCCGGGCAACCCGGGGCACGCCTACCTCGCCGATTCCAACCGCGAGACCGAAAACATCCTGGTCACGGCCCACGTCCTGGGCCATGCCGATTTCAGCAAGAACAACCTCCTGTTCCGCCGGGTGCAGGAGCAGGCGGGCTACCACATCGTCGAGCAGGCCGCGAACCACGCCCAGCGCATCACCCAGGCCATCGAAGCGCACGGCATGGACGCGGTGGAGCGGGTGCTGGACGCCGCGTTTGCACTGGAACAGCACATCGACACCCACCAGGATCTGCGCCGCCCGCTCTACGCCGAGCGCGCCGCGCCGAACCCGGCCAGCCGCCCCGCACCGCCCAAGGACCAATTTCGCGATCGTTTCGCCCACCTGCCCGGCAGCATCGCGCTGGCCGAACCCGCCGCCAAGGGCGTCGCGCTGCCGCCCCAGCCGGAAAGCGATCTGCTCTGGTTCATCGCCCACTACGCGCCGGATCTGGAAGGCTGGGAACGCGACATCCTGCTGGCCGTGCGCGAGGAATCGTTCTACTTCAAGCCCATCTTCGCCTGCCAGATCATGAACGAGGGCTGGGCCTCCTACTGGCATGCGCGGCTGCTGCGCGAGGCGCGCTTTCTCCCCGACGAGCTGTACGTCGATGCCATCAAGACCCACTCGGACGTGGTGCGTCCCTACGCCGGCGAAGCGCAGATCGCGCTGCAGGTGAACCCCTACCACCTCGGCTTCTGCCTGTGGGAGCACATCATCGAGCGGCATGGGCTCGACGCCGCCCGGCGCATCATGGCCACCGAAGACGATTTCGGCTTCATCCGCAACTATCTGGACGACGAACTGGCGCGGCGCCTGGGGCTGTTCGGCTTCACCACGCGGCGCCGCGGCCGCGAGGCGGTGGTGCACGCCTGGGATCTCGATGCCCTCAAGGAAACCTTGCTGGCGCCCAAGTACCACTACGGCGCGCCGCATGTCCAGGTGACCGAAATGCGCCGCGACGGCACTCTCGTGCTGCAACAGGATCACACCCTCGATCAGCGCGGCCTCGACATGGAATCGGCGCGCAAGGTGCTGGAATACATCCACGGCATCTGGCGCCGCCCGGTGGTGCTCCACTCGATCACCGGCCAGGGCAAGGACGCGCGCATCGCCGTCGGCGAGTAACCGGTCCCGCTGGGCTCTGCTATGCTAGCGGCCGATTTTCATCGACCGTCTCAAGGAAGGGACCCATGCTGCAATCGCGCTCATTCTGGCTGGCCCAAGGCGCCGGCATCGTGCTGTTTCACCTCGTTGCCCTGTTTCTGCTGCTGACCGGCATGACCACGGGCCTGGCGGGCACCTTGGTCACGATCTGGGCGATCGTCCTGGTGATCCATGCGGGCGAACTCATCGCCGCCTTCGTCGCCCTGAAGGGGATGAACGTGCCGCCCCTGACCCTGATCGCCAAGACCCTCGTGTTCGGCTTCATCTGGTGGCTGCCGCGCCGTCTGGGCGTCTATCAGAGCTGACTGCCGACGCTTGGTGCGCATCGACCGGGGAACCGCTCCGGCTCAGCGTTCCGGAAAGGCGACCAGCCCGGCCACGCTCGCCCGCATCAGCGCCGCCAGCGTCTTGCTGTCGGGAATCTCCCCGGCGCGAATCATGGTGGCCAGTTCGGCAGGGGTACGCCAATGCACTTCCAGGTGCTCGTCCTCATCCGGACGCGGCTGACCCGCCACCAGATCGCGGGCGCAGAACAGGTGGATGACCTCGTCGCAAAACGCCGGGCTCGGCCAGATCGGGCCGAGCGCATCCCAGCGGTGCGCCGCCAGCCCGGTTTCCTCGGCCAGTTCGCGCCGCGCCGTCGCCTCAGCGGCTTCATCGCCGTCGCGTTTGCCGGCCGGGATCTCCCACATCCAGGCGCCCATGATCGGCCGGAACTGACGCAACAGACACAGCCGGCCCGCATCGTCGATGGCGATCACCGCGGCCGCACCCGGATGCGCCACCCAGTCGAGCCGAACCGACTGTCCGTCCGGCAACGCAAAAGCGCGGGTGGCAAAGCGCAGAAAGCGTCCCTCGATCACGGGATTCGTGGATTCATCGGCCATCGCACAACTCCGCCGGGTGACGTGCTTTCATCGCAAGGGGTCCGCTCTTATAATTTTCATGATCACATTTCCTACCATGAAATTCAGCAATGCTTGAAATCAGCCTGATCGAACGACGCTACGGCGCGGATGCCTGGGGACACCGTCTGGGCGTCCAACCGGTGGCCTGGGAAACGCCCGGCACCCGGCTGCGCGTCGAGTTGCCCTATCGCCCCACCAACATGAACATGACGGGGCGCACCCACGGCGGCATCCTCGCCAGCTTCCTGCACGACGCCGCCAAGCTGCTGGTGGCCGGTCAGTCCGACAGCGAAAGCGCCGCGCTGCCGCAGACGCTCGACTTCCAGATCGCCTATCTCGCCGCGGGCGGACGCGAAACCCTGACCGCCGTGGCCGAGCTGTCCCGGCGCACGCGGGAGTTCAGCTTCGTGTTCGTCGAGGCGCGCAATGCGGCCGGTGAGGGCATCGCCCGCGCCCAGGTCCTGTTCCGCAACGCGCCCACCGGCGCCGCCGTCACCCATCCCAATCAGCCGCAGGACCCGTTCACGGCGCTGGCGCGTTTCGCGCCGATGGTCAAGCTGTTCAACCAGGCCATGGGCCGCGCTCACCCCGGCTGCAGCACCGAATGGATGGGCGACGGGCTGTGCCTGATGCGCCAGGCCGACATTCCCGATCATCGGGACTGGAACGGCGAGATCGCGCCGGGGCAGATCCTCACCCTGCTCGACAACACCGGCGGCGGCGCGGGTTGCTCGCTGGCCAGCGATCTGGGCATGGCCGTGACGCTCGGCATCCAGACCGCCTTCTGCGAGCCGGCGGCGGGTGAGGCTCTCGCCGCCCATGCCGCGAGCCTGCGCCGCGAGGACGGGCTGACGCACAATCTGGTGCAGATCTTCGGGGCCGACAGTCTCCGGCTCAAGGCCTTCGGCACCATGACGCACCTGGTCCGGCCCAGCAAGCGCTAGCCGCCCGATGGACGGCCTACGCGCGCTGATCACCCTGCTGGGCTACACCCTGGCGGGACAGGTGCTCGCCCACGTGAGCGGCTTGCCGATCCCCGGCCCGGTGGCGGGCATGGTGCTGCTGCTGGTCACGCTCATGATCCGCGGGCGGGTCTCGGCGGAGCTGGAACGGGTCAGCGCGCTCACCCAGCGTCACCTGTCCCTGCTCTTCGTGCCGGCCGGGGTCGGCCTGATGACCCATGCGGCCGCGCTGCGCGCCGAAGGCGCCGGACTCCTCGTCACCCTCACCGTCAGCACCCTGCTCGCCCTGGGGACGACCGCGCTCATCCTGCAGCGGCTGCGACGGGGAGAATCCACCTGATGGCCTTGTGGGGCTGGCTGTGGGCAAGCCCGGCCACCGCGGTACCGACCGCCTTGCTGCTCACCCTCGGCTGCTACGTCCTCGCGCTGGAGATCTACCAGTTTGCCCACCGGCCCGCCCTGTTGCATCCGGCCATCACCGCCATGGCAGCCCTGATCATCATCCTCTCGGCCGGCAAGGTGCCCTACCGGCAATACTTCGACGGCGCGGCCTTCATCCACTTCCTGCTGGGGCCGGCGACCGTCGCCCTCGCCGTCCCGCTCTATCGCAACCTGGCGCACATCCGGCGACTCGGGCCGGCCCTCGCGCTGGCGCTCGTCATCGGGGCCTCGGTGGCCGTCGCCACCGCCTGGCTGCTGGGGCGCATGCTGCATCTGTCCGAGCTCACGCTGCGCTCGCTGCTGCCCAAGTCGGTTACCACGCCCATCGCCATGGGGCTGGCCGAGACCCTGGGTGGCTCGCCCTCGCTCGCCGCCGGCATCGTGCTGGTCACCGGCGTCATCGGGTGCCTGTTCGCGCCCGTCGTCTATCGGCTGCTGCGCATCCGGGACCCGGCCGTGCAGGGTTTTGCGCTCGGCGTTGCGGCGCACGGCTTCGGCACCGCCAAGGCCTTCGAGATCAGCCCGCTGGCCGGCGCTTTCGCATCCCTGGGCCTCGGCCTGACCGGCCTCGCGACGGCGCTGGCGCTGCCCTGGATCAGCCGGGCGCTGGGACTCTGAAGCACCGTTTGCGCTGGCAATCGCAGCGAGCCAAGGGCTACTATCGCCTGTAGCCCGCCTTGTGGATCACCCCGCCCCGTTCGATGGATGTGAAGGAGACGCCATGGCCACGCCCGCCGAAGTGGACGCTCAGGAAACCCGGGAATGGCTGGACGCACTCAACGCGGTGATCGAACGCGAGGGGCCGGAACGCGCCCATTTCCTGCTCGAAACGCTGATCGATCAGGCCCGCCGATCCGGCGCCCACATCCCCTTCAACCCCAACACGGCCTACCTCAACACCATCCCGCCGGCCGAGGAACAGCGCAGCCCCGGCGATGCCGACATGGAATGGCGCATCCGCTCGCTGGTGCGCTGGAATGCACTGGCCATGGTCATCAAGGCCAACAAGGTCAATCACGGCATCGGCGGCCACATCGCCAGCTTCGCCTCCGCGGCCACGCTCTACGACGTCGGCTTCAATCACTTCTTTCACGCCCCGACAGACGATCACGGCGGCGATCTGCTCTACATCCAGGGGCACTGCACGCCCGGCGTCTACGCCCGCGCCTATCTCGAGCATCGCCTGCACAAGGAACACCTGCATCGCTTCCGGCAGGAAGCCTCGGGGCCCGGCCTGTCGTCCTATCCCCATCCGCGCCTGATGCCGGGGTTCTGGCAATTCCCCACGGTGTCGATGGGGCTGGGGCCGATCATGAGCATCTATCAGGCCCGCTTCATGAAATACCTCCATCACCGCGGGCTGGCCGACACCGCCAAGCGCAAGGTCTGGGTGTTCTGCGGCGACGGCGAGATGGACGAGCCCGAATCCATGGGCGCCATCGGCCTGGCCGGCCGCGAGAAGCTCGACAACCTGATCTTCGTCGTCAACTGCAACCTGCAGCGCCTCGACGGCCCGGTGCGCGGCAACGGCAAGATCATCCAGGAACTGGAGGGCGATTTCCGCGGCGCCGGCTGGAACGTCATCAAGGTCATCTGGGGCTCCTACTGGGACCCGCTCATTGCCGCCGACACCAAGGGCCTGCTGCGCCAGCGCATGGAAGAGGCCGTGGACGGCGAGTACCAGAACTACAAGGCCAAGGGCGGCGCCTACACGCGTGAGCACTTCTTCGGCAAATACCCCGAGCTCAAGGCCATGGTCTCGCGCATGACCGACCAAGACATCTGGCGGCTCAACCGTGGCGGCCACGACCCCCACAAGATCTACGCCGCCTACGCCGCCGCGGTGGCCCATACCGGCCAGCCCACTGTCATCCTGGCCAAGACCGTCAAGGGCTACGGCATGGGCGAGGCCGGCGAAGGCCAGAACATCACCCACCAGCAGAAGAAGATCGGCGAGGAGGCGCTGAAAGTCTTCCGTGACCGCTTCAACATCCCCATTTCGGATGCCGAGATCGGCGATGCGCCCTTCTACCGCCCGCCCCTGGACAGTCCGGAGGTGACCTATCTGCAGGAGCGGCGCCGCGCACTCGGCGGTCATCTGCCGGCCCGCCGCCGCGAAAGCGAAGCGCTCCCGGTCCCGCCGCTGGCGGTGTTCGAAGGCATGACCAAGGGCAGCGAGGGACGGGAGATGTCCACCACCACGGCCTTCGTGCGCATGATGACGGTGCTCACGCGCGACAAGGCCATCGGCGCGCGCGTCGTCCCCATCGTGCCCGACGAGGCGCGCACCTTCGGCATGGAAGGCCTGTTCCGCCAGATCGGCATCTATTCCCCGGTCGGCCAGCTCTACGCGCCCCAGGACGCCGATCAGCTCGCCTACTACCGCGAGGACATCAAGGGCCAGATCCTGGAAGAGGGCATCACCGAGGCCGGCGCCTTCTCCTCCTGGCTGGCGGCGGCCACCGCCTACAGCAACCACGGCCTCGGCATGATCCCCTTCTTCATCTTCTATTCCATGTTCGGCTTCCAGCGCATCGGCGACCTCATCTGGGCCGCCGGCGACAGCCGGGCGCGGGGCTTCCTGCTCGGCGGGACGGCCGGACGCACCACCCTGGCCGGCGAGGGTCTGCAACATCAGGACGGCCACAGCCACATCCTGGCCCTCACCCATCCCAACTGCGTGGCCTACGACCCCTGCTACGCCTACGAGCTGGCGGTGATCCTGCACGCGGGCATGCGGCGCATGGTCGAGGCGCAGGAAGACGTGTTCTTCTACATCACCGTGATGAACGAAAACTACGCCCACCCGCCGCTGCCGGAGGGCGTGGTCGACGGCATCGTCAAGGGCCTCTATCGCCTGCGGGCCACCGGCCACGACGGCCCGCGCGTGCAACTGCTGGGCTCGGGCACCATCCTGCGCGAAGTCGAGCGCGCGGCCACCATCCTCGAGGAACGCTACGGTGTCGCGGCCGATGTCTGGAGCGCCACCAGCTTCACCGAGCTGGCGCGCGAGGGCATGGCGGTGGAACGCTGGAACCTGCTGCACCCGGCCGAGCCGCCGCGCACCAGCTACGTCGATGCCTGCCTGAACGGCACCGAAGGCCCGGTGATCGCGGCCACCGACTACATGCGCAGCTACGCCGAACAGATCCGCCCCTATGTCTCGCGCCGCTACCGGGTGCTCGGCACCGACGGCTACGGCCGCTCGGACACGCGCGAGGCCCTGCGCACGTTCTTCGAAGTCACCGCCGAACACGTCGCCTTCGCCGCGCTCAAATCCCTGGCCGACGAGGGCGCGCTCCCCGTCGAGCGGGTGGCGCAGGCCGTGACGGAACTCGGCATCGATCCGGAAAAGCCCGCCCCCTGGACCGTCTAGACTCCGCCCGCCAAGGAGAATGCCCGTGGCCCAGACCCAGGAAGTGATGGTTCCCGACATCGGGGATTTCGAGAACGTCGATGTCGTGGACGTGCTGGTCAAGCCCGGTGACGTGGTCACGGCGGAACAGCCGTTGATCACGCTGGAGAGCGAAAAGGCCGCACTGGATGTGCCGGCACCCGGCCCCGGCACGGTGCGCGAAGTACTGGTCAAGGTCGGCGACAAGGTCTCCCAGGGCACGGCCATCGTGCGCATGGAAGCCGCCGGCGCGGCGACGGCCGAAGCGGCGCCGCAGCCGTGGGCGCCCGAGAACCGGAACGCGGCGGCTGCGCCGGCGGAGCGCGGCGACGCCGAACCCCGGACCGAACAGGCCGATGCCCGGCCCGCGGCCGTCGATCAGGCCTCCACCCTGAGCGCCAGCGTGGATGCGCCGCGGCCGAGCGCGGGATCGGACAAGGGGGTGCCCCCGCCGGGACCCTCCGCCGCGCCCGCCACCGGTCACCCCGAGCCCGACCGGGCGCAAGCGTTTCTGCCCCACGCCAGCCCCTCGGTGCGCAAGTTCGCCCGCGAACTGGGGGTGGATCTGACCCGCGTCCCCGGCAGCGGCCCCAAGCAGCGCATCCTGCGCGAGGACGTCGCCGCCTTCGTGCGCCAGCAGTTGACCGAGACGGCGCAGCGCGGCGCCATCCCGCCCATCCCGGCGGTGGATTTCAGCAAGTTCGGCCCCATCGAGCGCCAGCCGCTGTCGCGCGTGCAGCGCCGCTCCGGCCCCAACCTGCACCGCAGCTGGCTCAACATCCCGCACGTCACGCAATTCGACGAGGCCGACATCACCGACCTCGAGGACTTCCGCAAGGCGAACCAGGCGCGCGCCGACAAGCGCGGCGTCAAGCTGACCCTGCTGGCCTTCCTGCTCGACGCCTGCGCCCATGCGCTGCGCGAGTTCCCCGCCGTCAACGCCTCGCTCGACCCCGACGGCGAGCATCTCATCCTGAAGCGATACATCCACATCGGCGTGGCCGTGGACACCCCGGACGGGCTGATGGTGCCGGTGGTGCGCGACGTCGACCGGAAGGGCGTGTTCGAGCTGGCCACGGAGGTCGCCGAGCTGGCCGAACAGACGCGCACCCGCAAGCTCAAACCCGATCGCCTGCAGGGGGCGAGCTTTTCCATCTCCAGCCTGGGCGGCATCGGCGGCACCGCCTTCACGCCCATCATCAACGCCCCGGAAGTCGCCATCCTCGGTGTCTCGCGCGCGCGCATGCAGCCGGTCTACCACGAGGAAACAGGCGGCTTCGTGCCGCGCCTGATGCTGCCCCTGTCCTTTTCCTACGATCACCGCGTGATCGACGGCGCCGAGGCCGCGCGCTTCACGCGCTTTTTGAGCGAAATGCTCTCCGACATCCGCCGCCTGCTGCTGTAAACCGTTTGGTCAAGGCCGCCCCGAGCGGCGCGCCCCGTGGAGTGATGCATGAGCCAGAACCGCGAGATCAAGGTGCCCGACATCGGGGATTTCGAGCAGGTCGACGTGGTCGACGTGCTGGTCAAGCCCGGCGATGCGGTCGTCCCCGAGCAGCCGCTGATCACGCTGGAGAGCGAAAAGGCGGCGCTGGACGTGCCCGCGCCCGAGGCGGGAACGGTGCGCGAGGTGCTGGTGAAGGTGGGCGACAAGGTCTCGGAAGGTACGCCCATCGTCATACTGGAAAGCGCGGCTGAGCGCGCCGATGGCGCGCCCCACCCGGCGGCGCCCGCCGACCGCGAGGACACCGCCGCGCCAGCGCAGGCCAAGGCGGCACCCGCCGACCGCCAGGAACCCCCCGCGCCGTCGCCAGCCAAGGCCGAACCCGGGAAACCGGCCGAGACGCCCGCGACGCCGGCGGCCACCCAGGCTGCCCGCGGCCCGGCCGGCGGCGCCGGCCGGTCGCTGCTCATCATCGGCGGCGGACCGGGCGGCTACACCGCGGCCTTTCGCGCCGCCGATCTGGGCATGCGAGTGACGCTCATCGAACGCGACGCCACCCTGGGCGGCGTGTGCCTCAACGTCGGCTGCATCCCCTCCAAGGCCCTGTTGCATGCTGCCGAGGTCGTGACCGAAGCCCGCGCCATGGCGGCGCACGGCATCCGCTTCGAGGCGCCCGAAATCGACCTCGCGGCCCTGCGCGCCTGGAAGGACGGCGTGGTCGGCCGGCTCACCGGCGGGCTGGCCCAGCTCGCGAAACAGCGGCAGGTCGAGGTGATCCGCGCCGAAGCGCGTTTTGCCGATGCCCACACGGTCACGCTCACCAGCGAGGGAACCGAGCGCCCGCTCGCCTTCGAACAGGCCGTCATCGCCTGCGGCTCGCGCCCGGTCGCGCTGCCCTTCCTGCCCGATGACGCGCGCGTCATGGATTCGACCGCCGCGCTCAACGTGCCGGAGATTCCCGGGCGGCTGCTCATCATCGGCGGCGGCATCATCGGGCTCGAAATGGCGACCTTCTACAGCGCGCTCGGCAGCCGGGTCACGGTGGTGGAAATGGCGCCGCAACTGGTGGCCGGCGCCGACGCCGATCTGGTGCGCGTGCTGCAGAAATCGCTCGTCAAAAAGCTGGAAGCGCTCTACCTCGGCACCAAGGTCACGGCCGTCACGGCGAGCGCCGAAGGACTCGACGTGCGTTTCGAGGGGAGCGACGCCCCGGCCGAGGACCGTTACGACCGCCTCCTCGTCGCCGTCGGCCGCATCCCCAACGGCCGGCTGCTGAACGTGGAGGCCGCGGGTCTAGCGCTCGACGCGCGCGGCTTCATCGCGGTGGACGAGCGCATGCGCACCCCGCAGCCGCACCTGTTCGCCATCGGCGACTGCGTGCCCGGCCCCATGCTGGCGCACAAGGCCACGCACGAGGGCAAGGTCGCCGCCGAAGTCGCCGCCGGCGAGAAATCGGCCTTCCTCGCCCGCGTCATCCCTTCGGTCGCCTACTGCGATCCCGAGCTGGCCTGGTGCGGCCTCACCGAAACCGAGGCCAAGGCGCAGGGCCGCGAGGTCGGCAAGGGCGTCTTTCCCTGGGCCGCGAGCGGCCGGGCGCTGGGCATGGGGCGCGAGGACGGCCTGACCAAGCTGATCTTCGATGCGCGGAACGGCCGCGTGCTGGGCGGTGGCATCGTCGGTCCCCATGCCGGCGACCTCGTCGCCGAACTGGCGCTGGCGGTGGAAATGGGCGCCGACGCCGAGGACATCGGCCTCACCATCCACGCCCATCCCACGCTCTCGGAAACCCTCGCCTTCGCGGCCGAATCCTACGCCGGCACCATCACCGACCTCATGCCGCCGCGCCGGCGCTGAACCGGCCGGGGCACTTTTCCGCGCCGGCGCACTCCCAAAGACAGGCGCAGCCGCGCCGTCGCCAGAGGAGTTCCTGGATGAAAGCACTCATGATCAGCGCCGACCGCTTCGAGGACACCGAGCTGCTGGTGCCCCTGTACCGGCTGCAGGAAGAACGGATCGCGGTCGACATCGCCGCGCTGCAAGAGGGGCCCATCACCGGCCTGCATGGCTACAGGGTCGCGGCCAACCGCGCCCTCGAGAACGTCGATCCGGCCGCCTACGACCTGCTCCTGCTCCCCGGCGGCAAGGCGCCGGCCGCGCTGCGCGAGCACGCCGCCGCCCTCGCCCTCGCGGGGCATTTCTTCGAGGAGAGAAAACCGGTGGCGGCCATCTGCCATGGCCCGCAGATCCTGGCCGCTGCGGACGTGCTCCAGGGCATGCAGGTGACCTGCGTGGCCTCGGTGGCAGCCGAAGTCGAGGCTGCGGGGGCGGATTACGTGGATCGCGAGGTGGTGGTGGATGCCAACCTCATCACCTCGCGCACGCCGGACGATCTGCCGGCCTTCCTGCGCGAGACGATGCGGGCCATCCGCCCCTGAGCGGAAACCCGCCGCGGGCGCCGGGCGCGCGCGGCGGGCCGGGCTTCAGCCCTTCTTTTCGGTGAAGGGCTTGAGCTGGCCGAAGCCGGTCGGCGAGGTCGGCGCAGCGGTTTTCTCGCAGCTGCCCTTGGGCACCATCTTCCAGGCATCGCCCTGGTAGTCGACCTTCGAGGAACCGGCGCACGAGGTGCCCGGGCCGCCCGCGCAGTCGTTCTTGCCCTTGAGGGCGACGCCGTAGCATTTTTCCTTGTCCGCCGCGGCGCCGTGGTCGCCGTGCTCGGATCCGGCCAGCGCCGGTGCCGCGGCCAGTGTGAGGGCAGTGCCGAAGGCCAGCGCGAGAGCGCCGCCGGCGATCAGGGAGGGTTTCGTGGACTGGCTCATGTCTGCTCCTTGTTGAAATGAAAGGTCGCTCGGACCGCTGCGGCCGAGCCGGGCGGATCGACCGCGCAACGTCAGGGTCGGCGCCGGCCGGCCCGCGGTTTGACCCGGCCGGCGGGCGCGCGTTCCGCACCGGCGCGCGGCGGCAGGCCGGTGTGCTGGGTGAGCGCCGCGCCGCGCGCGGGGGTGGCGTTCTTGCGCCGCGGGCTGTGATAACCCGCGTCCGCCGCCGGCTGCCAGGTGGGGATCAGGTGGTGCTTGCCGTTGCCGATCAGATCCGCCCGGCCCATGGCTTTGAGCGCCTCGCGCAGCAGCGGCCAGTTGGCGGGATCGTGGTAGCGCAGGAAAGCCTTGTGCAGCCGGCGCCGCCGCTCGCCCTTCACGACGTCCACCGGCTCGCTGTCCCGGCCCACGCGGCGCAGGGGATTGCGGCCCGAGTGGTACATCGCCGTGGCGGTCGCCATCGGGCTGGGATAGAAGGTCTGCACCTGATCGGCGCGAAAGCCGTTCTTCTTCAGCCACAGCGCCAGGTTCATCATGTCCGCATCCGTGGTGCCGGGATGGGCCGCGATGAAATAGGGAATCAGGTACTGCTCCTTGCCGGCCTCTTTCGAATACTTCTCGAACATCTGCCGGAAGCGCTCGTAGCTGCCGATGCCCGGCTTCATCATCTTGGACAACGGACCGGCTTCGGTGTGCTCGGGCGCGATCTTGAGATAGCCGCCGACGTGGTGGGTCACCAGTTCCTTTACATATTCCGGCGAGCGCACCGCGAGGTCGTAGCGCAGGCCCGAACCGATGAGGATCTTCTTCACCCCCGGCAGCGCCCGCGCGCGGCGATAGAGCCCGACCAGCGCCGAGTGGTCGGTGTCGAGGTTCTCGCAGATGCCGGGATGCACACAGGAGGGCTTGCGGCAGGCCGCCTCGATGGCGGGCGACTTGCAGGCGATGCGATACATGTTGGCGGTGGGCCCGCCCAGATCCGAGACCACGCCGGTGAAGCCCGGCACCGTGTCGCGGATGGCCTCGATCTCGCGGATGATCGAGTCCTCCGAGCGGTTCTGGATGATGCGCCCCTCGTGTTCGGTGATCGAGCAGAACGTACAGCCGCCGAAGCAGCCGCGCATGATGTTCACCGAGAAGCGGATCATCTCCCAGGCGGGGATGCGCGCCGCGCCGTGGCGCGGATGCGGCGCCCGCGCATAGGGCCGGTCGAAGACGTAGTCCATCTCCTCGGTGGTGAGCGGGATGGGCGGCGGGTTGATCCAGACCTCGCGCGTCCCGTGGCGCTGCACCAGCGCGCGGGCGTTGCCGGGGTTGGTTTCCAGATGCAGCACGCGATTGGCGTGGGCATAGAGCACCGGGTCCTCGCGCACCGCCTCGAAGCCCGGCAGGCGGATCACGGTGCGCTCGCGCGGGGCCATGGTGTGCTTGCGGGCGCCGGCGCGCAGCGCGCTCACCGCGACCGACGCCGCGCCGCCGACCATCGGCGCCACCGCGACGCCGGCCGGGGCCGCCGGCGCCTCCGCGCAGTCCGCCGCGGCGCCGCCGAGATAGGGATTCACCCGCGCCTCGGTCCGGCCCGGCGTGTCGAGCGTCGTCGAATCGATCTCGACCCAATCCGCGGGCGGGCTGCGACGCACGAAGGCGGTGCCGCGCACGTCCGTGATGGACTCGATGGCCTCGCCGCGCGCGAGGCGGTGGGTCAGCTCCACCAGCGCCCGCTCGGCATTGCCGTAGAGCAACAGATCCGCCTTGGCATCGAGCAGGATCGACCGGCGCACCTTGTCCTGCCAGTAGTCGTAGTGCGCGATGCGGCGCAGCGAGCCCTCGATGCCGCCCAGCACCACCGGCACCTCCGGATATGCCTCGCGGCAGCGCTGCGCGTAGACGATGCTCGCCCGGTCCGGCCGCGCCCCGCCCTGCCCGCCCGGCGTGTAGGCATCGTCCGAGCGGATCTTCCGGTCCGCCGTGTAGCGGTTGATCATCGAATCCATGTTGCCGGCGGTGACGCCGAAATAGAGCAGCGGCGCGCCCAGCGCCCGGAACGGCGCAGCGCTCTGCCAGTCCGGCTGGTCGATGATGCCGACGCGAAAGCCCTGTGCCTCCAGCACCCGGCCGATCACCGCCATGCCGAAGCTCGGATGATCGACATAGGCATCCCCGGTCACCAGCACCACGTCGCACGCCTCCCAGCCCAGCGCGTCCATCTCGGCGCGGCTGGTCGGCAGGAAGGGCGCCGTGCCGAAGCACTCGGCCCAATGGCGCGGCCAGTCGTAGAGGCGCGGCGGGGAAACGGGAACGGCGGACATGGGCGGGCTCTCGGGAGGCGGAAGATTGCGCGGTGATGCGCAGCGGTGCCGCGAAACTGCGCGCAGTTTAGCAGACCCCCGGCGCGCCCATGAAATCGGCGCGCGCCGGCCGAACCACCCCGGCGTGGTGCAACGACGACCGCCGCCGCCCCGATTTGGCGCGGGCGCCGGTGCCCGCCGCGCCCGGGTTCCCCGCCCCGGCCGCGGAACACCGCATCCGTCATGCTTCTGAAACATGGCGCCGTTACGATGCGCGCGTGGCAGCAGGTCCGCGCCCGGCCGAGCGAGGCCGACTGCGGACCGAGCCCGCGCCGGAAGTGGCCCGGTTCGTGCTTTATGGTTCGCCGATGCGAGCCCCGGCGCGCTGAAAGTCGGCTTGGGCGTTGTCATCTTGCGACGCTTGTCGGGTTTGGCCGCATCGGTTAACCTGCCGCGGCCTGACAAATGAGAACGGTTGCCGTTTTGCGAGCACCGGGAAAGCCGCCCAGGCGGCAGGGCCCGGACTCGTGGCGAAAAACCGGTTCAGGAAGAGGCCGAAGGCCGCTGCGTCTCCGAACCACCGGGCCGCGCCGGGAGCACCCCAACCCGGCCGCCATCCCGCGGAACTCCTGCCCGCGGGGCGGATGATGTCGGAACGCGAAAAGCGGCGGAAGGGATGGTTGCGTCCTGCGCCGACCGGGGTACCGGCCGTTCAAGGACGATGAGGAAGAGTTTGCGCCGGCCGGTTCGCCGGCAGGTGTTTATCGTTGTGAGTATCTCCGAGGAGTTTTCCAAGATGTCCAATTCAAAGTTCACCGCCCTGGCTTCCCTGGCCGTCCTGGCCGCCGCCCCCCTGGCCGCCCAGGCTGAAATGACCGAAATGACCGACACCGCCATGTCCGATGTGTCTGGTCAGGGCGCTATCGCCGGCCTGCGCTGGGCCCCGTTCGTCCCGACCGACGTGCTGCCCTTTTTCGTCGACGGTGACGGCATCAACCTGGCGCCTGTTTTCAATCCTGGTAACATCTTCAACACCAGCTTCAATGCGGCCTTCGGCGCCGTGGGTGATGCCGGCAATGCCGTGATCGATTTCCACCTGCTGCCGCTGACGGGCCCCACCGCCGGACTGAACGGCTTCATAGGCGCGCCTGGCAAAGCCGGGGTTCTGGGTAACGCCACCGCGGTCGGCGAAGGCGTGGCCGACATCGCCTTTGCGCCGATCTTCCGCCCGCTGGCGCTGGCCGACCAAGGCGTCAACACCGCGCTGGACTTCCTGTTCTTCCCGATCTCCGCGCCGCTGGACGTCGCCGGTAACGTCTTCGGCGCGCTGAACGATGGGGTCGTGGGCACCACCTCGCGCATCCTGACCGCCCCGCTGAACGCCGTGTTCGGCCCGGTCAACCGCTACGTCGACGGCGTCACCGGCCGCTTCGAAGCCACCGTCGACGGTGCCGCCTATGCCTTCACCGAAGTCAAGGGCGCGCTGATCGCCGGCGCCTTCGCCAGCGCCTCGCAGGGTGCCTCCAACAACGGTCTGGACTTCACGGCCCGCGTCTTTGGCCGCATCTCCCAGGCTCAGACCGGTCTGACCAACAACCGTCTCGCCGACCTCGCCGGCAAGTACGGCTATTGATCCCTGGCGCCGCAAGGCGCCCGGCATCGATGCAAGGGCCGCCTTCGGGCGGCCTTTTCTTTTGGGGATCGCAGGGCGCCGCAGCCCCGGCGACGCACTCCCGCCGCTAAAGCCCGGCCGCGCCCGGCCGATGCCTGAGCAGACGCCGTCGCGACGATCGGTCTGGGACGCGTCGAAACCGGCCCGTCGGGCCGCACCTCGCATCCCCGGGAGACGACCATGCAGATCACCGCTGTCCCTGTTTCGGCCTCGCTGCTACTGGCAGCCGCACTGCCGATGAGCGCCCACGCGCAACTGGAACGGCTGCAGGTCCGGGAACTGGCGCAGGTCGATGGCCAGTGGAGTCTCGACATCGACATCAACCGGACGCAGAACGTCACCGGCGCGCCCCTGCTGTCGGGCAATCCGCTGCTGCTGCCGATCACGCTGCCGCTGGCCGTCATCGACGGCTTCACGCAAGGCGCTCAGGCCGACGCGGGGGCCCTGGGGGCGGGCGCGGCCGACCTGCTGTTCGCGCCGCTGTTCCGGCCGCTCACCCTGGCGGGACAGGCCACGACCACGGCGCTGGACGTGCTGTTCCTGCCCATCTCGGCGCCGCTGGATGTGGCCGGCAACGTCTTCGCGGCGCTGGAAGACGGCGTGGTCGGCACCGCGACGGCCATCCTCACCGCTCCGATCAACGCCGCGTTGGGCCCGGTGAATCGCGCGGTGGACGGCGTGACCGGCCGCGCCCAGGCGACGGTGGACGGCTTTGCCTACGCCCTGCTCGAGGTCACCGGCCCGGTGGTGACCAATGCCTTCGTCGGCGCCTCGATGGCAGCGGACGCCAATGGCCTGAATTTCACCAGTCGCGTTTTCGGTCGCATCGCCCAGGCCCAGGCGGGCCGCACGGCGATGCGACTCGACGCGCTGGAAACCCGCAACGGTTACTGAAGCGATCCCGTGCGCACCACTCGGCCGCCTGCGGGCGGCTTTTTTTTGGGGCGCGACGCGGGACTAAGCAGTCTCGCTCAGGCCCAGCGGCGCCAGCGCGCCCTTGCCGGCGCGCACCACGACCGGCGCCTCGCCGAACAGATCGACGACCGTGGTGGGCTCGAAGCCGCAGGCGCCGCCGTCGAGGATCAGGTCCACGCCGCGGCCGAGCGCGGCGGCGATGGTCGCCGCGTCGGTGGGCGGCTCGGCCTCGCCCGGCAGCAGCAGCGTGCAGCTCATCAGCGGTTCGCCCAGCGCCTCGAGCAAGCCCTGCACCACCGGATGATCCGGGACGCGGATGCCGATGGTGCGGCGCTTGGGATGCTGCAGCCGGCGCGGCACCTCGCGCGTGGCGGGCAACAGGAAGGTGTAGGCGCCGGGGGTCACGGCGCGCAGGAGGCGGTAGGCCGCCGTGTCGACCTGCGCGTACTGCGCGAGCTCGGAGAGGTCGCGGCAGACCAGCGTGAAGTGATGGTCCTTGCCGAAGCCGCGCAGGGTGCGGATGCGCTCCATGGCGTCCTTGTCGCCCAGATGGCAGCCGAGCGCGTAGCAGGAGTCGGTGGGATAGGCGACGACGGCGCCCGCGCGGATGCGCTCGGCGGCCTGCTTGAGCAGACGCGCCTGGGGGTGGGTGGGATGGATGCTCAGGCAGGATGTCATTCGGGACCTCTCGCGGCGGGGGGAAGGACGGATCTTTGCATGCCGGCGCCCCGAACGGGGGCACGTTCCGGTTCGGCTCCGGCCCCCACGGCAAGTTCCCCGCATGCCCTCGCGCCAAGGCGCGTCGGGTCTTGTATCATCGCCGCTTTGGTCCTTCGAGGCGATGCGTGCTGTATCTCATCCTGCTCCACGAAGCCCCCGGCGGATCGGCCCACCGCGCTGCGGCCCGCCCTGAGCATCTGGCGCGACTGGAGGCCCTGCGGGGCGCGGGTCGGCTCGTGCTGGCCGGCCCCCTGCCGGCGGCGGACGACCCGGATCCGGGCCCCGCGGGTTATCAGGGCTCGGCCATCGTCGCCGAATTCACCGACCTCGCCGCCGCGCGCCTGTGGGCCGAGGCCGACCCCTACCGCGCGGCCGGCGTGACGGGCGAGGTCAGCGTCTTTCCCTTCCGTCAGGTGCTGCCGTGAACGATTCCACACCGGCGCGCATCCAAGCCTTGCTGGACGCCGCCTTCGGTCCCGCCGCGATCCGCGTGCGCGACGACAGTGCCCTGCACGCCGGCCATGCGGGCGCCCGCAGCGGCGGCGGACACTACCACGTCGAGATCTGCGCCGGCGCATTCGCCGGCCAGTCGATGCTGACGCGCCATCGTGCGGTCTACGCAGCGCTCGCCCCGCTGATGGGCAGCGCCATCCACGCGCTGAGCCTGGCCACGCAGACCCCGGAAGAATCCACCGGGCTGCCCTGAGCGGCCCGCACCAACATTCGAGTTCAACCCACCTGAAGGATCGCTCATGATCATCCGCAAAACCTCGCTTCCTCTCGCGCTGGGCCTCGCGCTGGCGCTCGCCGCCTGCGAAAAGCCGTCGTCCCAGGGTCCGGGCTTTCAGCATGCCGTGCCCGGCAAGGCGGTCGTCACCGTCTCCGGCGTCGAGATCAGCGAGCCCATCTTCGAGTCCTTCGCCGCCGCCCAGGGCCTCACCCCGGCGACGGCCGAGAACCGCGAGGCGCGGCTCAAGCTCGCCAACCAGCTCACCGACCTGGAACTGCTGTCGCAGGACGCGGCGCGCCAGAAGCTGATGCAGGACCCGGAGATGATGTCGTCCCTGCTGGCGCAGTACTACACCACGCTGGCCGGGGCCGCCGTGCAGGCCTATACCAAGGCGCATCCGCTGGACGACACGGCCATCCAGAGCGCCTACGAGGACTGGATCGCGACCCTGCCCAAGACCGAGTACCACGCCCGCCACATCCTGGTGAAGGATGAAGCCACGGCCAAGACCATCCTGGAGAAGCTCGGCACTGGCGGCGATTTCGGCAAGCTGGCCGCGGAATACTCGCTCGATCCCTCCAAGAACGAAGGCGGCGATCTGGGCTGGTTCACCCCCGAGCAGATGGTGGCGCCGTTTTCCGCCGCGGTGACCGCGCTCAAGCCGGGCGAGACCGCGAACGTCCCGGTCCAGACCGATTTCGGCTGGCATGTGGTGAAGCTCGAGGAGACCCGCGACGCGCCGGTGCCCAAGCTGGAGGAAGCCCGCGACGCGGTGACCAACCACGCCAACAACAAGCAGGTCGAGGCCTATCTCGCCGAGTTGCGCAAGAAGGCCAAGATCAAGGTCGACGAGAAGCTCATCAACGAGGGCGGCAAGGTGCCGGAGCCTGCGGCCAAGACCGAAGCCAAGACCTGACCCTGCCCGCGCTCCGGCCGGTCCCCGATGCGGGGGCTGGCCGGACCGGCGATCCCCCTGCAACCCCGCGCTTCCCTCTCGCGCGCCGATCCGCACTCCTCATCCGCGCTTCCCTTCGCTTCCCTTCGCTTCCCTTCGCTTCCCTTCGCTTCCCTTCGCTTCCCTTCGTCGCCACGGATGCGCAGCGGCGCCGACACGCTCGGCTCATCCCGGCCGGCGGTCGGTTTCAAGCGCGGCCAGCAGGGCGGCGGGCGACAGAAAGCGCGGCGGATCCTGTTCCTCCAGCGCGTGGACGAGCCGCACCAGGGCGTCGTTGACGGGCGTCGGCCGCCCGATGGCGCGGCCCAGCGCGCCGATCTCGCCATTGATCTGCTCGACCTCGGTGGGCCGGCCGGCGGCGATGTCGGCGGCCATCGACGGCTGCGCCGTCGCGCTCAGGCTGTTGCCCAGACGGGCCGCATACGCCGGTAGCGGCCCCAGATAGAGGCCCATCATCCGGTACGCGCGATAGGGCACCGGCAAGGGCATGCGGAACGGGATGCCGGCCGCCGCGAGCGTCGCCGCCGCCTCGTCCAGCGTGTGCAGAAAGGCGCGGCGCAGGTGGCGATCGCCCATCAGGTCGAGAAAGCCCGAGTCGGTCAGCGTGCAGATGGCGTTGTTCAGGTTGAACAGGAGCTTGCCCCAGGCCGCCGAGGCGTCGCCCTGGGTCACCATGAACCCGGCGCGGCGCAGGCTGGCGCGCCAGGACGCGTCGCGCTGCTCCAGGGTCAGCATGGGACGCGTGGTGAGCCGGTAGCCGAGCGGCGCTTCGACCTTGCTGTTGAACAGCACCGTCAGATGGGACACGCTGCGGCCCGGCAGCGCGCCGCGCAGGAGGTCGGTGGAACGCACGCCGTTCAGGCAACTGACCACCGGCACCGCCGGCGGCAGTGCGCGCAGCGTGGCCGCCACGGTGTCGAGCGCGGGATATTTCACGGCGACGAGCACCCGGCGCGGCGCAAAGTCCGTCAGCCGCGCGCCCATCGGCACCCCGGTGGCGATCACCGGGGCGCGGCGCGAGGCGAATCCCACGCGCAGCGTCACGGGCATGGGCGCTCCCGCGTCGCCGGTCTGCCGCACCAGCAGGCCGGTCGCATGCCCGCTGGCGTGCAGCAGGGTGGCCAGCACGCCGCCCACGGCGCCCGCGCCCACGATCAGGGTCTCGACTTCGATCATGTTTCGGCGCCTCCCTGCGCCTGCAACGTCAGCGAAACGAAGCGACCGGACGCGCGGCGCGGGCCGGTGTCCGACGCCGTCAGTGGCGCCGCATGCAATCCGGCAGCGGCGCCCGGGCGATGAGGTCCCTCAGATCGCTCCGGCCGGGACGGCGGCGGACACGCCGGACAGGAATCGTGTCAGGACGTGGTCGGTCATGCCGCGTGCCAGTTCGCGCTCGGCGAAGAAGACCTCGCCGCAGTCCTCGGCCCGCAGCAGCTCGGCCTCCTCGGCGTTGTGCGTGCGCAGGACCACGGCGATGGCGGGGTTGAACCGCCGCGCCTGACGCACCATCTGGCGCACGTGGAGGGTTTCGGGGATGGCGATCACCAGCACCCGGGCGGCGCCGATCCGCGCCTCGGCGAGAACGTCGCTCTGCGTGGCATCGCCGTTCACGGCGACCCGCTCCTCCCGCCGCAGGCGCTCGACCAGTTCGCGGTTGTGCTCGACCGTCACATGCGGCACGCCCGCCCCGGTCAATGCCTCGGCAATCTGCCGACCGACCCGCCCGCCGCCGACGATGACGGCATGGTCGTTCAGCGTCGCGGGATCAAACCCCTCCGGCAGCCGTGCCAGCGGATCGGACTCGCCGGGCAGGCTTTCGGCCCGGAAAAACCGCCTGATCCGCTGACCGAACAGCCCGATCAGCGAAAACATCGAGGCGTTTCCGGCGATGGACAGCAACGCGCCAGCCAGGATCAGGCTCTGGCCCTGGGCGGGGAGCAGCCCCAGACTCACGCCCAAGCCGGCCAGGATGAAGGAGAACTCGCCGATCTGCGCCAGGCTGGCCGCGACGATCAGCGCGGTATTCAGGGGATAGCGCAACAGCAGCACCAGCCCGACCGCAGCCACCGACTTGCCGATCATGATGATGGCCACCACCGCCGCGACCTTGCCCGGCTCGCGCCACACCACGGCGGGATCGAACAGCATCCCGACCGACACGAAGAACAACACCGCGAAGGCGTCGCGCAGCGGCAGCGATTCCTCCGCCGCCCGGTGGCTGAATTCCGATTCGCGCATCATCATGCCGGCGAAGAAGGCGCCCAGCGCGAAAGACACGTCGAACAGCTTGGCCGCGCCGAATGCGACGCCCACGGCGATGGCGACCACCCCGAGCGTGAACAGCTCGCGCGAGCCGGTGCGCGTCACCCACCAGAGGATCTTGGGCAGGACGCGGCGGCCGACGACCAGCATCAACACGATGAAGGCAGCGACCTTGGCGAGCGTGATGCCGATCGCCGTTCCGATGTCGCCGCCGCTGGCCTCGGCCGGGCCCTGACCGGCGGACAGCACTTCCGCCACTGCCGGCAGCAGAACCAGCACCAGGACCATCACCAGATCCTCGACGATGAGCCAGCCCACGGCGATCTGGCCATGGATGGAGCGCAGCAGGCCCTGGGCTTCCAGCGCCCGCAGCAACACGACCGTGCTGGCGACGGAGAGCGACAGGCCGAACACCAGCGCTGCGCCCGGACTCCATCCCCACCACAGGGCCACGCCGGCACCCAGGGCGGTGGCAGCCGCAATCTGCACGATGGCGCCGGGCACGGCGACGCGTCGCACCGCCATCAGGTCGTCGAGCGAGAAATGCAGCCCGACGCCGAACATCAGCAACATGACGCCGATCTCGGCGAGCTGGCTGGCAAGCCCCATGTCGGCGACGAAACCGGGCGTTGCCGGCCCGATCAGCACGCCGGCCAGGAGATAGCCCACCAGCGGCGGCATGCGCAGCCGCGCCGCGAGCAGCCCGAACACCATGGCCAGTCCGAAGCCGGCCGCGATCGTGGCGATCAGATTCACGTCATGCGGCATCGGCAGTCCTCAGTTCGGGTTTGGGTGGGTCCGGTCCGCCTCGCCCAGCAGGGCGCGCAGCAAGGGAATGGTCAGGCGTCGCTGGGCCGCCAGCGCCTCCCGGTCGAGTGTATCCAGCACGGCGAACAGGTGCGCGGGATGTCGCGCCTCCCGTGCCATGAGATAGCGCGCCACCGGCTCGGCCAGGATCAGTCCCCGACGCGCCGCGCGCGCCTGCAGTGCCCGCAGCTTGCCCTCGTCATCGAGCGGCGTGAGCCCATAGACGCCGCCCCAGCCCAGACGGGAACCCAGATCGGCCAGCGCCCACGCGCAGCCGCTCGGCGCCGCATCCGCCGCGGCGGCGAACACCCCGCCGCTGTCCTGAAGCTCGTGAAACAGCGCGAGGAGGGCCCGCTCCCAATCCCGCTGCCCGGCGATGTGGTCGATGGCATCCACGGCCACCACGGCGCCGGGCGGCGCCCAGCCGTCCAGCAACGCGGGCGCCCAGCGCGCCGCGTCGGCGAGGCACAGATACCGGATCGGCCGATGCGCCCGGCTTTCCCGGCACAGCGCCTTGAGCAGATGGCTCTTGCCGCTGCCCGTGGGGCCGGCCAGAAACAGCGTTCCCCGGGCGCCGGGCCGGGCCAGCGCCTGCGCCGCCGCCAGCGCGACGCCGTTGTCGGACTCGACCGGCAGGTGGAAGTTCTCGAAGGCGTCTTCATCGGTCAGTTGCACCGGCAGTGGCAACTGCTCGCCCGCCCGGCTGCCCGCACCGCTCATGGCGTGCCCCGCCAGTCGAGTTCGAGCCGCGTCTCGGTCACGGCCGCGGGGCCGGCGGCGCGGTGCAGGCGGCCACCCGCTTCCAGCAGGCCGATCAGCGACTCGGGGGGCAGCGTGGTCGTCGCCTGCCAGAGGAAGGTCGTCCGGTCGGCTTCCTCGAGGAACAACTGGCCCAGACTGCCCTGCGCGCGCAGCTCGGCCGCGATGGCGGCATAGTCCTCGTAGGCGATGACATCGTGCACCGCGATCCGCACGGTGCGCGCCGCGCCGTCGGCGTGCAGGGCGCCCGCGGACAGTGCCAGCAGGCACCCGAATGCACGCGCGGCAAGCCCCGGTTTCATGCTCACTCGCCTCTCCCTTTTTCAGCTCCCCGATGCCGCTGGGGTAAGATACACCATCGCCCGACTCCCACCTTCCGGCTCCAAGGAACCCCATGAGCGGCAACACGCCCCTGACCTACCGCGACGCCGGCGTCGACATCGATGCCGGCAATCGCCTGGTGGACCGCATCAAGCCCGCCGCCGCACGCACCACGCGGCCCGAAGTGCTGGGCGGCCTGGGCGGCTTCGGCGCGCTGTTCGCGCTGCCGGTCGACCGCTACCGCGAGCCGGTGCTGGTGTCGACCACCGACGGCGTGGGCACCAAGCTCAAGCTGGCGCTGGACATGGACCGGCTCGACACCATCGGCATCGATCTGGTCGCCATGTGCGTCAACGATCTGATCGTGCAGGGCGCCGAGCCGCTGCTGTTCCTGGACTACTACGCGACCGGGCGCCTGGACGTGGACCGTGCGGCAACGGTCATCGAAGGCATCGCCGCCGGCTGCGCCGCGTCGGGCTGCGCCCTGGTCGGTGGCGAGACCGCCGAGATGCCGGGGCTCTACGCCGAGGCCGATTTCGATCTGGCCGGATTCGCGGTCGGTGTCGTCGAACGCGCGCGCATCCTGGACGGCCGCGCCGTGGCGCCGGGGGACGCCATTCTGGGGCTGTTCTCCTCCGGCCCGCATTCCAACGGGTATTCGCTGATTCGTCGCATCCTCGCCCAGGGTCAGGCCCCGCTCGACACGCCGATCGGGGACACCACCCTGGGCGCGGCCCTGCTCATGCCCACGCGGCTGTACGTCAAACCGGTGCTCGCGCTGCTGGCGGCGCAGCCCGTGCATGCGCTGGCCCACATCACCGGCGGTGGCCTGGTCGAAAACCTGCCGCGCGTGCTGCCGGCCGGGACGCGTGCCGTGATCGACCCCGGCCGCTGGCGTCGCCCGGCCGTCTTCGACTGGCTGCAGGCCGCGGGCGCGGTGCCCGAGGCCGAGATGTGGCGCACCTTCAACTGCGGCATCGGCATGGCCGTCTGCCTGCCGGCCGAGGCCGCCGAGCCGGCGCTCGCCCTGCTCGCGGCGCAGGGCGCGCCGGGCGCCGTGATCGGCCACATCGAGGCCGCCGAGGCAGCGCGGCCCACCGTCGTCCTCGCCGGCGCATGAACGCGCCGTTGCGCGTTGCGGTGCTGATTTCGGGCGCGGGCAGCAACCTTCAGGCCCTGCTCGATGCCGAGGCCCGCGAGGGCTATCGGGTGGTCGGCGTCGTCAGTAATCGCCCCGCCGCGGCCGGCCTCGAGCGGGCGCGGGCGGCGGGCATCCCGGCGCTCACGATCGACCACACCGCCTTTGCCGACCGACCCGCGTTCGAGGCCGCCCTCGGGGCCGCGCTCGAGCGCCTGGCGCCCGACCTGATCGTGCTGGCCGGCTTCATGCGCGTGCTCACCGCCGATTTCGTGGCGCGTTTCACCGGCCGCATGCTGAACGTGCATCCCTCCCTGCTGCCGGCCTACCGCGGCCTCGACACCCATGCGCGGGTGCTCGCCGCGGGCGAACGCTGGCACGGCTGCAGCGTCCACTTCGTCACCGCGGAACTGGACGGCGGGCCGGTGGTGTTGCAGGGGCGGCTCGCCGTGCAGCCCGGGGATACGGCCGCGGGCCTGCAGGCCCGCGTGCAGGCCCTGGAACACCAGCTCTATGCGCGCGTCGTCGGCTGGATCGCCCAGGGCCGCCTGCGCTGGCAGGACGCCGGCCCCTGGCTCGACGGCGCGCCGCTCGCCGCGCCGCGGCAATGCGAGCCCGCGCTGGCCTGCGCTTCATGAGGCTGCGCCGGCTGCTCGCGCTCACACTCGGGCTCCTGCTGGGTCTGCCCGGCGCGGCCCATGCCGCGCCACCGGCGGCGCCGACGCCCGCCCTGGACGGACTGCTGGCGCCCTACGAGGCCACCTACCGCCTGCAGCAAGGCCCCCTGACCCTGGCGCGCGCCACCTTCACGCTGCGCCGCGCGGAAGGAAACACATGGACCCTGACCTCGCGCACCGCAGCCCAAGGCTGGCTCGGCACCCTGCGTGACGACCGCATCACCGAAACCAGCCGCTTCCGCATCGAGGCCGACCGGCTGCTGCCGCTGCACTATGAAATGCACCACACCGGCCCGGACGGCGCCAAGACCGAGACGGCCGATTTCGACTGGGTCGCGCGTCGGGTCCGGGGCCGGGCGAACGACGCGGATTTCGATCTGCCGCTCGCCGAGCACACCTACGACCGGCTGAGCCTGCAGGTGGTGGTGCGCGTGGCCGCCGCGCGCGGGATTTCGCCGGTCAAGGTGAGCCTGCTGGAAAAAAACAGGATCAAGCCCGTGCGCTTCGAGCGGGCGGCGGCGGAAACCATCCAGACCGCCGCGGGACGCTTCGACGCCCTGCGCATGGGGCAGGTGGACAGCAAGAAGCCGATGCGCTTCTGGCTCGCCCCCGCCGCGCACCACCTGCCGGTCCGGGTCGAACAGGACCGTGGCCGGCTGCATCTCAAGCTCGAACTGGAACGTCTGAGCCCGGCCGGGGGCGGCTAGGGAAACGCTGAACAACTGGCCAAAATCCAGACGACTCGGCAACAAGCCCTTGTTTTCATTGACATGCAGTCCGCGCCTTGAGACTTGCTCAGCGTTGCCTCAGGCGCGCGGCAGGGTGACGCCGCTCTGTCCCTGATACTTGCCGCCGCGGTCCTTGTAGGAGGTCTCGCACACCTCGTCGGACTCGAAGAACAGCATCTGCGCCACGCCTTCGTTGGCGTAGATCTTGGCCGGCAGCGGCGTGGTGTTGGAAAACTCGAGCGTCACATAGCCCTCCCACTCCGGTTCGAGCGGCGTGACGTTGACGATGATGCCGCAGCGCGCGTAGGTGCTCTTGCCGAGGCAGATGGTGAGCACGTTGCGCGGGATGCGGAAATATTCCACCGTCCGCGCCAGAGCAAAGCTGTTGGGCGGGATGATGCAGACCTCGCCAGTGAAATCGACGAAGCTGCTGGCGCTGAACGCCTTGGGGTCGACGACGGCCGAGTTGATGTTGGTGAAGATCTTGAATTCATCGGCGCAGCGCACGTCGTAGCCGTAGCTGGAGGTGCCGTAGGAAATGGCCTTGTGGCCGGCCCGCTGCTTCACCTGGCCGGGCTCGAAGGGCGCGATCATGCCGTGTTCCGCGGCCATGCGGCGGATCCAGCGGTCGGATTTGATGCTCATGCGGATTCCTTGCAGGAAATGAGGAAACCGACGCGCCGCAATCCAACCGCCTGGACCAGCAAGGACGGGCCTAGTGAATCGAGGCCAGATAGGCGATCACGTCGGCCCGCGCCGCCGGGTCATCCAATCCGTCGTATTTCATCTTGCCGCCCACCACAGCCTTCCTGGGGTGCGCAACATAGGCGTCCAGCTGCTCCGGTGACCAGGCCCATCCGGCCTGTTTGAGCGCGTCCGAATAGGAGAAGTCGGCAATGCTAGCACTTTGCCGCCCAACGACGCCAAACAGGCTCGGCCCTTTCTTGTTTTTTCCGGCCTTCATGCTGTGACATTCGGCGCATTCCTGTGCAAAGACATTGGCGCCGTGACCTGCGTCGCCGCCACCGGCATGAGCCGAACCATAGCCCACCAGACACAGGAGGGCTGCGGCGACAGCCTGCAATGACTTGGTCCGCCGCCGTGAAAATGGAAACGGGGATTTCCCGGACACGATCGTTCCCCTTGATCAGAGATTGTTAAAAAGACGTCCACGCGAACAGGAACAGCGTGTTGTTGTCGCTGGCGTCGCGCCCAGCGCCATCGTAGTCCTCCTCGGCACCGTTGAACCGTTGATAGATCACATATTGGGCGCCGAGCCGGAGGTTCGCCCACGGCGCATTCCACGAATCTTCCTTGCCCCACGGGCTCCAGTCGGCCTGCACGATATAACCCGCGGTGTTCGGTGAGGCGAGGCGGCTGCCACCGTCGGGTTCTGCGGCGTATAGCCCGGCGTCCCGGCTGCCCTTGGTGTCGAACCGACCCACCGTGAGCCCCCAGGTCTGGTCGTAGTAATAGGAGACATTGAGCAGGAATTCGGACAAGCGCCCGGTACGATCGGCAGCATCGCCATTGGCATAACTGGCGTTGAGCTTCTGGTCCTCGTGAATGTAGCTGCTGTAGATGCTGGCAATGTGCTCGCGGGTGCCCAGAAACTGGTAGGACGCATCCACGCCCACATCGTTGTATTTGTTTTCAGGGCCGTCGATCCGATCTGGCTGAATCCTGGAATTCAAGCCAAAGACGCCTGCGGTGAAATTCTGCCAACGCCGGTCGTTCAGATAGGCGAGACGCCAATAACTCGTCAGTCCCGGCGTTCGGCCCAGCTCATCACTTGCTCCCAAGGCACGCAGGGACTGGTGCGAGAGGGATCGATAGCCTCCCGCCTCGGCGTAGAGCATGTCATTCCAGAACGCATAGATCGACGCGCCCACCACCTGCTGACCCAAGCCGTCCACGATGAGTGGTGCAGCGGCTCCTCCCGGCGCCAGTTCCGAAGCCGCATAGGGAAACCGCCATGCCGGCAGTGTATTGAAGGGATCGGTGACGGTGGGATTGTTGTTGACCGTGACGCCGATCAGGCTGTCCTTGCCGGCCAGCGTGAGTGGCAGCGCATAACGCACATCCATGTTGTCGAGTGCGACGTTCCGGTCGACCCCGGAGTAGGTGACCTGCGTGAATGAACCGACCTTGTCACTCAGGCGGCCCGCCAGGAACACGGCAGCCTCATCCAGAGACGCATTGTCATTCGGGCCGTTGTGAGGGCCTGCATCCTCGGAAAGATCCTTGCTGATCTGGGTCCAGGATCCCACGGCCATGGCCGAGAATGGCAGCTTGCCGCTTTTGCCGTCCGTATCGGTATAGCCGGACAGCTTGAATCGGCTGCCATGCGGGGTCAGTTGGGGTCCGAATCCACCGACATGACAGGAAGCGCAGTCTTCCCCCGTCTGGCGTGCGAAGGACGGCAAGGCATTTACTGTGGGAGCCCACAATCCGAGGGGGATCAAAAGGGACCCTAGCTGCCTGGAACGGTCGCGCGCAAGCGCCCGGAAGACCTGCTTGCGGGAATGCGGATAGATCCTTGAAGCCACAGCCTTCACCTCCAAATCGAACGAAGAAAACCCATGAGCGAACATGCGGTAGCCGCCCCGATGAGCCCTTTGTTTGCGGTTCACTTCCGCTGCGGAAGCATGGTCCGCAGAACCTGATCCTTGCGCACATGGTGATGCCACAACGCAGCGCCGGCATGGACGGCCACCACGGCGTACAAAACCCAGGCCGCCCATTCGTGAACGTCTGCGAGGGTATCGGCCAAGTCCGGATCAGTGGCCACCAAACGTGGCAAGGGCGCCCACCCCAGGAGTGCGACATCGACGCCCCGGGCGTTCGATAACGCCCAGCCCATCAACGGCAGGCCTGCCAACAGTAAGTAGATGAAGCCATGGGAAGCCAGCGCCATCAGGCGCAGAAAAAACGGCAGGCCGTGATCGACCCCCGGATTTCCGGGCAATGCCCGCACCATGATGCGCAGCAAGAGCAGGATGAACACCAGCAGACCTGCCTGGCGGTGCAGATTCATGAGCATGCCTTGCACTGCCTTGTCGTCCACCAGCTCCCGCCCAAAAATGGCAGCAGCAGACAACAGAATCAGCAGCAAAGTCGCCCAGTGCAGAAAGATGGTCGCCGGGCTGTGGCGCTGTGAATCGTCATGATCCGGATCGGCGCCATGATACGCGACATCATTTCGGCCTCTCACATGGCACTCCCGAACAGACCGGCCAATATCGATCAAATCCGCCACGCGCCAGATCCTGAATCGATACCGAACGTTCGCAGCGTGCCATATGCTTTGCCTCCTACATTAAGACACTCTTAAAAAACGCCCAGAGCTACAGCGCGCAACCGCCGGTGCACTGCATCTTCAGAAATACAGAACACGAGCGGGCCTGTTCACATCGTTGATGCCATCCTCGCAAATGACAATCACGACCATCGGCACGGCCATCAGGGCTGAGCCGTCTTGCGATTGGCTATCAGTTCGTTGATTGAGACGGCGAAGATGTTTGTCGATAGGTGGCGCGAGCCCAGAATCCCGGACCCGATACGGCGTCGCGTCACCCATGCGTCGCCTCTCGCGACCATGGCGGGCACCACGGCCCCTTCCTAAGGTGGGCTCGCGAGCATCGCCACCCTTCGCGAAAGCCTGAACCGGAGAACGGATCCCGGAAGCAGCGGTCTTAGAACAGGGTTTCGTTCCGTTCGACCGTCAAGGAGTCTCCATGGACCTGCTGCGTATCGTGCTCGCCATTCTGCTGCCGCCGCTGGGCGTCTTTCTGCAGGTAGGTTTCGGCGGCGCCTTCTGGCTCAACATCGTGCTCACGCTGCTGGGTTACGTGCCCGGTCTGGTGCACGCCATCTGGATCATCGCCCGCCGCTGAACCGCGCCGCTCAATCCTCCAGGATGCGGATGGTGGGGAAGCTCGCCGGCGCCGCGCCCGCGACCAGCCGCGCGCTCGCCCGCCGGGCGATCTCGTGATAGGCCCGCGCCAGCGCGCCGTCGGGCTCCGCCACCACCGTCGGCCGGCCGCGGTCGGTCTGTTCACGGATGCGCAGATCGAGCGGCAGGCTGCCGAGAAAGGGCACCGCGTACTGCGCCGCCATGCGCGCGCCCCCACCGGCGCCGAAGATGGCCTCCTCGTGCCCGCAGTTGGAGCAGACGTGGGTGCTCATGTTCTCGATCAACCCCAGCACCGGCACCGCGACGCGCTCGAACATGCGCAGCGCCTTGCGGGCGTCGAGCAGGGCGATGTCCTGCGGCGTGGTGACGATGAGCGCGCCGCTGAGCGGCACCTGCTGGCTCAAGGAGAGCTGCACGTCCCCGGTGCCTGGCGGCAGGTCGATGATGAGATAGTCCACCCCGCCCCAGTCGGTCTGCCGCAGGAGCTGGTTCAGGGTCTGGGTCACCATGGGGCCGCGCCAGATCACCGGCTGGTCCTCGTCCACCAGATAGCCCACCGACATGGTGCGCAGGCCGTAGCGCGCCACGGGCGGCAGCCGGCCGTCCGCGCCCGCCTGCGGTCCGGACCCGACGTGACCCAGCATGCGCGGCTGGCTGGGGCCGTAGATGTCCGCATCGAGCAGCCCGACCCGGGCGCCGTCGGCCGCGAGCGCCAGGGCCAGATTCACGGCCGTGGTGGACTTTCCAACGCCGCCCTTGCCGGAGGCGACGGCGAGGATCCGGCCCACGCCCGGCACGGCCTGCCGGGTGGTATCGGGCGGGGGCGCACCGAGTGCCATGTGTGCCTCGACCCGGACCGCCGTCCCGGGCAAGGCCTCGGCCAGATGGGCCTGGGCCAGCCGCGCCAGGGTCTCGGCATGGCTCCCGCAGGGATAGCCGATGCGCAGGTCCACCCGCCAGCCGGCATCGGCCGGCCGGATCGCCTCGATCATGCCGGCGGTCACCAGGTCGCAACCGCTGTAGACGTCCTGCACTTCACCCAGCAGGGATTCGATGCGCGCGGGCCATTCGGCAGGCTCGGCCATGGCGGATTCTCCAAGCAGCAAAAGGCGGATTCTACGCCAGAACGCGGCGGCATCCCGGCTCCTGCATGGCATACTAGGGCCCATTTGCATCCGGACCGCCCGCCACCATGACCCAGCCGCGCCGCATCCTCGTCACCAGCGCCCTGCCCTATGCCAACGGGCCCATCCATCTGGGTCATCTGGTCGAATACATCCAGACCGACATCTGGGTGCGCTTCCAGCGCATGCGCGGGCATGAGTGCCTCTATGTCTGCGCCGACGATGCGCATGGCACGCCGATCATGCTCAAAGCGCGCGAGCACGGCATCGCGCCCGAGGTGCAGATCCAGCGCGTGTGGACCGAGCACACCGCCGATTTCGCCCGCTTCGGCATCGGTTTCGACCACTACCACACGACGCATTCGCCCGAGAACCGCCATTTCGCCGAGCTGATCTACACCCGGCTGCGCGACGCCGGCCACATCGTGCGCCGCAGCATCCGTCAGGCTTTCGATCCCGTGCAGCAGATGTTCCTGCCCGACCGCTTCATCAAGGGCGGTTGCCCGCGCTGTGGCGCGGCGGACCAGTACGGCGATTCCTGCGAGGTCTGCGGCGCGACCTACGCCCCGAGCGACCTCAGGAATCCCGTCTCCGTGCTCTCCGGCGCCGCGCCCGAGGCGCGCGATTCGGAGCACTATTTCTTTCGGCTGGCCGACTTCGAGCCCATGCTGCGCGAGTGGATCGCGGCGGGTGCGCTGCAGGGCGCGGTGCGCCACAAGCTGGACGAATGGTTCGAGGCCGGGCTCGCGGACTGGGACATCTCGCGCGATGCGCCCTATTTCGGCTTCGAGATTCCCGATGCGCCGGGCAAGTTCTTCTACGTCTGGCTGGACGCGCCCATCGGCTACATGGCGAGTTTCCAGGCGCTGTGCGAGCGGCGCGAGAATATCGGTGCTCCGTTGGCGTTCGATGATTTCTGGGCGCCGGGCGCGGACACCGAGCTGTATCACTTCATCGGCAAGGACATCGCCTATTTCCACACCCTGTTCTGGCCCGCGATGCTGCACGGCGCGGGCTTCCGCCTGCCGACCGCGGTGTTCGCCCATGGCTTCCTCACCGTCAACGGCCAGAAGATGTCGAAATCGCGCGGCACCTTCATCCGCGCCGAGACCTTCGCCCGCCACGTCGCACCCGAATACCTGCGCTACTACTTCGCCGCCAAGCTGGGCCCCGAGGTCGAGGACATCGACCTGAATCTGGAGGACTTCGCCGCGCGGGTGAACGCGGACCTGGTCGGCAAGCTCGCCAACATCGCCAGCCGTTGCGCCGGCTTCATCGGCAAACGCTTCGAGGGGCGGTTGAACAAGGTTCTGATCGGTGATGAAGACCCGCGGCGGAGCGACGATCACATCGATTCGCTCACCTCCGATCTGATGCGGGCTGCCGATGACATCGCCACCTGCTACGAGGGTCGCGACTACGCCCGCGCCGTGCGCCGGATCATGGCGCTGGCCGATGAGGTCAACGCCTTTATCGATCAGAAAAAACCTTGGGATCTGGCCAAGGATCCGGCACAAGCCGGGCACCTGCACCTTGTGGCCAGCGTCGCGCTCAATGCCTTCCGACTGCTGATCGTCTACCTGAAGCCCGTGCTGCCGGTCATGGCCGAGGCGGCGGAGCGCTTTCTGGGTGTGGCGCCGCTCACGTGGAACGACGCGGCGCGCCTGCTGCCAGAGGGTCATGTGATCGGCGCCTACCAGCATCTGGCGCGGCGCGTGGAACCCGAAGCACTGAGCAAACTGATCGCCGATTCGAAAGAAGCCGCCCCGAGCATCGCCGCGCCGGAACAGCCCGTGACCGCCCCCATTGCGCCGACCATCGGCATCGACGAGTTCGCGAAAATCGACCTGCGCATCGCGCGCATCGTCGCGGCCGAACAGGTGGCGGGCGCCGACAAGCTGCTGCGCCTGCAGCTCGATCTGGGCAGCGAGCAGCGCCAGGTGTTCGCCGGCATCAAGTCGGCCTACCGCCCGGAAGAGCTGACCGGCCGGCTCACGGTGATGGTTGCCAACCTCGCCCCGCGCCAGATGAAGTTCGGCCTCTCCGAGGGCATGGTGCTGGCTGCCGGCGACGGCAAGGGAATATTCCTGCTCGCGCCCGATGCCGGCGCCCAACCCGGCATGCGGGTGAAATGACGCGCCGGGGCCGGCCGATCCAGACACAGGCGCGGTGAGCCGTGACGACGCTCATCGCCACCGCCCTGCTGCAAAATGCCGTTCTCAGCCTGGGTCTGGGGCTCATACCGGCCTTGCTCCTTGCCCCGGTGCGGCTCGATCGCGTGGCCTGGGCCGGCCTGCTCGGCATCCCGCTGTCGATGTTCGTCGCCGCCTTCGACCATGCGACGCAGTTGCTGTGGCTGCGTCCGCAAGGATGGGAGGCGCTACGCCTGCCGCTGCTGCTGGGCCTGACGGCACTGCTGGCGCAGATCCTCGCCTTCGGTCTGCGCCGCCGGATCGCGCCGGACGCCCACGGGCCCCGCATCGCGCCCTGGTTCGGGCTCTACGGAACGCTGCTGGGCCTGGCCCTCGCCCTCATGCCGCCAGCGGCGTCCTTCGGCGCGGCGCTCGCCTCGGGTTTCGGCACGGCGGCGGGTGCCGCCCTCGTGCTCATCCCGCTGGCCGCCCTGCGGCATCATCTGGCCAGCGCCGACACGCCGCACGCCTTTCAGGGCCTGCCCATCGCGCTGGTGACGCTGGGACTCGCGGCACTGGCCTTTCTGGGGTTCAACGGCCTGGTGAAGGTCTAGCCGATGGCCTGGGTGATGCTGGCGGTCTGGGCGGGGCTCTTCGCGGCCTTGAGCGGAGCGTTGGCCGCACTGGCCCGACACCGGCCCGAGGAAACGGCGGCGCTCGCCGCGGCGCTGGATGCCCTGCTGCCGCAGACCCAGTGCGGGCAATGCGAACATCCCGGCTGCCACCCCTATGCTGCGGCCTTGGCGTCCGGCAGCGCCGCGCCCAACCGCTGCGTGCCGGGCGGCAGCCGGACGCGCGACCGCCTGCTCGAACGACTCGGGATCGATGAGGCCCGCGAGCGCTTCCCCGCCCCGCCGGTGCCCACCCCCACCGTGGCGCGCATCGACGAGATGCGCTGCGTCGCGTGCACGCTGTGCCTGGACGCCTGTCCGGTGGATGCCATCGTCGGCGCCCGCAGCTTTGCCCACACGGTCATTGCGGCGGAATGCACGGGCTGCGCGCTGTGCCTGCCGGTCTGCCCGGTCGACTGCATCGTGCTGACGCCGGCACCGCCCCTGTCCGACGGGCGGATTCCCGGGTATCCGGGTGCGGACGATCTCGCTTCGGTGCGGGCGCATGGCCCGCATTGAAACCGCCCGCTACGCCCCGCGCGGCGGTCTGGCGCTGGCGCCCGTCACGGGGCCGCCGCCCGCCTGGCGCGAAGCGCCGGTGCCGCCGGTGCTCGCGTTGCCTCTGGAACAACAGGCCGGCGCTGAGGCGATACCCTGCGTGGCGGTCGGCGACCGGGTCCAACGCGGCCAGTGCATCGCCCGTCCACCCGGCGCCTGGGACGCAGCCATTCACGCCAGCAGTTCCGGCGAAGTCGTCGCCATCGCGCCCTGCCCGGTGGCGCTGCACACGGTCGCGCCGCGGCCCTGCATCCTGATCCGCACCGACGGCGCGGACAGCGCCGTCGCTCCGTTGCCCCCCTGCGATCCGGCGCGGGAGTCGCGCGCCGCGGTGCTGCGCCGCCTCGCCGAGGCCGGCGTGGTCGGGCTGGGCGGGGCGGTGTTCTCGACCGCCGCCAAGCTGGCTCGCGCCGACGCGCCGATCACCACGCTGATCGTCAACGCGGCCGAGTGCGAACCGCACATCCGCTGCGACGAGGCCCTGCTGGCCCACGCGCCCGCGCACATCGCCGCGGGCATCCAGGCGCTCGCCGTCTTCCTCGGCCAGCCCGAGGTGCTGATCGGGCTCAAGGAAACGCTCGATCCACGGCCCTTGGCCGCCGCGCTGGACGCCGCGGGCTCGAGCGCTGCGCGCATCATCCGCGTGCCGGCGCGCTACACCGCCGGCGCCGAGGACGTGCTGATCCGCCTGCTGACCGGGCGCGAAGTCCCGCGCGGCGCCCTGCCCCTGGACATCGGCTGCGTGTGCCTGAACGTGGCCACCGTGGTGGCCGCCGGGCGCGCGTTGCTGGCCGGCGAGCCGCTCACCACGCGGGTGGTCAGCGTCAGTGGACGCGACCTGTCCGGCAGCGCCAACCTGATCACCCGTCTGGGCACGCCGGTGTCGGCGCTCCTCGCCGCGTGTGGCGGCGCCGTAGCCCCGGGTCAGCGTGTCATCCTGGGCGGCCCCATGATGGGCGTGGAACTGGCGAACACCGAGATCCCCATCACCAAGGCCAGCCAGGCCGTGTGGATGCCCGGAGCGGGAGATCTGCCCGCGCCGGGTCCCGAACGGGCCTGCATCCGCTGCGGCGCCTGTGTCACCGCCTGCCCGGTGAACCTGTTGCCGCAACAACTGCACTGGCATGCCCGCGCCGCGGACCCCGAAGCCCTGACCGCCCACGGGCTGGAGGTGTGCATCGAGTGCGGCTGTTGTGACGTGGTCTGTCCCAGCCAGATTCCGCTGGTCGCGCGCTTTCGTGCCGCCAAGGCGGCGCTCGCCGAGGTGCAGGTGCTCGACCTGAGGGCCCGCTGGCTGAAGGATCGTTTCGTCGCTCACGGGGCCCGTCTCGATGCGCGCACGGCGCGCGCGGCGGAAGAGACCGCCCTGCGCCGCGAGGATCCGCGCGCACGGCTGGCCCGGCTGCGCGCACATCGGGCGCGCAAGGACGCCGACGAGGGAAGCGCATGAATCCGGCGCCGCGACCGGAGACGCCGCTCTGGCCCCATGCCCGCCCCGTGGCCTGGGTCATGACGCAGGTCCTGCTGGCGCTCCTGCCGGGCGCGGCGGTGACGCTCTGGTGCCGCGGCCCCGGGGTGGCGGTGAACCTCGCGCTCTGTCTCGCAACCGCCTATGCCTGCGAGGCCGCCGCCCTGCGCCTGCGCAACCGTCCCGTGTCGCCGGCCCTGGGCGACGGCAGCGTGGCGGTGACCGCGGCGCTCATCGCCTTGTCCCTGCCGCCCTGGCTGCCGCTGCCGCTGCCCGTGCTGGGCACTGCCTTTGCGGTCCTGATCGTCAAGCAGGCCTATGGCGGGCTGGGCCAGAATCCGTTCAATCCCGCCATGGCCGCCTATGCCCTGTTGCTGGTGAGCTTTCCGGTGGCCATGACGCGCTGGCCGGCGGCGGCAGCCGCCTGGGATTGGGGCGCGGCCTGGCAGGCCTGGAGCGGCGGCGTGCCGGCATGGGACGGACTGACCAGCGCCACACCGCTCGGGGACGTGCGCACGCGCCTGACGCTCACGCACACGCTCTCGGAAATCGCCGCCCGCGGTGGCCCCGTCGGCGCACCGGCCGGCTGGGCGATCAACGGGGCCTATGGCCTGGGCGGCCTGTATCTCCTGGCGCGCGGCATCATCGGCTGGCGCATTCCGGTCGCCGTGCTCGGCGCTCTGGCCCTCTGCGCCATGGGTTTTCAGGCCGTGGACGCCGACCGCTACCCGTCCGCGCTGTTCCACCTCAGCCAGGGCGCCGCCCTGCTGGGCGCCTTTTTCATTGCCACCGACCCGGTCTCGGCCAGCACCACGCCGCGCGGGCGGCTGATCTATGGCGCCGGCGTCGGCGCGCTGGCCTACCTGATCCGGACCTTCGGCGCCTACCCGGACGGTTTCGCCTTTGCCGTGCTGCTGATGAACCTCGCCGTGCCGCTCATCGACCGCCTGACCATCCCGAGGCCCTATGGCAGCCCCCGAGACGACTGAGCGCCCCGACCCGGCCGCCTTCAGGGCGGGCCTCGCGCTCGGCGGCGCGGCGCTGGTGGTGTTCGCGCTGGTGCTCGCCACCGTGCACTGGACCGAGCCGCGCATGGCGCAGAACCGGGCCCGGGACGCGCTGGCCCTAGTGCGCGAGATCGCCGGTGCCGAGGCGGACCCGCCTGGCGCACTGCGGCCCCTGAGGCTTCCGCCGGCGGGGGAACTGCACCAGAATACGGCCTTCACGGCCTATCAACTGCTGATCGACGGCCGCGTGGCGAGCGTCATCCTGCCCGCCGTGGCGCCCGACGGCTACAGCGGGCGCATCGAACTTCTGGTCGGCATCGATGACCAGGGTCGTGTCACGCGGGTGCGGGTGACGCGCCACCACGAAACCGTGGGGCTCGGCGATCGCATCGACCGCGCGCGGTCGGCCTGGATCACCCAGTTCGACGGCCGCAGCCTCACCGACCCGGCACAGGAGCGCTGGAACGTGCGCAAGGACGGCGGCGATTTCGACCAGATCACCGGCGCGACCCTGACGCCGCGGGCCGTGATCCACGCCGTCGCTGCGGCGCTGCAATACGCCGCGCGCCACCGCGAGCCGTTGTTCGATCCCGCAGGGCAGGCTGCGCCGTGAAGCGTCTCCCCGACCTGCCGACCCCCGCTGCGCTGACGGCCGCCATCCCGCTGGCCGTGGGCAGCACCTCGCTCGTCGGCGGACTGGCCCTCGCCCTTTCGACCGCGGCCCTCCATGGGCTTTGGCGCGCGCTGCGAGCGCCGCTGGACGCCCGCCTCGCTGCGCCGCTGCGCCTGGCGCTGGCGGCCCTGGTCCTGGGCGGGCTCACCGCCATCGTCGACCGCTTGCTCGACACCGGCCTGCACGGCCTGCACCCCGCCGTGGCCGGTCCCCTGCCGCTCGCGATCGCGGCCGTCCTGCTGCTGGAAGCCGCGTCCGCATCGCATGCACCGGGCGCCGCGAAAGAGACGGGGCGCTGGCGTGACGCATGCTTGCTCGCTGCGCTGCCGCCCCTGATCGGCGCGCTGCGCGAGGGCTTGGGCGCGCTGTCCATCGGCCGCGTGCCGCACACGGCCGGCGGCCCCATCCCCATGCCCGAAATCCCGGTCTTTCCGATCGCCATCTGGCCGGCCGGCGGATTCATACTGCTCGCCCTGCTGGTGGCCGGCTGGCGCGCGCTCGAGGCCCGGCGCGGAGCGGCGCCCCGATGACGCCGGAGCACTGCGCGGAACTCTTCGCCCGGCTCGCGGCCGCCAATCCCGAGCCCAGGACCGAACTCGTCTATCACAACCCCTATCAATTGCTGGTGGCCGTCATTCTTTCGGCGCAGGCCACCGACGTGGGGGTGAACAAGGCCACCGGCCCCTTGTTCGCGCACGTCCGCACGCCGCAGGACATGCTCACCCTGGGCGAGGAAGGACTGCGGCAGGCCATCCGCAGCATCGGCCTCTATCCGTCCAAGGCGCGCCACGTCATGGCCATGAGCCGGATGCTGGTGGAGCTCCACGAGGGGCAGGTGCCGCGCAGCCGCGAGGCGCTCGAAGCCCTGCCCGGCGTGGGCCGCAAGACCGCCAACGTGGTGCTCAACGTCGTGTTCGGCGAACCGACGCTGGCGGTGGACACCCACATCTTCCGCGTCGCCAACCGCACCGGACTCGCGCCCGGCAAGACGGTGCGGGAGGTCGAGGACCAACTGCTGCGCTGCGTGCCGCCGGCCTACCGCCAGCATGCGCATCACTGGCTGATCCTGCATGGCCGCTACGTCTGCCGGGCGCGCCGGCCGCTGTGCGACCGCTGCCCCATCCATGACCTGTGCGCCAGTGCGCCGCTGTTTCCGCCCATGGCGGACGGCGCGCCCGCCCGGTCCGCCGCACCCGCATCCGGAGCCCACTGAATGTTCGGTCATGATCGCGCCACGCTGCGCGCCCAATATGGAGCCGCCTGGCGCAAGGCACGCGCGGGAGCAATGCTCAGCCCGCTGGAACAGGCCCTGGCGACGCTGATCGAGGAGCATCCCGAGTACCACGCCCTGTTCGGCGAGGATGACGATGCCGCGCGGCGGCGCGAGTTTTCGCCGGATGCCGGACAGGAGAATCCGTTCCTGCACCTGGGACTGCACATGGCCCTGCGCGAACAGGTCGCGACCGATCGGCCGGCCGGCATCCGCCGCATCCACCGGCGCCTCGCCGCCCGTCAAGGTTCGCCGCATGCGGCCGAGCATGTGATGATGCACTGCCTGGGGCAGGCGCTGTGGGAAGCGCAGCGGGCCGGCCGGCCGCCCGACGAAGGCCGCTATCTCGACTGCCTGAACAGGCTCTAGCGCGACGACACCGCGAGGACTGCATGGAACCGGCACCGATCCCGCGCCCTGCCGACAGCACCCGGCTGCAGAACCTCATGCGGGAGGTGACGGAGCTGCTGCGCAAGCAGCATCTGGTCGAGCATCTGCTCGAGCGCACCGCCACGCCGCGCCCGGTGCTGGAACAGCAGGTCCTGCACCGCCAGCATCTGAGCGAACTGGAACGCAAGCTCGGCCAGTTGCACCCGGCCGACATCGCCCACATCCTCGAAGCCCTGCCGCCGGAGGACCGGCTGACCGTCTGGGATCTGGTCCGCGCCGATCTGGACGGGGAAATCCTGCTCGAGGTCTCGGACGCCGTCCGTGAAAGCCTCATCGCCCGCATGGATCAGGCCGAGTTGCAGGCCGCGGCAGCCCAGCTCGACGCGGACGAACTGGCGGACCTGGCGGCGGATCTGCCGCGCGATGTGCTGCAGCGCGTGCTCGATGCCATGGACGCGCAGAACCGCGCCCACCTGCAGGCCGCCCTGGCCTATCCCGACGACAGCGTGGGCGCGCTGATGGACTACGCGCCGGTCATCATCCGCGAGGACATCAGCCTGGACGTCGTGTACCGCTATCTGCGGCGCATGGGCGAACTGCCCGACCACACCGACAAGCTGTTCGTCACCGACCGCCGTGGACAGCTCAGTGGCGTCCTCCTGCTGCGCCGGCTGGTGGCGGAGGATCCCGAGCGTCGGGTCTCCGAGGTGATGGCGCGCGATGTCGTGACCTTTTCGCCGCTGGACGATGCCGCCGGCGCGGCGCAGGCCTTCGAGCGTTACGACCTCGTCTCGGCGCCGGTGATCGACGAGCGGCGCCGGGTCGTGGGCCGCCTGACCATCGACGTGGTGGTCGACTACCTGCAGGCGCTGCGCAACGCCGAGATGCTGGGGCGGGCAGGTCTGCGCGAAGACGAGGATCTCTTTGCCGGCGTCGGACCCAGCATCCGCAACCGCTGGCCCTGGCTGGCCGTGAACCTCGTCACGGCGCTCGTCGCCTCGCGCGTCATCGGCCTGTTCGAAGGCACGATCGAGCGGCTGGTCGCGCTGGCAGCATTGATGCCCATCGTCGCCGGCATCGGCGGCAATACGGGCAACCAGACCTCGGCCCTGATCATTCGGGCCCTGGCCCTCGATCAGTTGAACGACAGCAACACCCACCGGCTGATCCGCAAGGAGCTGCGGGTTGCCCTCATCAACGGCCTCGTCTGGGGCGCCATCGTCGGGGCCGTGGCGTTTGCGCTCTACGGCAACCCGAAGCTCGGCATCGTCATGAGCGCCGCGATGCTGCTCAATCTGCTGCTGGCGGCCATGGCCGGGATGTCCATCCCGCTCGCCATGCATCGCCTGCGCCGCGACCCGGCCCTGGGCTCGAGCGTGCTGCTCACGGCCACGACCGACAGCGGCGGGTTCTTCATTTTCCTCGGGCTGGCGAGCCTGTTCCTGCAATGAGCGCACAGCGGCGCGCCCCCCACCGCAGGCGGTTTGCCGCGCCGTTGCAGGCGACGCTGGTGCTGAGCGGTGTCCTGCTCGCCGCCTGCGCGCCGCCCCCGGCGCCGCCCCCGGCGCCCCTGACCGTTGCCGGACGCGCGGGCGACCTCCCGGCGCGGCGTCTGGAAGTGGTGTCCCAGGCCTTGGCCATGACCGGGCAGCCCTATCGCTCGGGCGGGGCCGCACCCGGCGGCTTCGATTGCAGCGGACTGGTGTCCTATGCCTATGCCCAGGCCGGTTTCCGCCTGCCGCGCCGTGCCATCGAGCAGGCCGAGCGGGCGCGACGGCTGCCGCCACGGGCGCTGCAACCCGGCGATCTGCTGTTCTTCCGCATCGACGGAACCGTCTCCCACGTCGGCATCTACATGGGCGACGGGCGCATGGTTCACGCCCCGTCCTCAGGCAAGACGGTGCGCGTCGACACCATCGATGCGCGCTATTGGGCCCCACGCTACGCCGGCGCCATCCCCATGCAGCAACTGCTCGCGGACGCCTCCTGATGCTCCGATGGCCGCTGTCGCGACGACTGGGCCGGCGATGACACGAAACGCGGCTGAACCCTGCACCCGTTCCAGCTATCTTTGAACGAGCGCAACCCTTCCGGAGAAACGCCCATGGTCCCCGCACCACTTCCCTTCTCGACCCACCAGATCGTCATCATCGGTGGGGGCGCCGCCGGGCTGGCCGTCGCCGCGCGCCTGATGCGCCTGAACAACCGGCTGGACGTCGCGGTCATCGAACCGGCCGAGTTTCACTACTACCAGCCCGGCTGGACCCTGGTCGGCGCCGGCGTGTTCGCCGACACGCACACGCGCCGGTCGATGGCCGGCCTGATGCCGATGGGCGTCACCTGGATCCGCAACGCGGTGGCGGGCATTGAGCCCGACCACAATCAGCTGATCCTCGCCGACGGCCAGACCATCGGCTATGAGCACCTGATCGTCTGCTCCGGCATCGTCTGCGACTGGGATGCCATTGCGGGGCTCGCCGACACGCTGGGCCGGAACGGTGTGTGCAGCAATTACCGCTATGATCTGGCGCCGTACACCTGGCGGTGCATCCAGGACTTCACAGGCGGCAATGCCGTCTTCACCGCCGCGCCCATGCCGTTCAAATGCCCCGGCGCGCCACAGAAGATCCTGTATCTGGCCGCCGATCACTTCCAGCGCAACGGCCGGGCGGCCGCGCTGCACTACTACTGCGTCACCCCGACGATCTTCGGCGTGCCGCCCTTCGCCCGCGCCCTGGAAAAAGTGGCGGATCGCTATGGCGTCGAACGCCACTATCAGCACAACCTGGTGGCCGTGGACGGCGCCGGGCGCGTGGCGACCTTCGAACAGACCGGTCCGGACGGCCAGAAGACCCGGATCGAGCAGCCGTTCGACCTGCTGCACGTCACCCCGCCCCAGCGACCCGCCGACTTCATCCGGACCAGCGCGCTCGCCAACGCGGCCGGTTATGTGGACGTCGACAAGTTCAGCCTGCGCCATGTGCGGTACCCGAACGTCCATGCCCTGGGAGACGTGGCCTCGACCCCGAATTCCAAGACCGCCGGCGCGGTGCGCCAGCAGGCCCCGGTGGTGGTCAGGAACCTGCTCGCCCAGCTCGCCGGCAAGGAAGGCAGCGCGCGCTACGACGGCTACGGCACCTGCCCGCTGACCACCGCGAACGGCCGGGTCATGCTGGCGGAATTCGTCTACGACGGCGTGGTGACCCCGACCTTCCCGCTCAACCCCTACGTGGAACGGCGCAGCATGTGGTGGCTCAAGACCAGCCTGCTGCCCTTCCTGTACTGGGAAGTCATGCTGCGCGGCTACCAGATCGACCGGCCCCACCATCGCGTCCGCAACGACCCGGAGCCGGCGTGACCGGCGCGATGCGAAAGGCGTGAACTTGCCGTCCCGGCTCCAGTCGATAAGCTCAGGCTATCGCCCGTAAACATTTTTTTCATTTCATTTATCTGTCCCGATTGCATAACATGAGCCCGTCCCGGACCTTCACCCACAAGGAGTTCAGCCATGAGCGTTCTGGTTAGCCAATCTGCCCCAGACTTTACCGCCGCCGCCGTCATGCCCGATGGCAGCATCAAGGACGACTTCCGCCTGTCCGACTACAAGGGCCAGTACGTCGTGCTGTTCTTCTGGCCGCTCGACTTCACCTTCGTGTGCCCGTCGGAAATCATTGCCCACGACCACCGCGTGTCCAAGTTCAAGGAACTGGGCGTGCAGGTCATCGGCGTCTCCATCGACTCGCCGTTCACCCACCACGCCTGGCGCAACACGCCGGTCGACAAGGGCGGCATCGGCGCGGTGCAGTTCCCCATCGTTGCGGACGTGCGCCACGAGATCGTGCGCGCCTATGGCGTCGAGCATCCGGACGGCGTGGCACTGCGCGCATCCTTCCTGATCGACAAGAACGGCGTCGTGCAGCATCAGGTGGTCAACAACCTGCCGCTGGGGCGCGAAGTCGACGAGATGCTGCGTCTGGCCGAAGCGCTGCAGTTCACCGAAGAACACGGCGAGGTCTGCCCGGCCGGCTGGCGCAAGGGCAAGCCCGGCATGAAGCCGACCGCCGAGGGCGTGGCCAGCTATCTGGCCTCCCACAGCAGCGAACTGTAAGCGCAGGTCGACTGTGGCCGAGGCCGGCGCTCGCGGCTGGCTTCGGCCTTCCCCCGTTTCTTCCAGGCTTTGAGGAATTCCCATGGGCCAGAGTACCCACGCGCGTTTGCTGATCCTCGGTTCCGGTCCGGCCGGCTACACGGCCGCCATCTATGCCGCGCGCGCCAATCTCAAGCCCGTGCTGATCACGGGCATCCAGATGGGCGGCCAGTTGACCACCACCACCGAGGTCGACAACTGGCCCGGCGGCGCGGAAGGGTTGCAGGGCCCCGGCCTCATGGAGGAACTGAAAGCCCATGCCGAGCGCTTCGACACCCGGATCGTGTTCGACCACATCCACACCGCCGAGCTCCGGCAGCGGCCCTTCCGGCTGGAAGGCGACAGCGGCGTCTACACCTGTGATGCGCTGATCATCGCGACCGGCGCCAGCGCCCGTTACCTTGGCCTGCCCTCCGAGGAGGCCTTCATGGGCAAGGGCGTCTCGGCCTGCGCCACCTGTGACGGGTTCTTCTACCGCAACCAGCGCGTCGCCGTGATCGGCGGCGGCAACACGGCGGTCGAGGAAGCGCTTTACCTATCCAACATCGCGGCCCACGTCACGGTCGTCCACCGCCGCGATCGTTTCCGGGCCGAAAAGATCCTGCAGGACAAACTGTTCGCACGCGAGCGCGAAGGCAAGGTCAGCCTGCTGTGGAATCACGAACTCGACGAGGTGCTGGGCGACGCATCCGGTGTCACGGGCCTGCGGGCGCGCGCCACCACCGGCGAGACCCGGGACATCGCCGTCGCCGGCGTGTTCATCGCCATCGGCCACACCCCCAACAGCCAGCTCTTCGAGGGACAGCTCGAGATGCAGGGCGGCTATCTCAAGGTCAAGAGCGGCCTCGAGGGCAACGCAACGGCCACCTCCATCCCCGGCGTGTTCGCTGCCGGCGACGTCATGGACCACGTGTATCGCCAGGCGATCACTTCCGCCGGCACCGGCTGCATGGCTGCGCTCGACGCCGAACGTTATCTCGACAACCCGTCCTGAGCGCGACGGCGTGAGGGTTGCCCGCGAGGCATGCCGCCTGACGCCTGCGCTCATCGCCACCGGACGCCGCTGCGCGGGATCGCAGGCCCATGCGGATCCGCGCACGAGCCGCCGGCGAGCCCGGAAGCGCGCTTTTCCTTGACGCTCACCGAGGCGTCGGCTAGGATTTGCGGCTTGTCGTTCCCCGGTAGCTCAGTCGGTAGAGCAGGTGACTGTTAATCACCGGGTCGGCGGTTCGAGTCCGTCCCGGGGAGCCATCCAACGAAATGAAAAACCGGGCAGTGCCCGGTTTTTTGTTGCCCCGGATTCACCCGGGCCAGGCCGACGTCGATTTTCAGCCGACGAACCGGCGCGCGGCGGCTGCCGTTGCCTCGCAGGACTTGGCCATCTCCTCGCAAATCGCATGCTGATCCGCGTGCTTGCGGCATTCCTTGGCGCAATCCTCGCATTCCCTCATGCAGACATCCGCCATCGCCCTGGCATGGGGCGAGTCATTGAGCGTGAGCTTGACGGCCGCCGCGCACACCGCAATCGTGTTCTCAACCAGAACGCCGCATTGTGCCAGCGTCGTGTCACCCGCCTTGAAGGTCTGGAAAATGTGCGCCAGACAGGTGTTGCCGACGGTCACGCAATCGGCCGCTGCGGCACCGAAGGTCGCGGCGGGTTTGCCGCGAGCAATCCCATGCACATGGCCCTTGGGCTCTTCCGCCCCTGCCACCCAGGGCATGCCTCCCACGGCCGCCAACGCGCCCATGGCGGCAAGGACGCGGCGGCGGGTCACCGCCATGGCGCGGCTGGTGGGCTGTTCTTCTTCGGTCGCTGCCGGAATCACGGTACCGGTCGCATCGGTCATAAACGTCTCCTCCTCATCAGGGACCAAGGGCTTGGTGGCGCAGCCCGCCAAGGTACAGGACCGTTTTAGCCCAGGGGCCGGCAAAACGCCATGGTGTGACGCGGCCACGACCGCGTCGCCTGCAACAGGGGGCCTGTCACGCCGGCTTGCAATAAATCCGAAGTTCTGGAACTATGGATAAATGAACGAAAGCGATGCCCTGCAAGCCCTCACCGCTCTGGCGCACGGCACGCGCCTCGGCATCTTCCGGCTGCTGATCCAGGAGAGCCCCGACGGCCTGCCGGCCGGCGCGATCGCGGCGCGCCTGAACGTGCTGCAGAACACGCTCTCGGCCCATCTGCGCATCCTGGAGCAGGGGCGCCTGGTCCAGGGCACACGGGAAGGCCGCAGCATCCGGTACCGGGCCGATCACGCCGGCATGCAGGCCCTGCTGGCCTATCTGCTGGCCGACTGTTGCCAGGGCGACACCGCCATCTGCGCACCGCTGTTGGAAACCCTGCGCTGCGCCTGCTAGCGCGGCGTGTGTTGCATCATCGCTCTGCTTGACCGGAGATCCCGACATGTCCGATCGATCGTACGACGTCCTGTTTCTCTGCACCGGCAATTCGGCCCGCAGCATTCTGGCCGAAGCCATCCTGAATCGCCTGGGCGAAGGCCGATTCCGGGCCCACAGCGCCGGCAGCTTTCCCAAGGGTGCCGTGCACCCCCTGGCACTGGATCTGCTGCAGCGGGAAAACCACCCCACCGCAGCGCTGCGCTCCAAGAGCTGGGATGAGTTCGCCGCGCCCGGTGCGCCGCCGCTCGATTTCGTCTTCACCGTCTGCGATCAGGCGGCCGGCGAGGCCTGTCCGGTCTGGCCCGGTCAGCCCGTGACCGCGCACTGGGGCCTGCCGGATCCCGCTGCGGTTGAAGGCACGCCGGCCGAACAACGCCTCGCCTTCGCCGAAACCTATCGCCGCCTCGAGCGGCGCATCGGCGCCTTCGTGAATCTGCCGCTGGCGAGCCTGGACCGCATGGCGCTGCAACATCGCCTGGCCGAGATCGGCGGGGCCTGAGCGCCACGCCGCACATCGAAAGACCGCCGCCGGCCATCAGGGCTCGGCGGCGCAGGCGCGCAACTGGCGGTCAGACGACCTTCCGTTCTTTCAGCCCGGCGATCTCGGCGGCCGTAAACCCCCAGTCCGCGAGCGCCTCCTCGTTGTGCTGTCCGGCCTTGGGAGGCTCTCCCGGCAACTCGGGCACGGTGCGGCTGAAACGCGGCGCCGGCGCCGGCTGCACCACGCCGTCGCGAGTGACGAAGGTCTGCCGGGCCGCGTTGTGGGGATGGCGCGGCGCCTCCTCCATGCTCAGCACCGGCCCGAAACAGACGTCGGTGCCTTCCATGATCTCGGTCCACTCATCGCGCGTCCGGGTCAGGAACACCGCCTGCAGCTTGGCCTTGAGCGCCGGCCACTGGCGCTGGTTCATCTGGTTGCGAAACTCGGGGTCGTCCTTGAGCCCGGTCTTTTCCAGCAACAGGGCGTAGAACTGCGGCTCGATGGAGCCGATGGCGATGTGACGGCCGTCCTTGCAGGCGTAGGTGTCGTAGAAATGGGCCGCGCCGTCGAGCAGGTTGCTCTCCGGACTGTCCTTCCACATGCCCGCCGCCTTGAAGCCGTACATCATGGTCATCAGCAGCGCGGCGCCGTCGGTCATGGCCGTATCGATCACCTGGCCCTGCCCGGAGCGTTGCCGCTCGAGCAGCGCGCAGACGATGCCGTAGGCCTGCAGCAGGCCGCCGCCGCCGAAATCGCCGACCAGATTGATCGGTGGCACCGGGCGTTCGCCCGCCCGGCCGATGGCATGCAGCGCGCCGCTGATGGCGATGTAGTTCATGTCGTGCCCGGCCGCATGGGCCAGGGGCCCATACTGTCCCCAGCCGGTCATGCGCGCATAGACCAGCCGCGGGTTGCGCGCCCGGCACACCTCCGGCCCCAGTCCCAGCCGCTCCATGACACCCGGCCGGTAGCCCTCCATCAGCACGTCGGCCCGCTCGGCCAGACGCAGCACCGCCTCGACGCCTTCGGGCTTCTTGAGATCCACGGTGACCGATCGCCGGCCGCGACCGAGCACGTCGAACTTGCCGGACAGACCCGGGATGTTCTTCTTGTCGACGCGCAGGATCTCGGCGCCCATGTCCGCCAGCATCATGCCGCAGAACGGGCCCGGCCCGATGCCGGCGATTTCGAGGATCCGGATGCCTTCCAATGGTCCCATGCGCTGCCTCCTTGGCAAATGGATGCGGCTTTTCCCGTGAAAAGCGCAAAGTCCAGAGCATAGCCGATCGGGCCGACCGATGACGCCTGGTGAGCCTTGTGTGACAGACCCGCCGCCTTTGATCCAGATCAAGGCAAGGCCGGCCGGGCGGCGCCAGATTGAACGGCGTGCGTGCACGTTTCTCAAAGACGACGAGGCATCCCGCCGATCAGCGCGATCGGCATCCCTGACGACGCAGCGGAGGTACGATCATGAGCGAACCCGAACAATCGACCCAGGCGACCCCGGCATCCTCTCCCACGGCCATCGCGCCGTCGGCAACCGAACCGGCACCCGGCCCGCGCTGGCTGCATCCCTGGCGGGAAATGGAGCGGGAATTCGACCGTTTCTTCAATCGCCCGTTCTTCCCCCTGCCCCGCGAGTGGCCGCGTCTCGACGAATGGTTCCGTTCTGCCGACCTCGATCTGCCGGCCGTGGACGTCATCGACCGGGATGCCGAGGTGGTGGTGCACGCCCAGGTCCCGGGCATGACCGCCGAGGATCTGGATCTCACGCTGGGCGAGCAAAGTCTCACCCTGCGTGGACACAAGCGCACCGAATCGGCGGAAACCGGGGAATTCCATCGCCGCGAGATCAGCGCGCGGGAGTTCGTCCGCACGGTTGCGCTGCCGGCTCCGGTGGATACCGAAAAGGCCAGCGCGAGCTGCAAGGACGGCCTGCTTGAAGTCACCCTGCCGAAGAAGGAACCGACGCGCAAGCAGAAACTGGCCATCCAGAACGGTTGAGCGCGATCGCAGACGTGCCCGGGCACAGGTCCCGGGCCGTCTGCTTGCGCGCGCGCATCGGCTGGGGTAAAACCGCGCGACCGTCCTTCATGTGACCCCTGCGATGCGCTGTATTCCCCCCAACGCCGGACGCCGGCTGGCCCCGCGCCTGTTCCTTCTGGTCTGCTTTCTGGCGTCATTCCCGTCGGCCGCCGGCGCCGGGGTACCCCCGCTGGAGGACATCCGCGAGGCGGTGACGAACAGCGCGGACGCAGCCGCGATCGCCCCCGCCCGCGCATCGCTGGAGCGGATCGATCGCATCACGACCGAAATCGCGGCCTTGCGGGACACGGCGCGACAGGCCGATGGGCGCGTCAACAAGCTCCGGCGGGAAGGTTCCGAAGTCGAACCGCTGCCCTTGCCCGGAGCGTCGCTCGTGACCATGGAGCAGGCCCTCGACGGCGCTCAGAAACGTCTGGCCGAGACGCAAGGCCGGCTTTCACAGGCCGAGAGCGCCCTCATCGAGCTGACGCAGCAGCCGGCGCGGGCCCGGGAAGACATCGCGCGGCTGGAAATCGAAGCGGCGACGATGGCCCAGGCGTGGACCACCCAGAATCCGGCGACGTCCCTGTCGCCGGCACAAATCGTCGCGGCGGCCCGCTACCACGCCCTCGAGACCGAGATCGACCTGCGTCAAACCGAGTTGCAGACGCACGGCATGCGCCTGGCGCTGCTGACGGCCGAGCGCGACGCGCTGCGCAACGTACAGCGATCCTCACAGGCGCGGGTGGACCTGCTGATCCAGCGCCTCGGCCGCAGTCGCACGCAAAGCGCCGACCGTGCCGCGGCACAGACGCAGCGCACCATCGAGCGCGCGGATTCCCAGCATCCGGTCATCAACACGCTGGCGGCGGAGAACGCGGCGCTGGCAGAGGAACTGACCGGGCTCGCACGCGGCCTGGATCAGGTCAGCCGCGACAACGAAAACATCGTGCGCCAGCTCAACGACGTCGAAACGCTCTACCGCAGCGCGCAAACGCAGATCGAGATCGCCGGCGTCGGCCAGGCGCTGAGCCGCGTGCTGCACGAGCAGCGCAAGCGACTCCCCGACCTGCAGATCTACCGCCAGCAGGCGCGCGCCCGCAGCGAACAGATCGCCGAGACCCGGCTCCGGCAGTTTCAGATCGACGAGCAGCGGCGCGAACTCGACGACACCCGCGAGGCCGCACGGGCCCTGATGAGCGCCGAGGATCCGGACCTCACGCCGGGCAGCCGCGCGACCGATCGCCTGCTGGCGGAAGCCGAGTTGCTGCTGGACAGTCAGAAGGATCTGCTGGAGCGCCTGAGCCAGAACTACCTGACCTTGATCGACCGCCTCACGCAGCTCGATGTCGGCCAGAAGAAACTCACCCAGGTCGGCGCGGACTATACGCGGCTGCTGGACGAAAACCTGCTCTGGATCGCCAGCGATCTGCCCATCAGGGGTGAGTGGTTCGTCCAGATTCTCGAAGAGCTGCGCGCCCTCGCCGAGCCGGAGCGCTGGCGGCGCGTGGGCACGTCCTTGCTCGAGGAGACGGCCGAACGCCCGTTGAGCATCGCCATGGCGGGCCTCATCGTGCTGGCCACGCTCTGGGGCCGGCCCCGCTTGCGCCGCCACATCGCCCGTGCCGGCCTCGCGGTCAACGACCCCGCCCAGGATCGCTTCGGTCTCACCGTGAGCGCCAGCGCGGCCAGTTTCCTGCTTGCCGCCCCGCTGCCTCTGCTGGCCGGCCTGGCGGGCTGGATGCTGCAGCACCAGACTGCCGGGGACCGCTTCATCTGGGGACTCGGGGACGGCCTGGTCCACGCCGCCTGGATCGGCTGGGTGATCGAGTCCTTCCGTCGCCTGGGCAGCCGCGATGGCGTGCTGGCGGTGCATTTCCAATGGCAGGCCCATACGCGCGAGCTGCTCTACCGCAATCTGCGCTGGCTGGTACTGCTCACGGCCCTCGCCACGGTCCTGATGCGCCTGGCGGCGGCCGGTCCGCGCGGCCTCAGCACGCCGGTGCTCGGCCGCGCGGTCTACATCGTGTTTTCGGTGGCGCTGGTCGTGTTCGTCGCGCGCGTGTTTCATCCCGGCAGGGGCGTATTGGGCAGCTGGCTGCAGACCCACCGGGAAGGCTGGGCCTGGCGCGGGCGCAATCTCGGCTACGCGTTGCTGCTGGTCGGGGCGGTCGTGCTCGCCGCCATGCCGGCCTTCGGTTACACCTACACGGCGGTTCATCTCCAGGCGCGGGCATTCTTCAGCGGCTGGCTGCTGGCGGCAGCAGCGCTGGTCGTCAGCCTCCTGATTCGCGGCCTCTCGGTGAGCCTGCGACGCATCGAAGTCGCGCGCGCCGGCAGCCAGATCGTCGAGCGCATGCGGGCGACGGTCGAGCCGGCCCAGGCGACGACGGCCGCGGGCGGCACGGCCCTCGCCGGGCGGCGCGAAGCGACGATGGACCTCCAGACCATGAACGCGCAGGTCCGCGCCCTGCTCAATCTGGCCTTGGGCGTGATGGTGGTGGGCGGCCTGTATCTGATCTGGGGCGACACCTTCAGCGCCCTGAAGGTCCTGAATCGCATCACCCTGTGGTCGACCAGCCAGGCCGGCGCGGACGGCGCCACCGCCGTGGTGCAGGCCATCACCCTGGGCAGCCTCGGGCTCGCCCTGGTGGCGCTCGCACTGACCCTGGGCGCCGCGCGCAACGTTCCCGGGTTGCTGGAAGTGCTGGTGCTGCAGCGGCAGGGGGTGGACGCCGGCACACGCTACGCCGCGACCCTGCTCAGCCGCTATGCCATTTTCCTGGTCGGCCTGCTGGTCGTGGTGAACGAACTCGGGATCGACTGGAGCAAGGCGCAATGGCTGGTCGCGGCGCTGTCCGTGGGCCTCGGCTTCGGCCTGCAGGAAATCGTCGCCAACTTCGTTTCCGGCATCATCCTGCTGTTCGAGCGGCCGATCCGCATCGGCGACACGGTCACGGTCGGCGGCGTTTCCGGGAACGTCACCCGCATCCGCATCCGCGCCACCACCATTCAGGACTGGGATCGCAAGGAAATGATCGTTCCCAACAAGAACGTCATCACCGAAGCCATCATCAACTGGACCCTGAGCGATCTGGTGGCGCGCGTGGTCGTGCCGGTGGGCATCGCCTATGGCGCCGATCCCGGGCATGCGCTCGCCGTCATGGAAGCCACCATCGCCGATCACCCGCTGATCCTCAAGGATCCGGCTCCGGCCGCGGTCTTCACCGGATTTGGCGACAGCGCGCTCAACTTCGAGCTGCGGGTCTTCGTCAAGACGCTCGCCGACTCGGTGCCCGTGCGCCATCAGTTGCATCTGGAACTGGAGCGCCGGCTGCGTGAGGCGGGGATCGAAATTCCGTTCCCGCAGCGCGACGTGCATCTGCGCTCGGTATCCGACGAGGTGGTGGAACGGCTGAAGGGGACCGAGCCCGAACGTCACTAAAGTGTTATCCGCATGTTATCGGATCGTCACGGGCGCTTTCGATAATCCGCCGCAACGGGCATCCGGAAATCCGTTCCGGATGCGACGAAACCGCTGTCAGCGAGACGATGCATGCGGATTGCGCTCATCACCGACGCCTGGAAACCCCAAGTCAACGGGGTGGTCCGCACCCTGACCACCCTCGATAGCCGCCTTCGCGCACTCGGCCACCTGGTCAAGGTCATCCAGCCCGGCCTGTTCACCACCGCCCCCATGCCCGGCTATGCCGAGATCCGGCTGGCGATCTGGCCGGATGGCAAGGTGCGGCGACTGCTCGATGCCTTCGAGCCCGAGCACATCCACATTGCCACCGAAGGCCCCCTCGGACTCGCCGCCCGACGCTATTGCGCGGCGCGTTCACTGCAGTTCACGACGTCGTTCCATACCCGTTTCCCCGAGTACGTCAACACACGCTTCCCCTTTCTGCCGGTCGGGCCGGGTTACGCCTTGCTGCGACGCTTCCACGCGGGCGCAAGCCGCACCCTGGTCAGCAATCCCGAACTGATCGAGGAACTGCGGGAGCGCGGCTTCGCCAATCTGGTGCTCTGGCGGCGGGGCGTGGACACGGAGCTGTTTCGGCCGCTGGACAAGGCCTTTCTGCCCGGCCCCCGGCCGATTTTCCTCTACATGGGTCGGGTCGCACCGGAAAAGAACCTCGAAGATTTCCTGCGGCTCGACTTGCCGGGCACCAAATACGTGGTGGGCGAGGGCCCGGCACGCGCCGAACTCGAGGCACGCTACCCCGGCGTCCGGTTCGCCGGCCTGCAGACGGGAGAGGCCTTGGTCCGCCACCTGTCCAGCGCGGACTGCTTCGTGTTTCCCAGTCGCACCGACACTCTGGGTCTGGTGATGATGGAAGCGCTGGCATGCGGCGTTCCGGTCGCGGCCTATCCGGTGATCGGTCCGACCGCCGTGGTCCGCAGCGGCGAAACCGGCTGGCTGGACGAGGACCTCGGGCAAGCGGCCCTGAAATGCCTGGATCTCGATCCTGCGGCCTGCCGGGCCAGTGCCCTGGGTTGGTCACTCGATCGCAGTTGCGCCGAGTTCCTGAGCTATCTGGTGCCGGCGCGCGTGCCGCTGCCCTTCACGCTTTTCGAAGGCCTGCCGCTCAGGGGGGATCGGCCATGAAGGTGCTGGTGCTCGGCGGAGACGGGTTCTGCGGCTGGCCCACGGCGCTGCATCTCAGCGCGCGCGGCATGGACGTGGCCCTGCTCGACAACTTCTCCCGGCGCCGCATCGATCGGCAGATCGGATCGGCTTCGCTCACGCCCATTACCTCGATGGAGGAGCGCCTGGCCACCTGGCAGACCCTGCGCGGACGCGCGCTGGATTTCACCGAACTCGATCTGGCCCAGGACTACGAATCGCTCTGCACCCTGCTCACCCATCTGGCGCCGGATGCCATCGTGCATTTCGCCGAACAGCGCTCGGCGCCCTACTCCATGCGCTCGCCGGCAACCAAGCGCTATACGGTGCAGAACAATCTGGCGGCCACGCACAATCTCCTCTGCGCACTCGTGGAGATCGGGCTCGATGCGCATGTGGTGCATCTGGGCACGATGGGGGTATACGGCTATGGCGGCACCGACGCGCCCCTTCCCGAGGGTTACCTGCCGGTTCGCGTGAGCAATGCGGCCGGGCGATGGGTCGACCGCGAGATCCTGCATCCCGCCGATCCGGGCAGCGTCTATCACATGACCAAGGCTCAGGATCAGCTGCTCTTCGCCTTCTATAACAAGAATGACGGCCTGCGCATCACCGATCTGCACCAGGGCATCGTGTGGGGCACGCAAACCGCGGAAACGAAACTCGACGAGCGGCTCATCAACCGTTTCGACTACGACGGGGACTATGGCACGGTGCTCAACCGCTTCCTCATGCAGGCGGCCGTGGGACATCCCCTGACCGTGCACGGGACCGGTGGCCAGACCCGCGCCTTCATCCATATCCAGGACACGGTGCGCTGCATCGAACTGGCCTTGACGAGTCCGCCCCGCAGCGGCGAGCGCGTGCGCATCATGAACCAGATCACCGAAACGCACCGGGTGCGCGATCTGGCCGCATTGGTGGCCCAGCAGACCGGGGCGGCCGTGCGCTTCCTTCCCAACCCGCGCCGGGAAGCCCCCGAGAACGAGTTGCGGGCCGACGGCCGCCGGCTGCAGGAACTGGGGCTGACGCCCACGACGCTGTCGGCGGGGCTGATGCAGGAAGTCCACGAGATCGCCCGGCGCCATGCGGCGCGCTGTGACCTGCGCAAGATTCCCAGCACCGTCCGCTGGCGGCAGGACGAAGGGGAAGCCCCTGCGGTCGCCGTCGCCTGAACCGCCTTTTCACCCACTGGAGCGATGCCATGAACACGCCGTCCAGCCCCAAGGACTACCGCACGATCTGGATCTCCGATGTCCATCTGGGCAGCCGCGGCTGCCAGGCCGACCGGCTGCTGGAGTTCCTGCGTGCCCACCCCTGCGACCGGCTCTATCTGGTGGGCGACATCATCGACGTCTGGGCCCTGCGGCGCGGCATCTACTGGCCGCAGGCACACAACAACGTGCTGCGTTACCTGCTCGGCGTCTCGCGCGAGGGCACCGAGGTCATCTACATTCCCGGCAACCACGACGCGCTGTTCCGCGACCACGCCGGGACGCACTTCGGCGGCATCGCCATCCATCGCCACGCCATGCACACCACCGCCGACGGCCGGCGCTTTCTGGTGCTGCACGGCGATGAATTCGACAGCGTGGTGCAGTATTCGCAGCTTGCCGCCATGTTCGGCAGCAAGATGTACGACGTGCTGTTGAGCCTCAATCATCCGGTGAACGCCGTCAGGCAGATGATGGGGCAGCCGTACTGGTCGCTGTCCGCCTTCGTCAAGAGCCGCGTCAAGGAAGCCGTGAAGTACATCGGCAACTACGAGCAGGCGGTCGCCCGCGAAGCCGCCCGCTACGGCATCGACGGCGTCATCTGCGGCCACATCCACCACGCCGAGATCTCGCGCATCCACAACCTGCAGTACTGCAATTGCGGGGACTGGGTGGAAAGCTGCACCGCCCTGGCGGAAGACCCGCAGGGCCGCATCTCGCTCATCCGCTGGCCCGAGTCGCGCGTGGAACGCCGTCCCGCCCCGCTGCGTCAGGTCGCCTGAGCCGAACCGCGGCGTTTCGCGCCCCGCCGGCGCGAAGCGCCGCCGGGCATCACCCGTCGCGCCGGGTCAGATCCCCTCAAGCTTCGCGCGGCGCCGCCGTCATGCTGGGACATCCCCTGACGATGACGGGAGCGGTCCCATGGCCGGCCAGCTGCGACGAATCCCGGCGATGCTGTGCGTCCTCCTGCACGCCGGCCTGCTCCATGCGGAGGTCTATCGCTGTGAACAGGCCGGCCGGACGGTCTTCACCGACCAGCCCTGTCCGGGCGGTCGCATGGCAGAAACCCGGCCGCCGCCCACCGGGACCCTGGATCCGATGGCCCGGCACGCGCAGGATGAACGCATCCAGCAGTGGGAGCGCGAGTCCGCCGCAGCGGCCGCGGCGCTGCGCACGGCGGACCGGGAATGGCTGGCAGGCCATGCGCGGGAGCAGGCCATCGAGCAGGCCTATCAACGGCGCGAAGTCGTGGCAGGCATGAGCCGTGATCAGGTCCGGCAAGTGCTCGGCGCGCCGGTCCGCATCGCGCGGCGCGCCGATGCCGATGGACAGGGCGAGCGCTGGTATTACCCGGACCGGGGCGAGGGGCCGAGCACCGTCCAGTTCGTGGACGGACGGGTCGCCACCTACGGCAATCCGGGCCGGCCCTACCGCTGATCGGCCGTCTCAGGGCGCACTCGCCAACGCGCTGGACAGACGCTTGGCGAACTCGGGGTCTTCCCATCGACGCAAGGAAATGGCGTTGTACTCGGCGACACTGAGACCGTTGCGCTCGATGGCGGCCCTCATCTCGGTGTTTCCGCTCTGGGCCAGACTGAACCGCTCCTCGGCGTCGGCCGCCGGAAACAGCTGCGTGTAGCGGGCATGGATGGCTTCAAGCTCGCGATGACTGCGGGTGAAGCGATCCAACTGTTGCGGGCTGAGGTCCGGCGCCAACCCGATGCCCGCCGTGGGACGCGGGACCGCAGGGGATACCGTGGACGCGGCATCCGCCTCCGAAGGGACCCGGGACGCCGGGGCGGGCGGCGCCTGCATGGCCGCCGTTCCCGGCAGTTGCGGAATGTTGACCTCGTCTTCGTCCCGGTTGACATCGATGCGGACCGCCTCCGGCGCCACCGACTCCGGGAGCGGGTACACTTCGGCCTGCTGCGCCGCGAGCGGCCCGGCCAGCCCCAGCAGCATCAATGCCCGTCCGATCGTCCGGACTCGCGTCATCGTCATCGCTCAACTCCCCGTTTTCATGATCGGTCCGCCGGTATCGCCGCGATGCGAAAGCGACTGGCCCCCGGCCGGACTGCCGCGATCCAGCGGGCGCAACCAGAACACCATGGATTTCGCCGTCTCCGCCGGCTGGTCGATGTCCTTCCAGCGCATGGCTGCGCGCAGATCGAATCGACGCACATAGCCCCTGCGCTGCCAGAATCCGTCCAGCGGACGATGGCCCGCCGGTCGCAGCGGATGGTCGGCCGGCCGATCGACGGCGCAAAAGGCGGTATGGTTGAAACGGTCAAGCCGCCGGGCGTAGGCCTCCCGCGCATCGAAGAAGCGCGCCCCGATGCGCTGCCCCCGGAACGGCGCCAGCAGCACCGACTCACCGAAATAGAAAACCCGCTCCGGCGCCAGCCCGGCCGCTTCGAATGGCATTTTCACGGCTGCCGTCTCCGCGGCGAGCGGGATGCCCGTCGAAACCCCGACGATCGCCTCGCCCTGGCGGGCCAGCACGAAGAGACTCTCCGCGCAGGCGCCGTAGGTCGCGAGATATTCGGCTTCATATGCCAGGGAGCCATCGTAGAGGTAGGGAAACTCGCGGAACACGGTGATGCGCAGACGCGCCAGGGCGTCGAGATACGGGAGGATTGCGCTGCCGGTCAGCGATTCGATGCGTAGCGCGTCGTCCACACGGGGCTCCAAGCGACGGGTCACGACGGCATAGGCTACACTAGCGCCCCATCGAGCGGGTGGCCCGGCGGGCGGCGACCCTCCTGCGGAGTCTACATGGCGGACAAGCTGTTTCGGGTGAGTTTCATCAACCAGGGCAAGGTCTACGAGGTCTATGCCCGAAAAGTCACCCAGGATGTCCTGTTCGGCTTCGTCACGCTCGAGGATCTGGTCTTCGGCACCCAGACCGACCTTGTCGTCGACCCGTCCGAGGAACGGCTGAAAAGCGAGTTCGCGGGTGTCGGACGCAGCCACATCCCCCTGCATGCCCTGATCCGGGTCGACGAAGTCGAGCACGGCGGCACGGCGCGCATCATGCCGCTCGAGGGCAACGTCACGCCTTTTCCGGGGCCCTACGTTCCCCATCCGGGCAGCAGCCCCGGTCGCCGCTGAGCCCGCGACGCCCAATGACCCGCTTGCGCTTCGCCACCCTCGGCAGCGGCAGCCGGGGCAATGCCACGGTCGTCGCCTGCGGCCGCACCGTGGTGCTCATGGACTGCGGCTTTGCCGTCAATGAAACCCTGCGCCGCCTCGCGCTGCTGGACCTCTGTGGCGAGGCGCTGTCGGCCATCGTCGTCACCCACGAACACGGCGATCACATGGGGGGCGTGGCGCGGCTGGCGCGACGCTTCAAGCTGCCGGTGTGGCTGACGGCCGGCACCTACCGCGGCGGCGGCGCGCCCAAGCTGCCCGACGTGCGGCTCTTCAACCCCCATGAGGCGTTCGCGATCGGCGATGTGGCGATCCAGCCCTACCCCGTCCCACACGATGCGCGCGAGCCCTGCCAGTTCGTGTTCTCCGACGGCGACCAGCGGCTGGGCGTGCTGAGCGACGCCGGCCATGTCACGCCCCACATGCGCCGCTGCCTGGACCGGCTCGACGCCCTGATCCTCGAATTCAACCACGATCCGCAACTGCTCGCGGCCGGTCCCTACCCGCCGGAACTGCAGGCGCGCGTCGGCGGGCAGCTGGGTCACCTGAACAACCATCAGGCGGTAGAATTGCTGGAAGCCGTCGACCGGCAGGCGCTTCAGCACCTGATCGCCGGGCACATCAGCGAAAAGAACAACACGCCCACCCATGTCCGCCGCACCGTCGCGGCCCGTCTGCCGGCCGAGGCCGCGGGCATGACGCTGGCACCCCAGGACGAAGGCCTGGGGTGGCACGAACTGAGGCGACACGGGTAACAGCCCCCCCTGTCTCGAGGACATCGCATGCGCATCATCCACGGCTCCGCCGCCCTGTCCCCGTTCCGTCTGGCCCGCTTGCTGCAGACGATCCAGACGCGCATGCCCACCGTCATGGCCATCACGGCCCATCACGACTATCTGGTGGAACTCGCCGCGCCGCTCGACCCGGCGGCCGAGAGCCGGCTCGGCCAACTGCTCGATGCGGCCCCCGAGGCTGCACCGGCCGATGGAAGCCAACGGCTCTGGGTCATCCCGCGTGCCGGCACGGTATCCCCCTGGTGCAGCAAGGCCACCGACATCGCCCGCGGCTGCGGCTTCGCAACGGTGCGGCGCATCGAGCGCGCCCTGCGTCTGGACCTGACCGGCGTGCCGCCGGAGCACTCGGCGCCGCGGGAACTGGGCGACCTGCTCCACGACCGGCTGACGCAGGCGCTGATCGACGACATCACAGAGGCCGAAGCGCTCCTGTTCCGCCACCCGGAACCCGCGCCGCTGCGCACGGTTCCGCTCGGCGCCGGCGGGCGCGCCGCCCTGGAGGCCGCCAACCGGGACTGGGGGCTGGCGCTCGCCGCCGATGAAATCGACTACCTGCTGGACAGTTTCGCAACCCTCGGCCGGGACCCCACCGACGTCGAGCTGATGATGTTCGCCCAGGCCAATTCGGAGCACTGCCGGCACAAGATCTTCAACGCCAGCTGGGTCATCGACGGGCAGGCCGAACGCGAAACCCTGTTCGGCATGATCCGCAACACCTACGCCCATCGCAGCCGCGGCATCCTCTCGGCCTACAAGGACAACTCGGCGGTCATCGAAGGTCCGCACGCCGCACGTTTTTTCCCCGATCCCGCCACGCGCGAATACGGCGCCACGCCGGAGTCGGTCGATCTGTTGATGAAGGTGGAAACGCACAACCATCCGACCGCCATCGCCCCCTTTCCCGGTGCGGCCACCGGCGCGGGCGGGGAGATCCGCGATGAAGGCGCGACGGGGCGCGGCGCCCACCCGAAAGCCGGCCTGACCGGCTTCGCCGTCTCCAATCTGCACCTGCCCGACATGGCCCGCCCGTGGGAAGTCGATCATGGCCGGCCCGCGACCATCGCCTCGGCGCGGGACATCATGCTGGCGGGGCCTCTGGGCGGCGCGGCCTACAACAACGAGTTCGGCCGCCCCAATCTCGCCGGCTTCTTCCGCAGCTACGAGCAGCGCATCGTGCGCGGCGGCGCGGACGAGGTGCGCGGCTACCACAAGCCCATCATGCTGGCCGGCGGGATGGGCAACATCCGGCGCATGCATGTCGAAAAGCTGGCCATCCCGCCCCGGGCGCCGCTGGTGGTGCTCGGCGGTCCGGCCCTGCTGCTGGGACTCGGTGGCGGTGCAGCGTCCAGCATGAGCAGCGGGCAGAGCCACGCCGAACTCGACTTCGCCTCGGTGCAGCGCGAAAACCCGGAGATGGAGCGGCGCTGCCAAGAAGTCATCGATCAGTGCTGGCAGCGTGGCGCGGACAATCCCATTCTCGCGATCCACGACGTCGGTGCCGGCGGGCTGTCCAACGCCCTGCCCGAACTGGTCCACGACAGCGCCCGCGGCGGCCGCTTCGAGTTGCGCGCCATCCCGAACGACGATCCGGGCATGTCGCCGATGGCAATCTGGTGCAACGAGGCGCAGGAACGCTACGTGCTCGCCATCGACCCGGCGCGCCTGCCTGCGTTCATCGCCCTGTGCGAACGCGAGTCCTGCCCCTGTGCCGTCGTCGGGGAGGCCACCCAGAACGCCGATCTGACGCTGACCGATGCCCATTTCGGCAACCAGCCCATCGACCTGCCGCTGTCGGTGCTGCTGGGCAAGCCGCCGCGCATGCATCGCGCGGTCGCCCGGCGCGCCCCCGATCCCGTAGCCGGCGCGCGCGAGGACGATGCCCTGCGCGCGGTCGATCTCGAGGAGGCGGCCGCACGCCTGCTGCGCCTGCCCACCATCGCCGACAAGACCTTCCTCATCACCATCGGCGATCGCAGCGTGGGTGGCCTCACCGTGCGTGACCAGATGGTCGGCCCCTGGCAGGTGCCCGTCGCCGACTGCGCGATCACGGCAACCGGCTACAGCGGCTGGACTGGCGAGGCCATGGCGCTCGGCGAACGCACCCCGGCGGCGCTGATCGATGCGGCGGCGGCGGCGCGTCTGGCCGTCGGCGAGGCCCTGACCAATCTCGCCGCCGCAGCGATCCGCGATACCGCCGATGTCGTCCTCTCGGCGAACTGGATGGCGGCGGCGGGGCATCCGGGCGAGGATGCCGCCCTGTTCGACGCGGTGCGCGCCGTGGGCATGACACTGTGTCCCGCGCTCGACATCACCATTCCGGTCGGCAAGGACTCGCTGTCGATGAAGACCATGTGGCAGGACGGCACGGACACCGCCAGCGTGACCGCGCCCGTCTCGCTGATCGTCTCGGCCTTCGCCACGGTCGAGGACGTGCGCCGACACCTGACCCCGCAATTGCGGCTGGATGCCGGCCCAAGCGCGCTCCTGCTGATCGATTTGGGCGCGGGCCGCCAGCGCCTCGGCGGTTCCTGCCTGGCCCAGGTCTTCGGCCAGCTCGGTGGCGCGGTGCCGGATGTGGATGAGCCGGCGCACCTGCGCGCCTTCGTGCACGTCATCCATGACCTCGCCGTACAGAACCGGCTGCTGGCCTATCACGACCGCTCCGACGGCGGGCTGTTCGTCACCCTGGTGGAAATGGCCTTTGCCGGTGGCTGCGGTCTGGACGTCGATCTCGGTGCGCTGGGCGGCGATCCGGTCGGGGCGCTGTTCGCCGAGGAACTGGGCGCCGTGATCCAGGTGCGGGAGGCCGAGCGCGCGGCGGTGCTGACGGCATTCGAGCAGGCCGGACTGGCGTCCTGCGTGCACGCCATCGGCCGGCCGGAGCCGGGTGTCACCTTGCGCTTCCACGACAGCGGCAAGCACTTGCTGGACGGTGAGCGCCTCGCCTGGCGCCGCCTGTGGTCGGAGACCAGTTTTGCCATGCAACGGCTGCGCGACGATCCCGGTTGCGCCGAGGAGGCCTACGCGGCACTGTCGCGCAGCGATGATCCCGGCTTGACCGCGGCGCGGCTGCCCGCACTTGCGCCACTGCCGGCCCTGAGCCGCAGCGACCGGCCCCGCGTCGCCGTCCTGCGCGAGCAGGGCGTGAACGGCCATGTGGAAATGGCCGCGGCCTTCGACCGTGCGGGCTTTGCCGCCGTCGACGTGCACATGAACGATCTGTTGAGCGGCGCGGCCTCGCTCGCCGATTTTCAGGGTCTGGTCGCCTGTGGCGGCTTTTCCTTCGGCGACGTGCTGGGGGCCGGTGGTGGCTGGGCCAGGCGCATTCTCTTCAACGATCGGCTAGGGGACATGTTCGCCGCGTTCTTCGCGCGACCGGACAGCTTTTCGCTGGGCGTCTGCAACGGCTGCCAGATGCTCTCCCAGCTCAAGCGCCTGATTCCGGGCGCCGCACACTGGCCACGCTTCCTGCGCAACCGCTCCGAACAGTTCGAGGCGCGGCTGAGTCTGGTGGAGGTGGTCGAGTCGCCGTCGGTGTTTCTCGCCGGGCTCGCGGGCGCGCGCCTGCCCATCGCGGTCGCCCACGGCGAAGGCCGAGTCGCCTTCGACGCGCCGGAGGACGCGAGGCGAGCCCGCGTCGCGCTGCGCTACATCGACGGCAGCGGCGCGCCGGCCGAGCACTATCCGGCCAACCCCAACGGTTCGCCGGACGGTATCACCGGACTCACCACGGACGACGGCCGGGTGACCATCCTGATGCCGCATCCGGAACGCGTGATCCGCGGCATCCATCTGTCCTGGCGCCCCGACGACTGGCCCGAGGACAGCCCTTGGCTGCGCATGTTCCAGAACGCCCGCGCCTGGGTCGGATAGGGCGCCCGGGCACGTTCAGCGTTTGTCGTGGTGCAGCTTGTAGCCCCAGAGGCCCAGAAACAGGAAGACGCCGCCCAGGACGAACGCCAATTGCAGATGAACGTCCGCCTGGGGGCTGAAGAAATAGGCCAACATCCGCCCGCCCCGCGGGATGCTGGCCGAATAATAGGTCGCGATCAGGCACAAGCCGAACCCCAGGACCAGAAACCGGCTGCGGTGCTCGATCAGTATCTCGTTTTTGGCCAACCACCAGCGGCGCACGTCCCTCTCCTCCGCCCCCATTGCACCCAACCCACCCCCCAGGGCTCTCAGGCGGGCTTCCCTTGCCGCCATGATAAGCCAAGCGGATCGCGGATCCGTTGCTATACTGGCCGCACTCATTGTCAACCCGCGATACGGCATGGATACCCAGCATCAGCCCATCTTGGATTACTACCGGGAAAGCCACATCGACTACCAGATGGTCTGGGGGAGCTTTCGGCATCTGGGCCTGCACTATGGCTACCATGACGCGGCGCATCAGGGCCACCATGCGGCCGTCCTGAACATGAATCGGCAGGTGGCCGACCGGCTGCAGGTCCAGCCCGGTCAGCGTCTGCTCGACGCCGGTTGCGGCATCGGCGGCACCAGCATCTGGATGGCGGCGAATCGCGGAGCGGATGTCACCGGCGTGAACATCTCGCCCGAGCAACTGGTTCGCGCCCACAAGCTGGTCAAAGATCGCCACTTGCAGGACCGCGTGCGATTCGTCCAGCGCAGCTACACCGACACCGGCCTGCCGGACGAGCAGTTCGACGGCGTCTATGGCATGGAGAGCGTGAGCTACGCCATCGACAAACGCGACTTCATCCGCGAAGCCCATCGGCTGCTGAAACCGGGCGGACGGCTCGTGATCACCGATGGCTTCAGGAACGACGCCGCTTTTCCCGAGCATCTGCGCGGCGACTACGAGCGCTGGCTGGACGGCTGGGCGGTCGACAACCTGGCCGGCGCCCGCCAGTTCCAGGACGATCTCGCCGATCTGGGTTTTCGGGATATCCGCTTCGAAGACGCCCTTCACCGCGTACTGCCCTCCTCCCGCCGCATGCACCGCGCCGCGAAATACACCCTCTGGGGCGGCAAGTTGCTGGAAAGGCTCCGCATCCGCACACCGGTCCAGACCGGCAACATCATCGCCGCCAAGCTGCAATACCCTTGCCTGATCGGCCGTGCGTGGATCTACGGCATCGTCACCGCCGTCAAATAGCCCGTCGAGCGTGTGAGGATGCCGCAGCACCGACGGACCGCTGCCGAGCGTTTCGTGCCGGCACCGCATGGCATCAAACTGCGCGACCCGGCGTCCCATCGCGCGCCAGCGGCTGGGTCAGACTCTGCCCAGAGCGGTCACCTCGAACGGGCCAACATGCGCCGATCGGCGACAACCGTCTGATTCATAACGACTAAATAAACTGGCATCGGTTTTGCTGGACGCAAGGTGCAGGGATGCATCACACACACAGCCGACCACGACAAGAACATCGATCGATTTGCCGCTGGCCCCCGGACTCCCGGGGGCTCTTTTTGTCTTGACGACCCGCCCAGACGCCGCGCAGGTCAGCCGACCCGGGCAACCGCGGTCGGGAACGGTGCGGGGCGGTCGGTTATTCGGTTCTGCTCTCCACCGATGCGTCCCGCAGCTCGCCCGTACCGGCCTGATTCGAGGCCGCCCGCAGCGCCTCCAGCAGCGCCTGGTCGGGCTCCCCGTCCAGGGGCAGCCTGGTATCCCGCACGAAGTTGCGAATCGCGAGGCGACTTTCCTCGCCCAGCACGCCGTCCACCCGCTCGATGGGGTAGCCCAGCATCCGGAGTCGCTGCTGGATCTCCCGGCCGTCGGCGCGCAGGTAGCGTGTCACGCGCGGACCCTTGGCGTGCAGCGGCGGACCACCCGCCAGCCGATCTGCGAGCAAACCGACCGCCAGCGCATAGTTGGTCGAGGCGTTCCACTTCATGATGACGCGGAAATTGGGGTAGGTCACGAAAGCAGGCCCGGTGCGCCCGCCCGGCGCCAGCAATGAGACCGACTCCACCCGATCCGGCAGTGCCGATCCGTCGGTGCGGCGAATGCCCAGCGCGGTCCATTGCCCGACGGGCTTGGCGGCCTTGTAACCGGCGTCCTCCAGAGCGCGCGCGTCGCTGACGATGACTTCCTCGCCCCACGCTTCGCGGGGGCGCCAGCCCATGCGACTCAGGTAGTTGGCGGCCGAGGCGAGGGCGTCGGGAAGGCTGCGCCACAGGTCGATGCGGCCATCCCGGTCGTAGTCGACGGCGTAGTGGCGCATGGTCGTCGGCATGAACTGCGTGTGACCCATCGCGCCGGCCCAGGAGCCGCGCAGATCCGCCAGATCGAGTCGCCCTTCGTCGACCATGGCAATGGCATCGATCAACTGACGGCTGAACATGCGACTGCGCCGGGCGTCGCACGCCAGGGTCGCCAGCGCGTCGAGGGTGGGGATATCGCCGAAATAGTTGCCGAAATTGGTCTCCAGCCCCCAAAACGCCACCAGATACTCGGGCGGCACGCCGTATTCCTCTTGCAGGCGTGCCAGCAGCGGCCGATGCTGTTCGAGCACCGCCTGGCCGTTCTGCAGACGGGTCGGGCTGATGCTGCGCTCGAGATAGTCCCAGAAACTGGATACGAATTCGCTTTGCCCGCCGCGATCGGTGCGGATCACGTCGGGGCGCTGCCGGATGCCCGCGAACGCGGGCGTCAGGACTTCGGCTCGCACGCCCGCCTGACGCGCCTGGCCGCGCAACTCGTCCAGACAGGCGTCAAACGATGGCGCAGCCGTCACGCCGCCGGCGGCAACCGCGAGCAGCAATCCCAGCACACTTGAGAGGCCTTGTTTCCGCATCGATACTTCCACGCAATGTTCTTGAGAGGGCTGCGAACCGGGCCGCGCTGGGATTCTGGCCAGCGTCGGCGATTTGTTCAACTCCGCCCGGGATCGGCCGATAAGGCGGGAGACACGGGCGGGGCCGGTTATGCACCCGGCGTCATCACATTGCAAGCAGAGGCCGCAAGAATGATCGCATTTCATGCGATCCGACAGGGGACGTCCGATGATGAATCTGGTACCCAACTGCACGTTTCGAAAACTCCGGTCGTGGCTGCTCGCCATGAGCTGCGCCATCCTCGTTCCCCCGCTCGCTCACGCGGACCTCGCGTGCCCGGCCAGCGAGGCCGCTCCGCCGGACTTTCAGTGGGGTCTGGTGGCCTACCACGTCAATTTCCCCGGTTACGAGTTGCAGGTCGAAGACCTGGATCGCATGGCCGCCAATGGCGTCCAGTGGATCCGCATCGATTTCGCCTGGGGACGCATCGAGCCTGAGCAGGGCGGTGCGTTCGACTTCAGCTATTTCGACACCTTGGTGGCCGCAGCCCGGGAGCGTGGTCTGCGCATCGCCGGCACACTCGGCAATGGTTACAACACCCGCGTCCGGCCGGTCGCGCCGCTGTGGACCCAAAAACTGAACGGCCCGCAATACGTCGCCGCGCTGGCCCGCTACGCGGACGCCGTCGCCGAACGCTATGCCGACACCGTCGAGGTCTGGGCGCTGGAAAACGAACTGCACATCGCCGTCCTGCACGTGGCCCTGCAATGGCGACACCGCGTCTACCCGCCCGCCATCAACCAGGAAATATTGCGCACCTTGTCCCAAGCCGTCGACCGACGCGATCCCACGGCCCAAATCGTGCTGACCCTGAGCCCCAGCTTTCCGGGCTGGCAGCGCTTCGTGAAGGAATCGACCCAGCGCTTCCGCTTCGATGCGATCGGGCTGTACACCTATCCCTCGTTCAACGCCGGTGCGCCGCCGACGGGCTTTGAGGCCGAGGTGGCGGGCCAGATCGCCGATGCGAAAGCCGCCGGCGCCGGGCGCGAGGTCCTGATCTTCGAGACCGGCTATCAGACGCCGCCCGACAAACCCAAGACGCCGGAAGACGAGGGGGCGCTGCTGCGCGAGAACCAGGCGATCTACATCGAAACCATGGTGCGCGCCGCCATCGACGGTGGCGCCATGGGCGTGTATTTCTACCAGTATCTGGACAATCCCGACGAACTCATTCCCCGGGAGGAAGTGTTTGGCCTGGTGACGCCGGATCGCACGCCCAAGCCGGCGTGGGGACGCTATGGGAACACCATCGCGGCCTGCAGTACGCCGTAAGCGACGAGCCGGCGGGATGCCCGACATCAAGGGCGCCGCGATCGAGGATCAACCCCCTTACGAGGTAGAACGATGATCACTCGTCCATCCCGTCGCCGCCCGTTCCCGCTGCTCTGCGCTGCGCTGCTGGGTCTCTGGGCCGCGTCACCCGCCATCGCCACGCCCTGCCAGGACCCGCGCGGGGTCGTCGCCTCAGGCGTCGATCTCAAGGCGATCTCCGGCTATTACGTCGGCGGGGACCAGTGTTTTTATGATCCGAACGGCATCGAGGCGATGGCGGTGCCCCCCGCGCTGGGCGCCTCCGGCCTGCGCGCGGAGCGGCTGGTCTTCGTCAACGGCGCCAACCCGAAAGCCGGCCGGGAACCGTACTTTCTGACGCTGCTGGCGCAGGCGCGTGACATGCCGGCGATCGGCGTCCTCAATACCCAGACCAGCGATGATCCGGTTTCGACGCCGGCGCCACGCGGCACTTCGGCCGCCAAGACGCTGGAATCCTTGATGCTCCAGACGCTCGAAGGCGATCTCGACCTCATTATCCGCGCCGGCAGCGGGGGGGCGCTGCCGGTGGCCCTGGCCGTTGCCCGGGCCAAGGGACGCTGGGCCGCGCGGCATCATGGGCCGCGCCGGCTGGATGATCGTCTGGGCCAGTTGCGCATCGAAACCTTCGGTGGCGTCGGCGCCTACTATCCGGACGGGCCGCGCTACGTCCACTATGCCAACCTGCTGGATCCGAACGCCCTGAAATTCGGCGTGCTCAATCCGCTGACGAAACCGGGCCATCACGCGGTGATCGCGGTATTCCGGGACAGCCTGCCGCCACTGGAAGCGACCTACGAATCCCTGACGCCCGAAAACGAGCGCATCCTCTCCCATCATGGATTCGGGGTCTACAACGCGCATCAGGGCCCGTTCGAACGGATCTACCGGCTCTCCCTGCCGGTCCTGCCCTACACGGTCGTGCCGCTGGTCCGCTGAGGGGCGGCGCGGCCGGCCTACAAGACGACCTCGAAGCCCTCGAACCGCGGCGGCCCGAGATACAGCGCCCGGTTCGCACCTGCGTTGGCGTGCGCCGCGCGGAACGCCTCCGAGTGCGTCCACGCCTCGAAAGCGGCGCGGGAGTCCCAGAGCGAATGCGAGGCATAGAGCGTATGGTCTTCCTCGGTCGCACCGCGCAGCAGATGAAAGGCGCGGAACCCCGGCACATCGGCGAGGTGGCTGTCGCGCTCGCGCCAGAGGGTTTCAAAATCGGCTTCCTGGCCGGGCGCGATGCGGAATCGATTCATGGCGATGAACATGGGCACTCCGTCAGGATGAGACGCCGGGGAAATCCCGCGCCGTCTCCAAGGGGAAACGGCGCGGGCCGGGTCGCTTACTTCTTGGCCTTCATGAGCAACCCCATCTCTTCCATGGCGCTGCCCGGAATGATGTAGCCCTCGGTGTTGCGGATCTCGTCGATGTGGTCGCGGATGTATTCGATGGTCATGCTGTCGGGGTTGAACACGCCCTTGGTCGCACCCATGAAGATGCGCCCCACCCGGCCGGCCGCCGCGGAATAGATCTCGCCGTTGACCTTGCAGGACTCGTGGCACAGATAGGCCACGATCGGCGACACCAGCTCCGGCTCCATGCGGAACTGGCTGCCCATCGGCCCCATCAGTTCCTCGGTCATGCGGGTCTTGGCGCCCGGCGCGAGGACGTTGGCCTTGATGTTGTATTTCTGGCCCTCCTGCTTGAGCACGTTGGTGAAGCCGACCACACCCATCTTGGCCGCGCCATAGTTGGTCTGGCCGAAATTGCCGAAGATGCCGGCAGCCGAGCTGGTGTTGACGATGCGGCCGTACTTCTGTTCGCGCATCAGCTCCCAGGCCGCCTGCGTCACCCAGAAGGCACCTTTCAGATGCACCTCCAGAACCGGATCCAGGAATTCCGGCGCCATGTTCTTGAACGACTTGTCGCGCAGGATGCCGGCATTGTTGACCACGATGTCCACGCGGCCGAAGGCATCCAGCGCGGTGTTGATGATGGCCTGCCCGCCTTCGACCGTGGAGACGCTGTTGCGGTCGGCCACCGCCTCGCCACCGGCCTCGACGATCTCCGCCACCACCCGCTCGGCCGCCGTCGCCGAGGAACCCGAACCGTCGACGGCGCCGCCGAGGTCGTTGACCACCACCTTGGCGCCGCGCGAAGCCAGCAGCATCGCATGCGCCCGCCCCAAACCATTGCCCGCACCGGTCACCACCGCCACGCGCCCGTCATATCGCAGTAAATCGGACATGTTCCCTGTCTCCTTCGTGAATCCAACCATCATTCAGCCAGCCGCCAATGGGCTGGGCCGACCGTTAACCTTAGTGGTCGTACGTTGCCGGTGCAAGGCGCGCGGTCAGGTGTTTCATTCGAGCACGTCTCGGCGCGGGCGCTCTGGAGCGGACGGTTGTCGTGGCCCTGAACGAGGTGGGCGCGGCGCTCGACTTCACCCGGTGAAACCTGGGGAGGGGCCTTCATGACCGGCCACAGCACGCCCTCTGAACAGGGCGGCGTCGTCAACGAACCGTTCATGCGCAGGGAGTCGGTCCGGCGCGGCAGCAGATCCGCCGGGCGAGCCGGCTCTGGCAGCTCCCGTGCATCGCCGGCTCGTGCCGGGATCAGCGGCCCCATGGCTTCCGGCAGCGGATGGAGTGCGCCCGATTCGCGCGACACGGCGATGACCGGTCGCTCTGCACGAGTCCATGGGCCGCCGGAGCGATTCGCCGGCCCGGCACGGCTCAATCCGGGCACGCGGCATCGGTCCGGACCAGTTCCCGAATCACGCAGGTGGCATAGGCGCCGGGCGGCAGGGTGAAGGAGAGCGCGAGGTCGTCCTGCGTCCAGTCCAGCGCGCCCTCCCGCGGGATGACCCGCAACGCGCGCCGGTCCTGGGTCAGGCCGAAGCGCACCAGACCCGCCGCGAGTTCCGGATAGGCCGCGGCCACGCCCGTCTCCAGCGCACCGATGCGTCCCGCCGTGGGCGGCGCGTCCCCGCCCCACAGCGCGCCGGTGGCGTGCAGGTCGCCCTGCGCGACGCGTCGCGCGATGTCGCCGGGATCCTCGTCGTCCCCAAACACGAACCAGCTTCCCCGCCCGTCCAGTTGCAGGACATCGCCGTGCTCCGACCGGTCCCACGTCCCCTCTCGCACCCGTTCGGCCAGGAGCTGGTTGTACAGTGCGCTGCGCGCGGACGACAGCAGCAGATCCCGCATCGAGCGACGCGCCAGTCGGCCGCTGGCAAACCAGGCCAATGCCTGCCGCACGTTGTTGCCCTGTTCGCCGAAGCGCTGCGGCCCGAAGTAGTTGGGAACCCCCGCCCTCAGCAATCTTTCCCAGCGCGCCTCGGCGGCCGCGCGGTCGCCCGAGACCTGTCGCACGCGGATCCGGAAACGGTTGCCGGTCAGGGTTCCGATCCGCAGCTTGCGGCGATGCGGTGCCACGGCCAGCAATTGCACCCGGTCGCCGAACAGCGCCGCCAGTTGCGCCGCCCACGAGGGTTCCTCGCGCCCGGCCAGATCCACTGAAAACCACTGCCGCGTCAAGGCGCGACGATCCTTGCGCCCGCCGTATCCCACTGCGTTGCGCGCGACACCGGCCACACGGGCCAAGGCATCGGCGACCTCGGCCGTATTGAGTTCCCTTTTCTGCAGGTGGATCAAGCGGTGCTGGCCGTCCCCGTCGGGCTCGAAACCCAGCAATTCCTCCACCACGAAATCATCCGGCGTGAGCCGCAGCGCGCCGCGCAGCGGTGGCGGACCAAACGCGTTGGGCAGACTTGCGACATCGCCCAGACGCGCTGCGTCGAGGGCAATCATGCTGTCGTCTCCGGACGGCGGTGCCGTTTCAGTCATCACCGGCCTCCCGCAGCAAGGCCACCGCATGCACGGCGATGCCCTCGCGCCGACCGACGAACCCCAGACCCTCCGTGGTCGTCGCCTTGACATTGACGCGCGCCGCCGGAATTCCCAGGTCTGCCGCGATGTGGTCCCGCATGGCGCTCACATGCGGCGCAATCCGCGGCGCCTGGGCCAGGACGGTGACATCGACATTGCCCGGCCTCAGCCCGTCTGCCGCGACCAGCGCCACGACGCGCCGCAGCAGGTCGCGGCTGTCCGCGCCGCGCCAACGGGGATCGGTGTCGGGAAAATGGCGGCCGATGTCGCCCAGACCGGCGGCGCCCAGCAGTGCGTCACACAGCGCATGGAGCACGACGTCGCCGTCGGAGTGGGCGACCAGGCCCTGATCGTGGGCAATGCGAACCCCGCCGAGCATCACGGCGTCACCGGGACCGAAGGCATGGACGTCGAAACCATGACCGATACGCATGAAGGCTCCGGAAAGCGTCAGCAAGGACCCACAGCGCCATGGGCGGCGAGGATGGCCTGCGCCAGCGCGAGGTCGTCGGGATGGGTGATCTTGAGATTGTCGGCGCGCCCGGGAATCACCGCCACGGGATGCCCCATGCGCTCCATGGCCTGCGCCTCGTCGGTGACGGTGATGCCCGCCTGCGCGGCCGCCGCGAGCGCTTGCGACAGCGCCCGGAAGCGAAACATCTGCGGCGTCAGCGCGCGCCACAGCCCCGCACGCGACACCGTTCCGGTCACGCGGCCGTCGGCATCGGCCCGCTTCAAGGTGTCGGCCACCGGCGCCGCGAGCACACCGCCGGCAAACGCCGGATCAGCGGCCCGTTCGAACAGGCGGTCGAGATCCGCGCGATGAAAGCAGGGCCGCGCGGCATCGTGCACGAGCACCCAGTCCTCGGGGTCCGCCTGATCGGCCAGCGCGGCGAGGCCGGCGCGAACGGAATCCTGCCGCTCGGCGCCCCCGACGGCAAGCTTGACGGTCGGCCGAATCGATTCGACCAGCGCCTGCGCGCGACGGTCCTCCGGACCGATCACGAGCACGATCCCCCGAATGCGCGCGTCGTCGCACAGCGTCTGCAGACTCCAGACGAGCACCGGCCTTCCGAGCAGATCGAGATACTGCTTCGGCGCCGAGGCCCCCATGCGCAGGCCCTGCCCGGCGGCAGGGACCACTGCCCAGGCACCGGGCCTTTCAGCGGCGCGCATCATGCTTGTCGTCGGGTTCATGCACGAACTGATAGAAGGTCTCGCCGGCCCCGACCATGCCCAGATCCCGCCGCGCCCGTTCCTCCACGGCTTCGAGGCCCTGCTTGAGATCCCGCACCTCGGCGGCCAGAACCTGGTTGCGGTCGGACAGCGCCGCGTTCTGTTCGCGCTGACCGCTGACCAGACGGCTCAGGCGCACCCACTGGCGCAGGCCGTCGGGGGCCACCCAGAGCTGGTACTGGAGGATCACCAGCAAAGCCATCAACAGCGCGATCAGGAGACGCTTCACGCGCCTTGCTCCCGCGACCGAATCATCCGTGAATGGGCGCGCGGCACCGTCTCTCCGTCTCAGCGTTTCAGCCGCGTCCCGAACGCTGCCATGCCGGGATAGCGGACGCGATCACCGAGTTCGGCCTCGATGCGCAGCAGGCGGTTGTACTTGGCCACCCGGTCGCTGCGGCACAACGAACCGGTCTTGATCTGCGTCGCCGTCGTCGCCACCGCCAGATCGGCGATGGTGTCGTCCTCGGTTTCGCCGGAACGATGGGACACAACGGCCGTGTAGCCGGCATCGGTGGCCATGCGGATGGCCGCCAGTGTTTCGCCCAGGGTGCCGATCTGGTTGGGTTTGATCAGGATCGAGTTGGCGATGTGCTTGGCGATGCCCTCGCTGAGAATGGCCGTGTTGGTGACGAACAGGTCGTCGCCGACCAGTTGCACCTTATCGCCCAGCCGCTGGGTCAGCAGCGCCCAGCCCTCCCAGTCGCCCTCGGCCATGCCGTCCTCGATCGAGAGGATGGGGTAGCGCTCGACCAGTCCGCCCAGATAATCGCCGAAGCCGGCGGCATCGAATGACTTGCCTTCCCCTTCCAGGTGATAACGCCCGTCCCGATAGAACTCACTGCTGGCGACATCGAGCCCCAGATAGATGTCCTTGCCGGGCGTGTAACCCGCCCGCTCGATGGCCTCGAGGATGGTCTGCAGCGCTTCTTCGTTCGACCCCAGATTGGGCGCGAAGCCGCCCTCGTCACCCACCGCCGTGGCCAGCCCGCGCGCATGCAGCACCTGCTTGAGGTGATGGAACACCTCGGTTCCGTAGCGCAGGGCTTCGGCAAAGCTGGGAGCGCCCACCGGCAGGATCATGAACTCCTGCAGATCGACGTTGTTGTCGGCGTGCGCGCCGCCATTGATGATGTTCATCATGGGCACCGGCATCCCCACCGCGCCCGCGCCGCCCAGATAGGCATAGAGCGGCTTGCCGGACTCGGCGGCGGCGGCCTTCGCCGTGGCCAGCGAGACCGCCAGGATGGCATTGGCGCCGAGACGCGATTTGTTCTCGGTTCCGTCCAGCGCAATCATCATCTGATCCAGGGCATCGTGATCCTGTGCGTCCCGACCGAGCAGCGCCCCGCGGATCTCCCCGTTGACGTTCGCCACCGCCTTGCGCACGCCCTTGCCCAGGTAGCGACCCTTGTCGCCGTCGCGCAGTTCCACCGCCTCGCGCGAGCCGGTGGAGGCGCCGGAAGGCACGCCGGCGCGGCCGACACTGCCGTCGGCCAGACGGACCGTGGCCTCGACCGTGGGGTTGCCGCGCGAATCCAGGATTTCCAGACCTTCAATCGCCGTGATCTTTGCCATGTTGCGCGCTCCGAAAGAGGAATGGACCCGGCCAGCGCCGGGGCGAGAAAATCAAATCAGCGATCCAGCCAGGCCGATTCCGGCCAGGGGCGGGACTTGACGAGCCGGTCGAGCTCGACCAGCGTCTCCAGCAGCTCCGCCATGCGATCGAGCGGCCAGGCATTGGGCCCGTCCGACAGTGCCTGGGCTGGATCCGGATGGGTTTCCATGAAGACCCCGGCGACCCCCGCCGCGACCGCCGCCCGCGCCAGCACCGGAACGAATTCGCGCTGACCACCGGAACGATCGCCCTGTCCGCCGGGCAATTGCACCGAATGGGTGGCGTCGAACACGACCGGACAGCCGGTTGCGCGCATCACCGCCAGGGCGCGCATGTCGGAGACCAGATTGTTATAGCCGAAACTCACCCCGCGTTCGCAGACCATGATCCGGTCGTTGCCGACGGCACGCGCCTTCGCGACCACGTTTTCCATGTCCCAGGGCGCGAGAAACTGGCCTTTCTTGATGTTGACCGGCAAGCCCTGGCGCGCGACGTTCTGGATGAAATCGGTCTGGCGGCACAGGAAAGCCGGCGTCTGCAGCACGTCCACCACGGCCGCGACCTCATCGAGCGGCGTGTATTCGTGCACGTCGGTCAGCACCGGCACGCCGATCTCGCGCCGGACGGCCTCCAGCACCCGCAGTCCTTCCTCGATGCCGGGCCCCCGGAAACTGCCCGCCGAGGATCGGTTGGCTTTGTCGAAGCTGGACTTGAAGATGAAGGGGACACCGAGCCGGCCGGTAATTTCCTTGAGAGTACCGGCCGTGTCGATCTGCAACTGACGCGATTCGATGACGCAGGGACCGGCGATCAGAAACAGCGGGCGGTCGATCCCGACTTCGAAGCCACCCAGCCTCATGCGGAAACGGCCTCTCCGAGCCGGCGCTCGCGAAAGCCGCGGGCGGCGCGGATGAAGCCGGAAAACAGCGGATGGCCGTCGCGGGGCGTGGAGGTGAATTCGGGGTGAAACTGGCAACCGAGAAACCAGGGATGATCCGGCAACTCGACGATCTCCACCAGACGGCCGTCGGCAGACCAGCCGGAGATGCGCATGCCATGGCCTTCCAGAACCGGCCGATAGCGATTGTTGAACTCATAGCGGTGGCGATGGCGCTCGATGATCAATTCCTTGCCGTAGAGCCGCCGGGCCAGGGAATCCGGCACGAGGCGGCAGGGCTGACCGCCCAGACGCATGGTCCCACCCAGATCCTCGCGGCCGCTGCGCTGCAGCACGCTGCCGTCACTCTGCTGCCACTCGGTGATGAGCGCGATCACCGGATCCGGCGTGGCGGGATTGAACTCGGTGCTGTGGGCCTCGGTCAGGCCGGCGAGGTGGCGCGCCAGTTCGATCACGGCCACCTGCATCCCCAGGCAGATGCCGAGGTAAGGCACGCCCTGCTCACGCGCGTACCGCACCGCGGCGATCTTGCCCTCGATGCCGCGCCGGCCGAAGCCGCCGGGCACCAGGATGGCGTCCAGCCCCTTCAGCAAAGCGGTCCCTTCGGTTTCCAACCGTTCCGAATCGATGTAACGCACGGTCACGCGCGTGAGGGTATGTATGCCCGCATGGCGCAGGGATTCATTCAGGGACAGATAGGCATCCGACAGATCGACATACTTCCCGACCACACCGATCGTGGCTTCGCCATCCTGCGATTGGCTGGCGTCCACGACGGCGCGCCAATCGCCCAGATCGGCCGGCGGGAGTTCGAGCCCGAAACGCTGGGCCACGATCTCGTCCAGCGACTGATCGTGCAGCAGTTCGGGAATCTTGTAGATGTTGTCCACGTCGACCGCCGAGATGACGGCACGTTCCGGGACATTGGTAAACAGGGCGATCTTGCGCCGCTCGTCAGGCGGCAAGGCGCGATCGGCGCGGCAGATCAGGATGTCCGGCTGAATGCCGATGGAGCGCAACTCCTTCACGGAGTGCTGGGTCGGCTTGGTCTTGATCTCGCCCGAGGCGGGAATGTAAGGCACCAGCGTCAGATGGATGAACAGGGCGTGCTGCGGCCCGAGTTCGCTGCCCATCTGGCGGATGGCCTCGAGAAACGGCAGCGATTCGATGTCGCCGACCGTGCCGCCGATTTCCACCAGACACACGTCGGCATCGCCGGCGCCGGCCTGGATGGAGCGCTTGATTTCGTCGGTGATGTGCGGGATGACCTGCACCGTGCCACCCCGATAGTCGCCGCGGCGCTCCTTCTGGATCACCGTCTCGTAGATGCGGCCCGTGGTGTAGTTGCTGTGGCGACCGGTCGTCGTGCGCACGAAGCGCTCGTAGTGCCCGAGATCGAGGTCGGTCTCGGTCCCGTCCTCGGTGACGAAGACCTCGCCATGCTGAAACGGGCTCATGGTCCCCGGATCCACGTTGATGTAGGGATCCAGCTTCACCATGCTGACCGTGAGGCCGCGCGCTTCGAGGATGGCGCCCAGAGACGCCGAGGCGATGCCCTTGCCGAGGGAGGAGACCACACCGCCGGTCACGAAAACGAATCGCGTCATACCGCTTCCATTGCTTGAGGATGGGCGGAGGCGGATGAACCAGGGAGCCCCCAAAGATGGGGCTTTAGCCTACCAGATCGGGCCCGGCGGAACAATGAACACGGCGTGGCGGCGCCGTCGACGGCGGCTGAGGGGCGCCTCCCGCAACACATCCCCGAAACGCCATCGCTGCAACGGGCGGGCACTCAGCGGGGACTGGCTGCGGGCCGGTCGTCGCGTCCCGATGGTCCGGGACGCGACGATGGCATGGACGATGCGGAAGCGCGGGGTGCGGTGGAACCGCGTGGGAAAGCTACCCCACCGCACGCTTGGCGCAGCGGTCAGGGGGTCGACAGGGTGATCGAGGGCACGAAGGCGCCGAGGAAGGGGATCGCCTGCAAGCCCGAAGTCGCCAGGGACAGGCCCGTGTTGACCTTGCCCACGCCGGCGGTTCTCACCATGCCCACCTTGGCCGGGTAGCCGGGCGCGAAAGTGCCCACCAGATTCTGTCCCGTCGTCACCAGCGGCGCCGGGGCCTTGCTCGCGTACACGTCATAGGCAAAAGGCGCGGCGACGGACTTGCTGCCGACCGTCAACAGGTAGCCTTGGCCGGCAACCTCGCTGAGGTCCTGTGCCGACAGAGGGGTCATTCCGGCAAATCCGCACGCGGAAAATCCGGCCAGCAGCGCACCGGACATCATGTTCACGACATATTTCTTCATCGACGTCTCCCAACTCGATTGATCTGATGTTTTGATTCGACGACACCTCGGCGGCACCGACAGTGCTGTCGGTGCAATGTTCAGACCAATCGGGGAAAATCCTGCCCGAATCCGTCATCCGGCGGCCCAGGCGCGGCACACGGCCGGACCCATATGGGCAAAAAAGGTCGGGGAATGACGGTGCTGGGCGGAAAGTGACCTGAGCGGCCAGCAAGCCGCGACGCCGCATGAATCGCGACGGCTCGTCCGTCACGCTTCCCGGGGCGCGACCAGCGGCTCTCCGCCGCGGGTCAAAGGCGGGATGGCCGCCGGCGCATCCTGGGCCAGCATGTGCGAGGTCGCCGGAACTTCCACCACCCGGACCGCGCCCCCCGCTCGATGAGCGCTGCGCGCCATGTGGCGGCGGCTCAGGATCAGGTCCATCTCGGCCACGAGAATCCAGGCATTGGCCTGGTGGAACACCGCGTAGGCATCGGTCGTTCTCGAACTCATCCACGACTGGATGTCGCGCACGTTGGTGACGACGGTCCGCGCGCGCCGGGCGTTGAACCAGAGCCGGGAAGCCAGTTCCAGCTTCTGGCCATGGGGCGGGCCAAACGCCAGGCGCCCCAGTTGCCTCATCGGCAGGCGCTGGAGCAGTGGAAACAAGGCGGGCAGCAACCAGAGACCCGGGGCGGTACCGGCGAGGGCAAGGCTCGGATGGATCCGCCCTTCGGGAAGCACCGGGGCCTCCAGCACGTATTCGATCTCGAGGCGGCGATGCAGCTCGGGATTCTGCAGGGCGGCCTCGAGGACCACCGCGCCGCCGCGGGAATGCCCGTGCAAGCGGACGGGGCCGTCGCGCACCACGTGCAGCAGCACCTGATTGAGAACCGCGGCATCGTATGGGATGGTGCCCACGGCGTAGGGCAGCGGCCGTTCCCACGCCACAGACTGGGCCCGCGCCTCGGGCGCGACCGTGGTGACATGGTAGTCGGCATTGTTGAGGTAGACACAATCGAGGTCGGCACCCTCATACAAGCCATCGAAGTACCACACCTCTTCCAGAAAACCGGGAACACAGACGACCGTCCCGCCGGGCGCGGCCGATGCCCGCCTCACCAGGGCATGGCAGGCGCCGATGCGCAGGATTTCCCCATCGAAATCCTTGGCATAGATGGGCAGTGTGGGGCGATCGAGATAGCGCCGCCGCAGGCCCGTCACGGCGCCGGCCAGCAGCGCGATCCATAGCCAGTTCATCGTCCCGTCTCCTCGTCCGCTGTCGTTATCGTTTTCGGATGCTCGGCCGATCAGCCGGCCTCGGTGCCGCCCACGGTCAGCCCATCGATGCGCAGGGTGGGCTGCCCGACCCCGACGGGCACGCTCTGTCCGTCCTTGCCGCAGGTTCCGACCCCTTCATCCAGTTGCAAATCGTGCCCCAGCATGCCGACCCGGGTCAGCACGTCGGGGCCATTGCCGATCAAGGTGGCGCCCTTGACGGGACGTCCGATGCGGCCTTTCTCGATCAGATAGGCCTCGCTGGCCGAGAACACGAACTTGCCGGAGGTGATGTCGACCTGCCCGCCGCCGAAATTGACCGCGTAGAGGCCGCGCGGCACCGAGCGGATGATTTCCTCGGGATCGTGGGGCCCGGGCAGGAGATAGGTGTTGGTCATGCGCGGCATCGGCAGGTGACTGTAGGATTCCCTGCGGCCATTCCCCGTCGGCGCCATGCCCATCAGCCGGGCGTTGTGCTTGTCCTGCAGATACCCCTGCAACCGCCCACCCTCGATCAAGACCGTCTGCTGGCTGGGCGTGCCTTCATCGTCGACGGTGAGCGAACCACGCCGGTCCGCCAGGGTGCCGTCGTCCACCACCGTGCACAGGGCGCTCGCCACGGTCTCGCCCAATCGGCCGCTGAAGGCCGAGGTGCCCTTGCGATTGAAGTCGCCCTCGAGGCCGTGACCGATCGCCTCGTGCAGCAGGATGCCGGGCCAGCCGGGACCCAGAACCACAGTCATCGTTCCGGCTGGTGCCGGCCCGGCTTCCAGTGCCACCAATGCCTGCCGCACGGCCTCGCGCGCATGATGACGCGCCGCGTCACGCGCCTGCAGGACGTGATATCCGAACCGGCCGCCGCCACCCGAACTGCCGCGCTCGCGGCGCCCCCCCTGTTCGACCACCACCGATACATTGAGCCGCACCAGCGGCCGCACGTCGGCGGCCAGCGTGCCGTCGGTGGCTGCCACCAGCATGACTTCCTCGACGGCGGCCAGGCTGACCATGACCTGCTGTACCCGCGGCTCCCGTCTCGCCTCGGCCTCGGCCACCTGCAGCAGCGCAAGTTTGTCGACGACGGACGCGCCGCCCAGGGGATCGCGATCGCCGTAGCGCGGCATGGCCATGCGCGACCGAAGGGGGATCGGCGCGATGGCCGCCGTCGCGTCCCGTCCCTGGCGCAAAATGGCCCGCGCGGCGTGGGCAGCCTCGCGCAGCGCTTGCGGATGGATTTCGTCGGAATAGGCAAAACCCGTCTTTTCGCCCGACAGCACCCGCACGCCGACGCCCTGCTCGACGGAAAAATCGCCTTCCTTGATGCGGCCGTCTTCGAGGCTGAAGGATTCCGAGCGCACCTGCTGAAAATAGAGATCGCCGCCGTCGGCACCGGCCGCGGCCAGCTCTCCCAGTGTCGTCGCCAGCAGCTGCTGGCCGATCTCGCCCGGGGTTAGCAGCTGGGCTTGGGCGGCTTCGAGCGCGAGCGCGGATCCGGCTTGGTTCATCACGGCGGGGTCACTCCGAAACGGCGATGGGACAATGCCGGGAAGGATGCCCGCAGGTCCTGAACCCGCCGGGCATCGATCTCCCCCAGCACGAAGCCGGATCCGCGGGGCAGGACATCGATGACCGTGCCCCAGGGATCGACCAAAAGGCTGTGGCCGAAGGTTTCGCGGCCATTGACGTGATACCCGCCCTGGGCCGCGGCGACGCCGTACATGAGGTTCTCGACCGCCCGGGCACGCAGCAACAGATCCCAGTGAGCCTGTCCCGTGCGGAAGGTGAATGCCGCCGGCAAGGCGAACCACTCGGCCCCCGCGTCCACCATGGCCCGGAACAGCTCGGGGAAGCGGAGGTCGTAGCACACGGCCATGCCCATGCGGCCGGCCGGGGTCTCCACGATGACCACCTCGCCCCCGGCCCGCTGGGTCGAAGACTCACAATAGGCTTCCTCGCTCGAGGGAAGCCGGACATCGAACAGATGCATCTTGTCGAAGCGGCTCACTTGCCGGCCGTTGTCATCGAACACCAGACAGGCCGGCGCGACCTTGGTATCGCCCTCGATCCGCAGCGGCAGGGTACCGGCGACGATCCAGAGGCGTTCTCGCTGGGCCGTGCGGGCGAGTTGATCCTGGATCAGGCCCCGCCCCGGCGTTTCGGCAATGGCGAGCTTGTCCTGCTCCTTCATGCCCATGCAGGCGAAATGCTCCGGCAGAACCGCGATCCGGGCGCCTGCCTGCGCTGCTTTCGCCAGCAACCGCTCCGCCTCGATGAGATTCGCGGCCACCTGCGGACCCGAAGCCATCTGGATGCCTGCCACCTTCACCATGCGCTGGTCCTCCCCCGTCTCGCCGACGATAAGTCCCTGCCGCCCACCTGTCCAGACGAACCTGCCGCAAGCCTCACCGCCGCGGCGTCTCGGGAAGGTTGAAAGGCCCCTGTTCCCGTTCCAGCGTCGCCGCGTCGAAATCACCCGCGAAGCGATAGCGGATCTGAACCAGGCGGCTGATGGGCTGGCGCAGCAGTTCCCGCCCCATCAGGACGGCCGCCCCGGCAATCGGCCCCCCGGCCACGGTTGCCGCGATGGCCAGTCCGGCCGACAGGCTGGGTGTGACGACGAGTTCCTGGTCGAAACGCCGCCGGACGAGATCGCTGGTGCCGCTCATGCGCACATCGGCGGCCGAGCCCTTCAGCTCCAGCGGTCGGGTTTCGATGATGCCGCCCCGGAGCGTCAGATCGCCGCGGATGGTGTCGAACGGCAAACTCGGCCGAAACACCCCGGAGAAATCACGGGTCAGGCGGCGCGGCAGGTCGTAGAGCCCCGCGAGACTCATGACGATGCCCGTGGTGGGGCGCGTCTCGCGGAAGAAGATGGCGCCATCCTCGGCGCCCAGCTTGAAGCGGCCCGTGGCCTGCCGCAGCGTCATGTCCCAAGGCGCGCCGGGCCAGCCGAGGTCGACCGCGAAGGTCGCCTTGCGCGCTTCGATCGCATCCGGATACCCGAGCCGTCGCGCGAGCGTAGGCAGGTCGGCCGTCTCCAAGTCGAGCCGCAGATTCGTCTGCGCGCGGGATCCCTGCAATCGCCACTCGCCCGATCCCCGCGCCTGCATGACGGCGCTTTCGAGCATGCCCCGCGACAGGACGACGCCGTCGGCGCCGGGTTCGAGCTGAAGCGTCAGCTGCCCCAGGTCGCTGCCCCGGTAGCGCAGGCGATCGACGCGCAGGCGCAGCGCCGGAACTTGCCGGGGATCCAGCGTCGAGACAGCGGCCGGTGGAGCAGCTGCCCCGGCCTCCGGGTCGGCGCGCCGTGGCGGAATCAGGGCGTCTAGGTCGAGCCACCGCAAATCCGCCTGCCACGCCGCGTCGCCCGCGCGACGCAGGACACCGTCGAGCGCCGGCGCACGCACCTGCAGGCTCGGTTCGGTGCCGTCTCGCACCAGCGCCATCTGAACGTCGGTCTGGCGCAACGACTTCCATTCCACGACGCCGAGGTTGATCTGGCTGCCCCCGAACCAGGCCGGCAGCGTCCATCCCGTCTTGCGGTTCGGGTCGCCCGACGGCGCGGGCGCCCAGACGGACGCCCAACGACCGACGGCGCCGAGATCGAGGCGATCGAGGGCACCGCGGATCCACAGGCCCGGCTGCTCCGGCAAGCGTTCGACGCGCTGGTTGACGCCCACCCCGCCCCGGTCGAACGACCAGCCGCTGCCGTCCTGCCGCAATCGCAACAGCCCACCCAGCCGTCCACCGCCCTGTTTGAACTGGATCAGATGCCGATCGGCGTCGCCATTGCCCTCGACGATCAGGGCGCGCTCCTCGTCCGCTTGCTTGCCCAGAGGCTGGGGCCAATCGAGCCGCATCCCCGTCAGGGGACTGCGCACGGACCACTGCAACTGTCCGCCCCCCAGTACCGCCAGATCGGCCTCGAAACCGGTCGATCCCTGCACCGTGCGGGGATCGAGGAAGCTCAACTGACGACGCAACAACGTCGCCGGCACCCGCCCCTGCATCTGCACGCGCGTCGGCCTGAATCCACGCGGTTGCCGCGGGTCCTCGATGGGGCTCACCTGCAGCGCAATGGGCTCCCCGTCCAGCCGGGCCGCGACACCCTTGGCTTCCAGCCGGTCCTCCCGAAACTTGAGGCTGCCGCGGATATCCTCCAGTCCGACGCGCCAGGCGGGTTGGGCAAAGCGGGCGCCGTCCCAATGCACTGCGCCGTCCACCGCGGCCTCGTCCAGCGCACGCAGCGGCAGGCGCAGCGCCAGATCGAATCGCACCGGCCCGCTGCCGCGGGCGCCATCCAGCAGCACGCGCACGGCCTGACCGGGGGGGGAATGGCTGAGGTAGTCGAGCGCCGCCTGATGATCTCCATGGCCTTGCCCGACGGCCGTCAGCACCTGATCACGGTAGTCGGCCATCTCGACCTGCGTCGGCCCCAAGGCCAAGCCGAGGCTGCGCGCCGACCGGGCGGCCACGCGAAAGCCGGTGCCGGTGAAGGTGAGCTCGGCGTTCACGGCTTCCATCACGGGCCAGTGCGGATTGAACCGCAGCGCGCCGTCCTCGATCAGCGCGACCACCTCGAACGTGCCGCCGCCGTCACGGAAGGGGAAGCGCTGCAGGTCGCCCTGCAACCGCAACCGCCCGTCCCGGATGCGGCCGTCGAGGATGGCGCTGCGCAGCCACCGGGCGGTGGGTTCGGGCAGGTGATGCCGCGGCAGATAGCGATCCAGGGCCGCGGCATTGCCGTCGCGGAAATCGACCTGCAGATCGATCGCCGGCCGCTGACCGGGCCGGACCGCCATCGCCAGACGGCCGTCCGCATTCAAATCGGGATGACGGACGCGGATCTCGGGCGTCCAGAGCTTCCAGCCATCACCGTCGTGCTCCCATTGCAGTTCGGTTCGCAAGCCTCCCGTCGGCCACGGCTTCTCGAACAGCTCCGGATCGCGGAACCCGACCGCAGCGCCGCCGAGGCGCGCCCGCCCGCCGGAGCGATCGGCGTCGATTTCGCCATCGAGGCCGGACAGCCCGGGGATGGACCCGAATGGTGCCCAACCCAGGCCGGCGAATCGGGCGGCAAGCCGGACGTCGTCCCAACCCTGCGCGGCACTGCCCGTCGCCGCAAAGCGGAGATCGCGGATCTCGCCCTCGACCCGGTGGCCGAAGCGATTCCCGTCACCTCCGTCCAGTTCCCGTCGCCACGCCGCCGGCACCGCCTGCCACAACCGCTGCACGTCCTGCAACCGCACCGTCGACAGCGATCCCTCGTAGGAACCGAGGCGCGTGGCCGTGGGGGCGAGCACCGCCAAAGCGCCTTCGCCCCGCGGCCAGGATCGGCCGTCCAGCGCGACGTCCAGATGCTCGACCCGAAGCGTCCAGTCCTCGGCCCGCCCCTGCCAACGGAAGTCGCCCGACAGACGATCCAGTCGACTCGCCGCCGCGGTAGCCGTCGGCGGCAGCCGGAGATTGCGAAGATCCGAACTCAGCGCGAGCCGGCTCTCGCCGTCGGCGTCCCAATGCCCCTCGAAGCGGAGGTTCCAATGCGAACCGCGCAGGTCGATCCAGTGCCCGATCCAGGGCTCGAAATAGTCCTTGGGCGCGGCCTCCACCAGTTCGGCGGCCGCATCGATCACCCAGTTCTGCGGCTCGGCCAATTCACCCCGCGCGTCCAGCGACAACAGGAAGTTGCGTCCCAACATCGCGGCAGAGCGACTGCTCACATCGACCCGATGATGGAGGCCCGCGCTGCGCAGATGCACGTCGACGCCCGTGAACCGCTGAACCGGATCCTCCCGCCCCGCCATCGTCAGGCTCACGGTTGAATCGCGCAGCGTGATCTCGCCGAGCCGCTCAAGTACCGGCGCCGCAGTCTTCCATGCCGGACCCGCATCGGTCTCGCCGCGACCCAGCGGGATGCCCTGCACCAGCCATCGGCCGTCCAGCCGCCGCTCGATGGCGAGCTCGGCCTGGCGGATCTCCACCCGGCTCGGCAAGGCCCGGCGCCCGTCGAGGAGGCGCCGGAAGGTGAAGCCGACACGCACCTCGCGAAACACGACCGGCGTCTGCTGATCGACGGCCCGGACCGTGACATGGCCCAGCGCGACCTCCGGGCCACGCCAGGTCCAGTGCAGGGCCATCTCGTCCAGACTCATGGCGACACCGAGGCTGGTCTCGATCCAGCGCACCAGTTCATCACGGTGGTGCGGAAGCTCGCGCTGGAGCCAGAGCGCGCCCCCGATGCTCGCGGTGGCGACCAACAGCACGAGGGCGCACAGCGCGGCTGCGCCCCGTCGCACCCACCGCCGGCCCACTCGCATCATGCCCGGCGGTGCTGGCGGCGCTTACAGCAAAACGACATCGAATTGCTCGTTCTGATAGACGCTCTGGCGCTGCAGCCGGATCGGCCGTCCAAGGTGGTGCTCCAGTTCGGCCAGGTGCACGGTCTTGTCTTCCAGCAGGCGGTCGATCACGGCGTCGGATGCCAGCACCAGCAGGTCCCGGGTGTCGAATTGCCGCGCCGCCCGCTGGACCTCGCGCAGGATTTCGAAACAGATCGTCTCGATGGATTTCACGTAGCCGCGTCCGTTGCAGACCGGACAGGGATCGCAGAGGATGTGACCAAGGCTTTCGCGAATCCGTTTGCGCGTCATCTCGACCAGCCCCAAGGGCGAGACGGCGGAAATCCGGGTCCGGGCCGGGTCGCGCTCCAGGCATTTCTCGAGGGCGCGCACCACCTGGGTGCGGTGGGCGGAATCCTCCATGTCGATGAAATCGATGATGATGATGCCGCCGAGGTTGCGCAGCCGCAGTTGCCGGGCGATGGCGTGGGTGGCATCCAGATTGGTGCGGAAGATGGTTTCCTCGAGGTTGCGATAACCCACGTAGCCGCCGGTATTGACGTCGATGGTCGTCATCGACTCGGTCTGGTCGATGACCAGATATCCCCCGGATTTGAGCGGTACTTTTCGCTCCAGCGCGCGCTGGATCTCGTCCTCGACACCAAACAGGTCGAAGATCGGCCGTTCGCCGCGATAGAGCTGGATCTCGACGGCGTGTCCCGGGAAGAAGGTTTCGGCAAACCGCATGGCCTGCTCGTGCACCTCCGGCGAATCGATGCGGACCCGCTCGACCTGACTGCCGCCCAGGTCGCGCAGGGTGCGCAGCGCCAGCGGCAGGTCATCATGGATGCGCCCGCCCGCCTGGGCGTCGGCCATCCGCTGGCCGATGGCGCGCCAGATGCGGTGCAGCATCTGCATGTCCTGGGCCAGCGCTTCCGCGCTGGCCCCCTCGCCGGCGGTGCGCACGATGTAGCCGCCGGGCAAGCCTTCGGCGCGCAGTTCGCGGACCAGCTCGCGCAAGCGGCGCCGCTCGCCCTCGTCCTCGATGCGGACCGAGACCCCGATGTGATCCAGGCCCGGCAGGAACACCAGAAAGCGCGAGGGGATGCTGATCTGCGTCGACAGGCGCGCGCCCTTGCTGCCCAGGGCATCCTTGATCACCTGGACCAGGATTTCGCTGCCTTCCCGCAGCAGGACCTCGATCTTCTCCAGGCGACCCGCGGCGGGCGGAACTTCGCCATCGACCTCGCTGTCGGCCACCTCCGCATTGGCGAGACGGGCCTCGCGCATGTCGGCCACATGGAGAAAGGCGCTGCGCTCCAGGCCGATGTCGACGAAGGCCGCCTGCATGCCCGGCAGCACGCGCAGGACACGCCCCTTGTAGAGGCTGCCGACGATGCCCAGATGCGTGGCCCGCTCGATCAGGATTTCCTGAAGCACCCCGTTCTCGAGCAGGGCGACGCGGGTTTCCTCCGGCGTGACATTGATGAGAATTTCTTCGCTCATGATCATGGAAGCGTTGGCATCCTGCCGCGGACATCGGCCGCAGTCGTCCAGGGAAAAACGGGCACCGAAAATGTCCTCAGCAAGGCGGCGGTCTCTCGCAGCGGCAGCCCCATGATGCCCGAGTGGCTCCCGCGGATGCCGGTGATGAACACCGCGCCCAGACCCTGCACGGCATAGGCGCCGGCCTTGTCGACCGGCTCGCCGGTGCGCCAATAGGCAGCGCGTTCCGCCGCGGTCGTCTCGGCAAACCTCACCCGGCTGTCGCTGACGACGATCTCGGCCCGATCCCCCTGCACGACGGCCACGGCCGTCAACACCCGGTGTTCGCGCCCCGACAAGGCGGCCAGCATGGCCAGACCGTCTTCCCGACCACGTGGCTTGCCCAGCGTCCGCCGGCCCAGCACGACGGCCGTATCGGCGCCCAGCACCGGCACATCGGCAACGGTCACCGCCGCAGCGCCCGCCTGCGCCTTGGTGAGCGCCAGCCGGCGCACATAGGCCAGCGGGCGCTCCGTCGGCCGCGCCGTTTCGTCGCAGGCGATCGCGACACTCCGGTAAGAGACTCCGAGCAGTGTCAAAAGGTCCCTGCGCCGCGGTGATGCCGAAGCGAGATAGAGCGCAGGCTGGTCCATGAGTGCCCTTCATCCCTGAGCGAGGCGCGAGATGGTCTGTCAGTCGCGGTGGTACGGATGGCCCCGCAACAGGCTGTGCGCGCGATACAGGGCTTCGGCCACCACCACGCGCGCCAGGCCGTGCGGCAAGGTCAGCGGCGACAGCGACCATTGTTCCTGTGCCCGTGCCTGGCAGGCCGGCGCGAGTCCGTCCGGGCCGCCCATCAACAAGGCGACGTCGCGGCCGGCAGCCATCCATGCCTCGAGCCGCGCCGCGAGCATGCGGCTCGTCCATGACCGGCCGCGCTCGTCCAGGGCGACGACCCACGCATCCGGCCGGATCGCCCGTTGCATGCGCAGCGATTCGGCGTTCAGGGCCCGCGTCGGATCCTGCTCCTTGCCGCGCGGTCCGAGCGGCAGCTCGGTCACCTCGAGCCGACACTCCGCCGGCAATCGCCGGCTGTAGTCGAGAAATGCCGCGTTCACCCAGGCCGGCTGACGCGGTCCGACGGCGATGAGATGCAGTCGCACAGGGTTCTCAGGCTTCGATCGCGGGGGTGGCCGGAACGCCCCAGAGTTTCTCCAGATTGTAGAAATCACGCACTTCCGGCCGCATCACGTGCACGATGACATCGCCCAGATCGACCAGAACCCAGTCGCCGACCTGCTCGCCCTCCACGCCCAGAGGACGGACATCGGCCTCGCGGGCGCGGCGCAGCACGTTGTCCGCCAGGGACTGCACATGCCGCTGGGAGGTGCCGCTGGCGATGACGATGCCGTCGGCGATGCTGGTCAGACGGCGCACGTCGAGTGCCACGACATCCACCGCCTTGATCTCTTCGAGCGCTTCGATCACCAAGCCTTGCAATTGTTCACTGTTCATGAGGCTGATACCAATGTTCCTCTTCGATCATGCGCCACACTGCGTCGGGAACGAGGTAGCGCGGGCTCTGACCCTGCTGGATGAATTGCCGCAGCCGCGTGGAGGAAATCTCCATGGCCGTGACGCGGTGAAAATAGGCGCCGCCGGCCGGCGACGCGCTCAGTTGCGCGGGATCCATGTACACGCTGCCGCGCCACCAGGCGCCTTCGGGCCGCTGCGCACCGCCGGGGCGACTGGCCACCACCACATGGGTCAGTTCCGACAGCTCTTCCCACCGATGCCAGGACGGCAGCAGCGAGAAGGCGTCCATGCCGAGAATCAGGCACAGAGGCTGTTCCTTGCCCAGTTCGCGGCGCAGGTCGAGCAGGGTATCGACCATGTACGAGGGCCCGGGGCGCGCCAGTTCGCGCGGATCGAGCACGAATCCGGGCTGATCCGCCAAAGCCGCCTCGAGCAGGCGGACCCGTTCGGGCGTGCTGAGCACCGGATCGGGTCGATGCGGCGGACTCGCCGCCGGAATGAAGCGCACCTCCTGAAAGGAGAGTGCTTCCATGACCTCCAGCGCGATGCGCAGATGCCCGAGATGGACCGGATCGAAGGTCCCGCCCAGCAGTCCGATCGGTGCCGTCATGCCGCATCAGATCCGGACATGGCCATCGCCCAGCACCACCCATTTCAGGGACGTCAGTCCTTCCAGGCCCACGGGACCGCGCGCGTGAAATTTGTCGGTGCTGATACCGATCTCCGCCCCCAAACCGTATTCATGGCCGTCGGCAAAGCGCGTGGAAGCATTCACCATCACCGAACTGGCGTCGACCTCGCGCAGGAAGCGTTGGGCGCGGCTGTAGTCCTGCGTCACGATGGCGTCGGTGTGACCCGAACCGTAGGTGTTGATGTGGTCGATGGCTGCATCCAGGCCATCGACGACCCGGACCGCCAGAATGGGCGCCAGATACTCCGTGGACCAGTCCGCCTCGGTGGCCGCCGTGCTGCCCGGCAGCAGGGCACAGGTGCGCGGACAGCCCCGCAGCGTCACCCCTGCCGCCTCGAAACGTCGGCCCAGTTCGGGCAACAGCCGGTCGGCGATCTCGGCGTCGACCAGGAGCGTCTCCATGGTGTTGCAGGTCCCGTAGCGCTGGGTCTTGGCGTTGAGCGCGATGCGCATCGCCTTGTCGGAATCGGCGGCGCCATCGACATAGACATGGCAGACCCCGTCCAGATGCTTGATCACGGGCACCCGGGCCTCGCCGGCAATGCGCTCGATCAAACCGCGCCCGCCACGCGGCACGATGACGTCCACCCACTCGGGCATGGTGATCAGGTGCCCCACCGCGGCGCGATCGGTGGTCGCGACGACCTGAGCTGCCGCCTCGGGCAATCCGGCGGCGGCAAGGGCCGCGCCCAGGCAGCGGGCGATGGCCTGGTTCGAGCGCCAGGCCTCGGACCCGCCCCGCAGGATGACGGCATTGCCCGACTTCAGGCACAAGGCCGCGGCGTCGGCCGTGACATTGGGCCGTGCCTCGTAAATGATGCCGACCACACCCAGGGGAACGCGCATGCGCCCGACCTGGATGCCGGAGGGACGCATCCTGAGATCGGTGATCTCGCCGATCGGATCGGGCAGCGTGGCGATTTGCCGGACACCCTCCGCCATCGCGGCGATGCCGCGATCGTCCAGCGTCAGCCGGTCGACCAGCGCCGGCTCGAGGCCCGCCGCGCGGGCATGGCCAAGATCCTCACGATTGGCCTCGAGCAAGGCGGTGGCATCGCGCTCGATCCGTTCGGCAAGCGCCCCGAGCGCCGCGTTCTTGGCTTGCGTCGTGGCGCGCGCCATGACGCGGCCCGCCTGACGCGCCGAGCGACCCACGGTCTGCATGTATGCGGCAAGCTCAGCCGGCTTGGGATGGGCGCTCATGTTCGATTCGTTTCCGCTGATGGTCTTGCGGCCCTGCGACACAGGGGCGCGCAATGGCTGTCGTCCAGTCTATCAATTCTGTCCAGAGCGCGCCGGGAACGAGCCCCTTGACCAGTGCGTCGATGCGCACGCCGGCGATCAGGAGCCGCCGCCAGTGCGCGGCCGGCGCGCGCCGACGCGCGGCATCCAGCGCGCGGCGGCGACGCGGCGGGAGACCGGCCGGGAGCGACGCCCCACGTTCGAGACTCGCCAACAGCCGCAATTCACGCTGCAGTGCCCACAGCACCAGCGGTGCCTCCAGCCCTTCGGCTCGCAACCCAAACAGGATGCGCCGGGTCCGCAGCGGATCACCCGCAACGGCCGCCTCGGCCAGGGACTGGACGTCGAAGCGGGCCTGATGGCTCACCACGGCGAGCACCAGCGCCTCATCGATCCGATGCTCCCCGGCGAGCAAGGCGAGTTGAACCAGCGCCTGGTGGGCTGCCAGGAGATGCCCTTCGGTACGATCCACCAGGAGTGCGAGCGCGCCGGACTCGATTTGCAAGCCCATCCGTGCCGAGCGCGCACGGAGCCAGTCCGCCAGTTCTCCCGGACCCACCGGCCAGGCCTGCACGGCGACACCGGCACGTTCGACGGCTTGGTACCAGCGGCTGCTGCGGGCCGCCCCGTCGAGGGCGCCGCACAGAATCAACAGCAGCACATCGGCGGACGGGGACGCGGCATAGGACTGCAGGAACCGGCCGCCCGCCTCGCCCGGCTTGCCGGTCGGCAGGCGCAGCTCCACGAGCCGGCGATCACCGAACAGCATGCCCGAGGCCAACTCACCGCCGAATGCCGGCCAGTCGAAGCCCGCCTCGACGAAGCGCACCTCACGTTCGGTGTAACCGTGCCGCCGCGCCGCCGCGCGCACCGCATCGGCCGCCTCCTCGACCAGAAGCGGCTCGTCGCCGCCGACCACGTACAGCGGCGCCAGAGCGGTCGCCAACGCGGCCGGCAGGCGTTCGGGAGCCAGTTTCAAGTATCGTTCGCCTGTAGGGTCAGCTGGCGCAGGATTTCGCGGGCCACGTCCCGCCGCAGGGCGTCGGTGATCTCGAGCGCGCGCTGTTCGTCCGTCAGGGGGTCGCCCTCGGCCTGGCTGACCAGATAGTCACGGCGACGCTGCACGGTGCGCCTGGGTTGCAGCGGCTTGCCGCCATGCAGCACTTCATACTCGGCGCTCAGGATCGCCCCATAGTCGCGCCCCTTTCCGGCGCGATCCACGGCCAGAATCTGCCGCTGGAAGCGATCCCGGTGGATCGCGATCACCGTCGCGGCTTGCGCGGGCGTATCGGCCTGCGGAATGCCCGCAAGGCGGAGTTGATCGCGCAATTCATACCCGAGCCGCGATCCGCTCCCACTGTCCTGAACATAGACCGGGCTGAAGCGGGGCGGCAAATCGTAGGCGCCCTGCAAACGCCAGCCGCACGCCGCGAGCGAGGCCAGCAACGCCCCCGCGACGATGCCGCGCCAACCCAGACGCGCTACGGCGTGCTCAGACCACCACATTGACCAGCTTCCCCGGCACCACGATCAACTTGCGCACGCTCGCACCCTCGAGAAAACGCTGCACGTTCGGCTCCGCCAGGGCCGCCTGCCGGACAACGTCCTGATCGGCGTCGACCGGCACCCGGATCTGGCCGCGACGCTTGCCGTTGACCTGCACCACGATGTCCAGCTCCTCGCACGCCAGCGCTGCCGGATCGGCCGCGGGCCAGGGCGCGTCCATCACCAGTCCCGGCTGTCCCAGCGCTTCCCACAGGCCCTGCGTGATGTGGGGCACCATGGGCGCGAGCGCGCAGATCGACAGCAGCACGGCCTCGCGCGCCACGGCGCGGCCCGCCGGACTGTCGTCGGTCCAACGACCGAGGACATTGCTCAGTTCCATGACTGCGGCGATGGCGGTGTTGAAGGTCTGCCGCCGGCCGATGTCGTCGCTCACCTTCGCAATCATCCGGTGCGCCTGGCGGCGCAGGTCCCGCTGTGCGTCGCTCAACGTGGTCGGATCGACCGCATCTGGCGCCGGTTGCTCCGCCTCCGCCATCCCCAGACGCCACAGGCGCTTGAGAAAACGCGACGCGCCTTCCACCCCGGCGTCCGACCACTCCAGACTCTGATCGGGCGGCGCCGCGAACAGGATGAACAACCGGATGGTATCCGCGCCATAGCGATCGATCAGCCCCTGCGGATCGACGCCGTTGTTCTTGGACTTGGACATCTTCTCCATGCCGCCGATCTCGACCGGCTGGCCGTCGGCCTTGAGCGTGGCGGCGATCATGCGTCCCTTGTCGTCGCGCCGGATGTCGACGTCGGCCGGGTTGATCCAGTCCTTCTTGCCGTCCGCCTGCTGGCGATAAAAGGTCTCGGCCACCACCATGCCCTGCGTGAGCAGGCGGGTGAACGGTTCATCACCGCAAACCAGTCCTTCGTCGCGCATCAGCTTGTGGAAGAAACGGGCGTACAGCAGGTGCAGGATGGCGTGCTCGATCCCGCCCACGTATTGATCGACCGGCAGCCAGTAGCGGGCAGCATCCGGCTCGACCATGGCGCGCTCCGACCGGGGCGAGGCGTAGCGGGCGTAGTACCACGACGACTCCACGAAGGTGTCCATGGTGTCGGTCTCGCGCCTCGCGTCGGCGCCGCAGCTCGGGCACTTGCACTGGTAGAACGACGGCATCCGCGCCAGCGGCGAGCCGGCGCCGTCCGGCACCACGTCCTCCGGCAGCACCACCGGCAGGTCCTGCTCGGGGACCGGTACGTCGCCGCAGGACGGGCAGTGGATGATGGGGATGGGGCAGCCCCAGTAGCGCTGGCGCGAGATGCCCCAGTCGCGCAGGCGGAACCGGGTCTTGCGCGCGCCATGCTGCGTGCTTTCCAGGTCGGCGACGATGGCGTCGAAAGCGGCCGCAAAATCCAGCCCGTCGTACGTGCCCGAGTTCACGGTGACGAGCGAGCCGTCCTTCGCGGCGTACCATTCCTGCCACTGCGTCGTGCTGAAGCGGTCCTCGCCCCGTGCGGGCCGGTAGACCTGCACGATGGGCAGCGCATACCGGTTGGCGAACTCGAAGTCGCGCTCGTCGTGCGCCGGCACCGCCATCACGGCGCCTTCGCCGTAGCCCCACAGCACATAGTTGGCGATGAACACGGGCAGCTTGGCGCCGGTGAGGGGATGCACCACGAACTGACCGGTGGGCATGCCCTGCTTTTCCATCGTGGCCATGTCGGCCTCGGCCACGGAACCGGCCTTGCACGCGGCGACAAAGGCGGCGAGCGCGGGATCCTGCTCCGCGGCGCGGGTCGCGAGCGGGTGCTCGGCGGCGACCGCCACGTAGGTGGCGCCCATCAGGGTGTCGGGACGCGTGGAGTACACACGCAACTGGCCGGCTTCGCCGATGGACGCCTCGTCGTAGTCGAACACGATGTCGGCACCGAAGCTCTTGCCGATCCAGTTGCGCTGCATGGCGCGCACCTGTTCCGGCCAGCCATCCAGCTTGTCGAGCCCGTCGAGCAGCTCGTCGGCATACTGCGTGATCGCGAAGTAGTACATCGGGATCTCGCGCTTCTCGACCAGCGCGCCCGAGCGCCAGCCACGGCCGTCGATGACCTGCTCGTTGGCCAGCACGGTCTGATCCACCGGGTCCCAGTTCACCACGCCCGCTTTCTTATATATCAGTCCTTTCCGGAAGAGCCGCGTGAACAGCCACTGCTCCCAGCGGTAATAGGACGGGTCGCAGGTGGCGATCTCACGGTCCCAGTCGTAGGCAAGGCCGAGCTGCTGAAGCTGGGCCTTCATCTGGGCGATGTTCTCGCGTGTCCAGCGCGCCGGAGGCACGCCGTGCTTGAGCGCGGCATTCTCGGCCGGCAGTCCAAAGGCATCCCAACCCATCGGCTGCAGTACGTTTTTTCCGCACATGCGCTGATGGCGCGCAATCACATCGCCGATCGTGTAATTCCGGACATGCCCCATGTGCAGCCGCCCGGAGGGATAGGGGAACATGGCCAGACAGTAGAACGCGGGACGGTCCGGTTCCTCGCGCACCGCCAGCGCGCCCGTGCTGAGCCATGTGCGCTGGACGCGTGGTTCGAGGTCTCGCGGATCATGATCCCGCATGGCGGCTCCGAGTGGGGATGGCGGTAGACGCGGCAGGATAGCCCAACGGCCGGAAGCGCCTCAAGCAACCCGCGACTGACATGCGATACTATCGCCAGTTTTTCGACGGGGCTCGGCGTCGGCGCGGAAGCGCGCCCTGCTCACCGCTGCGGCGGGCGACGTGAATGGCTTGGCGACTACCAGCCCATCCGAACAACCGATTCATCAACACGGAATTTGCGCATGACATCCTCCTCCCCAGTACAGTTTCCGGGCCGGCTGGCCCGACGGTTCCGGCCGTTGGTGCTGGGCGCCCTGGGTGCCGGATTTGCATCGACGGCGCTGGCTGAATATCGCAGCTACCCCCTGCCGGCGCCGCGCGACGCGGTGGTCGGGCAACTGCTCCAGTACCCTGCGCAACAGGAAGATACCCTGCTGGACATCGCCCGCCGGTTCAGTCTCGGGCACGACGAAATCATCCAGGCCAATCCCCAGGTCGACAAGTGGCTGCCCGGCAAAGGCACGCCGGTGCTGTTGCCGACGCAGTTCATCCTGCCGCGAGGCGCGCGTCAGGGCATCATCCTGAACGCACCGGAAATGCGTCTGTACTACTTCCCGCCTGCGGGCAAAGGACTCGGGCAGCAGGTCATCACCTACCCCGTCAGCATCGGCCGCATGGACTGGAACACGCCCATCGGCATGACCCGCGTGGTGCGCAAGGACAAGGATCCGGCCTGGTACCCCCCCGCCTCGATCAAGAAGGAGCACGCCGAACGCGGCGACATCCTGCCCGACATCGTCCCGGCCGGGCCGGACAATCCGCTGGGGCAGCACGCGATGCGCCTGGGGTTCAGCGGTTATCTGATCCATGGCACCAACAACCCCTGGGGCATCGGCATGCGGGTCACCCACGGCTGCGTGCGCATGTATCCGGAGGATGTCTCCCAACTGTTCGGGTGGGTCGACGTCGGCACGCCGGTCGAGATTCTCAACGATCCCATCAAGGTGGGCTGGCAGGGCGATGCACTCTTTCTCGAGGTTCATGAGCCCCTCGAAGAGAACAACGCCAGCCCGGATCGTCTCTATGAGCTGGCGATGCAGGCCGTGCTGGCCGCGGTCGCCGATCGTCCCGTCCGCATCAGTTGGGGACGGGTGCGTGAGATGGTCGCCCAGCAGGACGGCGTTCCGCGCATGATTTCGATCCCCGCCCCGGCAGCGGCGCTCAGCGCACAGACCCAAGGGCAGCCGGAAGGCGTGAAGCCCAACTGAGCAACCGCAATCGAGAATGCGGCCGTCGTACACGGCCGCCCGGATCGCCCGCCGGTCGGCGGGCATGCCTGCGGAGATAGAGCGTGCGAACCTTGCGCCGACCCGCGAGAGTCGGCGCAAGGCCACCGATCAGACTGATTCCGCCAAGCAGGACCCTGCCGACGACGATCGCGCCATGAGTGCCGGGATGCCGCTCCGGGCATTGGCCTGATCGGCCAGGGCGCGCTCGCGGGGTGTCGCAAATTTCTCGTCCCATTCGATCAACTGCGGTGTGGAAAGTCTGTACCACAGCGGCGGGATGATGCCGGCGAGGATGGTCACCAGATAGCCGAATCGCAGCCGCGGCGCGCCGTCGATATTCCGGAGATTCCAGAATTCGACCGAACCGTCCAGATGATGGTGGGTATGTCGCGACCCGCCGGCCAGCAGCCAGAAGTCGAGGCGGTTGGCGCAATCCCAGGCATGGTGCGGCTTTACCTCCGAACCCGGCACCCGCGTAATGCCGTAATGCTGCCCGTAGGTCGCCAGCTTGTAGGCGAAATGGGTCCAGAACGCCGCCAGCGCAAAGACGACCAGCCCCATGAAACCGGCCACCCAGGCGACCGCCAGAAACAGCACAGCCTCGGCGGCCCACCCGTGCAGCAGGCGGTTTTTCCATGAGAACCTGCTCAAGCCCAAGCGCCGCATGCGATCGGTCTCGATGTCCCAGGCCATGCGGTAGTCGCGCGGCATGGTCCGCAGGAAGTACCGGTAGAGCGACTCCCCGCGCAGCGCCGTACTGGAATCGTCGTCCGTCGCCACCGTGATGTGGTGCCCCGGCCCGTGTTCGATGGCGTAGTAAGTGAACGCCGCAGGGATACCGGCCACGCGGGCGATGAACGTGGCGAGCGGCTCGCGTGTGCGATGGCTCAGTTCGTGACCCAGCCCGATGGCACCGGCGCCCCCGACCGTCCCCACCATGAGCGTATAGAAGATCAGGCTGCCCGTCCCCTCGCCGGCGTGAGCCAGCTTCATGTCGGCATGCGTCAGCGCATAAACGACTTCCGAGAGGCCAAACAGGTCACGGCCACCGAAATGGAAAGCCAAGACCCATATGAAGGTGAGATATAACAACAGCGTCACGAGGATATAAGAGTACATCATCGCGACAAATATGGCGGGGCGCCGATAGTCGTGGTTGTACTCGGTTTCCCCGAGGGAAAACTCCAGAACGATCAATCCGCCGATCACCCACAGCAGATTCCATCCGGGTGTCGCGCCGTGAATCAACCCATAAAGGGAAAATGAAACAAGGAACAATGGGAAGAAGAACTTTACGTAATGAAAAGGAGATGAAAGCAGCGCCCATGCTGTCATGGTGTAATCCTCCGCCTGAATGTCATCCGAAAACAGTAAGCCCCCGAATCGCCCCTTTTCACTGAAGCACTTATTGGTTTTTGTCGCCGGAGCTTAGTTCATCCCCCGCCGCAGGGCAAGCTCAAACACATGAAGCCGAATCCGTCATCAAATCGTCAATCAAGATCATTGATCAACGCACTGACAATCGACCATGAATGAACAGAAATTCGTCGTGATTGGGCGACACATGCGGCAGTGATGGAACGAAGCAATGACGCAAGGGCATCGGCCCTTCATCGCGGTCGCCAAGGTCCCGCTTGAATAATTGCCAAATTATTAGCAAACTAATGATATGGACACTCACCATGCTCGCATCGGCATGCGCATCGCCGAAACCGCCCGGCGCTGGCGCCAGTTGCTCGACGACCGGCTGCGCGACACCGGCCTTAGCCAGGCGCGGTGGCTGGCACTGCTCCATCTGCATCGTCTGGGAAACGGGGTTTCGCAGACCGCGCTGGCGCAATCGATCGGGATCGAAGGAGCCAGTCTGGTGCGGATTCTCGATGATCTGGAGTCGCGCGGCCTGGTCGAACGCCACGTCGATCCGGAAGATCGGCGCGCCAAGCGGCTGATTCTCACTCCCGACGGCGCCGTGGCGATGCAGGAGGTCGACGCCATTGCCGACGCGTTGCGCACCGAACTGCTCGATGGAATCGACGACAGCGTTCTGGATCACCTGCTGTCTGCCCTGGATCGCGTTTTGCGTAATGCAGCCCACGCCGCTGCCGGACACCGCTCTTCCGCCCCGCAGGATCGTGCGCCATGATGAACCCGCTCGCATCACCCCCTCGACGCCGGCTCGCGCAGTTGACGATCATCGTTCTCGTCCTGTGCCTTTCGGTGGCCGTCGCCCTCTGGCTGCACCGGCAATTCACGGTGGTTCAGTCCAATGACGCCCGTGTCGCCGCCGACATGATCACGGTGAGCAGCGAACTGCCCGGACGCATCACGCAATTGGACCTCACGCCCGGTCAACATGTCGCTGCGGGCGACCTGCTGGTCCAGTTCGATGACGGCGAAAGCAAGGCAGCCGTGGCGGAGAGCCGCGCCGCGCTGACCCGACTCGAGGCCAGCCGAGAAACCCTGATGGCCCGCATCAACCAGCAGCGCAGCGCCGTCGAGGCCGATACGGAAGCGGCGCGATCCCGGCTCGAGAGCGCTCGCGCCAGCCTTGCGGCAGTGCAGGCGCGCGAGGAATTGGCCCGACACAACGCCGAGCGGGCCGACGCGCTCGTCGCCGATCACGTCATCAGCGTGCAGAGCTGGGATCAGACGGTGCATGAACGCGCGGCGACAGAACAGGCGGTCCGGGAGGCCGGCGCCCAGCTCAAGGTGGCACAGGCCGGTGTAGCCCAGGCCCAGGCCAGCGCGCAGACCGTCGCCGTGCTGGAACAGCAGGTCGCCGAACTCGCTGCCGCCCGCGAACAGGCACGCGCCACGCTCGCCCAACAGGAAATCCGGCTCGCCAAACTCTCCTTACGCAGCCCCGTGGACGGCGTCGTCGACGAGACGTTTGCCCATGCCGGGGAGTATGCAGTACCGGGACGACGCCTCCTGCTGATGCATGACCCCGCCACCATCCGGGTCGAGGCCAACGTGAAGGAGACCGCGATCGCGGACATCAGGCTCGGATCGCGCGCGCAGATACGGGTCGATGCCTATCCCGGCCTGCGCCTCACCGGGCGCGTCAGCGATCTGGGTCAGGCCGCGACCAGTCAGTTCGCGCTGATCCCCAACCCCAACCCCAGCGGAAATTTCACCAAGATCACGCAGCGCCTCCCCATTCGCATCGCGCTCGATCCGCCTGCCACGGATTTGCGGCCGGGCATGATGGTGGAAGTCGCAATTGAACACTGAAGCCTCCGATCTGGAACGCCTGAGTGCCCGTTACGGCGCGGCCTACCGCTGGCTGGCGACGCTGACCGTCATGACGGGGACCATTTCGACCGTCCTCTCTTCCACCATCGTCAACGTGGCCATTCCCGACATCATGGGCGCCTTCGGCATCAGCGCCACCCAGGCCCAGTGGATGTCGACCGGATTTCTTGCCGCCATGACCTCGACCATGCTGGCCAACGCCTGGATGGTCGGGCGTTTCGGCCAGCGCGGCGCCTTCCTGATCGCCATCGGGATCTTTACCGCCGGCTCCATCCTCGGTGGCCTCAGCCCCAACGAACAGACGCTGATCTTCGCGCGCATCCTGCAGGGCGGCGCGGCCGGCCTGACCCAGCCGCTGGCCATGCTGGTGATCTTCAGTGTCTTTCCACCGGAAAAGCGCGGCCAGGCGATGGGCATCTACGGCATCGGCGTGGTGCTCGCCCCCGCGCTGGGACCGACCATCGGCGGTCTGTTGGTAGACAACCTCAGTTGGCGTTACGTGTTCTTCATGACCCTTCCGTTCTGCCTGATCGGCATGGGGCTGGCCAGCCTGCTGCTGCCGGGCACCGATGCCCGCGCGGCCCGGCCACGACTGGACAGCATGGGTCTGCTGCTGATCGTGGCCACGCTGTTCCCCCTCCTGACCGCGCTGGCCAACGGCCAACGCTGGGGTTGGAACGAGATCCCGACGGGCTTGACGCTGCTGTTCTCGGCCACCTGCCTGTGCGGCCTCATCGCCTGGGAACGCCGCCACCCCCAGCCACTGCTGGATTTCAGCCTGTTCAAGAACGCTCGTTTCTCGGCAGCCGCCGCCGTCACGATCATCTACGGCGCAGGCCTGTTCGGTTCGACCTACCTCATCCCGGTCTTCGTGCAGACCATCCAAGGGTATACGCCCACCCGTTCCGGCCTGCTGCTCATGCCGGCCGGGCTGGTGCTGGCCGTGATCTTTCCGGTGGCCGGCCAGCTATCCGACCGCCTGCAGCCGCACTACCCGGTGATCGCGGGCCTTGGCATCTTTGCCCTGTCGTTCTGGCTCTTGCACGACGTGGACGCCAACACGGCCTTTGCCTTCCTGGCCTTCGCCATTGCCCTGGGGCGGATCGGACTGGGGCTGGTCATGCCGGCGCTGACGGCCGGGGCGCTGCGGGCGGTGCCTCCCGCAAAAATCGCCCAGGGCTCCGGAACCGTGAACTTCCTGCGCCAGTTGGGCGGCGCCCTGGGTGTCAATCTGCTCACCGTGTTCATGGAGCGGCGCACGGCCTTCATGGTCGACGCCATGACGGCCACGCAATCGCCCGGCAACGCCAACGCCCTGGCACTGCTGGATCGGCTCGGCGAATTGTCGCGGGCGGGCGGCGCGTCAGGGGATCTCGGCCAGGGTTACGCTGCCGACTTTCTCGGCCGGGTGGTCTACGCCCAGGCCAATACCTGGGCCTACCGCGAAGGCTTTATACTCGTCGCGGTGGTTTTCCTCGTGGCCATCGGCCCGGCCTGGCTGATGGGCCGCACCCGGGAGGTGTCTCATGTATCGCCGGATCCTGCTCGCGTATAACGGCTCCCCGGAGGGCCGCGCCGTACTGCACCAGGGCACCGAACTGGCCCGGCTGTGCCGAGCCGAGGTGTGTCTGCTCGCCGTGGTCGGCATTCCCACGGGCCTGGCCATGGCCGAGACCATCGTCACCCCGGAAATGACCGATGCCCTCGAGGCGCCGGCGCGCCAGACGCTGGACGAGGGCGCGCGGGATATGGTGGCCATGGGGCTTGCCGTGCAGACGCGCATCGAATTCGGCGAGCCGGTCGAGCGCATCGGCACCGTGGCCCGCGACTATGGCGCGGACCTCATCGTCGTGGGCCATCGCCATCGCGGCGCACTGGCCCGGTGGTGGGGCGGGTCGGTCGGAAAGAGCCTGCTGGGGCAGATTCCGTGCGATCTGCTGGTGGCCATCGACCCCCATGATGAAGGCCCGGCCACCGCATGAACCGGACCGCCTCCGCTCGCAGTGCCGATTGCATCTTTTGCCGCATCGTCGCCGGCGAGCTGCCCTCCAGCCGGGTGACGGAGGACGATCAGTGCATCGCCTTCATGGACGCATTCCCGCTGCGCCCCGGACATGTCCTGGTGATTCCGCGCACCCACGGCGAAACACTGGCGGATCTGTCGCCGGCGTTGCGTTCCCACTTGCTGGAGACAGCGAATCGGGTGGCCCAGGCCCTCCGGCGCAGCCCCCTCGCGCCCGACGGGATCCACTTCGCCATCAACGAAGGTCGGGCCGCCCATCAGACCGTGCCCCATTGTCATTTTCATGTCCTGCCGCGCCGGCGGGGCGATCTGGCCGGGCTGCTGGGCCAGATCGTGTCCAAACCCATCCAGCTGATCCGCGGGCCCCGCGGACAAGCGGAGCGCGACCGCCAGGCGCGCTTGATCGGCGAGCACCTCGGGCAGTGATATGAGGCCCGGCGGCGCGGCAGCCTCGCGTTCCATGAAAAAAGGCCGGGGTGATCCCGGCCTTTTTGGTGGAGCGACCTCGGGCTTCAGGCGATCGTCACGCTGGCGTCGAGATAGACATCCTGAATGACGTTGAGCAGCTTGACGCCTTCGGCAAACGGACGCTGGAACGCCTTGCGGCCGGAGATCAGCCCCATGCCGCCGGCGCGCTTGTTGATGACGGCCGTGCGCGCGGCCTGAGCAAAGTCGTTGGCGCCGGATTCACCGCCCGAATTGATCAACCCGCAGCGGCCCATGTAGCAGTTGGCCACTTGGTAACGTGCCAGGTCGATGGGGTGATCGGTGGTCAGTTCGGTGTAGACCTTCTCATGCGTCTTGCCGAAATTGATCGCCTTGTAGCCGCCATTGTTCTCGGCCATCTTCTGCTTGACGATGTCGGCGCCGATGGTCGAGGCGATGTGGTTCGCCTGTCCCGTGAGATCCGCGGAAAGATGGTAGTCGACGCCGTCCTTTTTGAAGGCGTTGTTGCGCGTATAGGCCCACAGGATGGTCACCATGCCGAGTTCATGGGCGCGGGCAAAGGCCGCGCTCACTTCCTGGATCTGCCGCCGCGACTCGGGAGCGCCGAAATAGACCGTCGCCCCGACGCCGATGGCGCCCATGTCGAACGCCTGATCGACGCTGGCGAACAGGGTCTGATCGTACTGCACCGGCAGGCTCAGGATCTCGTTGTGGTTGAACTTCATGATGAACGGAATCTTGTGGGCGTAGCGGCGCGACATCATCGCCAGCACCCCGTAGGTCGAGGCCACCGCGTTACAACCGCCCTCCAGCGCCAGTTCACAGATCGCCTTCGGGTCGAAGAACTCCGGATTGGGCGCGAACGAGGCCGCAGCCGAGTGCTCGATGCCCTGATCGACCGGCAGAATCGACAGATAGCCCGTGCCCCCCAAACGACCGTGATCGAAGAGCGTCTGCAGATTCCGCAAGACATTCGGGTTGCGATCGCTCTGAACGAACACGCGGTCCACGAAATCGGCGCCCGGCAGTTCGAGACGCTCCTTGGTGATGCCGCGACAGGTATGGCTCAACAATGATGGGGCTTCGTCGCCCAGCAACGCGGTGAGATCGGTCATGTGGTCTGCTCCCGTGCAGGATGGAAGGGGACATGAGTGCGGATGAGGCCGGCGCGCGACACGAGGGCTCATCTTAACGTGCCTGAACGGCGCTCGAACAGGGCCGCGCCGCCATCCATCCCGTCCTCGAAGCCCTCTGCCTTCTGCGTGACATCACAAGCCGATGCTTGTCCGTGTTACAGCAACGCGCTAGGATTCCCGAGCAAGCCACCGCAATATCGGGGTGTCGGCCGCAGGCGACACTGGCGGGGCCGATCGAGGTGTATTAGGCTATGCTTGGTTTCGGGACCGGAAACAGCGTCCGCGGACCGGTTAGCATGTGTTGACTTCACCGCGAAGGCGGTCGTGTGAATTTCATTCCGTTCACAATTTTTTCCAACAAAAATGGAGGAATCATCATGAAGCGTCTGTCTTGTGCGGCTCTGATGCTGTTTGCGCCGCTGGTCGGCCATGCGGAGCTTTCGTCGATGGAAGATGCGGCCCTTGCCGACGTCAAGGGTCAGGCCATCGTCGACTTCGGTGGCGGGTTTGTCGGATCCGAGAACGGCATCTTCCAAACCTACACCGTTTTCGATCAGACCCTTTACGTTCCGTTTGAAATCCCCGATGAGACCGATCCGACCGGCCCCGGCCATCGCCCGATCATCATCGGCAACTTCGTCTGCGATACCTGCCTGATCGTGGCCGGCATCAAGCTCGGATTGGTTGCTTCTTATCTTGGCGCAGAGGCCAGCCTCCTCGCGCTCGACCCGTTCCCGATCGGCCAGACCCTCTCCGCACTGCACTACGCGAAGGCGGTTCGCGTCAACGCGGTGGCCGAGCGCTTTTTCTATGGTCCTTCCGTGAGCGCCAGCGCTTCGGCGAGCGTTTCCGTCAACTGAGCCCCTGATCGCGACTGGGTAGAGAACTTAAAGGAGCCAAACGAATGAAATCGCAATTGAAGAAGATCACCAGCGCCTCCGCGCTGCTGCTGCTGACAGCGCCGGCCGCGCACGCCGCCGTCGAAAGCGGCTTCGTGGTATCGCCAGGTGCCGTCTACCAGTGGTTCGATGACGACAAGGCGGGTGTGGAAGGCGATGTCGGCTACCGCTTGGGCTTGGGTTATCAGTTCACCCCGAACTGGGTGCTGGAACTGGTCGGCTCCCGCGTGGAAAGCGAAGTCGAGGGCTCCAATGGCGTCGACTTCAAGATGACGCAAGCCACCCTCGACCTGATGTACAACTTCATGCCCGAGTGGACGGTGACCCCGTATGCCCTGCTGTCCGCTGGCTACGCGTGGTATGAGTCGGACGGTTACAAGAAGATCTCGCCCACTCTTGAAGACTTCGACGAAGACGAACCGGTCATCGGCGCGGGTCTGGGCCTGAAGGCCAACCTGACGGACAACCTGTTTGCCCGTCTGGACGGACGTTATGTCTCCTATACCGACAGCAACATCGAGGACTACATCGCCCATCTGGTGATCGGCTACACCTTCGGTGAAAGCACCGAAGCCGCGCCGCCCGCCGCTGAGCCGGTGGTCATGGAAGCGCCGGTGGATGGCGATGCCGACGGCGACGGCATCCCGGACTCGCGTGACAAGTGCCCGGGCACCGCGGCCGGTGCCAAGGTGGATGCCGAGGGCTGCTACATCATCATCGAGAAGCCCGTGACGATCCGTCTGGAAGTCCTCTTCGACTTCGACAAGTCGGTTGTCAAGCCGGAGTACTATCCCGAGATCAAGAAGGTCGCCGACTTCATGAAGCAGTATCCGATGACGGATACCGTGATCGAAGGTCACACCGACTCCAAGGGCACCAACGCCTACAACCTGAGCCTGTCCCAGCGTCGTGCTGAGGCCGTGCGCCAGGTGCTGATCGACCAGTTCAAGGTCGAAGCCAGCCGCCTGTCGAGCGTGGGTTACGGTGAAGAACGCCCGGTGGCCGACAACAAGACCGAACAGGGTCGTCAGCTGAACCGTCGCGTGGTTGCCGTGGTTTCCGCGACCAAGAAAGAAAAGCTGAAGCAGTAAGCTGCCTCTGTCGATTCGGAAAAGCCCGGGCAGGTCCCGGGCTTTTCTTTTGGTCGGTCCTTCGCCTTTCCGGGGTCGTTCCGCTCCATGATGACGGGCTTCAACCCCCCGGCAATTGCGCCACGCGATCACGGACATAGACAGGCACCGCCGCCTCCGGCGGGCGCAGTTTCCCGCCCGCTTCGCAGGACTGCGCAGCGAGCCGCACCAGGCTGCGGGCCGAGGGCAGCGCAATCGTCTTGGGCGGGTCCACGCCATTCGGCAAGCATGCGTCGCCGTACGCCGCCCACGCATTGCCGACACCGCGCGCCGTCCCGGTCGACGTGGGCAGCACCATCCGGCCCGGCGCGTCGACGGCGTCCTCGGTAATCCGTTCCAACCGGTTTTCCACCGCCCGGAACACCGCCCAGTAGACCTCGCCCATTCTGGCGTCCAGCGCCGCCACGATGTCACCGTCGGCCCGCATGGCTTCGGCCTCGGCCAGCATCTCCAGATCCGACACGGGAATGACCCCCAAATCGCATCCGTATGCCAGACCCTGAACCAGCGCGGCCACGACCCGCAGACCGGTGAAGCTGCCCGGGCCGCAGCCGAATGCGACAGCATCCAGGGACGACAACGCGAACCCGGACGCGGACATCGTCTCCCTGACGGCCTGCAGCAACCATTCGCCGTGCCCGGCTGCGGCCTCTCGTTCGCGGTACAGGATGTCGCCGTCGCACCACAAGGCGACGCTCGCCCGCTCCGTCGCCCCGTCAATCGCCAGCAGGCGCATCGATCATGTCTCCCACGTTGGCGCGCAGCGCGCGGAAAAACGCGGCCACCCGACTTTCATCACGGGTCACCGGCGTCGGCGGCAAGCTGTCCAGAAAGGCCCGGCCGTAGGGCCGCTCGAGAAGCCGACGATCCCCCACGAGCAGCACGCCACGATCGTGCGCATCGCGGATCAGGCGCCCGGCCCCCTGGCGCAGCGCCATCACGGCCGCTGGCAACTGCACCTCGCGAAAGGCGTTACCACCCCGGGTTTCTGCGGCCTTGATACGCGCCTGCAGGACGGGGTCGTCCAGCGCCGCAAAGGGCAGCCGGTCGATGGCGACGAGTTGCAGCGCCTCTCCGCGCACATCCACGCCCGCCCAGAAACCGGCGGCGCCGAGCAACACCGCGTTACCCGCCGCCACGAATCGTTCCAGCAAGCGTGCCGGCGGCGCGTCACCCTGCGTCAGGACCGGGAACGGCAGATCCGCGAGCGCCGCGGCTGCATGACGCAGCGCGCGGTGGCTGGTGAACAGGAGGAAGGCTCGCCCCCCGCTCCATTCGAGCACGGGGCGCACCGCGGCCAGGAAGCGCGCGTCGTACTCCGGCGCATTGGGCAAGGGCAGGTCCGGCGGTACATAGGTCAACGCCTGACGCGCGTAGTCGAACGGACTCGCCAGCTTGAGGCATGGCGTGTTCTCATCCAATCCCACATCCCGCAGAAAATGCGAAAAGCGCGCGGCGACCGTGAGAGTCGCCGACGTGAAGATCCAGGGACAAGGCTGCCGGTCACGGAACGCCCGCAAGGCCGTCCCCACCTCCAAGGGGGTGCTGTGAAACACCAGCGCGTTGCGCGCCGTGTGCATCCAGTGCACCTGCGGCCGATCGCCCTGTTCCGCGCCCCACTGCGCAAGCCCATCACTGAGGTGCCGGGCCCGGCGCATCAGCTGATTCAATCCCGGACTGCGGTCTGCCACAGGGTCGAGACCCGCTGCCAGCAACTGGAGCGCGCCTTGCAATCGTCCCCGTTGGTCGGCGAAGGGAACGGAGAACTGCCCGCCCGGGGGATAGGCGATCCGCTGCTCGGCGTCCGGCAGACAGCCGCGCAGTGATCGGGCTTCCCGGTCCACGGCTTCGGCCGTGCGCAGCAAATCGGGCTGGTCAGCGCCCAGTGCCGTCACCTCGCTACGCAGGTCGCGGAGCAGGAGTCCCATCTGGCGGGTGCTGACGGCCGCTCCGAAGAACTGGCTCGCGACATCGCGGATCTGGTGCGCTTCGTCCACGACGATGGCATCGGCCCCGGGCAGCAATTCGCCGAAGCCGTCCTCTCGCAGCGCCATGTCGGCAAACAGCAGGTGATGATTGACGACCACCACCTCGGCGTCCATGGCCGCCCGGCGTGCCTTCACCACATGGCAGTTCCTGAATTCCGGACATTCCTGACCGAGGCAATTGTCGCCACTGGCGGTGATCCGCGCGATCAGATCGGGATCATGGGACAGCGTGGCGCATTCCGACAGGTCGCCCGAACGGGTCTGCTCCATCCAGGGCCGGATGCGGCTCAACGCAGCCCGCCCACTGAACCAGAGATCCTGCTCACTCTGCATGAAGCGGTACCGACACAGGTATCGCCCCCGCCCTTTCAGCAAGGCAACGTCGCGCCGAACGCCGAGGGCACGTTGCAGCGCCGGCAGGTCACGGCCGATCAACTGGTCCTGCAGGGCCAGGGTCGCCGTGGAAACGAGGACTCGCTGCGATCCCAGCAGGACGGGCGCCAGATAGGCGAAGGTTTTGCCGATCCCGGTCCCCGCTTCGATGACCCGTGTCTGCCCGTCGTCCAGTGCTTGTTGCACCCAGCGGCTCATCTCGACCTGCCCGGGCCGGATCTGATACCCGGGCAGCTCGCGTTGCAGCGATCCGTCGCCCGACCAGAACGCGTCCAGCAGCGCCGCCGTCATGCGTCGCGATCGGCTCGGTGCCGCGCCTCGCGCGCGCCGGTGCTGTCTCCCTGCATCTGTCGGGCCTCGGCTATCATGGCCCAGGCACGATGCCGAATCACGCGCGTCTTGCCGCCCAGCGACAGCGCCCGTCGGGCCATGGCCTCCGCCTGTTCCGGTCGTTGCTGGGCCAAGCGGACGCCGGCGAGGCTCAGCCACGGTTCCGGGTGCGCGGGGGCGAGACGCAATGCCCGCTCCGCGGTCGCGGCGGCGCCGTCCATCTGACCTTGGGCGCGCTGCGACTCAACCTGGCGCAGCAGTGCCTGTGCAGCGGGGCTCAACGGCGGCAGCGGCGCGTCCTCCCGGATGACGGGCTTTGGCGGTGTTTCTTCCGGCGGTGAGGTGGCTGGCACGGCAGCAGGCGCGTCGGCCTGCCGTTCAGGCGACGCCGGCGGCACGCGCCAGCCGGCGCTGCAAGCCGTCAGGAGCCACACTGCGGCGGCGAGTATCGTCCAGGATCGCTTCATGGTGATCGGTCCGCCTTATATGCCGGCATCATCGCGTGAGGAGTTCCTGCCACCACTGGCGAATCTGCTGCGCCGGTGACGATCGTTCGTCGGGCCAGTCCTCGCCCGGGGCGCACGGCAGCGGGTCGATCGGTCCCCCGCCTTCGCGGAACGGCAACTCGATCGCGCCGGGGCATTCCGGGCCGGCGGCGCGGCCGCTGGCAGGGTCGACCCATTGCAAAGATACCCCTTCGGGCAGCATGCGGGGAACGGGATGCAACTCCGTTTGGCGCATGAAATCGAGCCAGACCGGGAGCGCGCCCGCGGATCCCGACAGGCCCATCGGGGTGTTGTCGTCCCGCCCCACCCAGACCACGGCGAGCCGATCACCGGCATAACCGGCGAACCATGCGTCGCGCTGATCATCCGTGGTACCCGTCTTGCCGGCCGCTTCCAGGGCAGGGGGGAGCGCCGCAGCGGCACGTGCCGTCCCTTGACGGACGACCTGCTGCAGCGCGGCGTGAAGCAGCGCCATGGCCTGCGGTGAGGCGGCCGTCTGCACCGCCAGCGGATAGCGTTGCAGGGCCTCGCCGCGCGGCGAGACGACTTGCTGGATCACCTGCAGCGGAGCGCGTATGCCCGCACCGGCAATCGTCTGATACATCTGGGCGACCTCGAACGGCGTCAGCTCGACGGCCCCGAGGAGCAAGGCCGGGACCGGCAGGACATCCGCCTCCACCCCGAGGCTGCGCAGGGTCTTCACGACCGCCGGCACGCCGAGCGCCAGACCCAACCGGACCGTCGCCGCATTGTGGGACTGCGCGAGCGCTTGGAACAACGGCTCGCTGCCATGGAAACGTCCGGACGAATTGCCCGGGCGCCAGACCGTGCCATTGGCCAGTGTCACCGCAACGGGCGCATCGTCCAGTGGCGTGGCCAGCGAGTAGGCCTCCGATTCGAGCGCCGTGAGATAGACTGCCGGCTTGACCAGAGACCCGATGGGTCGGCGGGCGAACAGCGCCCGATTGAGTCCTTCCGCGGCATCATTCCGGCCGCCGGCGACCGCTTGCACGGCCCCTGTAAGCGTATCGGTGACCACCATGGCCCCTTCGAGACGGGCCTTGCCACGCTGCCCCAAACGGTCGAGCTGCCGGGTCAGCGCACCGGTCGCCTGCTCCTGAACCTCGGGGTCGAGCGTCGTGAAAACCCGCAACCCCTCCGCGGTCAGGGCGTCCGCCGAGTAGTCGCGCATGAGGTGATCGCGCACCAGGCCCAAGGCCGCGGCGTAGCTTCCGGCCCGCGCCAACGCCGGCCGCACGCCCAAGGGCCTGGCCTGGGTCGGGGCGAGTTGTCCCGGATCCAGCAGCCCGGCCTGGGCATAGCGCGCGAGGACCACATCGCGCCGCGCCTTGGCGCGCGCCGGCTGCCGCAACGGATGATAGTAGGACGGTCCCTTGACCAGCGCGACCAGCAGCGCCTGCTCCTGGATTTCCAGCTCATCAAGCGGCTTGCCGAAGTAATACTGGCTGGCGAGCCCGAAACCGTGGATGGCGCGCCCGCCCTGCTGACCGAGGTAGACCTCGTTGAGATAGGTCTCGAGGATCTCCCCCTTGTCGTAGTGCCACTCCAGCAACAAGGCCATGAGCGCTTCGTCGAACTTGCGGCGGAAGCTCCGTTCGCTGTCCAGAAAGAGATTCTTGACCAGCTGCTGGGTGAGCGTGCTGCCGCCCTGCACCACGCGGCCGGCGCGCAGATTGACCGCCGCAGCCCGCAGCACGGCGCCGGGATCGATGCCAGCGTGGTGCGTGAAATGACGGTCTTCCACGGCCAGCAGTCCCAGCACCAAGGCCTCGGGCACCGCCTTGAGTTGCAGCAGGACCCGATCCTCCCCATCGGCGCCGTACAGGGAGCCGATGAGTTCAGGATCCAGCCGAATCAGCGTCAGCGCCGTCTGTCGTTCGAGGTCGGTGAGTTCGACGATGCCGTTCGCGTCGAAGGCGACACGAATCCGGCGCGCCGGCTGGGGACCATCCCAGAACGTGAGGCTCCGGACATGGATCAGGAGGCGATCGGCGCCGTCGGCTTGATAGGTTCCCGGGACATGCACTCCTGCGCTCTGGCGATAGCCCACGCGCTGCAGCTCGCGCAGCACGCGACCCCGGCTCGTGGGTTCGCCAACCCCGAGTTCCAGGGGGCGCCCGAACACCTGGGCTGGCAGCGACCAGCGCCGCGTCTCGAAACGCGTCACGACCTCGCGGTCGAGATAGGCGGCGTACACGATCACGGCGCTGGTGGCAATCAGGATCAGCCACATCAACCATGACCCGAACGGCAGTGACCGACGAAGCGCTGACGGCAAGGCGGGCGTCCCAGATGCACCAATTCCGGCGATTCGGACGGACCCGTGCACCAAGGCGCACCACAGCCCCCTGGCGGAAACCGGCCCGTTCCGAGGTCGCTATTTCAACATATTGATTCGAAAAACGGAATCGTGTTGGCCCGATCCATGCGTGGAAGAAGACGCACACAGTCTCTGGTGTGCGCAGATCCTCCACGATCTCCCTCTCTCGCACTTCGCGCCCCCCCGGGGCGCTTTTTTTAGGTTCATCGCATAAGTCCGGGGTAATGGCCTATCGTCAGTCTTTCGCTGGGAGGGCTGTTGATGAGCGGTTCGGACGGTCTGATCGAGGCGTTGGGTGGCTGGCCGGGATTCCGGGTGGTGGGGTTTGAGCGCACGCCGGGACCGCCGCCGGAAATACGGATTCAGCTGGAACCTGACGAGGCAATCCCTTGGCATTGCAGCCAGTGCGGCACGCCGACGCGCCAGGTGCATGAACGCACGGTGCGCGAGGTGCGGGATCTGCCGCTGTTCGACGCCCGGACCTCCCTGCAAGTCACCGTGTTCCGGGTCTGGTGCGACCGCTGCGGCGGCCCCAAGCGCATGGCCATTGACTGGCTGGACGAGCATCAGCGGGTAACGCGGCGGCTGGCCGAGTCGATCATCGCCCTGTGTGCGTTGCTGCCGATCCAGCACGTGGCCCGCTATTACGGTGTGCACTGGCACACCGTCAAGCGGCTGGACAAGCGGGCACTGGTGGCCCGGCTGGCACCGGTGGACTTTGCCGGGGTACGGATCATCGGTCTGGATGAGTTTGCCCTGCACAAGGGTCACCGCTACGCCACGGTGGTGGTGGAACCGGCGACGCGGCGGGTGCTGTGGGTCGGTGCTGGGCGTGGCCGGGCCGATATCCGGCCGTTCTTTGAGCAGCTGGGAGCGCAGTGCCAGCAGATCGAGGCAGCGGTGATGGATATGCACAGTGCCTTCGCGCTCGAAGTGCGTGCACGCTGCCCGCAGGCCACCATCGTATTCGACCTGTTCCACGTCGTGGCGAAGTACAGCCGCGAGGTACTGGACCGGGTGCGGGTCGACGAGGCCAACCGGCTGCGGTCTGCTCAGCCCGCCCGTCGGGTGGTGAAGTCAGCCAAGTGGTTGCTGCTGCGCAACCGCGACACCGTCGAGGCGCGTGACCAGGTACGTCTGGACGAGCTGCTGGCAGCCAACCAGCCGATCCTGGCTGCCTATGTGCTCCGGGAGGAACTCAAATCGCTGTGGCGGGCCAGTGATACCGCGCAGGCTGAGCGCCGCTGCCAAGGCTGGATCGATCAAGCCCTGGCGTCGGGAGTCGCCGCACTACAGCGCTTTGCCGAACGGCTCAGGCCCTATCTGCACGGCATCATCGGCCATGCCCGCTATCGCCTGCACACCGGCCTCATCGAGGGCATGAACAACCGCATCAAGGTCATCAAGCGCATGGCCTACGGCTACCGCGACGAGGAGTACTTCTTCCTCAAGATCCGCGCCGCTTTCCCCGGACATGCGCGATGAACCTTTTTTTAGTTCCCTTCCGGTTCGGAGGGCTGCAGCCGTTCGACGGCAGCGCGCATCTCCTGCAGGGAAATGTGACGGACATCCCGCCCCCCCACCAGGAAAATCACATACTCGGCGATGTTGCGGGAGTGATCACCGATGCGTTCCAATGCCCGCGCGCACCAGATGATGTCGAGCATGCGACGGATCGTGCGCGGATCTTCCATCATGAACGTGATGTTCTGACGCCAGATCGACTCGTACTCCCGATCCACTTCCTCATCCGCATGAACCACCGCGAGCGCCGCCCGCGGATCCATCCGGGCGAATGCATCCAGCGCATCCGTCAACATGGCGCGAGCGCGGATCGCCAGATGTTCCAAGGCCTGATAGCCATGCGGCGACCGGTCCATCTGGCTCAAATGGGCCGCCATGCGAGCGATCTTGCACGACTCATCACCCACACGCTCGAGATCCGTGATGATCTTCAGCACCGTGATGATGAGCCGCAGATCGCCGGCGGCCGGCTGTCGCCGCGCCAGAATCCGGTTGCATTCCTCGTCCAGGGTGACTTCCTGCATGTTGATCCGTTGATCGGCAGTCACCACTTCCTCGGCGGCCTGACCGTCCGCCGCCACCAGCGCGCGCATGGCCTGCACGAGCTGATCCTCGACCGCACCACCCATGGCCAGGACCCGGCTGCGTATTCCCTCGAGTTCTTCGTTGTAACGGCGCGACGTGTGTTGCGTGATGTCACCGGCTTCCATCGTTTTCTCCACTGATTTCAGATTCGTCGCGCAACCGCCGTATCGTCCATGCCCGGCAGCTTCCAGATGCGTTGGACGGTGCGGTCGGCGCCCACGTGGACGCCCAACCGACAGACCGAGCCGTGTCATCCTAACCCGTTCGTGTTTCACTTTGTGACTCCCGGCGACGGGCCCTGCGATCAGGATCGGGACGACGCGGATCAGACCAGCGTCGCGTCTGCGGCAGCCCGCAATGAAGCAATTTCGGGTCTTGGTTCGGATCTGCATTCACAGCCGCGCGTGGACCACGTCCGGGACCGCGTGGCGAGGAAACGAGGGTCCATCATGGCCGGCCGCGCAACACATCGGGGCGGGTTCCGAAGCCTGCCCCAGCCTGCTGCGGAACCTCGCCCTTTTGGTGGGGTTTTGGTTTTGCTCAAGCCATGACGGCGATGGAGCGGTGATTCGGGATGCGGTGGTCACCCGTCACCCCCCGCTTCGGCAGGCGCCGATGACCGAGAGGGCGGCCGTAGAGCGCTGCAAATGGCGCAACGACGCCGGCCGCAGCACCCCTGTCGACGTCGCGTTGTTCCGGCCCACGGCAGATGGCCCGGGTGAACTCAGCACATGGGTGTTGCCTCAGCAGCCTGAGGTGCCTGCGCGGGCCTTTTCTTGCCCGTTCCTGTCAAGTCATGGCGCGGCGTGCCGCTATCGGAAGTGAAACCACCGCAACATTTCGCTCGGCCGTTGCGACGTGGTTCAACAAAAGAACCGACCGGGAGTGCCTTCCATGAAAATTCATCAACTGTGCGGTGCGGCGGTGCTGAGCGGAACGGCCGCTCTGGCACATGCCGACATGACTCGGCTCGATTACCAGGAGATGGCCGACATTCGCGGGCAGGCCTACTATCTGTCGCTGGGATCGGTCCAGTTGCCGTTTGGACTCAAGACCCTCGCCGAACGACACATCGAGATCGGCCCGCTCGGCATCAGCGCCTTCGCGCTCGGCGTGGAAAGTCGCGCTCAGCCGCTCTTCTCGATCCCCCGCAATCTCCTGGTGGCCACATTCAACGGGGTCAACACGACGCTCTATGGCGCCGTCGAAGCGGCGCTCGGTGCAGCGCCCCCGCCCTACGGAACGGTCGGGCTCGCGGCGTGGAGCTACGTCCCCTTGCCCGCGATCAAATTCGAGTAACCCGGCCGGGGGGCGAAGTGGTTCGGGCGACCTGGCAGCGCCGCTCCCGCGTCCGCGACGCTACGCGTTCAGCTCCTCATACACGGCGAGGGTCTGTACGACGACCTTCTCTTCGGTGAACTGGTCGATCACCCGCTCGCGGCCAGCCTGGCCCATCCGGCGGCAGCGCTCCGGATCGGCGAGCAGCATTTCCAATGCATGGGCGAGCGCGCCGGCATCGCGCGGCGGCACGAGCAACCCATTGACGCCGTCCCGGACGATCTCGCGGCAACCCGGTCGATCGGCGGCGATGAGGGCACAGCCGCAGGCGGCCGCCTCGATCAGGATGCGCGGCACGCCCTCCCCATAGGCCGTGGGCAAACAGACGATATCGGTCGCCGCGAGAATCTCGGGCATGTCCGGGCGGTAGCCCCACCACTTCACGGCCCCTTCGGCGTGCCAGTGGGCCAGCGCCTGCTCGTCCAGGCTTTCGGGATTTCCGGGATCAGGCGAGCCCAGCAGCACGAACTCCGCAGCCACCCCTGCGGCTTTCAACCGACCGGCTGCCGCAACGAACTCCGCCACGCCCTTGTCACGCAGCATGCGCGAGGCAAACACCACCCTGGGCACGCGCGCGCCGTCGCGCGGCCCGGGCCGGAATCGATCCGGATCGACACCCGAGCCCAGCACGACGCGGGCCTGATCGGGCCGCACCATGGACTCGGCAGCGAAAAAGTCACGATCGTCCGGGTTCTGGAAAATGGCGCGACACGAACGACTTCCCAAGGCGAAACGGTAGGCCCACCTCACGCCGCGGCGCAGGCAGCGCCCCCGCATACCCGCCGCCGTGGTGAAGACCCACCCCCGTCCCGGCACAGTCGCCACATAGGGTCCCGCGCCGCAGAGGCGCGCCGTCACCCCGCCATAGAGCACCGGCTTGATGGTGACGAAGTGGATCAGCGCCGGCTGCACGCGCCGGTAGAGCCACGCGAGCGCCCAGAGGCTTGCCAGCTCATGCAGCGGGGACATCCCGCGACGCGTGAGCGGCAGGGGATGAAAGGTGATGCCTTCTTCCGCGAGCCGGGCGCAATCGCTTGCATCCGGTTCGGGCGCCGCCAGATGGATTTCCCAGCCCGACCTGCGCGCAGCACGGGCCACGGGCAACCGGTGCGACAAAAAGTAGGGAACCGCGTTATGGACATACAGCAGACGGCGTCCGGCCATGACCCCTCCCGGAAACCGCGCATTCTAAGCCCCAGCGGGCCGGTGGGCGCGGTAGAATGCGCGCTTTGGCTCGGGATGGTGTCGTGCCCCCGCGTGTCAGCGTCGTGCTTCCCACCTACAACCGCGCCGGGGTGCTTGCCCGCGCGGTGCGCAGCGTGTTGGCGCAGAGCGAGTCCGATCTCGAACTCATCGTGGTGGACGATGCCTCCACCGACGAGACGCCCCGCGTCCTGGCCGGCTTCGACGACCCGCGCCTGCATGTGCTGCACCACGCGGTCCGGCGCGGCGGCGCGGCGGCGCGCAACACCGGCCTTGCCGCGGCGCACGCGGACTGGGTGGCGTTCCAGGACAGCGACGATGAATGGCTGCTCGACAAGCTCGCTCGCCAGCTCGCCGTGGCCGCGCAGGATCCTGATCTGGGCGCGGTCTATTGTGCCTTCGTGCGCCTCGGTGGCGACACCGCCACGCGCACGCCGGCCGCGACGGTCGAACGGCGTGCAGGCTGGCTCCACGCCGAGATCCTGCGCGACAGCTTCATCAGCACGCAGACGCTGCTGGTGCGGCGCGCGGCGCTCGACGCCGTGGGCGGGTTCGACGCCGGGTTGCCCCGTTTCCAGGACTGGGAGCTGATGATGCGCCTGAGCCGCCAGCATCCCATCGGCTGCGTGGACGAGCCGCTGGTGGTCGTGCACACGCTGCCCGATGCCATCACGCACGACGCGCCGGCCCGCCTGCGCGCCCGGACGCGCATCGTCGAGCGCCATGCGCTGTGGCTCGCGGCACATCCACGCACCCTGGCCGAACACCTCTACGCCGTCGGCCATCTGCACGCCCTGGCCGGCGAGACCGCCGCGGCGCGGCACTGGCTGCGCCGGGCCATCGCGGCCGATCGGCGGTTTCCGAAAGCCTGGGCCGCCCTCGCCCTGACCGGCCTCGGCACGGCAGGCTACGCCCGGGCCACCCGCCTGCGCGGACAGTGGCGCGACGCATGAACGGACCGGCCCTGCCGACCCTTGCCATCGTCATCGTCAACTGGAACGCCGGCGCACAGCTGTGCGCCTGCCTGCAGGCCGTGGCCCGCGCACAGCGGACGCGATTCGACCTGCAACAGGTCATCGTGGTGGACAACGCCTCCAGCGATGACTCGCTGCAAGATCTGCCTGACGACGCCCTGCCGCTGCGGATCATCCGCAATCCGGACAACCGCGGCTTCGGCGCCGCCTGCAATCAGGGTGCGCGGCCGTGCACGGCCGACTTCCTGCTCTTCCTGAATCCCGACACACGGGTGGAAGCCGACGCCCTCGATCGGGCCATTGCCCATCTGCAGAGCGCCGACGGCGCCCCGGCAGGAGTGTGCGGCGCCCAGCTGCTGGATGAGCATGGCGGCACCCACCGGCATTGCGCGCGGCGGGCCACGCCCCTGCGCATGCTCGCGCACCTCTGCGGCATCGACCGCCTGACGCCCGGCACCTGCGGCTATCTGATGCGCCGCTGGGACCACGCCGACAGTCGGCCGGTCGACCACGTCATGGGCGCGTTCTACCTCATCCGCCAGCCGCTGTTCGAGGCGCTGAACGGCTTCGACGAGCGCTTCTTCGTCTATCTGGAAGATCTGGACCTGTCCGAGCGGGTGCGCCGGGCCGGCTGGGCCATCCACTACCGCGCCGATGTGCGCGTGTTTCACAAGGGCGGCGGCACCTCCGAGCAGATCAAGGCGCGCCGGCTCCATTACAGTCTGGCGAGCCGCCTGCGCTATGCGCGCATCCATTTTTCGCGCTCCGGTGCCGCGGTGGTCTGGGCCGGCACCCTCCTGTTCGAACCGCCACTGCGGCTGGGGCAGGCACTGGCGCGCGGTTCCATGGCCCAGGCCGGCGAAACGCTGCGGGCCTACCGCTGGCTGCTGCGCGACCTGTCCGCCTGCTGGCGTTTGACGAGGCCATCCGTCCGATGAAGGTTCTCTTGCTGAGCCGCTACGGCCGCCAGGGCGCCAGCACACGCCTGCGGGCCCTGCAGTACCTGCCACATCTCGCCACAGCCGGCATCGACGTCACGTGGGCGCCGCTGCTGGATGATGCCTACCTCGCGGCGCTCTACGGCGCCGGACGACGGCCGTGGCCGCAGGTTGCGCGGGCCTATCTCGCGCGTCTGGCCCAACTGCTGCGGGCGCGGGATTTCGATCTGCTCTGGATCGAAAAGGAGCTGTTCCCCATGCTGCCGGCCACGGTCGAGCGCCTGCTGGCAGCGGCCGGCGCGCCCTATGTCGTCGACTACGACGATGCCCTGTTCCACAACTACGACCTGCACCGCCATGCCCTCGTGCGCCGCGTCTTGGGGCGCAAGATCGACCGCGTCATGGCCGGGGCGCGGCTGGTCATCGCCGGCAACGACTATCTGGCGGCGCGCGCCGAGCAAGCCGGTGCGCGCTGGATCGAGCCATTGCCGACCGTGATCGATCTCGAGCGCTATCCTGCACTTCCAGATGCCGCGCCCGATCCGGCCCGCCCCTTCACCATCGGCTGGATCGGTTCCCCGCAGACCGCCGCGTATCTCGCCGCGATCGCAGAACCGCTGCGCCAATTGATGATGCGGCGCGCGGCGCGCCTGGTGCTGGTCGGCGCCGGCCGCGGAACGCCGCCGGACCTGCCGGCCGAGATCCGGCCCTGGTCGGAAGCCGGCGAGGTGACGGACATTGCCGAATTCGATGTCGGCATCATGCCGCTGCCCGATGCGCCCTGGGAGCGCGGCAAATGCGGCTACAAGCTGATCCAGTACATGGCCTGCGCCAAGCCCGTGGTGGCCTCGCCGATCGGCGTCAATCGGCAACTGGTGACGCCCGAGGTGAACGGCTACCTCGCGACCACCACGGCGGAGTGGCTGCAGGCGCTGGACCGACTGCAGACCGATCGCGCGCTGGGCAGAGGTCTGGGTGCGGCGGGTCGCGTCCAGGTCGTCGAGCGGTACTGCCTTCAGGTGACCGCGCCGCGACTGGCCGCACTCCTGCGCCGCGCGGCCGCTCTGTGACGCCCGCCATCGATCGGCCGGGTTTCTCTACAATGAACAATACCGTCGCGTGGCGCGCATCCCGGGATGCCGGCATGCACCAGTCATCGGCGCGGTAGCAGGCCGCAAGCGGAGGGGCAGAACGGTGTTCAAGCGCTGGGGCATACGCGATCGCATGCTGCTGATGGCGCTGGTGCCGCCGACGCTCATCGCGCTCATCCTGGGCTACTACGTCATCAACCTGCGGATCCAGGAACTTGCCCAGATCCATCAGGACAAGGGCGAGGCGTTGACGCGCCAGATGATCCCGGTCGCCCGCGACGCATTGGCGAGCGGAAATCGGTCGCTGCTGGCCGATCAGGTCGCCGTGATGCTGGGCACCCCGAGCGTGGTGGACGTCGTGATCACCGACCGGCGCGGAGAAATCGTGCTGCGGCGCAGCCGACCGCCGCAAGAGGATCTGGCCGACACCTCCCGCTTCAGCCGCTGGCTGCGCGGACGGGAACGCGACGAGACCCTCTTCACGCGTGCCATCCCGGCCGCGACCAACGAGGACGATGTCCTCGGCGAGGTCACCCTCCGCCTGTCACGCTCGCTGACGCGCATGCGCCAGATGGAGGTCCTGTTCAACGGCACCCTGATCATCGGGGTGGGGCTGCTGATCAGTTACTTCCTCGCCCTCAGCACCAGTCGCGACATCGTGGTCCCCATCCTGCGACTGACCCGCGCGGTCCGCAGCTTCCGGCGCGGACAGCTCACCCGGCGCGTCCCCGAAGTCTCCGGCGGCGAACTGGGCACGCTGGAACGCGGCATCAACGCCATGGCCGACGCCCTGTTGGCCATCCGGCAGGAATTGCAGGGCCAGATCTATCAATCGAATGCCGAGCTGCGCACCACGCTGGAAGAACTGGAAGTCAAGAACGTGGAGCTGGATCTCGCGCGCCAGCGCGCCGAGGAAGCCAGCCGGGTCAAATCCCGATTTCTGGCCAACATGAGCCATGAAATCCGCACGCCCATCAACGGCATCCTGGGCTTCGCCCGGCTCCTCGCGGCCAAGCCCTTGCCGCCGGATGCGCGCGAATATGCCGACATCATCCATCAATCCGCAGAGAATCTGCTCGGAATCATCGAGGACATTCTCGACTTCTCGCGTATCGAGGCCGGCAAACTGAGTCTGCAACCGACCGATTTCAACCTTCACCGACTGGTGGAGGAAGTGACCGGACTGCTGGCGCCCATGGCCTTCGACAAGCGCCTGGAACTGGTGCCGCTGATCTATCGCGATGTGCCCGAGTGGGTGCATGGCGACGCACACCGCGTCCGCCAGGTGCTGACCAACCTCATCGGCAATGCGGTCAAGTTCACGCTGCATGGCCAAATCACGGTGCGCGCCGTGCTGGAGGATGAAACCGATACGGGGCTCGTCGTCCGCCTGACCGTGACCGATACCGGCATCGGGATCGATCCGCGGCAGCAGCAGCAGATCTTTCAGCCCTTCACGCAAGTCGATGCGCGGGCCACCCGCCAGTTCGGGGGTACCGGCCTCGGCCTGTTCATTTCGGAGCGACTGGTCCGTGCGATGGGCGGCCAGATCGGACTCGACAGCACACCGGGCCGGGGATCGGCTTTCTGGTTCACCGTTCCGCTGCGAAGCCGCGCCCCCCGGCCGGACAGCGCGCCGACGCCCACGGCTTTGCAAGGCCGCCGGGTGTTGGTCTGGGACGGCTTCGCGCTGGGTCGGCTGGCCCTGCGCCATCGACTGGAGAGCTGGGGGCTGGCCGTGGAAGAGGCGGAAACGCCTCAGCAGCTGCAGCAACGCGCACGCGAGCGCCCGGCGCCGGTCGTCATCGGACTCGCTGCGCAGGGCCTGTCGTTGCCGGAAGTCAAAGCACAGTTCCAGATCCTGCGTGCCGCAGGCTGCGATATCGTGGCGTTGATTAATTCGCTCGACGACACGCTGCACGAACAGATCCGATCGGCCGGCGCCTTGGTCTGTCTGCCCAAACTGCTGAGCGGCCGGGAACTGAACGCGCGCCTGCGCCAGACCTTGATCCCGACCGACACGGCCATTCTGCCGGCCGGCAACGGCGATCCCGCGCCCGCCCCGCTCGACGGCTATCGCCTGCTCGTTGCCGACGACAACCGCATCAATCTGCGGCTGCTGGCGACGCTGCTGCGGAGCCGGGGGGCGGAAGTGGACGAGGCGAGCGACGGTCAGGGGGCGGTCGAAGCCTTCGCACAGCGCGCCTATGGCGCCGTCTTGCTGGACGTGCACATGCCCGTGATGAGCGGGCTGGACGCGGTGCGCGCCATGCGTCGGCTGGAGGTGCCGGGACAGCGCACGCCCATCCTCGCCGTCACGGCCAACGCGGTTCCCGAGGACTGGGCCAACTTTCGCGCGGCGGGAATGGACGATTGTCTGGTCAAGCCCGTCGATGAAAACCAGTTGCTGGATCTCTTGGCGCACTATGGCATTGGCAGGCTCACAGCGCTCGATCAAGCACCGGACAATGCCGCACCGCTGCAAGATCCCGGCTTGCGGGCCATGCTGCGAGCCGATCTGGCCGATCAGCAGCGCGAACTCGTTGCCTTCGCCGAACGGGGCGATACACCGTCTTTGCAAGCGCTGGTGCACAAGATCCATGGCTCGGCGGCCTTTTGCCGTCTGCCGGCTCTCAAGGCCGCCGCGGCAGCACTCGAAAATCATCTGCGCGAGAGCGGAAGCGATGAGCGCACATACACGCTGATCCAAAAGTTGTCGGAAGCGATCACCAGCGTCCTGGACACGCTGAAAGCGCCTCAGGCGGCGGCGCACTCCAGCAGCGCGTAGGCCACCGCGTAGTCGCGCTCGTCACTGATGCTGAGCCACAGGCGCGCCGGGCCGCGGGCCGCGACGCGATCTGCGGCCGCCCCATGCAAATGCACGCCCGGCGCCCCCTGCGCGTCGTGCACCACCTCGATCTGGGACGGTCCCACCCCGGCGCGGAACCCTGTCCCCAGCGCCTTGGCCACGGCCTCCTTGGCGGCGAAGCGGCGCGCCAGCAGCCGTGCCGGGTCGGCGGCGTCGCGGTAGCCGGGCCATTCGCCGGCATGCAGGATGCGCCGGGCAAAACGGTCGCCACGTCGCTCACACACGGCGCGGATCCGGCTGACGGCGACGATGTCGGTGCCGATTCCCAGGATCACCCCCGGCGCGCCCCGACCATCAGGCGTTTCATTTCGCGCACTGCCTCGGGAATGCCGGTCAGCACCGCCCGCGCCACGATAGCGTGACCGATGTTGAGCTCGACGATGGGCATCAGCGCCGCCACGGGCCCGACGTTGCGATAGTTCAGACCGTGCCCGGCATGCACCGTGAGCCCCTCGCGCGCGGCCAGATCCGCAGCCGCAGCGAGTCGCGCCAGTTCAGCGGCACGCTCGGCAGGGCTGCTGGCGTCCGCATAGCCGCCGGTGTGCAGCTCCACGGCCGTGGCGCCGGTGCGCAGGCTGGCGGCGATCTGTTCCGGATCCGGATCGATGAACAAGGCCACCGCGATGCCGGCCGCGGCCAGACGGCAGCAGGCCTCGGCGATCGCCGCCTCGCGGCTCCGGACGTCCAGCCCGCCCTCGGTGGTGAGTTCCTCGCGCCGCTCGGGCACCAGACAACAGGCGTGCGGAGCCAGCGCGACGGCAAGGGCCACCATCTCGTCCGTGACCGCCATTTCGAGATTCAGCCGGGTCTGCACCAGCTCCCGCAGCAGGCGGACGTCGCGGTCCTGGATGTGGCGCCGGTCCTCGCGCAGGTGGACGGTGATGCTGTCGGCGCCGGCCTGCTCGGCCATGAGCGCCGCCTGCACCGGATCGGGATAGGCGGTGCGCCGCGCCTGGCGCAGCGTCGCCACGTGATCGATGTTCACCCCCAGGGCGGGGAGGAAAGTCGGTGCGTGCATGACGAATGTCAACCCTCTGGTTGCGGCAATGGCTGAGCAGGTGCGCGGTGCATGGCCTGCCACAGCGCACGGGTGCGGAGCGGCGCGCCGCCCAGCTGTTCGGCGATCAGCGCGCGAAACAGGCCATTGACCGCTGCCCGGCTGTCGGGCGGGATCACCAGCGGCTCGACCGCAAACGCCAGCAGGGCCACGCCCTTCACCTCCCAGGGGCTACGGCCGGGGCCCAGGATCGGCCGGGGCAGCGCCTGAGGCGCGCAACGATACCATCGATCGGCACGAATCGCCTCGCCGTCGCCATCGTGGGTCCATGAAGGCGCCACGCCCAGACTGCCGAGCAGGGCCTTGTCGAAGCTGCGGAGGGTACTGCTCAGGCAGCGGTCGGTCACGAGGTCGTGCAGCGCCTGCCCGTAGGCGGCGAACAGCGCCGGGTCGGCGTCGTGGCGACGACACAGCCGCATCAGCAATTCGCTGAGGTAGAAGCCGCCCAGCAACGCCTCGCCGCGCAGGGCGAACGGCGGTCGAGTCGCCTCCCATTCGGTGAGCACCGGCAGTTCGCCGCGCCCGCTCCAGGACACCAGCATGGGCTGAAACGGTTGCAGGGTCACATGGCGGCGCCGTCCGCGCACGCCCTTGGCAAGCACGCCGAGCCGTCCGGCGGCAGCCGTGAACAGCTCCACGAGCTGGCTGGTTTCGCCATAGGCTCGGGCGTGCAGGACATAGGCCGGCACCTGCGCGGCACGCGGCGTCATCAGTCGTAGCCGAAACGCGTCAGCGCAGCCGGCTCATCGGCCCAGTTTTCGCGCACCTTCACCCAGAGACTCAGAAACACGGGCTCCTGCCATTGCCGGCCGATTTCCAGACGTGCCGCCCGGCCGATGCGCTTGAGCTGCTCGCCCTGCTTGCCGATCACCATGCCCTTGTGCGTGTCCTTCATGACCCATATCACGGCGCCCAGTTCGAGTCCGTTCCCGGTGCGGACAAAGCGCTCCACCTCGACCGTCATCCCATACGGCAGCTCTTCGTGCAACTGCAACAGGAGTTGCTCGCGCAACAGCTCGCCGATCAGGAAGCGCTCACTGCGGTCGGTGGGGATGTCTTCTTCGAACGCTGGCGGCGAGAACGGCAGATGGCGCACCAGTTCCTGTTCGAAGGCAGCGACGTTGTCGCCCTGACTGGCCGACATCGGCACCACGAAAGCGAAGTCGGCGCGCTGCCGTCCGGAGGCGATGAGCGACAGCAGGCGGCTGCGCGGCTGGACCCGGTCGATCTTGTTGAGGACCCAGCCCAGCGGCAGGCCAGCGCCTTGCAGGGCGTCGAGCACCCGCTGATCCTGGTCGGTCCACCGCGCCGCCTCCGTCACCAGCACCACGACGTCGGCGTCGTCCACCGCACTTCGCGCGGCCTGAACCATATAGCGCCCCAGCGCGTTGCCGGCCCGATGGATACCCGGGGTATCGATGAACACGATCTGGGCGTCGGGGAGATTATGAATGCCCAGGATCCGGTGGCGTGTGGTTTGCGCCTTGTGCGTGACGATGCTGATCTTCTGCCCGAGCAGGCGATTGAGCAAGGACGACTTGCCCACGTTCGGCCGACCGACCAGGGCGACGCGGCCGCAGCGATGGACGCCCTCAGCCACCGCTGACGCTCAACAATGCAAGGCTCGCGGCTTGCTGTTCGGCTTCGCGTCGACTGCTGCCCACGCCCCGGAACGATACTCCGGCAGCCGGGATCTGACAGAGCACCTCGAAGCGCTGTTCGTGCTCCGGCCCTGTCACGGCTTCGAGCCGATAGATGGGCAGCAACGCGGCCCGCGCCTGCAGATACTCCTGCAGCCGGGTCTTGGGATCCTTGAGTTCACCCGCGGCCGGAAGGTTCGCCAGGCGGTCCGCGAACAGGTGCTGCACCACGGCGGTCCCCGCCTCGGTCCCCCCGTCGAGACAAACGGCCCCCAGCACCGCTTCCAGCGCGTCCGCCAGGATGGACTTGCTGCGATGCCCGCCGGTCTTGCGCGCGCCGGGGCCCAGTCGCAAGCAGCGACCGAGGTCGAGGTCGACCGCGATGGCCGCCAGGGTTTCCCCTTTCACCAGATTGGCGCGCAGGCGGCTCAGGACGCCTTCCGGCGCCTGCGGGCAGCGATCATACAAGGCGCGGCCAATCACGAAGTTGAGCAGCGCATCGCCGAGGAACTCCATGCGTTCATTGTTGCGGCGCCCGACACTGCGATGCGTCAGGGCCGCGTCGAGCAGTCCGGGGTCCCGGAATCGATACCCCAGCCGATCGGTCAGCTGGTCCAGAGCTTGCGTCAAGGTCGCTGTACCTGCGTCGCATGTTGAAACTTCATCACGAGGTCGATGTTGGCGACCCAGGGAATCCGGACCTCGTAGTCCACGGCGACCTGAAAGTCGTGCTGTCCGGGAACGACCGTGATGTCGTCGGCCTTGGCATGCTGGATCGAGTTGACCTGAAAGCGGCGCAGCAGGAGATCCTTGAGGCGCCTGGCATTGAGATCGCTTTCGCTCACCCCCTGACGCAGCGAGTCGACCGACGAACGGACCTCGATGTATTCCATGTAGACCGGGAGCAACGCGAACGCCGTATAAACGGCGAATCCCCCGGCGCCGATGTAGGTCATCAGGCTCAACAGCCCGATGCCCCGTTGTCTGTGTCTGGCTTGCACGGATCACCCTCCTTCGCACGCGCCCCCGGTTGACCCGGGCAAGGCGGGCACGAGGCCGGTCATTCGATCGTCTTGCCGATTCGCGACCACAAGGGCAGCCCGGCATCCGGGTCCCAATTCATCCAGATGGCAAACGCGCGGCCCACCAGATTGGCGTCGGGTACGGTACCCCAGCGGCGGCTGTCGTCGCTGTTGTCCCGATTGTCGCCCATGACGAAATACTGGTCCGGCGGGACGACGGCGCGCATGTTGTAGGACGGCCTGCCGGTGGTCTTGAGCAGATGATGCATCACCTCGCCGACCTGTTCCTCGAACTCCCATGCCTCCCAGCGCGCCGGCACCCCCGGCCCGGTGTAACGCCCTGTCGGGGTTATCGGCAAGGGAGCGCCGTTCAAGTAGACCTGCTTGTCGCGATAGACGATTTCGTCCCCCGGCAAGCCGATGACCCGCTTGATGAAATCCTTGGACGGATCTTCCGGGAAACGGAACACCATCACGTCCCCGCGCTCGGGGTAACCGAAGGGCAGGACGCGTGTGTTGAACACCGGGATCCGCACCCCATAGGCAAACTTGTTGACCAGGATGAAATCACCCGTCAGCAGGGTCGGCACCATCGAGCCCGAGGGAATGCGGAACGGCTCGACGAGGAAGGACCGGACCAGGAACACCGCCAGCACGACCGGAAACAGACTGCGACCGAACTCGACCAGGCCCGATGGCCCTTCACCATTCCCGCTGCGCTGCCGCGCCGGCGCCCAGCGATAGCGATCCAGCACCCACAGCACGCCGGTAATCACGGTGAGAACGACCAGCAACAGGGAAAAATCGGCGCGCATGCGGACTCCTTACAATGGTATTTCCGTAGTCACTCGGGTTTCTTGCCCACGTCCAGAATGGCCAGGAAGGCTTCTTGCGGCACCTCGACCTTGCCGATCTGCTTCATGCGCTTTTTACCCGCTTTCTGCTTTTCCAGCAGCTTCTTCTTGCGGGTGATGTCGCCGCCGTAACACTTGGCGGTGACGTTCTTGCGCATGGCCTTGACCGTGGTGCGCGCGATGACGTGGCTGCCGATGGCCGCCTGGATCGCCACCTCGAACATCTGCCGCGGGATCAGCTCGCGCATGCGCTCGGCCAGTTGGCGACCGCGATAGGCGGTCTGGGCCCGGTGCACGATCACCGACAGCGCATCGACCCGCTGGCCGTTGATCAGCAGATCCAGCCGCACCAGATCCGCCGGCTGAAAGCGCTCCAAATGGTAATCGAAGGACGCATAGCCGCGACTGACCGATTTGAGCTGGTCGAAGAAATCCAGCACCACCTCGCTCAGCGGCAGCTCATAGACAATGGAGACCTGGCTGCCCAGATATTGCAGCTTCATCTGCACGCCGCGGCGCTGTTCGCACAGCGTCAGCACGCCGCCCACGTAGTCCTGCGGACAGAGGATGTTGGCCTGGATGATGGGCTCGCGGATCTCGGCCATCTCGTTGACCGGCGGCAGCTTCGACGGATTGTCGACGTGCAGCAGTTCCCCGGCATGCGTCAGCACCTCATAGACCACGGTCGGCGCGGTGGTGATGAGGTCCAGATCGTACTCGCGCTCCAGGCGCTCCTGGATGATCTCCATGTGCAGCATGCCCAGGAAGCCGCAGCGGAAACCGAACCCGAGCGCGGTGGACGTCTCCGGCTCGAAGTGCAGCGCCGCATCGTTCAGGCGCAGCTTCTGCAGCGCTTCGCGCAGGTGCTCGTAGTCGTCGGTGTTGACGGTGTACAGCCCGGCAAACACGCGCGGCTGCACCTGCTTGAAGCCCGGCAGGCGCTCGGTGCAGGGCCGGTCGGCCAGGGTCACGGTATCGCCGACCGGGGCGCCGTCGATCTCCTTGATGCCGGCGATCAGGAATCCCACCTCGCCCGTCTCCAGGCGCGGACGGTCGACCATCTTGGGCGTGAAGACGCCCACCCGCGCGCCGGCATGGCTGCGCCCACTCGACAGCATCATCACCTTGTCGCCGGCACTGACGCGACCGTTGACCACGCGGATCAGGGAGACCACGCCGACGAAATTGTCGAACCAGGAGTCGATGATCAGCGCCTGCAAGGGTCCGTCCGGGTTGCCCTGAGGGGGCGGGATGCGCGCCAGCACGGCTTCGAGCAACGCATCGACGCCCTGGCCGGTCTTGGCGCTCACCTGCAGGGCGTCATGGGCATCGATGCCGATGACGTCCTCGATTTCCTGCGCCACCCGGTCCGGGTCGGCCTGCGGCAAGTCGATCTTGTTCAGGACCGGCACGACTTCAAGCCCCTGATCCAGCGCGGTGTAGCAGTTGGCCACGCTCTGGGCTTCCACGCCCTGCGCGGCATCCACCACGAGCAATGCCCCCTCGCAGGCGGCGAGCGACCGGGAGACCTCGTAGGAAAAATCGACATGGCCCGGCGTGTCGATGAGGTTGAGCTGATAGGTCTGTCCATCGCGCGCGCGATAGGGCAGGGTCACCGATTGCGCCTTGATGGTGATGCCGCGCTCGCGCTCCAGATCCATGGAGTCGAGCACCTGCGCCTGCATCTCCCGGTCGCTCAGGCCGCCGCAGAGCTGGATGAAACGGTCCGCCAAGGTCGACTTGCCGTGGTCGATGTGGGCGATGATGGAGAAATTGCGTGTCCGGGATTGCATGATCGTCAAGCGGCTCCGATGCGCGTGGCGGGCCGCTCCAGAAAGGCGCGCACAGCCGCCGCGTCCAATCGCCCCTCGCACAGCACGGCGCCATCGCCGACCACGACCGGAACACGGGCCCCATAGCGAGCCTTGAGGTCGGGATCGCCGTCGACATCGATGGGGACGATCTCCACCGTCCGGCCGCGGCACAGGGTCAGCAGATCTTCGTGCAGGAGATCGCACAGCCCGCAACGGGGCCGGGTGTAAAGGGTCAAGTGGAGCTTCATCGAGGGAAAAACCGCCAGAACGCCAAAGGGGTTGATTCTACGTCATCGACCGGCTGCCCGGCAGGGTGCCGTGCCGGCGGATCCGGAACGGCAGGCCCCGCGCGATGCGCCTCACGCCATCAGCGACGGCGGTGCAGCGAATCGGCCATGGCCTTCAGCGCCGCATAGGGGACCTCACCGACGACCAGGACCTGATGCCCGTCGCGGACATCGCCGTAGGCGTTCATGCTGCCGCGACTGGTCTGCCCGACGATGGGCTTGCCGCGCACGGGACCGGCATCGATGAAGACCGATATGGCCGAAAGGCCGTCGCTGTACACCAGATGTTCCTGTCCGCCCCCACCGGGGACGACGTGATCGGCGCCGAAGACCAGACGATAACCGGACGGCGGATCAGGCACATCCCAGTGGCGCACATCCATTGTCCGTGCAGCGTCCGCATTGGTCTTCACGATTTCGCGCTTCAGCTTGGACACGTCCACCGCCGGCGCCAGCAATCGCGGGTCGATGCGGTCCTTTACCGTCAACGCCGTGAACATCACTTCCTGGCGGATACGGTCGTCCTCGCCGATCATCTGAGCGTGCAGGATCAGGCCGGTCTCCCGGTCGACGCAGAGCCGATAACCGTATCGGTAGCCGTCACGCGGACGCACCCGCAGCCGTTGGCACGCCCGGCCGGCCACGCGGTCCGCGGGGCCCAGTTCGAGGCTGTAGTGAGCGGTCAGTCGCCCCATGTCCTCAGGCTGGGCCGAAAAAAAAGGGTTGCTCCAGCGCAGCCCTTCGATCATCAGCCCACGCTCGGGGAGGTAGCGGGTCATCTGCCCACCCCGGCGATGGATCTCGTTCATTTCGCCGTTGAGCGCGACCAGACGTGTCTGGCCTTCCTTCTCCGGCGAGTGGATCACCTGCATCGTCTCCAGCGAGTCGTTCTTCTGGTAGACGAACGTGCCCTCATAACTCAACGCGCTGTAGGCCTTGACCGTGCGCAGGATCCATTCCGCCGGCGCTTCGCCGGCCTGGACGAAGGGTGCGGCGATACACAGGGAAACGAGCAGGAAGGCAGCCCGCATGTCGGGAATGGCGGGCCTCACGGAGCGATGGCGGAAACGGGCTCGACCGCCGATTCGGCCATGCTGAGATAAGGCAGCATGCGCGCCGGTTCACCGGTATCCACCAAGGCCAGCGTGTGGTTGCGCAGATATTGATCGAGTTCGGAGGTGTCGGCGCGATCCGGCTCCACATCGGCGGCGGTCGCCACGGCCACCGGAGCGGTCGTATCGGGGCGGGCGGCGACATCGACCGTGGATGATCCGGGGCGTTGCCATGAATTGACGAGAATCACCGATGCCAGAATCAGGGATGCGGCCAAGCCCCATGCACGGGGGTGACCCGCGAGCGGCATGCGCGATACGCGGGGAGTCGACTCATCCTTGTCGATTTCGGCCCTGACCGCCGATGCGATGTCCACGATGCCGGAAGCCGGAAGATTGTCCCGCAGCACGTCACCGATCAGGTGGTAGCGAGCCCATTGTGATCGCCTGGACGCATCGGCCGTCATGCCCTGCGCCACGAGACGCGCCCGCCCGCCGGTCAATTCGCCATCCATCCAGGCCGACATGTCCGCTGCGAATTCGGTATCCGTGTCGATGGACTGCCCAAGCTGCTGTTTCGTGGATCCCGACTGCGTGGTCTTGTCATTCATGATTCAGGTCAATCCCTCGATTTTCTTGAGCTCGGCATCGATGGTATCCCGCGCTCGAAACAGCCTAGACCGGACAGTACCCACCGGGCATTCCATCGTTTTGGCAATCTCTTCATAACTCATGCCCTCGATTTCCCGCAAGATCAGCGCCGTCCGGAGATCCTGCGGCAATGCGTCGATTGCCGACAGGATGGTCCGACGCACCTCGTCGGTGAGCAACAGCGCTTCGGGCGTGTCGATGTCGCTCAAACGGGCCGAAAAATCGACTTCCGAGTCTTCGTTACCGAACTCCGAAACCGAACTGACCGGGGCCCGATTCCTGGCCGCCACATGGTTCTTGGCGGTGTTGATCGCGATCCGGTACAGCCACGTATAGAACGCACTGTCGCCCCGAAACCCGGGCAAGGCCCGATACGCCTTGATGAAGGCTTCCTGCGCCACATCGTGCGCATCGCTCGGGTCGTACACATAGCGGGACACCAGCTTGATCACCTTGTGCTGGTACTTGCGCACCAACAGATCAAAAGCCGTCTTGTCGCCCCGCTGGACCCGCTTCACCAGATCCTGGTCAACTGCACCTGCATCGCCCATCGGGGGCATCACTCCGGCCCCCGGCGTTCTCTTGCCCACTAGACAAGCTCAAACCGGGAGAGTTCGTTCTTTCGATCAAAAAAGCGGTTTATAGTAAGCCCGCATCCGCATCGGGCCCGCCAACCGCGTTGGTGGGCGATTCTATCAGCCGTTTCACATTCCCGCGATGACCACCCACACGACAGACGTTCTCATCATCGGCAGCGGCGCAGCCGGGCTATCGCTGGCATTGCGCCTGGCGCCTCACTGCGCGGTGACGGTGGTGTGCAAGGCGAGCCCCAGCGAAGGCAGCACGGCGTACGCCCAGGGCGGCATCTCGGCCGTCCTGGACGTCGATGACTCGGTCGAGGCACATGTGGAAGATACGCTGATCGCGGGCGCCGGCCTCTGCGACCCCGAAGCGGTCCGCTTTACCGCAGCGCGTGGCGCGTCCGCCATTGCCTGGCTGAGCACACTGGGCGTGGCCTTCACCCGCGAGGATGACCAGCCCAACTCGGACAGCCCGCTGCATCTGACCCGGGAGGGCGGCCACCGCCACCGGCGCGTCGTCCATGCCGCGGACGCCACCGGCCGGGCCGTCTCGGAGGTCTTGCTCGCAGCCTGCCGGGCGCATCCGCGGATCCGCATGCTGGAACGGCACATGGCCGTCGATCTCATCACGCACGACGGGGCGTTGCGCGGGCAACGGTCCTGTTGCGGCGCGCGGCTGCTGAACCGGGACACCGGCGCCGTACAATCCTGGCTGGCCCGCAGCGTGGCCCTCGCCACCGGCGGCGCCAGTCGCGTCTACCTTTACACCAGCAACCCCGAGGTCGCGACCGGTGATGGCATCGCCATGGCCTGGCGCGCCGGTTGTCGCGTCGCCAACCTCGAGTTCATGCAGTTCCACCCCACCTGCCTCTACCTGCCGGCTCAGGGCTCGCGCGTGTTTCTCGTCAGCGAAGCCGTGCGCGGCGAAGGGGGGCGCCTGCTGCTGCCCGATGGCACGGCCTTCATGGCGGGCTTCGACCCGCGCGGCGATCTGGCGCCGCGAGACATCGTGGCCCGCGCGATCGATCACGAAATGAAGCGGCTGGGCATCCCCTGCGTGTATCTCGACATCCGCCACCGCGGCAGCGCATTCATCCAGGCGCATTTCCCGACCATCCACGCCCAGTGTCTGGCCCTGGGACTGGACATGACCGAGCAGCCCTTACCGGTGGTGCCCGCCGCCCACTACACCTGCGGCGGTGTCGTGACCGATCTGCGCGCGCGCACCGATCTGGAGAACCTCTATGCGATCGGGGAAACCGCCCACACCGGCTTGCATGGCGCCAACCGCATGGCCAGCAACTCGCTGCTGGAATGCTTCGTCTTCGCCGAGTCGGCCGCCGACGACATCCTGACCCGCCTGCCGCACTTGCCCATCGCCGAGATCGCGGATGCGCCGCCCGCTCCAGCCGGCAAGTCCTCCACCGAGCACGTGACCGTCCATCACAACTGGACGGAACTGCGCCGCGCGATGTGGGACTACGTGGGCATCGTGCGCAGCGACGAGCGCCTGCTGCGCGCCCAGCGGCGCATCACACTGATCCGCGCCGAAACCGAGGCGCATTGGCGACGACACGGGTGCGATCCCGACTTGCTGGAATTGCGCAATCTGGCGACCGTCGCGGAACTCATCGTCCGCAGCGCGCTTGGACGCCACGAGAGCCGCGGGCTGCACCACACCCTGGACCATCCCGAAACCTTGCCCGTCGCGCGCGACAGCATCCTGATCCCGGAGAATCTCGCCCTGCCCTTGCAGGCGATGCGCTGGGTCGATCCGGCACATCGGGCGAGCGACGAGCCGACCGGCCGGACATAAAAAAACCGCCGACAAAGTCGGCGGTCTCATGGGCTCACTTTCCCCGCAAGCGGGGAAACGACCTCACTTGTACATGGACTTCTTGAACATCCGGTTCAGCTTCTCGTCGGTCGCTTCGGCGGTGCTCTTGGCATCGGCGGCCATGGCCTTGGCTTCGGCGGCGGCGCGGGCAGCAGCGGCGGCGTCACGCTTGGCGGACTCGGCAGCGGAAGCAGCGGCCTTGGCGTCAGCAGCGATGCTGTCCAGCTTGGTGTTCATCGCTTCTTTTTCCTTGGTGCTGGAGCAGCCGACCAGACCACCACCCAGCGCCACGGCCACGATCAAGGGAGCTGCAAACTTCTTAGCCAGCATAGAAATTCTCCTGATAAATTCGATCAACGGGTTTCAGTGAAATTAGGATCAAGGGCGTCGAACACGCAGCGGCATTCAACGCTCACCGCCGGTCACGCCCCCAAAACCGGCGCTCGGCGCGTGCACAGTGTCCGGGTTTCACCGTCATTTTTCAAGCGCCCAAGCGATTCTTTTTGATCAAAACGTGAAAATCCAGGGCTGGTCACCGAATGGAAACCCGTGCTCCCACCCCGATCAGGCTCTGCAGCTGCGCGATCTGCTCATTGGTCATCGCGATGCAGCCCTGCGTCCAGTCAAATTGGCGATGGATGCTCAGGTCGCCGCGCCCCACGCCGTGAATGCCGATCTGCCCCCCCAGCCGCGTGTTCTGTGGCGGCACCAAGCCCTGCAACCCGGCGTATTCGACGGCCCAGAACTCCTCGTCGCTGATCCTGCCGGCCTCATGCGCCGCCTGCGCGTGGCCCACGTTGGGATAGCTGAGCTGCATGAAGGTCTGAAACAGACTGCTCTTGCGGATTTCGGTAATGTAGAAGTCGCCCAGCGGCGTCTTGTGGTCCTTCGTCAGCTTCGATCGGGTGACCCCGCCTCGTCCAATGGCGATGCGCTCGAACACCCGGACCGGTTCGTCGCCTTCCATCACCGCCAGTTCGTGCGCCGCCGTGTCGATCAACAGCCAGCGGTTCTGGAACGGACTTCCCCACGCACAGCCGGTCGCTCCCACCCAGAACAGACCTGCCAGAACCCACCCTGTCAGCCACTTCATGTCAATCGCTATCCGCTTTCGTTCGCGCGCCCGGCCGCATGCACCGCCCCGAATTGTACGGGATACCCCCGGCCTTCGCCCATGAACACGGTCGGCGCAGGCGCCGCCGCGCCCCGCGCCGGTTTCCAGTCGGCTTCCGGCTCCCGAGCGCCGACGCGAAGCGCCACATCGGCAGCGCCGGCCCGTGCCCGCCGAGACCGACATGCGACGTCGGCGCCGATCCGCCCCTTGCGGCGACGTGCACACCGCCTCCCAGCCGGGCAAGGTGATTCAGCGCCCACGGCTGAAAGGCATGACTGAGGATGCAGAAATCGAATGCGTCGCTGATCAGCGGTCTTTCCGACCGCTGATATCCATTTTACGCCCCGACACAACATCCCGGGCGCCAGCCCAGAAAGACGCTATCCCCTGGGCGGCAGCGCCAACGCCATCGCCCACGCTCTGTGGGAGGCCCGGCCTGCGGCTCGTGACATCGATCCATGCCCGGAATTCAGGCTGATACAGCGCGGGGTGCAGGTTTGAGTGGCTCAGCCACACCAAGAGACGGCTGGCGGCCTCGTCGATTGGCCGCTCGCGGTTTTGAAGGATGGCCTTCAGCTTCAGATCCGCTTCGTGCAAAAACCGCAGATCGTCGTCGCGCCGCCAGGCGAGGTACTCGGCCGCCGCGTTGTCGTCCGTCCATGCCCGCGCTTTGATGCGTCGCGCCTTGTCATCGAGGCCGGCACGAAGAACGGCCCCCAGGGCATCCAGGCACTGCCGTGCTTCACTTTCCCATTGGCGATAACTCTCCCCACGACTCATTCGGCCGATACAGCGTTTAGCTCGCCCGGACTGCAAACGGCTCACCACCGGCAGCACCGAGCCGAGAACGACGGCACCGGCAGGACCGAATACGAGCAGTCCGATCCCCACCCCCACATAGTTGCCGGTCACCGCCAATCCGGTGCGAACCACACCATTGATGATGACATCCTGGAACGCTTGCGATCCGCTCATCTGTCCGGAGCGGCAGCGATCGACGTTGCGCACGGCGTTGAGCAGCACCGCAAAGGTCGCTACATGCGGATGCAACATGCCGTCTCCAGCGGCCAGCGAGTGGTCGACGACCTCCTGAACGTCGCGCTGGCTGTAGCCCTCGACGAAGTGGACCTGGTCGGCCCATGCGGGCAGCGCATCCTGTTCTCTTGCCTGCGCCAGCAGGTCCGCCACCTCGGCATTGGCCAGCACCGGGTAGTCGTAGTGCTCGAAATGACGCTCCAGCAGTCCGAGATCCGCCGCGTTCTTGATCTGGAAAGGTATCCCGTCCACTTCGAGATCCCAACCGGCCTGATTGGCATGGTCGGGAAAATTCACGACGTGACCTTGATCGACGAGGCGGCTCGCCACCACCCGCTCGGCGACGTAGCCCTTGAGATTGCTGATCGCACCCAGCTTGCCGTCGTCCGCCATCGCCTCGATCCGGTGCGCGAATGCCGCAAAGTTCACTGGGTCCGCCAGATCGGCCACGCGCGAAAAATCTGCCGCCTCCAACACGTTGGGATCGAGGGCATGGATGTTGTAAAGCAGCTCGCCCAGTGTCAGCACGCCTATGCCTGCCGTGTCCGCCAGGGCGTCATCACCCCGGTCCAGTAAGCGCCGCCAGCGGTCGGGTTGCTCTCTTCCCGGCAGGCCGCGGTCCATCGCAGTGCCGAGTTTGGGATCCAGCGTGGTTGCGCGCCGGTGTGCGTCACGAATGGCACACCAGTCCTCCTGATAGCGGGTCAGCATGTCGCGCCCGAGCGTGCCGGTCTCGCGCACGCCCGGCAGGCGCGCAAATGCACGGACGGTTCGCCGCAGCGCATCCTCCCCGGCGGAAAGGCCGTTCAGCGCCAGCAGTGAGTCACGCGAAGGGCAATGGCAGATTTGGTACTCCTGTCGGCCGAGCGCGCGGCCCACCAACCGATACCAACCGTTGCCAGAACGATCGTGATCGGATTGGCCAGCACCGCCACCACAGAGACCAGCGCCGGCCCGCTGACCAGCGGAATGAAGGCCGATGCCTGCGCCGCAAGGATGTAGGCCGAGAAACCGCTCACGCCGACTGCCGCCCCGAACGAAGTCAACCCACCCCCGGTCAACAGGAGGGTCCGCATCGCGCCGTCGTTGAGTTCGGTCGCACCGATCCCTGCGAGCAGCCGTTCCTGCGTCTCAGGGTCCAGCCGCGCCACCCGCTCCTTCATGCCCTGAATCAGCGCGTTGCGAGCCGCTCCCTGAGTTGAGTCATCGGACTGCATCACGCCGTCGATCAGCTCGTCCAGCGTCTGTCTGGCGAGTGCGTCAAGAGAATCGGGGGCTTCCTGCAGTGCGCCTCGCCCCGTCCGGTTCTTGATCTTCTCGGTGACGCCAGGTTGCACGGAGGCCAACGCGGCCGTCACGAGATCATCGGCTGCGCTCCGGGTCGAACGCAGGCTCCCAAACGTCGAGGCCGGTAACTCGAGCGCCTCGCGCAGCTGCATCCACAAGAGCAGGCGCAAGTCGTCGTCATGAGCGGATGCATTCATCCACGCCGCCACGCGACCGTGCAGCGACGCGATGACTCGCCCATCCGTGGCCTTGGTGAACGGCCTCGCCCATTTGTTCTTGATCTCACTGACCCGCCGAGCGAGGTGCTGTTGCAGCGTGTTGTCTTCGAACAGCGCCAAACAGGTCGCCAGCAACTCGCGTGGCGCCGCGCCCAGTCCCGCGAGGACATCCTGCGATTGCAGCGTGGGGAGGCATGACGTGGACGTCGAAATCGTGGACGTGGTGCTCATGGTGAACTCCGTGGCGGCGCTTTATCGACGGCGTCGGCTCCCCGAGCAAACATCAGACGGAAGGCGATCGCATGGGGCTCGGCCCCTGCAAGTGGCCGACCAAGGAGATGTCCGTGTCCGTGCTGTGCGGTTCGTTGTTCAAGCGTTCACACGCCCCTTCACATACAAGACCTTGGAGCCCCCTCCAGGGACCACGCGGTCCTCGGTGAGAAACAGCTCCGAATGCGCACGCACCAAGTCGGACAGCTTCTTGTATCCGTACAGCCGCGAATCGAAATCGGGCTGAATCTTCTGCAAATAGCTGCCAAAGGTGCCGAGATGCGACCAGCCGGCTTCGTCGGCGGACTTCTCGAGCGCCTCGATCAGGAACTCTCGTGGAAATCGCGTCCCGGACGGCACGTTGACGGCGGAATCCTCGCGCTGCGGCTGTGACTCGTCGGCACTGGGCGGCGGCGTCTGAGTCTCCCGCGCAGGAGGCGGCGAACGAAGAATCTCCGTGAAGAAAAATTTGTGGCAGGCGATTCGGAACGGCTCTGGCGTCTTTTGCTCGCCGAAGCCGAATACCTTCAAGCCCCCTTCTCGCAGGCGGATGGCCAGTCCGGTGAAGTCGCTGTCGCTCGTGACCAGGCAGAAGCCGTCGAAGCGGCGCGTGTACAGCAGGTCCATCGCGTCGATGATCATCGCACTGTCGGTGGCGTTCTTGCCCTTGGTGTAGGCAAACTGCTGCACCGGCTTGATCGAGTGCTTGTTCAGGAACTTCTTCCAGCCGGCGCTGGCCGGTGACGTGAAGTCGCCATAGATCCGGCGCACCGTCGCCTCACCGAAGCGGGCCACTTCCGCCAGCAGCGCTTCGATCACCAATGGCTGGGCGTTGTCGGCATCGATGAGCAGAGCCAGCCGCCCCGTAGCCTCATCCAGCGCTGTATGCGCCGGCGAAGCAAGCGATCGTGAACCATCGGAGGTATCCGGCGCCGTTGAGTGACCAATCATCGAAGGATCGCCCTGCTTTCCGTGCTGAGTACTCTTTCGGCGATGATGAAGCCAACTTGAGCGACGATCGGACTTCATCGGACAGCGACCACGGGCCCGCGGTCGCGGACGCCAACCCGTGATCGAGCCGCGCGCGAGCGGGATCCGGACGGACTTGCGACGCGGCCGCCGCGGCCGAGACGTCGAGGCCGCTCCCCCATCGAACGGATAGGGTCCCGCAACGGGGTGCCCGGGAATCTTGGCTATACTGCGGCCCCCATCCCGAGAAACCACCATGACCCAAGGCGCGGAACTCATCCTCGGCGGCGTGCGTTCGGGCAAGAGCGCCTACGCCGAGTCACAGGCCCGGGCGAGCGGGCTGGCCGTGCACGTCGTCGCCACCGCCACGGCGGGCGATGCGGAAATGGCGGCCCGCATCGCCGCGCACCGGGCGCGTCGGCCGGCCGATTGGCTCACCCACGAGGTCGAAACGGCGCTGGCACGGTCGCTGACGCAGGCGGCTGCGCCGGATCGCTGCCTGCTCGTCGACTGTCTGGGACTGTGGTTGTCCAATCTCCTGCATGCCGGCGAGACGGTTTTCGCAGCCGAACGCGCGGCGCTGCTCGACCGGCTGCCCGCGCTGCCGGGGCGTGTGCTGCTGGTGAGCAACGAGGTCGGCTGGGGGCTGGTGCCGACCAACGCCTTGGCGCGGCGCTTCGCCGATGAACTGGGCTGGCTGAACCAGGCGCTGGCGCAGCGTTGCGAACGGGTGGTGCTGCTGGCGGCCGGCCTGCCGCTGACGCTGAAGGATCTGTCATGAGCGCGTGGTGGACCGTGCCGCCGCCGCGGCCCGATGCAATCGCCGGCGCCGCTGCTGCGGCCCGCTGGGATCGGCTCACCAAGCCGCCGGGCTCGCTCGGCCGGCTGGAACACGCCGTGACGCGGCTGGCGGCACAGCAGGGCCGGATCACGCCCCGCCTCGAGCGCGTGCACATCGCCATCTTCGCCGGCGACCACGGCGTCGCGCGGCGCGGCGTGTCGGCCTATCCGCAAGTGGTGACCAGCCAGATGCTGGCCAACTTTGCCAGCGGCGGCGCCGCGATTGCGGTGCTGGCGCGCCAGCTCGGCGCCGAACTCGCCATCGTCGATGTCGGCAGTGTCCACGCCGTGCATCCGCTGCCCGGCGTGCTCGACCGGCGCGTGGCCCGTGGCACGGCCGATTTCACCGAAGCCCCGGCCATGACCGCCGCGCAGACCGAAGCGGCGCTGGCTGTCGGCGCCGCGTGCGTGGCGACAGCGTGCGCCGCCGGAACGGATCTGTTCATCGGCGGCGAGATGGGCATCGGCAACACCACCGCGGCTGCCGCGCTCGGCTGCGCGCTGCTGACGGCGCCGCCCGAAGCCCTGCTCGGACCGGGCACCGGCCTCGACGCGGCAGGCCTCGCGCGCAAGCGCGAAGCGCTGACCCTGGCGCTCGCCCGCCATGGCGCGGCGTGCTCGCCGCTCGAAGTCCTGCGCTGTCTGGGCGGTCTGGAGCTGGCGGCGCTGGTGGGCGCCTACGTCGCCGCCGCCCAGGCGCGCCTGCCCGCACTCGTGGACGGCTTCATCGCCACGGCGGCGGCGCTCGTGGCCGTGCGGCTCGATCCGGGCGTGGCCGATTGGCTGCATTTCGGTCACCGCTCTGCCGAGCCGGGACATGCGCGCCTGCTCGATGCCCTGGGCGGACACGCCGTGCTCGATCTGGATCTGCGACTCGGCGAGGGCAGTGGCGCGGCGCTGGCGGTGCCGCTGTTGCGCGCCGCCTGCGCGCTGCACGGCGAGATGGCCACGTTCGACGCTGCCGGGGTGAGCACGACCGCTGTCTGAGCGGCCGGACCGGGCCGCCAGCGCCCACACTACAGGTGGTAAAGCACGTTTTGGCCGTCGATTTTGATATGGCCGGCCTGCTGCAGTGCCGCGATGAGGCCCGTCACCTCCGCTTCCGCCAGTTTTTTCTGAAACAGAGCGTTGATCGTGCTCGATAGGGTCGTGACCTTGCGCGGACATGAATCGCCACGTGAGGTGAGGCTCTGCAAGATCACGGCGAGTCGATCCGGTTCGCTCTTCGCGTTGAGCCGCTTCACCATGGGAATCTCGGCAATGGCAACGCTGCGCTGCACCGCGATGCGCCGCCCCCGTGCATAGCGGATGAGCGGGTCGAAGCCGGTGTCCTTCGAGATGATGTGGAAATAGCCCTCGGGATCGGCGCGGGCCAGCTCGCCGAGCATGAACGCGATGTGAAAATCGAGCGCGTTGGGTCCGTTGCCCTCCATGCGGATGTAGCGGGCCCGCTCACCCAGTTGCTGCAGTTGGGTCGCCAGCACGATCGGAATCTTGCTCTGATGGGCGCCGATGAAAAGCAGAATGGTGAACTCGAGTCCATCCAGCAGCGCGATGGTCTCCGGCTGCACATTCTCGAAATCGATCAGGAGGTCGTTCATCCGCACCTCGGTCCGTGCTCCTGCGGTCCGCTCGTCGCGCGCATCTTCGCGCCATCGGCGGCGTGGGCTCGATGATGTATCGGACACACCGGTGCGGTCTGAACGGAAGGGCCGGCACCGGCAGCGACGAGTTGCGCATCCCGAATCTCGTCAGCTCACGGTCGGCGGATCATCGCGATGCACCGGATCCGCAACGCCGATCCGCGCGCGCCGCCAATGCAGACACAGGGCGGCAACGCCGGGTGGACGGGCGAAGGGCGCCGCGACCCACCGATCGGCCACGGCGGCCAATTCACCGTCCACCCACAACAAGGGCAGGCGATCACGCAGCCAGGACGCCATCCCGGCCGCCCGGCACAATTCGCCGAGCGCCGTGTGATGGCGGCGCCCCGGCAGTTGCAGGCGTTCCCCACCCTGCCGGAACCCCACTTCCAGCCGCCGGCCCCGGAGCCGCGCAGCGTCGAGCGCCCCTTCGCCGACTTCCAGCGACAGCACTCCCAGCCCGGCAGGCAGTTCCAAGGGCTGGGGCGGATCGGGCCAGGCCAGGCGCATCCGGGGAATCTCCCCCAGCGGCACCATGACGTGCGCCCGGTCGCGGTGACGTCGGATTTCCACGCCGGGGTAACGCAGCGCGACCTGCCGATCCGGCGCGGCGCCGGCCAGTTGGTCGGCAATGGTGGCGAGCATGCGGGCACTGGGCAGCGGCCAGCCGCCCGCCTTCAGCCAATGGCGCAGCAGCAGCTCGCGCTCGGGCGCAGCCCGCAGCCGCCAAGGCGCCAGCATCAGCGCGCCATCGACGATCATGCCCGCCCGGGCCGTCCCGTCGGCCCAGGACTGCAACTGCGCGTCGGCCGCGGCGCACTGGCGGGCGCTGCGCGCCACCGTATGGGCCGCCTGCGGCCAGCGTGCACGCAGCGCCGGCAATACGCTGTGGCGCAGGTAGTTGCGGTCCAGCCCCTGGTCGCCGTTGCTGGGATCCTCGAGCCACGCGAGCCCGCGCGCGCGCGCGTAGGCCGCCAGTTGCTCGCGGGTCGCCCCGAGCAGCGGCCGGGCGAGGAAGCCGGGACCGAAGGCCCGCCAGGGCGCGATGGCCGAGAGGCCCGCCGGCCCCGCCCCGCGCAAGGCCTGGAGCAGAAACGTCTCGAGCTGATCGTCGGCATGGTGGGCGGTGAGCAGCAGTTCGCCAGGGCCCAACTGCGCCGCCAGCGCCGCATAGCGGGCCTCCCGCGCCCATGCCTCGACGCTGGCCCCGGCCGGCGGAGCGCCCTCGATGCGCACCACCGTACAGGCGACGGATCGTCGTGCGCACCATGACCGGCAGTGAGCCGCCCACTCGGCGCTGCGGGCCTGCAGGCCATGATCGACATGGATGGCTTGAAAGGGCGGCAGGTCGGCCCGCAAGGACTGCATGAGATCGAGCAGCACCGTCGAGTCCAGACCGCCGCTGAAGGCGATCCAGCAGCGCGGGACGGGGGGCCACGCTCGCCGGGCTGCGCGGAAGACCGCTTCGACCCCTGCGGCGGTCACGGCGCCTCAGCTTTCCTTGTACGGCCCGTAGCCCATCAGCCGGTCCTGCCGACGCCGGATGAGCGCGTCCGGGCCCAGGGTCTGCAGTTCATCGAGGCTGTGGAGGAAAAACGCTTTCAGGCGCTGGGCCATGAGGGCGGGGTCGCGGTGGGCGCCGCCGAGCGGTTCCTCGATGACCGTGTCGATCAACCCCAGTTCGAGCACCCGGTCGGACGTGATCCCCATGGCTGCGGCGGCTTCCTCCGCCCGCGCCGCATCCTTCCACAGGATGGACGCACAGCCTTCCGGGGAAATCACCGAATAGATGGCGTACTGCAGCATGGCGACCCGATCGCCCACGCCGATGGCCAGCGCCCCGCCGGACCCGCCTTCACCGATCACGACACCGACGATGGGGGTCCCGAGACGCGCCATGATGAACAGATTGCGCGCGATGGCCTCGCTCTGCCCGCGCTCCTCGGCGTCGATCCCGGGGTAGGCGCCCGGGGTATCGATCAGCGTCAACACCGGCAGACCGAAGCGCTCGGCGAGCTGCATCAGGCGCTGCGCCTTGCGATAGCCCTCGGGGCGCGGCATGCCGAAGTTGCGGCGGATCTTTTCCTTGGTGTCGCGGCCTTTTTCCTGCCCGATCACCACGACCGGGCGCCCCTCGAGCCGGGCGACGCCCCCGACGATGGCCGGATCATCGGCGAAGGCACGGTCGCCATGGAGTTCTTCGAAGTCGGTGAAGATGGCCTGAAGGTAATCGAGCGTGTGCGGACGGCGGGCGTGACGGGCCAACTGCGAAATCTGCCAAGGGGTGAGCTTGGCGAAGATGGACGCTGTCAGCGCCTGTTGCTTGACTTCCAGTCGCTGGATTTCTTCGCTGATGTTGACCGCCGAGTCATTGCCGACATGGCGCAGTTCTTCGATTTTCGCCTCGAGTTCGGCGATGGGTTTTTCGAATTCGAGAAAAATCGACTGCATGGCGGCTCGTGGTTCTTGTTCGGCGAAGGGCCACATTGCATCAGAAAAACCCGCCACTGTCCAAACCGCGCACGGGGTGACGGCAACCCTCGTCAACCCAGGGTTCCCGAAGCTTCAGGATCTGCCTTGGCAGACCGATGACCTGATCGATGACCCAGGAAAAGAGATTGGACGAGAAGGAGCGCCTTACCATGAAACCCTCATTTCCATTCGCCCTGCTGTTCCCCCTCATCGCTCTGGCGCCCTGCACGGCGGGTGCATCGTCGGCCGAAATGTCCGATGCCGATCTGCGCGCCGTTCACGGCCAGGGCTTCGTGGCAGACCCCAGTCTGTTCCCCCAGGAATATCGAGCCACTTTGGGCCGGATGTGGACCAGCCTGACCACTGTTCAGGGAAACAGCGCCGCCCTGCATTACGCCGGCTCGGGAACGGTGCTCATCGGTTATGCATTCGGTGCGCCAGCCTTGGCCGCAGCAGCGGCCGTCATCGACAACCCTCCGCCCCCCGGGCCGCTCTGGGTCATCGCAACCGTTCCCCTGACCGCTCCGCCCATCCTGGCGGGGGGCGCTCTCATGCTCGCCGGCGGCTACGTCCTGCAGTTCAATGGGAGATAGGATTCGGCGCCCCGGACCGTCCAGATTTGCCTGATCGGGTTTCTTTCGGCACCGGTGGCAACCTCATGGCCCGTCCTTTCATCCGGCACGATCAGAAGGCGCCACCCATGAGATGTCCATAAACCAGCCGCACCGTAGTCCACAACAGTCCTGATGCCCTTGACGGCGCAAGCCGAGATGACCCGAAAAACCCGCCTCCGTCCAAGCCGCGCTTGCCTGCGGGAGCTCAACTTCGCCCGCCATCGGGCCGCTAACCGGAAGCAGCCCGCCGCCATCCATCCACCCGCGCTCGAGAGGAAAATCCCATGAAATCGCTGGCCCGATCCATCGGTATCCTTGCCCTGACCTGTACATCATTGTCGGCTCAGGCCGAGATGCAGCCCTTGACCGATGCCGAGCTGCGGGCAGTCGAGGGGCAAGCCGGCCTTGGCCCGGGTTTTCAGACTTACAAGCAGACGATGGGCGGCCTGTGGAGCGACATGACCACCACCCGGGGCAAGAGCGCGGCACTCCACTACGCCGGCTATGGCTCGGTCATGACCGGATACACGCTGATCGCCTCGAGCGGCGCGGCATCAGTGGCCATCAACAAGGCGCCGCCGCCCGTCAACCGGCTGGACGGCGCCGTCATTCCGCTGTGGTATGCGGGATACGGCATCGGCACCGCCGGGCTCGTGATGCTGAGCCTGAACGGCGAAAGTCCCTGACCGGAAATCGGCGCCTGTGAACCGATCCGGTCCAACGCTGTGCCCCGCACCCCCAAGGGCCTGCGGACGAGTAGCGAACCATTCGTCGATATCGGCGTCGCCGCGACCCGCTGGTCCTGATTTCGATGGATACCAAACGTCTGGGCCTCGCCCCGACCCATCATGCGCGGCGGCCTCTCCATGACCGTTGCGATGTCTTGCGGCGGCGATATGCAGCGCTTCATTCCTGGAAACTCGCCGCAGAAGCGAGGCTGGCTGACGGCTGACCGGCCGAATCCTGCCCGCACGGTCGTCGCCGACCGGACGCATCACTCGGAAGCGGCCGCCCGACGAAAGGCACGGGGGGACGCGGAGGGCGCCGGCCGCGCATAGGCCAGTTGCACGGCGGCGGCGCCGAATCGGTCCCGCAGGCGCTGCAGCAGGTCCCCGGAGGGCTGGACCCGCCAGGCATCGCCCAGGTGCAACGTCGCCTCGGCCGCCGCGTTGCGGTACACGACGCGCACCGCGCATCCGCCCCCCCGAAACGGCTCCAGCGCGTCGACGAGCCGCTCGACGAGCCCATCCCCCGCGCTTGCCGCAAGGTCCAGGGTAAGGCGCTGTCCATAGCGCAGGCGCATCTGTTCCAGATCGAACAGCTGGCGCGGCGTCAGACGCCAATTGCCCGAGTAGTCGTCGAAACCGAGGCTGCCCTCGACGATGAGCAATTGATCCTTGACGATGAGGTGTTGGAAACGCTGGTACTGATCCTCGAACACCGCCACTTCCATGCGCGCGCTGCGGTCATCGAGCGTCAGGAAGGCGCGCTTTCCCGCCTGGCGACGGATGGCCACCACGAGGCCGGCGACGACGACGTCGCGCCGCTGCCCCGGCCCGGCATCGAGCGCGGAGCCGGTCAGATCCGCCAGCCGGTCGGTCACGAACTGGCGCAGATCCGCCTCGAACTGCGCGATGGGATGGCCGGTGAGATAAAGCCCGAGGGTTTCCTTTTCTTCCTGCAGGCGCTGCGCCTCGGGCCATTCGGGGATCGCGTCCGCGGACGCCCGCGCCGGTCGCGCCGGCTCGACCGCCAGCCCGAACAGATCGTCCTGACCCACCGCGCCGGCCCGACCCTGCTGATCGGCCAGACGCAGGGCTTCTTCAAGCCCTTGCATCAGGCCGGCGCGCGACCAATCCGGAAAGTCCAGAGCGCCCGCCCGGATCATGGCCTCGAGCGCGCGCCGGTTGACCCGCCGGCCATCGACACGGCAACACAGGTCGACCAGATCCCTGAAAGCACCCTTGCCGGCACGTTCCTGCACGATCGCCTCGATGGCGCCCTCGCCCACGCCCTTGATCGCGCCCAGGCCGTATTGCAATCGATCGGCGGCGATGGCCGTGAAGGCGTACTCGGAATGATTGACGTGCGGCGGCGCCACGCCCAGCGCCATGCGCCGGCACTCATCGATCAGGGTCACCACCTTGTCGGTGTGATCCATGTCGGCGGACAGCACGGCGGCCATGAACGCGGCCGGATGATGCGCCTTCAGATATGCGGTCTGGTAGGACAGCAGCGCATAGGCGGCCGAGTGCGACTTGTTGAATCCGTAGCCGGCGAACTTCTCCATGAGGTCGAAGATGTGTGTTGCCGTCGCTTCGGGCACGCCGCCGGCCAGCGCCCCGGCGACGAAGATCTCGCGCTGCTTGGCCATTTCCTCGGGCTTTTTCTTGCCCATGGCGCGGCGCAGCAGATCGGCGCCACCCAGCGTGTAGCCGGCCAGCACCTGGGCGATCTGCATCACCTGCTCCTGGTACAGGATCACGCCGTAGGTGGGCTTGAGAATGGGTTCCAGCGCCGGGTGGGGGTAGTCCACCTTCGCCCGCCCGTGCTTGCGGTTGATGAAATCGTCGACCATGCCGGACTGCAAGGGGCCCGGCCGGAACAAGGCCACCAGCGCGATGATGTCCTCGAAGCAGTCCGGTTGCAGGCGCTTGATCAGGTCCTTCATGCCGCGCGATTCGAGTTGGAACACCGCCGTGGTCTCGCAGCGCTTGAGCAGTGCGAAGGTCGCGGCGTCATCCAGCGGCAGGGCGTCGAGTGCGACGAGCGCCTCGCCGCGCGCGGTCCGCTCGCGATTGATGGCCGCCACCGCCCAGTCGAGGATGGTGAGCGTGCGCAGGCCGAGAAAGTCGAACTTGACGAGGCCGGCGGCTTCGACATCGTCCTTGTCGAACTGGGTGACTAGGTTCTCGCCGCCGGCCTCGCAATACAGCGGCGTGAAGTCCGTGAGCTCCGACGGCGCGATCACCACCCCGCCGGCATGCTTGCCGGCATTGCGGGCGAGGCCTTCCAGCGCGCGCGCCAGGTCGATCAGCGCCTGCACCGCCTCGTCCTCGCGGTAGAGCCGGCCCAGTTCGGGCTCCTGCTCCAATGCCTTGTCCAGCGTGATGCCGAGCTCGAAGGGGATGAGCTTGGCGATGCGGTCGACGAAGCCGTAGGGGTGGCCCAGCACGCGGCCCACGTCGCGCACCACGGCCTTGGCCGCCATGCTGCCGAAGGTGATGATCTGGCTGACCTGCTCGCGACCGTAGCACTGCGCCACGTACTCGATCACCCGGTCGCGGCCTTCCATGCAGAAGTCGATGTCGAAGTCCGGCATCGAGACCCGCTCCGGATTCAGGAAGCGCTCGAACAGCAGATCGTAGGCGATGGGATCCAGATCCGTGATGCCGAGCGCGTAGGCCACCAGGGAGCCGGCGCCCGAACCGCGTCCCGGACCCACCGGCACGCCGTTGTCGCGCGCCCAGCGGATGAAATCCGCCACGATCAGGAAGTAACCGGCAAAGCCCATGCCGCTGATGACCGCGAGTTCGCGGGCCAGCCGCTCGTCATACGCGACCGGCGGGCCGGCATTGGCGCGTCCCGCATCCCGCCGTTGCCCGAGCCCCGCGCGGGCCAGATCGGCGAGATGGTCCTCGGGAGGACGCGCATCCGGCACCGGGAAGCGCGGCAACACATTTTCGCCGAGCTGCAGTTGCAGGCTGCAGCGGCGCGCGATCTCGACGCTGTTGGCCAGCGCCTCGGGCACATCGGCGAACAACTCCGCCATCTGCTCGGGTGAACGCAGAAACTGCTCGGCGGTGTAGTCACGCGGCCGGCGCGGGTCGTCGAGCAGACGGCCGCGGTTGATGCACACCCGCACCTCGTGCGCCTCGAAATCCGACCGCTCCAGAAAGCGCACGTCGTTGGTCGCCACCAGCGGCACGCCATGCCGGCCGGCCAGATCGACCGCCGCCGGCAGATAGGCCCGCTCATCGGGATGACCGATGCGGGTCAGCTCGAGATAGTAGCGATCCCCGAAGAGCTTCAGCGCCGCGTCCAGCAGGCCGCGCGCCTGCTCCTCCCGCCCAGCGAGGAGCGCACGGCCGATCGCGCCTTCCCGACCGCCGGAAAGCGCGATCAGTCCATCGGTGCCCTCGTCCGCCAGCCAATCCCATGTCAGCAGCGGCGCCCCGCGGCGCTGGCCGTCGCGGTAGAGCCGGGTCACCAGGCGTGTGAGATGGCGGTAGCCGGCGAGGTTCTGGCCGAACAGCGTCAGCCGGCTGGGCGGTTGCGCATCGCCCTCATCCACCCAGACATCCACCCCGGCGATCGGTTTGATGCCGGCACTGCGCGCTGCCTTGTAGAACTTCACCAGGCCGAACAGATTGGACTGGTCCGTAAGGCCGACGGCCGGCATGCCCAGTTCCCGCGCCCGGGCGATCAGCGGCTTGATGCGCACCACGCCGTCCACCAGCGAATACTCGGTGTGAACGCGCAGGTGGACGAACGAGACGGTCATGCCGAATCTCCGGCGAGCGCGCGCCGGACCGGGGCGAAGCTGCGCCGGTGCACCGGGCTCGGGCCGTGCTGCCGCAAGGCGGCGAGGTGCGCGGCAGTCGGGTAACCCTGATGGCGGTCGAAGCCATATGCGGGATGACGCTCGGCCAGTTGCGCCATTTCACGGTCGCGGGCGACCTTGGCGAGGATCGACGCCGCACTGATGGCGCCCCGGTCGCGGTCGCCGCCGATGAAGGTCCGGGCCGGCATCGGCAGTGCCGGCGCCTGATTGCCGTCGATCCAGACCGCATCGGGCCGAACGGTGAGCGCAGCCACCGCGCGGGACATGGCCAGCAGGGTGGCTTGCAGGATGTTCATCTCGTCGATTTCCGCGACCTCGGCCCGGCCGATCGCCCAGGCATGGGCGCGCGTGACGATGAGCTCGAACAGCGCCTCGCGTCGCTTGGGGGTCAGGCGCTTGGAGTCATCGAGGCCCGCAACGGGCCGCTCCGGATTCAGGATGACCGCCGCCGCCATGACCGGACCCGCCAGGGGTCCGCGGCCGGCCTCGTCGACGCCGGCAATCCAGCGCAGCGCGTAGGCGCCGGTCATCCCGGCGCCCGACCCCGCGCGACGCGCAGCACGGCGTCGGCGGCCGCCTCGGCGCCGCCGGCGCGCAACTGCTCCCGCAGCGCCGCGAAGCGGATCCGCAGGGACGCACAGTGCTCCGGCTCCGCCAGCAAGCGCTGCATCGCCGCGCCGAGCGCCGCGGGCGTGGCGGCATCCTGAATCAGCTCCGGCACCAGCCGCTCTCCGGCGAGGAGGTTCGGCAGGGCCACATGATCGGTGCGCACGAGGTGGCGCGCCAAGGCATGGGTGAGCGGGGCCAGCCGGTAGCCCACCACCATCGGGCAGCCGAGCAGCATGGCCTCGAGCGTTGCCGTCCCGCTGGCCACCCAGGCCGCGTCGCTGGCTTCCAGCACATCGTGCGCGCCGCCCTCCAGGATCTGCAGCGACAAGTCCGGCGCCACCCGGGCACGCACGGCGTCGATGGGCTCGCGCAAGTCCGCATGGGCCAGCGGCAGCAGGAACTGCGCGCCGGGCGTCTTAGTGGCAAGCCAGCTCGCTGCCGCCAGGAAAGGCTCTGCCAGCCGGTCGATCTCGCCGCGCCGGCTGCCCGGCAACAGGCCGATGAGGCGCGCCCCTTCCGGCAAGCCCAGACGGCGCCGTGCGGCCCGTCGATCGGGCGGGTCCGGCAACCGATCCGCCAAGGGATGGCCCACGAAGCGCACCGGGACACCATGCCGCCGGTAGAACTCAGCCTCGAAAGGCAACAAGGTCAGCATGGCGTCGACCGAGCGCCGGATGCCCCGGATGCGGCCCTGCCGCCACGCCCATACCGAGGGGCTGACGTAGTGGACCGTGCGAATCCCGGCCGCGTGCAGGCGGCGCTCCAGCCCCAGGGTGAAATCCGGCGCATCGATCCCGACGAAGACGTCCGGCCGATGGCGCAGGAAATGGTCGAGCAGCTCATGGCGCAAGCGCATCAACCGCGGCACATGGCGGATCACCTCGGCGAGTCCCATCACCGCGAGCTCGCGGCAATCGGCGAGCGGCCGGACCCCCGCCGCGCGCATGGACGGGCCGGCGACGCCGGTCAGCTCGAGCCGCCCGCCCGCCTGCCGCCCGAGGCTGGCAGCCAGCGCGCCGCCCAGCTGATCGCCGGACAGCTCGCCGGCAACGATGGCGATGCGCAGGGTCATGTCAGCGGATGATGCTGCGGGGATTGGATTCCAGGAAATGGCTGAACCGGGCCACATCCGGACATTCCATGGACAGGGCCGCGATCTGCTCGCGCGCCTGTTCGAGACGCAGGCCGCTGCGATACAGCAGCTTGTAGGCCCTTTTCAGGGCGCCCACGCGTTCGGCATCGAAGCCGTGCCGGCGCAGGCCCTCGGTGTTCAGGCCCGCGGGTTTGGCCGGAATGCCGGAGGCCACCACGAAGGGCGGCACGTCCCGGTTCACGCCGGCGGCGAACTGCAGGAAGGCATAGGCGCCGATCTTGCAGAACTGGTGCACCATGGCGAAACCGCCCAGGATGGCGTGGTCGTCGATATGCACGTGGCCGGCCAGGCTGGCGTTGTTGGCCATGACGATGTCGCTGCCCAGCACGCAGTCGTGGGCGATGTGGACATAGGCCATGATCCAGTTGCGGCTGCCGATGCGGGTCACGCCCTCGTCCTGAACCGTGCCGCGGTTGAGGGTGCAATATTCCCGGATCGTGTTGTCGTCGCCGATCTCGAGGCGCGTGGGTTCGCCGCGGTATTTCTTGTCCTGGGGGTCGTCGCCGATGGACGCGAACTGATAGATCCGGTTGTTGCGGCCGATGCGGGTGGGGCCCTTGATGACGACATGCGGCCCGATGACGCAGCCAGGGCCGATCTCCACGCCCGCGCCGATGACGCTGTATGGCCCGATGGAGACGTCGTCGGCCAGTACCGCGCCGGGATCGATGATGGCGCGCGCGTCAATCACGGTCATATCTCCGCGCCGCGCACATGATTGCGGCCTCGGCCACACGGACACCCGCAACCTCGGCGCGCGTCTCGAAACGCCAGATCTGCTTGAGGGTCCGCACCAGCTCGACATGGATCTGCAGTTGATCCCCGGGGCCGACGGGCTTCTTGAAGCGCGCCCGGTCGATTCCGACCAGATAGTAGAGTTCGGCGGGATCGGGCGGCGTCGCGGCACTGCGATAGGCCAGAATCCCGGTGGCCTGAGCCATCGCCTCCAGGATCAGGACGCCCGGCATCACCGGTCGCCCGGGAAAATGCCCCTGGAAAAACGGCTCGTTGATGGTGACGTTCTTGAGAGCCTGCAACTGCCGCCCGGGCTCCAGGGCCACCACACGGTCCAGCAGCAGGAACGGATAGCGATGGGGCAACAGGGCCTGGATCTGCGGGATGTCCATTTCGCTCAAGCAGTGGATCCTTCTTCGTCGCTTCCGAATGCCGGGACCGTCCCCGATCGCTCCAGCCGTCGCACGCGATCTGCCAATTCGTCCAGATGGCGAAAGCGCGCCGCGTTGCGTTGCCAGCGCCGATTGGCGTCTGCCGGGATGCCGGACGAATACACGCCCGCCGCACGGAGGGAATGGGTCACCATGGTCATGCCCGTGATCACGACGCCATCGGCGATCTGGAGATGGCCGCTCATGCCGACCCCGCCGCCGATCATGCAGTGCGCGCCGATGACCGTGCTGCCCGAGATCCCCGTACAGGCGGCAATGGCGGTGTGCCGGCCGATTTTCACGTTATGGCCGATCTGGATCTGGTTGTCGAGCTTGACCCCGTCCTCGATCACCGTGTCTTCGAGAGCGCCGCGGTCCACCGTCGTGTTGGCGCCGATTTCCACATCGTCGCCGATCCGGACCGTACCGAGCTGGGGCACCTTGATCCAGCGCTCGCCATCCTGCGCAAAGCCGAAGCCGTCGGCGCCGATCACCGCGCCGGGGTGCAGGACGCAGCGCCGCCCGAGGTGCACGCCGGGGCCGATGTAGACACGCGCCGTCAGACGCGTTTCATCGCCAATGTGGGCATTGCGGCGGACGAGGCATTGCGGCCCGAGCACGACGTCCTCGCCGATCGCGACCCCCGCCTCGATCACGCAGTGCGGCCCGACCTCTGCCCGGGGATGGATCGAGGCCGTGGGGTCGATGACTGCGGACGGGTGACAGCCCGGCCGGATGGACTCCGGCGGATGCAACAGCGTCGCCAGTTCCGCGAAAGCGAGATGGGGATGCTCGGTCACCAACGCCGGGACCGGGCAGAGGGCCGCGTCCTCGGGTTTGAGAATCACGGCCACCGCCTGGGTATCGCCGAGGAGGCGCCGGTACGCCGGCGCCGCGAGAAACCCCACGCATCCCGGCCGGCCGGGCGACAGCGGACAAACGCCCGAGACGAGCACCTCGCCCGGACCGATCAGTCGACAACCGAGACGCTCGGCCAGTTCCGCCAGGCTGTATGCCGCCATGTCGCCCCCCAACGGCGGATTCAGGGCACCTTGCCCTGCAGTTCCTGGATCACCTTGGCCGTGATGTCCATCCGCGGCGAGGCGTAGAGCACGCCTTCGGAAAGAATCAGGTCGTACTTCTCGCGCTCGGCGAGCTGGCGGATGACCCGCGTCACGCTGCGATCGATCTCCCGCAGTCCCTCCATGCGCCGCGCCTGCAATTCCTCCTCGAACTGGCGACGCTTGCGGATGAGCTCGCGCTGGGCCACCAGCAGTTCACGCTCGGCCTGTTCACGACGCTCCGGGGTCAGCGAGGGCGCCTCGCGGTCGAAACTTTCCTGCCGTTGCGTAAACGCCGTCTCCTCGCGCGCCAACGTACGTTTGCGCTGCTCCAGATCCGCCTCGAGACTCTCGCGCAAATCGCGCGCCTGTGGCGCCTCGCGCAGCAACTGCGCCAGATCGATCACACCGACCTTCATCTCCGCATGCGCCAGATTTGCGAACCCGAGCAGGGCCGCCGTCACGATCGCTCGCATGTCCATCGCTAATCTGCCCTGCTCAGAAAGTCGCCCCGAAGGTGAAGCTGAAGACCTCGGTATCATCCCCCGGCTCGTCGTTCAGCGGGTAGGCCACCGCGAATTCGAGCAGACCCAGGATCGGCGTCAGCCATTGGAAGCCGACGCCGGTAGAAGCCCGCAACTCCCCGGCGTCTAAGTCCTCGTAGCGATCGAACACGTTGCCGGCATCGAGGAAAACACTCAGCCGCGAATTTCGGCTCTCGCCGAGCAAGGTCGGGAAGAACATCTCGAGCTGGGTGATGGTGCGGAAGTTGCCGCCCAGCGGATTGTTGTACTCATCGCGTTTGCCCAGCGAACTGCCCTGATAGCCGCGCACCGAGTTGATGCCACCGGCAAAGAACTTCTCATAAGGCGGCAGATCCGTCGTTTCGCCGTAGCTGTCCGCGTAGCCGATGCCGACCCGCGCTGCGCCGGTCAGGTAGCGATTGAAGGGGAAATACTGCTCATAGTCGTAGGTGAGCTTGTAGTACTCCAGATCCACGACCGGTACCGCGATGTCGGCGAACAGGCGGTGGATGTAGCCCTTGTCGGCGAAGACCGTGCGGTTGCGCGTGTCGCGGATCCAGCCCGTGTCGAAGGTCAGTGCATTGAAGGAATCACCGTTCTGATCGACGAAATCGATGATCTGCTGCGGCGTGCTGCCCTCCAGCACGGTCAGTTGCGTCGCGCGGAAGCTGCCGCCGACCCGGATGCTGTCGTATTCGGTGACCGGGATGCCATAGCGCAGCGAGCCGCCCCAGGTATCGGTGTCGAAGCGCGAGCTCACCCGGGTAAGCGAATCGGTGGAGCGCTGGAACAGGGAGATGGTGCGACTCACGCCATCCACGGTATAGAACGGCTGGGTCAGGGAAGCGCTGTAGTTGCGACTGAACTCGCTGGTGACGAAGTCCAGGCTGACGCGGTTGCCGGTCCCGAACCAGTTGCTGTGCGACACGTTCGCGTTGAGCAGCACGCCCTGGCCGCTCGAATACCCCACGCCGACCTGGAAGGCGCCGGCACTGCGCTCGGTGACGTCGAAATCGACGTCGACGCGGTCGCTTTCGCCCGGCACCGGGTTGACCTTGACGTCGGCCTGCTCGATGAACGGCAGGCGCGCCAGCCGCACCCGCGAACGCGCAATCTCGCTGGCCGCGAAGGAAGCGCCCTCGTACTGGCGCATTTCGCGCCGCAGCGCCTGGTCCTGGGTGGTGACGTTGCCGCGGAAGTTGACGTTGCGCACGTAGTACCGATTGCCGGGCTTCACCAACAGGTTGATCTTCACCTGCCGGTTCGCCTCGTCGATGTCGGTCATCGGCTCGACCTGCGCAAACGCGTAGCCTTCATCGCCCAGCCGCTCGGCGATCTTCTTGGCCGACTCGGTCGCCTGCTGGCGTGAGAAGGTGCTGCCGGGACGGACGGTCACCAGCGGCCGCAACTGAGATTCCGGCAGGACGAGTTCACCCAGCAGGGCCACATCACTGACCTGATACTTCGGGCCTTCGTAGACATTGAGGGTGAGGTAGATGCTCTCCTTGTCCGGCGACAGGGAAACCTGGGTCGATTCGACGCGGAAATTGAGGTAGCCGCGATCCTGATAAAACGACGTCAGGGTCTCGAGATCGCCCGAGAACGTCTGCTGGGAATAGCGGTCGCGACTGCCGAACAACCGCCACCAGCTCTTGCTCCGCGACCGCAGCGGCTTGAGCAGTTCTTCATCGCTGAACGCATCGTTGCCGACGATGTTGATGCGGCGGATGCTGGCGACGTCCCCCTCGTCGATCGTGATCGCCACCGCGACGCGATTGTCGGATTCGTCGTTGACCTGGGTATCGATCTTCACGGCGTAGCGGCCGTTGGCGAAGTACTGGCGGCGCAGCTCCTGCTCGACCTGCTCGAGCACCGATCGATCGAAGGCGCGTCCCTCGGCCAGACCCACGTCGCGCAGCCCCTGGAGCAGCTTGTCGGACGGAATTTCCTTGTTGCCGGTCACCGTGAAGCGGGCGATGCTGGGGCGCTCGACCACGCGCACGACCAGGGTGTCGCCCTGCCGCGTGAACCCGACGTCACTGAAATAACCGGTCTTGAACAACTCGCGGGTCATCTGACGCACGCGTTCCTCATCGACCCGGTCGCCCACGTTCAGGCCGATGGCCCGATTGACCCTCGAAACGTCATGGCGCGCCAACCCCTGAACCTCGATGCTCTGGACGACGAACGGGTCGAATGCCCACGCCGACCCCAGACACAGCCACAACAAAGCCCCTGTCAGGCGCGACCACAGTTTTTTGTTCATAAAGACCTTGAGGGTGATGGAATCCAAGTCTGCGCGATCCTGCAGATCATGGCGCCAGAAGTCGAACCAAATCGTTGTAGAACGCAAGCCCCATCATGAGCACCAGCGCGACGACGCCAAGCTGTTGCCCCCATTGTTGGATACGCTCCGAAAGGGGTCGCCCCCGAACCCACTCCACCAGATAAAACGCCAGATGGCCCCCGTCGAGCACCGGCACGGGCAACAGGTTGAGCACGCCCAGACTGATGCTGATGACCGCCAGGAACCCCAGATAGGAGACCAGCCCGATCTGCGCCGAATATCCCGCATACTGGGCGATGTTGATGGGACCACTCAGGTTCTCCAGCCCCAACTGGCCGGTCGCCATCCGGCCGATCATGCGCAAGGTCATCAGGCTCATCTGCCAGGTGCGCTGGATGGCCGCCGGCAGCGCCGCCGCCGGGGCATAACGGTACTCGGCACGCAGCCTCTCTTGCAACTCTTCCGGGACGCGGGGACTGATTCCCACGAAACCGATGGATGCGCCGTCCTGCTGCCGGGCGCCGATGCGCAAGGTCAGCTGGAGCACCTTCCCGCTCCGCTCGACATCGAGTCCGACGGTCCGGTCGGGATGCGCGCGCACCCGCTGCACCCAGTCCTCCCAATCGGCGACGGCCACTCCTTCCATCGCGAGAATGCGGTCGTCGGGCTGGAGTCCGGCCCGGGCAGCCGGACCGTCGGCCTGCAGCGTACCCACTGCCGCGGGCAGCGGCGGCTGGTAGGGTGCCAGCCCGAGAAACTCGTTCAGGCGGGCCGGATCGTCGAGCGATCCCGCCCAATCGGCGGCGAGCGTCACCGCACGCTGTGCCGCGTCTTCACCCCGGATCTGCAGTTCGAGCGCGCGTTCGTCCAGCGCAGCATCCACGAGGTTGATGCCCAGCTGCTCCCATGTGGGCGTCGGCGTGCCATTGACGCTCAGGATTTCGTCGCCGGCGCGCAGACCGGCCAGCGCGGCTGCCGTACCCGGCGCCGGGGTGTCGATCAGCGTGCGCATTCCCGGTACGCCGAGACACAGGACCACCCAGTAGAGGGCGATGGCCAGCAAGAGATTCGCGGCGGGACCCGCGGCGACGATGGCAGCGCGCACCGGCACCGACTGGCGATTGAAAGCCCGCCCCGACTCTTCTGCGGCGACGGGCCCTTCCCGCTCATCCAGCATCTTGACGTAGCCGCCCAGGGGAATCAGGGCGAGCCGGTACTCGGTGCCATCCGAGCCGGTCCGCCGCCAGATCGAACGCCCGAAACCGACACTGAAGCGCAACACCTTGACGCCCATGCGGCGCGCGACCCAGAAATGCCCCGCTTCGTGAATGGCGATGAGAATGGCCAAGGCCACCAGAAAGGCCAGCACGGACGACAGCACCTGAGTCATGACCCCTCCTCCAGCCACGCCGCGCAGCTCGCGCGTGTCCTGCGGTCCAATTCTATCACCGCCTCCCAGCATCCTGCCGCCTGGTCGCCGAGGCGCTGCAAGGCCCGATCGATCAAGTCCGGAATACCGACGAACGGCAGGCGCCGCTCGAGAAACGCCGCCACCGCCAGTTCGTTCGCGGCGTTGAGCACGACCGGCGCGCCGCCTCCGCTGCGCAGGGCGTCATAGGCCAGACCCAGCGAGGGAAATCGTGCGTGGTCGGGCGCTTCGAAGCCGAGATTGCCGACCCGCACGAGATCGAGTGGCGGCAGATCGAGGGGGAGGCGCTCGGGCCAACCCAGGGCGTGCGCGATGGGGGTACGCATGTCGGGATGGCCAAGCTGGGCGAGCACGGAGCCATCCACGTATTCGACCAGGGAATGGATCACGCTCTGCGGGTGGACCACCACCTCGATCCGCTCGGGCGGCAGGCCGAACAGCCAGTGCGCCTCGATCAGTTCCAGTCCCTTGTTCATCAAGGTCGCCGAATCGACCGAAATCTTGCGGCCCATGACCCAGTTGGGATGGGCACAGGCCGCCTCCGGCGTCACCGCCGCCATGTCTTCGGCCGTCATGCGCCGAAACGGCCCGCCCGACGCCGTCAGCATCAGGCGACGGACACCCGCCCCCGCCAGGCCCGGCGCGAATGCCCGCGGGAGGCACTGGAAGATGGCGTTGTGCTCGCTGTCGATGGGAATGAGATGTGCGCCGTGACGCTGCACCTCCGCCATGAACAGGGCGCCGCCCATGACGAGCGACTCCTTGTTGGCGAGCAGCACAGTCTTGCCGCCGCGCACGGCGCTCAAGGTCGGCATCAGACCGGCGGCGCCGACGATGGCGGCCATGGTCATGCCCACCTCGGGCAAGGCCGCGGCGCGGACGAGCCCTTCCTCGCCATGCCAGACCTGCGTCGAGACCCGGGCGGCGCCCAGGGCATCCTGCAGGTGCCGGGCCGCCCCGGCGTCCGCCACCACGGCCACGTCGGGCCGAAATTGCTGGCATTGGGCGAGAAGGCGATCGAGCTGACGATGGGCCGTCAGTGCCACGACCCGGAACCGGTCCGGATGCTGCGCCACCACGTCCAGCGTGCTGCAACCGATGCTGCCGGTGGCGCCCAGGATACAGAGCCCGGTCACAGCCATCCCTGCGCCCGCCCCAGCCCCCAGGTGAAGATCGGCGCGGCGGCCGTGAGGCTGTCGATGCGGTCCAGAATGCCGCCGTGTCCGGGCAGCAAGTGGCCCGTATCCTTGACGCCCATCTGGCGCTTGAACATGCTCACGGTCAAGTCACCCACCACCGACCCCGCCACGGTGACCAGACAGATACAGGCATAGCCCATCCCCACCGTGACGTCCAGCCGCAACAGCAGAGGCAGCGCCAGTCCGGCTGCCGTGCCGCCGGCCAACCCGCCCCACACGCCCGCCCACGTCTTGCCGGGGCTCACCCGGGGCGCCAGCTTGCGCTTCCCGTAGCGTCGCCCGACGTAGTAGGCGCCGGCATCGGCCACCCAGATCATGACCAGCAGAACCAGCACCCAGCGCGCGCCCTGCGGGGCGCCGTGCAGCGTCACCAACGCAAGCCAGGCGGGCACCAGCAGCAGCAATCCGACCAGCAGCTTGCGGCCGCGCAACAAACGGTCCTGCGGCAATCCGCGCGGGAACAAGCCGATCCAGACGGCGGCGATCGCCCACCAGAGCACGGCTGCGCTCAACAGCGTGAACACCGTTCCTTCGTCCGCCCACACGGACAGGGCGACAAGCAAGGGCAACAGCACGATCCCGGCGGCCCGTCCGCCGTCACGCCGCCAGGCCATGAGCGCGGACCATTCCTGCCCCGCCCCCCACACGATCGCCGCGAACATCGCAGCCACCCACGCGGTCGGCAGCCACAGCACCGCCGCGACGAGCGGCGGCACGATCCACAGCGCCGTACGCACGCGCGCGTTCAGCATGACCCGCTCCCGCCATCGTTCGACGCCAGAGCGTCCGTCCGGCCGAAGCGACGCTCGCGCTGACCGTACCAGGCCAGTGCGCGCTGCAGGTCCGTCGCGCCGAAATCGGGCCAGAGAAGATCACAGAAATAGAGTTCGGTATAGGCGAGGTGCCAGAGGAGGAAGTTGCTGACGCGGTATTCGCCGCCGGTGCGGATCAGCAGATCGGGATCGGGCAGATCCGCCAGATCAAGGTGCGCCCCCAGGAGCGCCTCATCGATTTGGTCCGCAGCCATGGCGCCCGCGGCGATGCGCCCAGCCAACACGCGAACCGCGCGCAGCAGATCCTGACGGCCGCCATAAGCCAGCGCGATGACCAGCACCATGCCGGGATTGCCGGCGGTATGCTGCTCGGTCCGCTGGACGACGGCCCGCAAGGACGGCGGCAACGCAGCCCGATCGCCGATGAATCGAACCCGCACGCCCTCGGCATGCAGCGTCTCGAGTTCGGCTTCCATGGACCGGACGAACAGCGCCAGCAGAAAATCGACCTCGGCGGTCGGACGGAGCCAGTTTTCGCTGCTGAACGCATACAACGTCAGCACGCGGACGCCTGCGTCGCGGCAGGCCCGGACAGCCGTCCGCGCGGCCCGAACGCCGGCCTCGTGACCGGCCGCGCGCGGCTGCCCGCGTCGGGTCGCCCATCGCCCGTTGCCGTCCATGATGATGGCCACGTGCTGGGGCGGCGGAGAGGGTGCGGTAGGCATCATGGGCGGCGGACTTCCCGGCTCCGGAAGACGGATGTGCGATGCAGTCCGGTCGTTCCGGACCCGATCAGATCTGCAGCAACTCCTGCTCTTTTTCCTCGAGCACCCGATCGACCTGCCCGATGTGCTCGTCGGTGATCTTCTGGATCTCGTCCTGCGCCTTGCGCACCAGATCCTCGCCGATCAGCTTGTCCTTCTCCAACTGCTTGAAGCGGTCGTTCGCATCGCGGCGGATGGCCCTGACGGCCACCTTGGCGCCCTCGCCCTCATGCCGGACGACCTTGACCAGATCGCGCCGGCGCTCCTCGGTGAGGGGAGGCAGAATGATCCGGATCGCCATGCCGGCCGTGTTGGGTGTGACGCCGAGATCGGAGGCCATGAGTGCCTTTTCGATCGGTCCCACCATGTTCTTTTCCCACGGGGCAATGGTGAGCGTGCGAGCGTCCGTGACCGTCACGCTGGCCACCTGACCCAGGGGAACGTCGCTGCCGTAGTACGCGACATGGATGTGATCCACCAGACTGGTATGGGCTCGGCCGGTGCGGATCTTGGAAAGCCCCTGACGCAGCACCTCGATGGTCTTCTTCATCCGTTCGACGGCGTCCTTGCGGATAGGATCGATCATGTCATGCTCCTGGCGCGGGTCGGTTGCGTGCGGTCGGCCGCGTTTCCACCGTGGTGCCGATGCTACGGTCGCCGGTCATGATACGCATCAGGGCCCCTTCATGCTTGATGTCGAAGACCCGCAGCGGCAGATCGTTGTCGCGGCACAGGACGATCGCCGTGGTGTCCATCACCATGAGCCGCTGGTCGATGACCTCGTCGTAGCTCAGGCAGTCATAGCGCCGCGCCGAAGCATCCTTGACCGGATCGGCGTCATAGACGCCATCGACCTTGGTCGCCTTGAGCAACAGTTCAGCGCCGATCTCGATCGCCCGAAGGCTGGCAGCCGTGTCCGTCGTGAAAAAGGGATTGCCCGTGCCGGCCGCAAACAGCACCACCCGCCCCTTTTCCAGATGACGGATGGCACGGCGGCGGATGTAGTCCTCGCAGACCTCGTTGATGCGCAGGGCGGACATGACCCGCGCGAACACGCCGATCCGCTCCAGCGCGTCCTGCAGGGCCAGCGCATTCATCACGGTGGCCAGCATGCCCATGTGATCGGCAGCGACCCGATCCATGCCGGCATTCGCCAGCCCCGCGCCACGGAAGATGTTGCCGCCACCGATGACCACCCCGATCTGGATCCCCAGATCGCGGACCTCGCCGATTTCCCGTGCCAGACGAGCGATGATCGCAGGGTCGATGCCATAGTCGGCATCGCCCAGCAGGGCCTCGCCGCTGAGCTTGAGCAGAATGCGGCGAAAGGCTGGAGCGGACGGACTCATAGGCTCCTCGGGAAGGTCGATCGCGGTGACGGTTCGATGCGGACCGCCCACGTCGAGCCGACCTGAGCGATCCGGTTCCCGCGCGGGTCAGCTTCCGCGAACCTGCGCCATGACTTCCTCGGCGAAGTTCTCGGACTTCTTTTCCACGCCCTCGCCGACTTCCAGACGCACGAAACGCATGACCTCGGCGCCGGCCTGCTTCAGACGCTGCGCCACGGTGAGATCGGCATCCTTGACAAAGGGCTGACCGACCAGCGCGACCTCATTCAGGTACTTGCGGATGCGGCCGTCGACCATCTTCTGGATGATGTCCTCGGGCTTGCCGCTTTCACGGGCCTGGGCCTCGAAAATCTCGCGTTCCTTGGCCACCAGTTCCGCCGGCACCTCGTCCGGCGAAATGCAGATCGGACGGCTGGCGGCGATGTGCATGGCGACATCACGCGCCAGCGCTTCGTCACCACCCTTCAGGTCGACCACCACACCGATGCGGCTGCCGTGGCTGTAGAGCCCGAACACGTCGCCCTGGCGGGCGAGGCGCTCGAAGCGGCGCACGGCGATGTTCTCGCCGATCTTGGCGACCAGTTCGCGGCGACGCTCGTCGAGGTGCAGACCCCCTTCGAGCGGCAGCGCGAGCAAGGCATCGACATCGGCGGGGGCGCCGGCCAGCGCCGCGGCGGCGACCTGGGCGGCAAAAGACTGGAACTCATCGCCGCCGCTGACGAAGTCGGTTTCGCAGTTGACCTCGATCGCGATCGCCGCGGTGCCGGAGGCATCCCGCTGCACGATCACGCGACCCTCGGCGGCCACGCGGCCGGCCTTCTTGTCGGCCTTGGCAAGACCCTGCTTGCGCATCAGCTCGATGGCCTGATCGAGATCCCCCGCCGTTTCCGTCAGGGCCTTCTTGCATTCCATCATCCCTGCGCCGGTGCGTTCGCGCAGTTCCTTGACCATGGCGGCTGTCACAGACATCGTTCGGATTCCTTGAAAAACGGTTTCAGTGGCTGGCGTCTCAGTGGGTGGTATCGGTCGCGTCACCCACGGCAGCCGCGGCGGCGTCCGAATCCACTTCGACGAAATCATCGCCCAGACCGCCTTCGCCGCGACTCAGCTTGCCCTCGAGCGCAGCGTCCGCCATCAATTGCGCGTACAGCCCCACCGCCCGCATGGCATCGTCGTTGCCGGGAATCGGGTAGTGCACGCCCGACGGCGAATTGTTCGTATCCACCACGCCGATGACGGGAATCCCGAGCTTGGCCGCTTCGCTCACGGCGATCGATTCGTGACCGACATCGACGATGAACAGGGCGTCGGGCAGGCGATTCATGTCCTTGATGCCACCCAGGCTGCGTTCCAGCTTCTCGCTTTCGCGGCTCAGCATCAGGGCCTCTTTCTTGCTGAGGCGATCCAGCGTGCCGTCTTCGGCCATTTGCTCCAAGCCCTTGAGGCGGCGAATCGACTGACGTACGGTCTGCCAGTTGGTGAGCATGCCGCCCAGCCAGCGATGGGCGACGAAGGGCATGCCGCAGCGCGCCGCCTGTTCCCGCATGTGATCGGAGGCCGCGCGCTTGGTTCCCACGAACAGGATCGTGCCGCCCTGCGCCACGATGCGCCGCCCCTGATCCAGCGCATCGCGCAGCATGGGCAGCGTGTGTTCGAGATTGATGATGTGGATGTTGTTGCGCGCGCCGAAGATATAGGGCGCCATGCGGGGATTCCAGAATCGCGTCTGGTGTCCGAAATGAACCCCGGCCTCGAGCAGTTGGCGCATGGAAATGTCAGGCATGATGGTAACTCCGATGTTTGGGTTGAGCCTCCGCGCATCCCGGCGAGCCACCCCGTGGGGCACCCAGCCAGCCGTGACGACGCGCGTGCGGATTGTGTTCCGTGCCCGGCCAGGATGGGCGGGCATCGATCAGGCAATTGCCGAAAAAGCCGGCGCTTTATACCATAGACCCCTGTTTCACGACAAATGCGCCGGGTGCCGCGACGGTGTACCGGCCCTCCGCACCACGCCTGCGCCCACCGACGAGCCTTCCCATGCAAGTGAATCTGAAGACGCCTGAAGAACAGGAAAAAATGCGCGTGGCCGGCCGACTGGCCGCCCAGGTGCTGGAAATGATCGCGCCGCACGTCCGTCCCGGCATCACCACCGAGCGGCTGGATCGCATCTGCCATGACTACATCGTCGACGAACTGCGCGCCATCCCCGCCCCGCTCGACTACAACGGCTTTCCGCGCTCGATCTGCACCTCCGTCAATCACGTGGTCTGCCACGGGATCCCCGGCCCCAAGGTGCTGAAATCAGGCGATATCGTCAACATCGACATCACCGTCATCAAGGACGGCTTCCACGGCGACACCAGCGCCATGTTCCAGGTCGGCGAGGCATCGGTGCTCGCCCAGCGACTGGTGCGGGTGACGCGCGAGGCCCTGTTCATCGGCATCAACATGGTGCGTCCCGGCGTGCGGCTCGGCGACCTCGGTGCGGCCATCCAGACCTACGTCGAGCGGGAAGGCTTCTCCGTCGTGCGGGAGTATTGCGGGCACGGCATCGGTCGCGTGTTCCACGAAGATCCGCAGGTCCTGCACTACGGCACGCCCGGCACCGGGCTGGTCCTGGAACCGGGCATGTGCTTCACGATCGAGCCGATGGTCAACGCCGGCAAGCGTCACGTGAAACTGCTCCCCGACGGATGGACGGTGGTGACCAAGGATCATGGACTGTCGGCGCAGTGGGAACACACGCTGCTGGTCACCGAATCCGGGCACGAGATCCTCACACTGCGGTCCAATGAGGATGTTCCCGCACAGCCCGGACGCTGACGGAGTCGCAACATGTCCACGAATGCCATGCCGGACGTGCTCACCCGGACGCCGGGCATCCCCGATGACGCCACCTTGCAGCGGCTCGTCGAAGAAGGCGCCTCGGGCATCGCCGCCCTGCGCCAGCGTGTGCGCGAACTCGATCATCGCCAGTGGATCGAATTCCAGGACGGGTTGCCCATCGAGCAACTCATGCAGGGACGGCTGGCCGGCATCGATCGACTGCTGCGGGTCGCATGGTCCCATTTCGTCGGCGATCAGGCCGGCCGTCTCTGTCTCGCGGCGACGGGCGGGTACGGCCGGGGCGAACTTCAGCCGCACTCGGACATCGACCTGCTGATTCTCCTTCCGGCGGATGCGGGCGACCAGTGGGCCGCCGCGATCGGCCGCTTCGTCACCGCCCTGTGGGACATCGGCCTGCAGGTCGGGCACAGCGTGCGCGACGTGGCCGAATGTGCCGACCTCGCCGGCGCCGACCTCACCGTCATGTCGAACCTGCTCGAATCGAGGCTCGTCGCGGGCGACCGGCATCTGCTCGAGGCCATGCGCGCGGCCACCTCGCCGCGGCGCATGTGGGACAGCCGGACGTTTTTTGCCGCCAAGGTGGCCGAACAGACCGCACGGCATCACAAGTTCCACGACACGGGCTACCAGCTCGAACCCAACGTCAAGGAAAGCCCCGGCGGCCTGCGCGACATCCAGACCGTCGGCTGGGTCGCCAAGCGGCACTTCCAGGCCGAAACGCTCGACGAATTGCATGAGCACGGGTTCCTGACCGAGCGCGAACTGTGCTCCCTGGTCGACGGCCAGCGTTTCCTGTGGCGCGTGCGCTGGGCCCTGCACATGCTCACCGGCCGGCGCGAGGACCGCTTGCTGTTCGATGTCCAGCTCAAGCTCGCCGGCCTCTTCGGATACAGCGACCAGGACCACAATCTGGCCGTCGAACAGTTCATGCAGCACTACTACCGCACGGTCACCCGCGTGGCCCGGCTCAACGAACTGTTGCTGCAGCTATTCGAGGAAACCCTCCTTTTTCAGGGCGAGTCCGCACCGGCCATGCCCTTGAACAGCCGCTTCCAGGTCCGCAACGGCCATGTCGAGGTCACCCGCCCCGACGTCTTCCGCCGTTATCCCTTCGCCTTGCTCGAAATCTTCCTGCTGCTGATGCAGCACCCGGAAATCCAGGGCGTGCGCGCCGCCACCATCCGGCTGATCCGCCAGCATCGCTATCTCATCGATGGCCCTTTCCGGGACGACATCCGCGCCCGCAGCCTGTTCATGGAGATGCTGCATCAGCCGCACGGCATCACCCACGAACTGCGGCGCATGAACCGCTACGGCATCCTGGCCCGCTATCTGCCGGAGTTCGGCGCGCTGGTCGGCCGCATGCAGTTCGACCTGTTCCATGCCTATACCGTGGATCAGCACCTGCTGTTCGTGCTGCGCAACCTGCGTCGCATCACGGTGCCCGAGTTCGCGCACGAATATCCGCTGTGCAGCGAAGTCGTGGCGCGCATCCCCAAGCGCGAGCTGCTCTACATCGCCGGGCTCTACCACGACATGGGCAAGGGTCAGGGCGGCGATCACTCCGACATCGGCGCCCGACTGGCCAGCGCGTTCTGTTGCCGTCACGGCCTGAGCGAACGGGACACCGAGCTGGTGGCATGGCTGGTGAGCAACCACTTGCTGATGTCCATGACCGCACAGCGGCGCGACATCGCCGACCCGCAGGAAATCCACGCCTTCGCGCGCAAGGTCCGCACCCGTTCGCGGCTGGACTATCTGTTTTTGCTCACCGTCGCCGACATGCGCGGCACCAACCCGGCTCTGCTCACCGACTGGAAGTTTCGGCTGCTGAGTCAGCTCTATCGCGCCACGCGCGACGCCCTGGACCGGGGTCTGGACCGGCCGCTCGATGCCGGTACGGTCACGGCGGAGAACCGCGAGGAAGCGCTGACGCAACTGGCTCGCAGCGGGATCGACCGGAACGCCGCCGCGGCCCTGTGGAAGGTGTTTCCGGACGATTACTTCCTCCGCCACCAGGGCGACGAAATCGCCTGGCAGACCCGCGCCCTGCTGATGGGAACCCCAAGTGGCAGTCCGCTGGTGCAACTGCGTCCCGACAACGACCGGGGCAGTACCGCCATCTTTCTCTACGCCGCCGATCGCGACTACCTGTTCGGCCGGGTCTGTGCGGTGCTGAACCAGCTCGGGCTCACGGTGCAGGACGCCCGGATCAGCTCGACGGCGGACGGCCATGCGCTCGACACCTTCATGGTGCTGGAACAGGACGGCCGCTTCGTGGACGACCACTACCGGCTGCAGGAGATCCGTGACCAACTGACACAGGCTCTGGAACGTCCTGCCGCTGACGGCTTCGTCGTCTCGCGCCGACCCTCGCGCCTGGCCCGGATCTTCAGCGTCGCGCCGCGCATTGCCTTCCGTGACGATCCCGGCCCGCATACCGCCCTGGAACTCGTGGCCACCGACCAGCCGGGCTTGCTCTCGCGGGTCGGCCAGGTCTTCGCCGAACAGGGCATCCGCGTCCAGGCCGCCAAGATCGCGACGATCGGCGAACGCGCCGAAGACGTGTTCTGGATCAGCGACGCGGCGGGCCGCATCGACGATCCCGCCCGCCGCACCCGGTTGGCCGACGCGCTCATCGAGGCCCTGGACCCGCCGGCGTGAGAACCGTCGTTCCCCGCCGGGCCGACTGCTAGAATGGCACGCCATTTTCCAGGAGGCGCCCCATGACATCGCTGCAGCACACCATCGACGACGCCTTCGAAGACCGCACCCGCATCACGCCGCAGGATGCGCCCGAGGCCGTGCGCCAGGCGGTGCATGAGGTGCTCGATCTGCTCGAGCGCGGCGCGCTCCGGGTCGCCGAACCTCTGGCCGGCGGCGGCTGGCAGGTCCATGAATGGCTGAAAAAAGCCGTGCTGCTGTCCTTCCGGCTGGCGGACAACCGGCCGGTGGAAGGCGGTTTCAGCCGCTTCTACGACAAGGTTCCCACCCGCTTCGCGGCCTATTCCGAAGCCGACTTCCGCACCCTCGGCGCGCGTGTCGTGCCGCCAGCGACCGTCCGGCGCGGGGCCTACATCGGCCGCGGCGCGGTGCTGATGCCAAGCTACGTCAATATCGGCGCCTACGTCGGTGAGAACACCATGGTCGACACCTGGGCCACCGTCGGCTCCTGCGCGCAGATCGGCAGGAACGTGCACCTGTCCGGCGGCGTCGGCATCGGCGGCGTGCTGGAGCCGCTGCAGGCGGCGCCCACCATCATCGAGGACGACTGCTTCATCGGCGCCCGCTCGGAAGTCGTCGAAGGGGTGATCGTCGAGCGCGGCGCGGTGCTGTCGATGGGCGTCTTCATCGGCCAGAGCACCCGGATCTACAACCGCGCGACCGGCGCGATCAGCTACGGCCGCGTGCCCGCCGGCGCCGTGGTGGTACCCGGCAGCCTGCCCTCGACCGACGGCCGCTACAGCCTCGCCTGCGCGGTCATCGTCAAGCAGGTGGATGAGAAAACCCGCGCCAAGGTCGGCATCAACGCGCTGCTGCGCGACGTGGACTGACGCGCCGTGTCCGCAACGCTGGATCTGGCGCAGGCCCTCATTGCCCACCCGTCGGTCACACCCGAGGACGCCGGCTGTCAGGAACTGATCTGCGCCCACCTGCGTCCGCAGGGATTCCGCTGCGAGACGTTGCAGTTCGGCGCGGTGCGCAATCTCTGGGCCGTGCACGGTGAGGCCGGCCCGCTGCTGGCCTTTGCGGGACATACCGACGTCGTGCCGACCGGCCCGGAAGAAGCGTGGACCTCCCCGCCATTCCAGCCCAGCGTGCGCGAGGGGCGTCTCTACGGCCGCGGAGCGGCCGACATGAAGGGCAGCCTCGCCGCCATGGTGAGCGCCATCACCACCTTTCTTGCCCGCCATCCCGCACCGCGCGGGCGCATCGGCCTGCTGCTCACCAGCGACGAGGAAGGCCCCGCCGTGGACGGCACCGTCCGCGTGGTCGAAGCGCTCGCCCGGCGCGGGGAGATTCCCGACTGGTGCATCGTCGGCGAGCCGACCAGCGAGCGCGCCGTCGGTGACGTCATCAAGAATGGCCGCCGCGGCTCCTTGAGCGGAGCGCTGACGGTGCGCGGCATCCAGGGTCACGTCGCCTATCCGTACAAGGCCGCCAATCCGGTGCACCTGGCAGCGCCCGCCCTCGCCAATCTGGTCACCGAGCACTGGGACGAAGGCAGCGCGGAATTTCCGCCCACCACGTTCCAGATCTCGAACGTCCATGCCGGCACCGGCGCCGGCAACGTGATTCCCGGCACCCTCACCGTCCAGTTCAACTTCCGTTTCAATCCGGCCAGCCCGGCCGAACGCCTGCGCCAGCGCACCGAGGAGATCCTCGCCCAGCACGGACTCGATTTCACCGTCGAGTGGACGCTGGGCGCACAGCCCTTCCTGACGCCGCCTGGCCTACTGGTGGAGACGGTACGGGCGGCCGTGTTCGAGGTCACCGGCCGGGAAGCCGTGTGCTCGACCACCGGCGGCACCTCGGACGCCCGCTTTCTCGCGCGGCATTGCCCGCAATTAATCGAACTGGGCCCGGTCAACGCCTCCATCCACCAGATCGACGAATGGGTGGACGTGGCCGAACTCGATCAGCTCACGGCCATCTATGCACAGGTGCTGGAGCGCCTGCTGGCATGAGCCGGCGCAGGGCGAGGCACACGTGAAGCCGCCAGCCGGATCGCCGGCAGGCGCACCCGCGCTCCAAAGCCCGGCGCCCGAGGATCTGCTCTACATGGCGCGCGCGCTGGCGCTGGCCGAAGTGGCCGGCGAGGTCCCGGTCGGCGCCGTGCTGGTGCTGGATGGCGCCGTCATCGGCGAAGGCTTCAATCAACCCATCGGCCTGCACGACGCGACCGCCCACGCCGAGATCATGGCCTTGCGTGCCGGCGGACGCTTGCGCGGCAACTATCGCCTGCCGGGCAGCACGCTGTACGTCACCCTGGAGCCCTGCCTGATGTGTGTCGGCGCCATGCTCCACGCCCGCATCGCGCGGCTCGTGTACGGCGCCGCCGATCCCAAGGTCGGCGCGACAGTCCATCTGACGGGCGGCTTCGGCAACAGCACCCTCAACCACCGGATCGAGGTCGCGGGCGGCGTGCTGGCAGCCGAATCCAGCGCTCTGCTGCGCGCCTTTTTCCGTGCGCGGCGCTGACCCATGATCGTCTTCGAGAACTTCTCGCTCCAGCGCGGCGGCAAGCCGCTGTTCGACGCCGCGCGCGCCACGATCCAGCCCGGGGAGCGCGTCGGGCTGATCGGCGCCAACGGCGCCGGCAAGTCGAGCCTGTTCGCGCTGATGCAGGGCTTGCTCCACACCGATGCCGGGGAGGTGCGCGTGCCCGCAGCCTGGCGCGTCGCCCATGTGGCGCAGGAAACCCCGGCCTTGGCGCGCAGCGCGCTGGACTACGTGCTCGACGGCGATGGGCCCTTGCGCGCAGCCGAGGCGCGCATTGCCGCGGCGCAAGCGCGCGGCGACGGCGCGGCCGAGGCCGAAGCGCACGCGGCCCTTGCCGATGCGGAGGGCTACACCGCCGCGGCACGGGCCGAAGCCCTGCTGCTGGGGCTCGGGTTCACGCTGGACCAGACTCGCGCCGAGGTGGCGAGCTTCTCCGGCGGCTGGCGCATGCGGCTCAATCTCGCCCAGGCGCTGATGGCGCCGTCCGACCTGCTCCTGCTGGACGAACCCACCAACCACCTCGATCTCGACGCCATCGTCTGGCTGGAAGACTGGCTGACGCACTATCCGGGCACGCTGATCGCGATTTCCCACGACCGCGAATTCCTCGATGCGGTGTGCACGGCGATCGTCCACCTGGAGCAGTGCAAGCTCGTCCGCTACAGCGGCAACTATTCGGCCTTCGAAGTCCTGCGCGCCGAGCGCATGAGCCTGCAGCAGGCGGCGTTCGACAAGCAGCAACAGCACATCGCCCATCTGCAGGGCTTCATCACCCGATTCAAGGCCAAGGCGAGCAAGGCCAAGCAGGCCCAGAGCCGCATCAAGGCGCTGGAAAAGCTGGAGAAGCTGAGCGCCGTCCAGGCCGCCCGCGAGTTCACGTTCGCCTTTCGCCCCGCCGATGCCGTGGCCAATCCGTTGCTGGCGCTGGAAGCCGCGGACTGCGGATATGCCGCGGACGCCGCGACCCGCACGGTCCTGCGGGCCGTCACGCTGTCGATCCAGTCGGGCCAGCGCATCGGCCTGCTCGGCGCCAACGGCCAGGGCAAGTCGACCTTCATCAAGACCCTGGCCGGCGCACTCGCCCCGCTCGCCGGCCGGCTGCAGACCGCCAAGGGCCTGCAGATCGGCTATTTCGCCCAGCACCAGCTCGAGACCCTGCGGCCCACCGATTCGGCGCTCGAACACCTGATGCGGCGGGCGTCGACGGCGCGCGAACAGGAATTGCGCAACTTCCTCGGCAGCTTCAACTTTCGCGGCGACATGGCCACCACGCCGATCGCGCCGTTCTCGGGCGGAGAAAAGGCCCGGCTCGCCCTCGCGCTCGTGGTCTGGGACAAGCCCAATCTCCTGCTGCTGGACGAGCCGACCAACCACCTCGATCTCGAAACCCGCGAGGCGCTGGTGCTGGCCCTGGCGCAGTTCGAAGGCACACTCATCGTCGTTTCCCACGACCGCCATCTGCTGCGCGCCACCACCGACCAGTTCCTGCTGGTCACAGGCGGCGCGGTGCGGCCTTATGACGGTGACCTCGACGACTATCGCGTGTGGCTGCTCAAAGAGGCCGCTCAGCGACGCACCGCACCGGCCAAGGCCGAGCCTGCCAAGACCGTCCCAGCGCCGCTGCGTCCGAAACCCCGGCTGGGCCCGCTCACCAAGGAACTCGTGCGGATCGAAACCCAGTTGGACCGGCTCGCGACCGACATCGACGGGATCGAAACCGCACTTGCCGATCCCGCGCTCTATACCGATGCGGATCGGGATCAGCTGGCGGATCTCCTGCGCCGGCAAGCGCAGGCGCGCGCGGAACAGGAACGGCTGGAGGCGCGCTGGCTGGACCTGCAGGCCGAGATCGAAACCGCTTCGTCCTGAATCGACTGGGCGAACCTTAGACATTCTCATCAGGCTCTCCCGCTGACGAAGATCAATCGACTCCGACTTTTACCGAGGCGGTTCCGTACCCTCGCGGTGGTCATGGATTGGCACAGCCGGCGTGTGCTTGCCTGGCGGCTGTCGATCGCCATGGAGACCATGTTTTGGGCCGATGCCGTGGAAGAAGCGATCGTGCTGTAGGGGTACCCGACATCTTCAACACGGACTAGGGCAGCCAGTTCACCTCGGAAGCCTTCACCGGACTGCTGAAGGAGCAGGAGATCCAGATCAGCAGGGACGGCAAGGGTTACTGGCGTGACAACGTGTTCGTCGAGCGCCTGTGGCGCAGCGTCCAGTACGAGGAGGTTTACCTGGCTTACGAGACCGTCTCGTTGGCACGCGAGTCGCTGGCGAAATACTTCCGGTTCTAGAACGAGCGCCGCTGCCACCGCCGTTTTGCGGACCAAACGCCGGACAGGCTTACTGCAACCGCTGCGTCTTTCGAGGCAGCCTAACCACGCAGGGTATCCACTTATCAAACCGGTTTGGCCCGCTCAAACGATTGGGGCCACCCGTGTTTCCGTGAGCAGCGCTGATGCATTCCGGCACCCTTCGTGCCGTTGCCGGAAACAGTCCAAGTGAAGATCGCTGCGCGCAGGCGCCGAGCCGGCTCAACCCAGAAACTGCATCGGCCGCAGCACCAGGCACTGGTCCACGCGCCCGATCGGGCCGCGCGTGTCGTAGAGTCGCGTGTGGGTGGTGCCAAGCCCGGTGGCTTCCATGTGAGTATGGCTTTCCAGGCAGATCCACTCCCCGTCCGGATAACGGTTGAGGTGCAGGTCGATGTCGGCATTGATGCAACCCATCTTGCCGCCGAGATAGAGCTGGCCGATGCCGTTGCCGAAATCCGACATCATGCCCATGTAGCTGATTGCGGTGGTGGGTTCGCCGGCGACCACGTCCGCCTCGATCCGCAGCCATGCCGTGCCTTCCCCCTTGAACGCGAATCCCGACACACGCCGCATCTCGATGGCGGCATTGAGTCCGGGCGACCGCTTGCCGGGCTGGCCGCGCCCGCCCAGAAAGCCCTCCGGCGCCAAGCCTTCGGGACCCGGCGGCACACCGCCCGTCACGATGGCGTGTTCCGGCAATTCGACCGGCTGGACCCGGCCGCGCAGCGCCGTGCTGCGCGCGACTTCCTGGCCGTCCGCCAGCATGCGCGCCTGGATGAGCTGGATGCGCTGACCGGCGCGCAGGGTTTTGGTGACGACCTCGAGCGGGACGCGGGGCGCGGGTCGGCACAGGTCATGGGTGAGACGCAGGACGCGCCACTCGGGATCGGGTTCGTGCCGATCGATGACGTGCGCCATGAGTCCGGCGATGGCGCCCCCATGCAGCAAGCGGCTGTCCCAAGGGGAATTGGTGCGCTCCGTGGGGACATGGAGCTTCCCCTCGCGGTGGTAGAGCGCGTCTTTCATGGCGTCATTCCTTTGACGGGCGACGATCCGTCATGCAGCGCAGGGGGATTCAGGACGCCGGTTGCTCATCGATGCGCAGGCGATGCCCGTCCGGATCCTCGATCTCGAAGTGGCGATGCCCGTCGGCTGCCCGGCGCAGATAACCGGCGACGGTGGCGCCGGCTGCGTTGCAGCGTCGGTACAGGGATTCGGCTTCGGCGACCTGGAAGCAGGCTGTGCTGGGATGCGGTTCGCGCTGCTCGGCGAGACAGATCTGCCAGTCGCCGTGGGAGAGCAGGGCGCGGCGCTCGGTGTTGATGAATTGGGTCAGCTCCAGGCCCAGGGCCTGTTCGTAGAAACGGATGGATTTGACCAGATCGCGAACTTCAAGCGCGGGAGTGGCGGAAGATGCACTCGCCCATCGTTGGGGCACATCCATAAAGCGAGAACCTCGACACGGCGCACATGCGCCCGTCGCTATCTTGAGACAACTCCCCCCCTCGCGCAAGCCTCGCCGGTCCAAGGTCATTTCGCCGCCAGCTGCGGCAAATTGTCGCAGGCGCGGCCAGTGCGGGTCCGCTGCATGATAATGCCGGTCGTTCTCATTGCAATGCCGCTCTTCTCATTGAATCGACAAAGGAATGTCCATGCCGTCGCCCTACCGCCTGTCCGGCCTGCTGGCTGCCCTCACCACGTTCTCGGCAGGCGCCCAGGCCGATGCTGCCGCTGCGCCATCCAGCCCGGTCCTGCCCGCCGTCACCGTGGAGGGCGCCGCCGGCAGCCTGACCGTGCCCGACGCCGCAGCGGCCGAGGCGCACGTCCGGGAGATCCCCGGCAGCGCGGCGGTGGTCGACGCCGCAAGCTATGAAGACACGCGGGCGGTCACGATCAAAGACATGCTGGACTATGTGCCGGGCGTGTACGCGCAGCCGCGCTACGCCGAGGAATTGCGCCTGTCCATCCGCGGGTCCGGCCTGTCGCGGACCTTCCATTTGCGCGGGATCGGCCTGTTCCAGGACGGCATCCCCATCAACCTGGCCGACGGCGGTGGCGATTTCCAGGACATCGATCCCCTCGCCTTCCAGTATGTCGAGGTGCTCAAGGGCGCCAACGCGCTGGAACTGGGCACCGCTGCGCTCGGTGGGGCGATCAATTTCGTGACGCCGACCGGCTACGACGCCGACCGGCTCAAACTGCGCCTGGAAGGCGGCAGCTTCGATACCGGCCGCGCCCAGATCGCCACCGGCGATGTCGTTGGCAAGGGCGACTATTTCCTGTCGGTCAGCCACCTGCGCTCGGACGGCTTTCGCGATTTCATGGACCAGGCCAACACCCGCCTGTTCAGCAACGCCGGCTATCGCCTGAGCGACGATCTGGAGACCCGTTTCTACCTCACCTACGGCGACATCAACCAGGAGATTCCGGGCAGCCTGTCCAAGGCTCAGCTCGAGGACGATCCGGCCCAGGCCAATCCGGGCAATGTCCGCAACAACTACCAGCGCGACTGGGAAGTCCTGCGCGTCGCCAACAAGACCACGTGGAAAGGGGAGGATCAGGAAATCACCGGCGGCGTCTATGCGGTCAGCAAGCAGCTCTACCACCCCATCTTCCAGCTCATCGACCAGGATTCGATGGATTACGGCGCCTACGCCACCTTCCGCCAGGACGGTGAACTGGCCGGTCGCGCCAACCGGCTGACGGTGGGCAGTCGGCTCGGCACCGGCGACACCGACAGCCGGCGCTATGTGAACCTCGCCGGCGACTACGGCGATCTGACCTCCAAGGCCCGCGAGCAGTCGCGCAACGCCATCGTGTTCGGCGAGAACCGCACCGAACTCGCGCCGGACTGGACCGGCATCGTCGCGGCGCAGGGCACCTACGCCGAACGCGACTACGACGACCGCTTCGCCAGCGACGGCGACCGCAGCGGCACCAAGACCTACCGCGGGCTGAGCCCGCGGCTGGGCCTGCTCTGGGACGCCGCCGAGACCCTGCAGCTGTTCGCCAATGTGAGCCAGGCCTACGAGCCGCCGACCTTCTCCGAACTCACCCAGAGCGTCCCCGGTGTGAGCGGACTGGCGGATATCGACGCACAGCGCTCGACCACGCTGGAGGTGGGCAGCCGCGGCGAGTGGCAGGCGGTGAGCTGGGATGCCAGCCTCTACCGCAGCTGGGTGCGCGACGAGCTGATGTTCATCGCTCTCGGCGACGGCGGCCAGAGCGCGGTCCTCAATACCGACAAGACCGTTCATCAAGGCGTGGAACTGGGGGTCGGTGCCCGGCTGGCCGAGTTTGCCGGCCAGAGCCTCACCGGCCGCCTCGCCTACACCTACAACGATTTCAAGTTCGACGGCGACCCGCAGTGGGGCGACAACGCCATTCCCGGCATTCCCGATCACTACCTGCGCGCCGAGCTGCGCTATCGCCACCCGGCGGGATTCGCCTTCGGTCCGAACGTGGAATGGGTGCCGCAGGGTTATCCGATCGACTTCAAAAACAGCCTCGAGACCGACGCTTACGCGCTGCTCGGTCTCACGGCCAGCTACGAGATCACGCGCCAGATCGAGATCTTCCTCGACGCACGCAACCTGACCGACGAGAAATATGCCGCCACCACCGGGCTCATCACCGAGCCGGCCGTGGGCGCCTTCGGTCCCAACACCACCCAGTTCATCCCCGGCGACGGCCGGGCCATCTACGCCGGGCTGACCATGCGCTGGTAGGCCGGCGTCCCGAAGCGGGCCGAAACCGGGCGCCATCGCGCGCCCGAATTCGGCCCGCTTGTGGCTCCAGACCAAGCCCTTGTGGCGAGTGCGCTGGCAGCCTCGCCAGAAGCCGCGGCGTGGACGCTGGTCGACGCACTGGCCCAAGGGGAGACCGCTTCGATCAGAAGATCCGCCGGCTGCGGCTCGCACTGCGGCACGCGTACCGGTGCTTCGCTCGAGGCCAACGACCTCGGAGGCCATCGATCCACTGCTGCCTTCGGCTACGACCAAATGCCGCTGGTGGTCGAGTCTCGGGACTTTCTTGCGATCACCACTTTCATGGCCCGAGCCCGCACACTCGGCTCGGTATACCTCGGCTCGACGTCGCGTTCTCCACGACGAGCACCGGCATCCGGGACAGCCCGAGGCTTCCCCCGGGCTGCGGTGCTTGGCGCGCCACTTGTGGAACGTCGCCGCGCTGACGCCGATCTGCCTGCACATCCGCATGCCGAATCTCGGGCGTCAACGGAACCCCGCGCGGATTGTCGTGCAGCCGAGCGATAGCGCATTCGATGAATGGCCCATAGCAAAAGCCCCAGACCCGCTCGACACGGATCAGGGGCTCGGCTGTAGGCCGTTCGAGGACGCGGGATCAGCGGGCCTTGGGGGCCAGCTTTTCCTTGATGCGGGCGGCCTTGCCGCGCAGGTCGCGCAGGTAATACAGCTTGGCGCGGCGCACATCGCCACGGCGCTTGACCGCGACGCTGTCGATGGCCGGGCTGTGGCTCTGGAACACGCGTTCCACGCCCTCGCCGTGGGCGACCTTGCGCACGGTGAATGAGGAATTCAGGCCGCGGTTGCTCTTGGCGATGACGATGCCTTCGAAGGCCTGCAGGCGTTCGCGGTTGCCTTCCTTCACCTTCACCTGCACGACGACGGTGTCGCCGGGGGCGAATTCGGGGAGGTCGGTGCGCATCTGCGCGGCTTCCAGTTCTGCAATCAACGTGCTCATGATCTTGTCCTTACCCGCAGGCCGGGTCGTCGATACCCAAATTGTCGATAAAATCCTGGAGCAGGCGGTCCTGCTCCCGTGTCAGTTCGCGTCCGGCCAGAAGGCCGGGCCGCCGCAACCAGGTGCGCCCCAGCGACTGCTGCAGGCGCCAGCGGCGGATTGCCTCGTGGTCGCCGCTGCGCAGCACCGCCGGCACCTCACCGGTGGCATGCGTCTCGGGCCGCGTGTAGTGCGGACAATCCAACAGCCCGTCCCAGAACGAGTCCTGGGTGCACGACGCTGCATCGCCCACGGCCCCCGGCAAGAGCCGGATCACCGCGTCCATCACCACCATGGCCGCCAGCTCGCCGCCGCTGAGCACATAGTCGCCGATCGAGACTTCCCGATCGACGGCGCCGAGCACGCGCTCATCCACGCCTTCGTAGCGGCCGGCGACCAAGATCAGCCCCGGCAGCGCGGCGAATTCCCGCGCCAGCGCCTGATCGAACGGCTGTCCCTGCGGACTCATCATCACGACCGGCGTGCCCGCGGGCGCCGCGCTCTTGGCTGCTGCGATGGCGGCGAGCAGGGGCTCGACCTTCATCACCATGCCCGGACCGCCGCCGTAGGGCCGATCGTCGACCGTGCGATGGACGTCGTGCGTGAAATCCCGCGGGTTGACGCCCCCGGCCCGGATCAGCCCGCGTTCCCGCGCTCGCCCCGCAATTCCGCCGGCGTACAGCGCCTCGACCAGATCCGGAAACAGCGTCACCACGGTCAGATGCATGCCCGCGTCCCGCTCAGAAATCCGGGTCCCAGTCCACTTCCACCACGCCGGCCGCCAGGTCGATCCGGCGCACGACATCGGGCCGGATGAAGGGGATGAGGCGTTCTTCCTCGCCCTTCACCACCAGCACGTCGTTGGCGCCGGTTTCCATCAGGGAATCCACGCGCCCAAACGCGAATCCGTCGATCCCGACGACCTGCAGGCCGACGAGATCGATCCAGTAATACCCTTCATCTGCCTCATCCGCCGGCGGCAGGGCCGTGCGCGGCACGCTGATCCAGGCGCCGGTCAGGCCCGCCGCCGCCTCGCGGTCCGCGATGCCGGACAGCCGGACGATCCAGCCCTTGCCCTGTGCCTGCACCGCCTCAAGGCTGCGCCGGCCTGAACTTGCCGGGCCTTCGAGGTCCCATTGGCGGTACTCGAAGAGCTGGTCCGGCGGCCGCGTGTGGGGTTGCACCCAGATCCAGCCCTTCACGCCGAACGGGCTGCCGATCCTGCCCAGGACCACCCGCCCGGCACCAGCCGTGGCGGCATCCTCGGTCATCAGGCGGTGGCTTCGCTCAGCTTGGCGGCCTGGCGGAGCAACTGGTCGACGCGATCGGACGGCTGCGCACCCTGCGCGATCCAGTGGCGTGCACGCTCCAGATCGACGCGCAAGCCTTCTTCCTTCGCGGTGGCGATGGGGTTGAAGAAGCCGAGGCGCTCCAGATAGCGCCCGTCACGACGATTGCGGCTGTCGGTGACGACCAGATGATAGAAAGGCCGCTTCTTGGCGCCGGCGCGAGCGAGACGAATGGTGACCATGTAAGCCTTGAACCTCCAGATCGGATGGGGTCGCCGCCGCACGCGCGCAGTCGGAAGACCCCCAGCAAATTCGCGATTGTACCCAACTCGCTGGAGCGATCGCAATCAAAGTCCCATGCCGGGCGGCAGACGACCGCCCTTGAGCAGCTTGCCCATCGGGCCCTTGGTCATGCGCTTCATCATCTTCTGCGTCTGCTCAAACTGCTTGAGCAGGCGGTTCAGGTCCTGGACCTGCAGGCCCGAACCCGCGGCGATGCGCCGTTTGCGCGAGGCTTGGATGATATCCGGATGCCGCCGCTCGCCTGGCGTCATAGCATTGATCAGAGCCACCATGCGCCGAATGTCGCGGTCCTGGACCTGATTGCGCGCGGCCTCGGGGATCTTCATCGCGCCGGGCAGCTTTTCGAGGATGCTTTTGATACCACCCATGCTCAGCATCTGCTGCAGCTGGTCGCGGTAGTCCTCGAGCGTGATGCCCTTGCCTTTCTGCACCTGGGTCGCGAGCTTGTCGGCCTTGGCGCGGTCGGTGTTGCGCTCGATTTCCTCAATCAGGGTGAGCACGTCGCCCATGCCGAGGATGCGCGAGGCCACGCGCTCGGGATGGAACGGCTCGAGCGCGTCGGTCTTCTCGCCCGCGCCCATGAGCTTGATCGGCTTGCCGGTGATCTGGCGGATGGACAGCGCGGCGCCGCCCCGGGCATCGCCGTCGGTCTTGGTCAGGATGACGCCGGTCAGCGGCAGCGCCTCGTCGAAGGCCTTGGCGGTGTTGGCGGCATCCTGTCCGGTCATGGCGTCGACCACGAACAGGGTTTCGTGCGGCGCAACCGCCTCGTGGATGCGGCGCACCTCGTCCATCATGTCCGCATCGATGTGCAGTCGCCCGGCAGTGTCGACGATGAGGACATCGAAGAACTTGAGCCGGGCCTGGGCAAGCGCGGCCTTGGCGATTTCGGCCGGGTCCTGGTCCGGGCTGCTGGGGAAGAATCCGGCGCCGATCTGCTCGGCCAGCGTCCTGAGCTGATCGATGGCCGCCGGGCGGTAGACGTCGCAGCTCACCAGCAGGGATTTCTTGCGCTGCCGTTCCTTCAGGTGCCGCGCCAGCTTGGCGGCGGTGGTGGTCTTGCCCGCGCCCTGCAGGCCGGCGAGCAGGATGACGACCGGCGGGCGGTGGTTGAATTTCAGCTCCGCCGTCTGCTCGCCCAACACACGGATCAGTTCTTCGTTGACGACCTTGATCAGCACCTGGCCCGGCGACAGGCTGGTGCTCACCTCACGCCCCACCGCCCGCTCGCGCACCTGGTCGATGAACGATTTGACCACGGGCAGGGCGACGTCGGCGTCGAGCAGGGCGGCGCGCACTTCGCGCAACGCCTGCTGGATGTTTTCCTCGGTGAGCCGCGCTTGGCCGCGCAACTGCATCAGGGTCCGATTGAGACGTTCGGTGAGGTTCTCGAACATGGGCGCTTCAACTCGACATCAGGAAGGTCAGGGCGCATCGCGCGCCGGCGCCGGCTACGTTACCCGAAAGGCGCCGCAGCGTCACCCGAGCCTTGTGGCGCCGCTCGCGCGGCCTGTGCCATGATGCCGGCAACCACTGCTTCGACGACCGACCATGAACAGCTATTGGATGGCGTGGGCCGTTGCCCTGGCCTATGGCGGCAGTGCCGCTCTCCTGCTCCGGCGCGCCCGCGACCTGCTGCGCGGCCAACCAATCGGCAAGGCCGGCGCCTTGGGACTCGGCGCCTTGGGCTTCGCGCTCCACACCGTACTGATCTCGCCGATCCTGGGGCATGAGAGCCTGCACCTGGGCTTTGCCGAAGTCATCCTGCTCATGGGCTGGCAACTCGCGCTGCTCCTGCTGCTGGCCGCGGTGCGGGCGCCGCTCGAGAATCTGGGCCTGATCCTGTTTCCGCTGCTGGCGCTGTCCATGCTGCTCTATCGCCCTCAGACGCCGGTTGGTGGCGTGAATCTGAGTGGGCCGGTCGAACTGCATGTACTCACGGCGATCATCGCCTACGGTCTGGTAATCCTCGCCGGAGCGCAGGCCGTGCTGCTGATGGTTCAGACCCGCCTGCTGCACCGTCACCGCAGCCGCGGCATCGTGGCGGTGTTTCCGCCGCTGGAAACCATGGAACGGCTGCTGTTCCAACTCATCGGGCTGGCCTTCTTCACGCTGTCGCTGGCGCTGCTGAGCGGATTCGTGTTCGTCGACAACCTCTTTGCGCAACACCTCGTCCACAAGACCGTGCTGTCCATCGTCGCCTGGATCATCCTGGGTCTGCTGCTGTGGGGGCACCACCGCTTCGGCTGGCGCGGCAAGATCGCGGTGCGCTGGACGCTGAGCGGCGGCGCCATGCTCACATTGGGCTATTTCGGCAGCAAGTTCGTCCTCGAGACGCTGCTCGGTCGGCAGTGGGGATAGCCCTGCCGCCGCACGCTGCTTGCGGAACACGGGCCCGCGCGCATTGAAGCACCCCGCGCCGATTGCTATAGTTCCAGCCATTCCTGCCGGCCCTGTGCGTCGGATCGACCGGCGCTGCGGCGGGAACGACCCCCGGGATCCCAACGGGCAAAAGATGGCCGCCTCGACAGTGACCCGCTGCGCGCTCGCCGCGCCCCGCCAGATCCTGCGCCGCCGGCGCAGCATCGATCCCGCGATCCGAACTTTCCGCGCCGGAACCTGGCCTTCGCGCCGCAGTGCGACAAGGCCGGTTTCCGCTCCGCATTCATCCTTTTTGCACACCCCCAAGCTTTCCACTCGACGCCAGGAGCCAAGCCGATGATGAGATTTGCTGATCGCTCCCAGATCCGCGCCATCCGGGCTGTTGCCGGGATTTGCCCGACGCAGGGACTGACGATCGAGGGAAGCGCGCCGGGGAACCATGAGTACCCCATCCATGAAAAGAATGCTGATCAACGCCACGCAAGCCGAAGAACTGCGGGTTGCGCTGGTTGAAGGACAAAAACTGTTCGATCTGGACATCGAGACCCCGTCGCGAGAACAGAAAAAAGCCAACATCTACAAAGGACGCATCACCCGCATCGAGCCCAGCCTGGACGCCTGCTTCGTCGAGTACGGTGGGGAGCGCAACGGGTTTTTGCCGCTGAAGGAAGTCGCGCGGGAATACTTCAAGCCGGGCGCCGACCTCGGCGGCAAGCTCAACATCGCCGAACTGCTCCGTGAGGGGCAGGAAATCGTCGTACAGGTCGAGAAAGAGGAACGCGGCACCAAGGGCGCGGCCCTGACGACCTTCATCAGCCTGGCCGGCCGCTATCTGGTGCTGATGCCCAACAACCCCCGCGCGGGCGGCGTCTCGCGGCGCATCGAGGGCGAAGAGCGGGACGAGATGCGCGAGATCATGCGCAATCTGGAAGTCCCGGACGGCATGGGCATGATCGTGCGCACCGCCGGCATGGGCCGCACCTCCGAGGAACTGCAGTGGGATCTGGGCTATCTGCTGCAGCTCTGGCGCGCCGTCGAACAGGCCGCCGGTGAACGCCAGGCGCCCTTCCTGATCTACCAGGAAAGCAACATCATCATCCGCGCGCTGCGCGACTACCTGCGCGCCGACGTCAACGAGATCCTGGTCGACGACCCCGCCGTCTACGAGCAGGCGCGGGAATTCATGGCCGCGGTGATGCCGAACAACATCGGCCGCCTGAAGCTCTATCAGGACGCCATTCCGCTGTTCACCCGCTACCAGATCGAGAGCCAGATCGAGCTGGCCTTTGCCCGCGAGGTCCGCCTGCCGTCCGGTGGTTCGATCGTGATCGACCACACCGAGGCCCTGACCAGCATCGACATCAACTCCGCGCGCGCCACCAAGGGCGCGGACATCGAGGAAACCGCGCTGCTGACCAACCTGGAGGCCGCCGAGGAAATCGCCCGCCAACTGCGCCTGCGCGATCTGGGCGGTCTGCTGGTGATCGACTTCATCGACATGACGCCGGCCAAGAACCAGCGCGAGGTGGAGAACCGCCTGCGCGATGCGACCCAGGTCGACCGGGCCCGCATCCAGATCGGCCGCATCTCGCGCTTCGGGCTGCTGGAACTCTCACGGCAACGGCTGCGGCCCTCGCTCGGCGAACACAGCCACATCACCTGCCCGCGCTGCGAAGGCCGCGGCACCATCCGCTCGGTGGAATCGCTGGCGCTGGCTGTGCTGCGGCTGATCCAGGAAGAGGCTATGAAGGACCGCACCCAGCGCGTCATGGCGCAGTTGCCGGTCACCGTCGCGACCTTCCTGCTCAACGAGAAACGCGCCGCCCTGACGGCGATCGAATCGCGCCACGGCATCAGCGTCGTGATCGTGCCCAATCCGCACATGGAAACGCCGCGCTACGAGGTGACCCGCAGCCGTCAGGACGAAGCGCGCGGCAACGGCGAAGCGGATGCCACCTACAAGCTCATCAGCCAGCCGCCCACCGTCCAGTATGAGCCCAAGGCCGCTGCCCGCCCCGCCGCACCGGCCCCCGCCGTGCGCATGGCGCCGCCACCACCGGCCCCCACGCCCGAGCCCGTCGCCAAGGCCAAGCCACCGCTTCCCGCGCCGCCGCCGAAGCCGCGCACGAGTTCGGGCGGCCTGCTGAAGAAGCTCTGGGACCGGCTGTTCGGCGAGTCTCCCGCAGCCTCGGCACAGACCGCAGCAGCAGAATCGGGCGCGGCGGCACAGACCGAAGCGACCGCCGACGTCGCGCCTTCCGAGGCGGCTGAAACGCCCGCGCGTCCGTCGCGACGTTCCGGCGGCACCAACCGCCGCAGCCGGTCCAAGCCGACGGATGAAGCCCGGCCGTCGCCGCGCGCGCGCCGTCCCGCACGGGCGCCCGAAACATCGGCGACCGTCGTGGCGACGCCAGCCGCCAGCGACGTGGCATTGGAAGTCACCGACGCCGAACCGGTCAAAGCCGGGCTTGCGGAGGACAACCCACCGGCCGCGGCAACCGATGAGGCCCCCCGCAACCGCCGCGGGCGACGCGGCGGACGGCGGCGCCGGCGTCCCGGCACCGACGTGAACACCCCCGCGACCGACGGGACAGCGGACTCGGCGGAGACCGCCGGGCCGTTTGACGATCACCAGGACTACGGGGACGATCAGCCTTCGTTCACAGCAGGCGCAGAAGCGGTCGGCCAGCCGGATCGCGCCACCGCCGAATCGCCGCTGCCGGTCGCCACGCCCGAGCTGAAACGCGTCGGCGAGGACGACTGATCCGACCCCATGCCGCGCGCCGTGGCCCGGCGCGCGGCGCTCAGCCCGGCGCCATGAACGGACGCAGATGTTCGACGAGCGCGTTGCAGCCCTCGTCGAGCAAATCCAGTACCCGCTCGAATCCCTGGCCGTCGCCGTAGTACGGGTCCGGAACCGCACGCGGCCGGCCGTCCTCGCCCGGAGGCAGGAACAAGGCCGGCACCACGCTTGCCGACGGCGGGCGCAAGGTCCGCAAGTGCTGCAGATTGGCCTCGTCCATCGCCAGGATGTGCGTGAATCGCAGGAAGTCTTCGGGTTGCACCGCGCGGGCGCGGAGCGCGCTCAGATCGATCCCGCGCGCCCGCGCCGCCTGCTGCATGCGCGGATCCGGCGCACGACCCCCGTGGTAGCCGTGCGTCCCCGCCGAATCGATCTCGATCCGATCCAGCCAGTGCGGCGCTTCCCGAGTCAGGCGCGCCCGCAACATGCCCTCCGCCGCCGGTGAGCGGCAGATGTTGCCCATGCAGACGAACAGGATCCGATGCATGCGGTCCTCCGTGCCGGAAGCCGTTCCCGACCGTCAGCGGCCGATCAGGCCGACTGGCGCCCCAAATGGGCCTCGACCCGCGCCAGATCCGCCTCCGTGTCGACGGCCGACCCGGGCAAAGCGGGCGCGTCCCCGACGTGGATGCGGATCCCGCCCCATTGGAACCGCAACTGTTCCAGGGACTCCTGGAGCTCCGGCTCACAGGGCGCGAGGGCCGCAAACGCCCGCAGAGCGCCGGCGCGGTAGGCATAAATTCCCAGGTGACGCAGCCAGAGCCCAGGCGGCATGCCCGCATCGTGGGAAAATCCGCCCTCGCGATGCCAGGGAATCGGCGCACGGCTGAAATACAGTGCCAACTCGTCCCGGTCGCAGACCACCTTCACCACATTGGGATCGAGCAGTTCCTCGACCGTCCCGACCGGCGTACACAAGGTCGCCACGGGCGCCGTCGTCCGGGCCTGCAGGTTCTCCGCCACACGTGCCACGTTCACGGCCGGCATGGTCGGTTCGTCCCCTTGCAGGTTGACGATGACGGTGTCGTCCGGCCAGGCCTTTTGCGCGACGACCTCGGCGATGCGATCCGTCCCGGTCAGATGGTGGGCGCCGGTCATGCAAACGGTGGCCCCGAAGGACCGCGCCATCTGCGCCACGAGTTCGTGTTCGGTCGCGATGATGACTTCGGCTGCGCCGCTGTCCAGCGCGCGCTGGTAGACGTGCTGGATCATCGGGCGCCCCGCGATGAGACGCAGCGGCTTGCCCGGCAGGCGGCTCGCGCCGTGGCGCGCGGGAATGACCACCTTGAAGGGCATCATCGCTCCTCCTCCGCGGACAGGGGGCGTGCTTCCTCGACCAGCATCACCGGGATGCCCTCGCGAATGGGGAAGGCCAGACGGTCGGCCTTGCAGATCAGTTCGCCGGCCTCGGGCCGAAAGACCAGCGGGCCCTTGCAGACCGGACAGGCCAGGATTTCGAGCAGCTTCTTGTCCACCACCATGCGTCAATCGTCCTTTGTGTGGCCGCGATGTCGGAGGCGGGCCTGCACCCAGTCCTCCAGGGCCGGTGTCAGATGCGCATCCACCGGCACCACCCAGGCATTGGCCGGCGCGAAACGGGTGCACTTGACCGCATCCTTCTCCGTCATGAAGATCGGGGCGTCTGCGGCAAACATCAGGTCCTGTGGGCGGTAATCATAATGATCGGGAAAGGGGTGTTCCACCACCTCGAGACCGGCCCCGCGCAGCGCGTCGAAAAACCGCTGGGGATGCCCGATGCCGGCCACGGCATGGACCGACCGGCCGGCAAAATCGACCAGCAGACGCCGGTCTCGCCGAGTGGCCAGGTCGACGACCTCGAGCAGCGGGAGCGTCATCCGGAAGGTGGCCGCATGGGCGGGCGTGAAGCCTGCGCCCTGGACCACCACGGCATCGACCCGCCCGAGCCGCCGCGCCGATTCACGCAGCGGACCCGCCGGCAGCAGCCAGCCGTTGCCCAGTCCCCGGGCGCCATCGACGAGGACGATTTCCATGTCCCGGGCCAGGGCGTGATGCTGCAATCCGTCGTCGGTGAGCAGCACCGTGCATCCCGCCTCGAGCAACAACCGGCCGGCGCGCGCGCGCTGCGGGTCGGCCGCCACCGGCAAGCCCGTGCGCTGCGCGATCAAAACCGGCTCATCGCCCACCTGCTCCGGATCGCTGGCCGGCGTCACCCGCTGCGGCCATTGCCGGGCCTGCCCCCCGTAACCCCGGCAGAGTATCCCCGGGCGTTCACCCTGCGCGGCCAGCGCGCGCGCCAGATGGATGACCAGCGGCGTCTTGCCGGTGCCGCCGACGGTCAGGTTGCCGACCACGATCACGGGTACCGGCAGACGGGTGACCGGGCGCAGCCCGAGCCGGTAGGACAGACGGTGCAGCGCCACCCCGAGCGCGTAGAGGGCGGACAGCGGCAACAGTGGCCAGGCGCGGCGCCGCGGACCATACCAGACCGACGTCAACCCGCGCTCCAGTCGACCGCGCCAAGGCGCCGAACTCAACCGGCCGCATCCATGTCGTTGAATTGCAGGCGGTAGAGCTCGGCGTAGGGACCGTTGTTCGCCAGCAAGCGGGCATGGGTGCCCTGCTCGACGATGCGGCCGTCCTGCATCACGACGATGCAATCGGCCCGGGTGACGGTGGACAGCCGATGGGCGATCACCAGCGTGGTACGGCCGCGCATCAAGACCTCGAAAGCGGCCTGGATGTGACGTTCGGATTCGGTGTCCAGCGCCGAGGTCGCCTCGTCGAGGATCAGGATGGGCGCGTCCTTGAACAGCGCCCGCGCGATGGCCAGACGCTGCCGCTGCCCGCCCGAGAGCAGGACGCCGTGCTGACCCACCGGGGTCCACACGCCCTGGGGCAGTTTCTCGATGAATTCCCAGGCGTGGGCGGCGCGCGCGGCGGCCTCGATGCGCGGCATGACCGCGTCGGGGTTCTCGCCATAGGCGATGTTGGCTGCCACGCTGTCGTTGAACAGCACGACTTCCTGCCCCACCACGGCAATCTGCCGCCGCAAATCGCGCAGGCGGTAGTCCCGCACGTCCACCCCGTCGATCAGGATGCGCCCGGCCTGCAATTCGTAGAAACGCGGCAGGAGGTTCACGAGCGAGGTCTTGCCGCTGCCGGAGCGACCCACCAGGGCGACGGTCTGGCCGGGCGCGACGGACAGGTCGATGCCCCGGAGCACCTCGCCCTTGGCCGGGTCGTAGGACAGTCGCACGCCTTCGAAGCCGATCTCGCCGCGCACGCGCCCCGCACGCTGGCGACCGGTATCGGTTTCGCCCGCCACCTCCAGCAAGGCGAAAATGCTGCCCGCGGCCGCAATCCCGCGCTGCAGCGTGGCATTGACGGTGGTGAGCTGCTTGAGCGGATTGAGCAGACCCACCATGGCGCCCAGGAAGGCGGCAAAGGCGCCCGGTGTCATCGCGCCGGAAATGCTGGCATTGGTGGCGACATACACGATCCCCGCCATGGGGATGGCGGCAATGAGCTGGATCACCGGGTTGCTCGCCGCCTGGGTCAGCGCCCGTTTCATCAGCAACCGGCGGTTGCGTTCGTTGACCTGATCAAACCGGCGCGCCTCGTAGTCCTGGGCGCCGAAGACCTTGGCCAGGCGCTGGCCCTTGATCATCTCCTCCGACGCGGTCGTCAGTTCGCCCATCGAGTGCTGGATGCGCGTGCTGATGCGACGAAAACGCTTGCTGATCCAGCGGATCAGCAAGGCGATCACCGGCGCGATCAACAGCGCGAAGATCGCCAGCCGGGCGTTCAGATAGAACATCAGCGCCATGAAGCCGACCACCTTCAGGCTGTCGCGGATCATCACGGTCACGGCCTGGGTCGCCGCATTGGCGACCTGATCGACGTTGAAGGTCAGGCTCGACAGGAGCTGCCCGGAGGCGTTGCGATCGTAGAAGGCGCTCGGCAGCCGCAGGAAGTGATCGAACAGTTCGGTGCGGATGGTCTTGATCACCCGCTGGCCGACGTCTGCCATGTAGTAGTCCGAAACGAAGGCCGCCACGCCGCGCAGCAGGAACAGGCCCAACACCAGCGGCGGCATCCAGCGGATCACGCCGGGATCGCGCTCCACGAAGCTGCCGTCGAGCAAGGGCTTCATGAGCCAGGCAAACGCGGTTTCGGACAGCGCGAACAGGACCATGCCGCCGACCGCCGCCACGAACATGGGCCAATGGGCGAGACTGTAACGCAGCAAACGGCGGTAGATGACCAGCGGCGACAGGGTTGCGGCCGCGGCGGTCATGATCCTTCCGCCGCCTGCACGGTCTCGATCACCACGTCGCGAACCCCCATCTGGGCCAGCACGTCGAAGACGGTCACCACCGACTGGTGGCTGGCGCGACCGTCGGCGCGCACCGCGACCCGCCGGTTGCGATCCGGCCCGATGGCCTGTTCGAGCGCGCGGCGCAAGGTCTCCGGACGGGCATTGACGACGGCCTGCTCGCCGAGGAAGTAGCGGCCATTGCGATCGATGGCAACCGTGACGCCGGGATCGGTGGTCGTCTCGGGCGCCGGAGAGGCCTGCGGCAACTCGAGGCGCAATCCGGACTGGCGGGCGAACGTGGTCGTCACCATCAGAAAGATCACGATGACGAAGAGGACGTCGATCAGCGAGATCAGGTTGATCTCGGGCTCGTCGTCCCGGGGCCGGCTCAACCTCATGAGGCCACCGCCGGCGCGGGCTTGGCGACCCGGCGCCGCGGGGCCGCGCTGCCGGACGGCATCGCCGTGCCATACAGCGTGCTGATCAGCGTGATGGTGGCCACTTCCATTTCCACCACGATCTCGGCCACCCGCCCGCGCAGGTAACGGTGCATCGCCAGCGCCGGAATGGCGACGATCAGTCCGGCGGCGGTCGTGATCAGCGCCTCGGCGATGCCATGCGCCAGATCGGCGGGGTTGCCGACGCCCGCCGAGGTCAGCGCCGCAAACATGCGGATCATGCCGAACACGGTGCCGAGCAGGCCCAGCAGCGGCGAGATGCTGGCGATCGTGCCCAGGGTATTGAGGTAGCGCTCGAGTTCGTGCACCTCGTGGCGGCCGGCGTCCTCGATGCTTTCCTTGACCGCGGCCCGGTCCAGATGGCGACTGGCCAAGCCGGCCGCGAGGACCTTGCCCAGCGGGGAATGCCGGCGCAGGCGAATCAGCGCTTCATCGGTGAGCTGATTGTTCTTGATCCACTGCTGCACCTGCGGCAGCAGGTCCGGCGGCACGATGCGCGTGCGCCGCAGACTCCACAATCGCTCGGCGACGATGGCCACCGCGCCCAGAGAGCACAACAGGATGGGGATCATCACCCAACCGCCTGCCCGCACCAATTCCCACATGCTCGACACTCCACCGTGAACGGCGCCGCTTCGGCCGCATTCTACTTGATCGGCTGGCGATGCTTCATTCCTTAACCGCACAGGCGGCCGGTGCATGCCAATAGCGGGATTGCCGACACCGCAGCGCCTGCACCCGCGGCGGCTTCTCGCGATCGAAAAGCACCCGGACGGCGCCTTGGTCGCCGCTGACGATCGCCGTGCTGTCCTGCCGGGCCAGGCGTCGGCGCACGGCAACGGCCGGAAAACCCCAGCGATTGCCATAGCCGGCAGGGACCAGCGCCCAGCGGGGCGCCACCGCCGCGAGAAAGGCGGGCGACGACGCGCCGGCGCTGCCATGATGCCCCACCACCAGCACCTCGGCCTGCACGTCGGCGTCCCGTTCCAGCAAGGCCGCCTCGCCGGATTGCTCGAGATCGCCGACGATCAGCAGCCGGCCACCCGGCGCCACCACCCGCAGCACGCACGAGCCGTCATTGTCGGGCCCCTGATAACCCGCATGCGGATGCAGGATCTCGAAGCGCACACCGTCCCAGTCCCAGGTCGCTCCCGCCCGACAGGGACGCGTCCCGGGAAAGGGCGCCTGCCCGCCGCCCAGCCAGTCCGCCACCGGCATCGCGCGGCGCAGGCTTTCGGCGCCGCCGCTGTGATCGCTATCGGGATGGCTGATGATCACCCGGTCGAGCCGGTCGATGCCTTGCCCGCGCAGGTAGGGCGCGATCACCCATTCGACCGCATCGGATCCGCCGATGCGCGGACCGGTGTCATACAGGAGCACATGGCCCGCGGTGCGCAGGACGAGCGCCTCGCCCTGCCCCACATCCAGCATCACCGCCTCGAGCGTGCCGTGCCCGGGCGTCCAGACGGGCCGCAGCACGACCGCCAGCACCAGCAGCAGCCCGACCGTGCGCCCCGGAAACCCGCGCGGCGCCAGCAGCCACAAGGTGCCGGCGACCATCACTGCCGCACCCACCAGCCCCGGCATCGGCAGGCTGCCGGCCGCCCCGGGCCACGCCGCGATCAGCGCCCAGGGCGTCCACAGCCAGGACAGCAGCTCCGCGGCGAGGCCCAGCACCGGCGCGCCGAGCGCGGGACGGATGGCGGCCAGCAGGGTTCCCGCCAGGATCAGCGGCAGCAGCACGATGCTGAACAGCGGGATCAGGATCAGGTTGACGGCCGGCGCCACCCAGGACAAGCGCCCGAAGGCCAGCAGCAACACCGGCGCCAGACCGAGGGTCACCACCCACTGGCCGCGCCACAGGAGCTGCCATTCGCGCAGCCGGCCGAGCCGGCCCCCGAAGCCCGCATAGAGGCAGGCCACGGCCCCGAAGGAGAGCCAGGTGCCGGGCGCAAGCGCCGCTGCCGGATCCAGGGTGAGCACCAGCGCCAATGCGCCCAGCAAGAGCCGCGGCGCCGAGCGTTCGCGACGCCACCACACGGCCCCGGTGAACACGGCCAGCATGATGAGCGCGCGCTGGGTCGGCACGGTCAGCCCCGCCAGCAGCCCGTAGGCGGCCGCCGCGCCGAACAAGACCAGCGCCGCCGCGCGGGGGGCCGCGAGCCGCAGGGCGAGCCCCGGCAGTCGCGGCCAGAGCCACCGTGTCAGGCCGTAGACCGGCGCGGCCGCCATGAGGATGTGCTGGCCCGAGACCACTGCCAGATGGGCGGTTCCCGTATCGCGAAACACGGCCCACTGCGCGGGCGTGATCGCGCCCTGATCGCCGAGCGCCAAGGCGCGCACCAGCCCGGTCTGGGGATGCCCGGCCAGCGCCTGGCAGATCCGCTGCGCCAGATGGGCGCGCACCCGGGCCAACCCGGGCGGCGCCGGCGCCAGGCGCGCATTGGCCGCATCCTCGCGCACCGAGCCGGTGGCGACGATGCCTTGCTGGAACAACCAGGTCTCGTAGTCGAAGCTGCCCGGATTGCGCAGGCCGTGCGGCGCGCGCAGGCGCAGCCGCAGCCGCCAGATCTCGCCCGGCTGATACACGCGGCCCGTGCCATAGTCGGCAAGACGCAGCCGGGCGCCGGGCGCCAGGCTGACCTCCGCCGGCGCTTCGACCACGTCGGCCAGCAGACGCTGCCCACCCTCGCGCGACTGGGGGAAATCGGCGATGCGCACGACGAGAGTCGTCATCTCGCCGCGCGGCGGCAATGCCGGCCGCTGCGCCAGCAGCAGCGCGCCCGACACCGCGGCCCACCAGAGGCCGCCCAGCGCGGCCGCCAGCAACAGCCCCCGGGGTGCATGAGCCCGGCACGCCCAGGCCGACACGGCGATCGGGAGCAGTCCCAGCGCCAGACAGACGGCAACGGTGGGCAGGCTCGGGCTGAACTGGAGCGCCAGCAGCCCGGCGACATAGGCAGCGAGGAGCCGCCCGCTCACGCGGAGGCGCCCTCAGTCCGGCTGCAACCGTCCGCCTTCCAGACGCAGCACGCGGTCCATGCGCCGCGCCAGATCGATGTCGTGGGTGACGATGAGGAAGCTGGTGCCGAACTGGCGGTTGAGTGTCTGCATGAGGTCATACATGTGGCCGGCCGTGCGGGGATCGAGGTTCCCCGTCGGTTCATCGGCCAGGATGCAGGGCGGTTCAGTCACCAGTGCGCGGGCCAGCGCGGCCCGCTGGCGTTCGCCGCCCGAAAGCTGCGCGGGCCGATGGTCGAGCCGCGCCCCCAGGCCCACCCGCTCGAGCATGTCGCGGGCACGGCCGGCGGCGTCGGCGACGGCCATGCGGCGCAGCAACAGCGGCATGGCCACGTTCTCCAGCGCGCTGAACTCGGGCATCAGGTGATGGAACTGGTAGACGAAGCCCATCGCGCGGTTGCGCAGCCGGCCGCGGGCCGCATTGCCCAGCCGGTGCATCGATTCCCCGAGCACCCGTACCTCACCGGCCACGGGCTGCTCGAGCCCGCCCAGCAGATGCAGCAGGGTGCTCTTGCCCGAGCCGGACGCCCCCACGATGGCAACCTGCTCCCCCGCCGCAAGCCCGAGATCGATCCCGTCGAGCACCGGCACCTCGCTCTGCCCCTGGCGGAAGCGTTGCACCAGACCCCGGCAGGCCAGGACGACGTTCGGTTCATTCATAGCGCAGCGCCTCGGCCGGCTCGGTGCGCGCCGCGCGCCAGGCGGGATAGAGCGTGGAGAGCAGGGACAGCGCGAAGGCCAGCACGGCGATCTGCACGATGTCGGCAACCTCCACCCGCGACGGCAACTCGCTGATGTAGTACACATCCGCCGGCAGGAACTGGAATCCAACCGCCCGCTCGATGAGCGGCACGAGCGTTTCGACATTGACCGCCACCAGGGTCCCGACCGCAACGCCGGCCAGGGTTCCCACGACGCCGATCAGCACACCCTGGACGATGAACACGCCCATGATGCTGGCCGGCGACGCGCCGAGGGTGCGCAGGATGGCGATGTCGCCCTGCTTGTCGGTCACCACCATGACCAGGGTCGACACGATGTTGAAGGCGGCGACGCCGACGATCATCGCCAGAATGATGAACATCACCGTCTTTTCGGTGCGGATGGCGCGGAAGAAATTGGCGTGGCGGCGCGTCCAGTCGGTGGCGAAATGCCCCGGATCCAGCGTCTGCACCAGATCCCGGCTCACCTGCGGCGCACGATAGAGATCGTCGAGCTTGAGCCGCACGCCGCTCACCGCTTCGCCGAGATCCATCAGCCGCGCCGCGTCCCGGATGTGCACGAAGGCCTGGGTACGGTCGTACTCGTACATCCCCACCTCGAACACGCCCACGACCCGGAAGCGGCGCAGGCGCGGGATGAGTCCCGCCGGGGTCAGGTTGGCCTGCGGCACCATGAGATCGACCGCGTCGCCGAGCCCCACCCCCAGGGCCTCGGCGAGCGCCTTGCCCAGCACCACGCCATAGCCGCCGTCGGTGAGGTCTTCCAGGCGCCCCGCCACCATGCGCCGCCCGACGTCCGACACCTGCCCCTCGCGCTCGGGCAACACCCCGTAGAGCATGCCGCCCGTCAGGATGCGGCCATGCCGGAAGATCGCCTCGCCCTCGATATAGGGCGCGGTGCCGATCACATGCGGGTGAGTCGCTGCCTGCTCGGCGAGCCGGGGCCAGTCTTCCACGCGCACATCGAAATTGCTCACCGTCGCATGCGCCGTCATGCCCAGGATGCGCTGACGCAGTTCCTGCTCGAAGCCGTTCATGACGGACAAGACCACGATCAGCGCGGCAACGCCGAGCGCGACTCCCAGCATCGAGATGAGCGAGATGAAGGAAATGAAATGGTTGCGCCGGCGGGAACGGCTATAGCGCAGACCGATGAAGAGTTCGAAGGGGCGAAACATAGCGGCGCATTAGAGCACACTTCAGGTCTGCCGCGCAGGCCGGCGGACCGCCCGGAACGGCCCCCGTTCAGGCATGGCGGGCGAAGCGGAACAGGCCCGGCAAGGCCAGCACCGTCAGTATGGCCCCCGCCAGAAACGTCGCCGGGGCGCCGAACAGGCTCCACAGCGCGCCGGCCAGGGCGCTGGCGAGAAAGGTCGCGCCGCCCGTCGCCAGGTGAAAGAGGCCAAACGCCGTGCCGCGCAGATCCATCGGCGCCGCATCGGCGATCAGGGTCGCGAGCAGGCCCTGCGTCAAGCCCATGTGCAAGCCCCACAGCGCGGCGCCGCCCATCAGCATGGCCGGGCTCGTCGCAGCCGCCAGCGCCAGATCGGCGGCGACCAGCACGAGCAGCCCCGCCGCCATCAAGCGCGGGCGTGAATGGCGATCGGCGAGCAGGCCGGCCGGATACGCCGAAGCGGCGTAGGTCAGATTCATCACCACCATGACCAGCGGCGCCCGGCTCATCGGCAGTCCCAGATTCTCGGCGCGCAGCACCAGGAAGGCCTCGCTGAAGCGCGCCAGCGTGAGCAGACCGGCCAGACCCAGCACGGTCCAGTACAGTCGCGGCAGCCGGCGCAGGGCGGCCCGTCGCAGCGGCCATGGCGCCGGGGGTTCCTGCGCCGCCGGCCCGCGTTCGGGTTCGGGTTCGCGCACCAGCAACACGAGCACCAGCACGGCCAGCACCGCCGGCACGACGGCAAACGAGAGCACGGTGCGGACGTCGCCTGCGAACCACGCCATCAGCAGCAGCGCCAGAACCGGCCCTGCGATCGCGCCCACGGTATCCAGCGCCTGACGCAGGCCGTAGGCCGCGCCGCGCACGGCAGGCGGGGTCAGATCGGCGACCAGCGCGTCGCGCGGGGCGCCGCGAATGCCCTTGCCCACCCGGTCGAGAAACCGCGCAACCAGCACGGTCGTGGCGCTGTTGGCAAGTGGAAACAGCGGCTTGACTGCGGCCGCCAGCCCGTAACCGAGCACGGTGAGCCCCTTGCGGCGGCGCAGGCGGTCGCTCAGCACACCCGAGAACACCTTCGCCACCGCCGCCGTCGCCTCGGCGATCCCCTCGATCACGCCCACGAGGGCCACCGAGGTGCCCAAGGTCACCACCAGAAAGACCGGCAGCAGGCTGTGGATCAGCTCCGAGGAAGTGTCCATCAGCAGGCTGACGCCACCCAGGGCCCAGATCGCAGCCGGAATGCGGGGACGCGGGGACATGGTCGGACTCCTTGCGCTATGGACCGCGTGGGTCGGCTTTTACTAAGCGGGGAAATCCGCTAGACTGCGTAGCCCCGCGGAGAGGTGCCAGAGCGGTTGAACGGGGCGGTCTCGAAAACCGTTGATCCCGCGAGGGATCCGAGGGTTCGAATCCCTCCTTCTCCGCCATTCTTCTCGCCGCCAGCCAGCGTTCTTCGCGCCGATTCGCCTGCAAACTGACGCGGCTGATCATCCATCACGGCGCGGCGAACCCCGTATCGGCAAACGATATCGATGCTAATCTTCGAGCACATCCAAACTTCTTGGAGTGTTCGTGCCCGAACTGCCTGCGAATCCCTGGGACAGCTTGTCGCCGAGCGAGTCGCTCGTGCTGCCGTCCGATCGTCTCGCCATAGAGGTCTATAACGAGCGTGCCCAAGAGCGCGGTCATGAACGTTACCTCATTCACACAAACCTGATTCCCGAGCCCTTCTTCGGCCCGTTCGACGCGTCGGTCGTCGTGTTGTTGATGAATCCCGGCGTCAGCGAGCAGGACACCCAAGCCCATGCCGATCCCGGCCTGCGCGAACGCCTGCTCGCGAATCTGCGGCGCGGCGACCCTGAGGAACGGCAGCAGCCCCATGTGCATCTCGCCGCAGACCTCGCGCATCCCGGCGCCGTTTGGTGGGGCGATGCGGTCAACCGTCTCACACGAGAAGACGTAGACGACCGCCGACTCACCCGGGAAAGGATCGCCAGCCGTCTGCTTGCGGTGCAGTTCTTCCCCTACCACTCGCGTAGATTCGATCATGGCTTGCTCCGGTTGCCCTCCCAGGACTTCAGCTTCGCCCTGGTCCGCCGGGCGATCGCGCGCGATGCCTTGATCATCATGCGCGGGGCGAAATACTGGCTCGGCGCCGTGCCGGAGTTGGCGCGCCATCCTGCGGTGGCGCTCCTGAACGCGCCGATCAACGCAGCGCTCACGCCGGGCAAGATCGGCGATGCGGCTTACCGGCAACTGCGTGAGCGACTCGGCGCCTGATCGACGGCGCGGACTGATCGCCGAGTCGAGCGCACCCGACCCCGCGCGGGCCTACTCCCAGTCGAAACGCGGCAGATTGACCAGCGCGCGCCGCAGGGCGTTCTGCCATTCCTCCTTCACCGCCGCATAGAACGGCGTGTCGAGATCGAAGGTCTGCTGCCGAAACACCTGCAGGTCGCCGGTCCGATACAGCAGCAGTTCCACCGGCGGACCGACGGAGATATTGCTGCGCATGGTCGAGTCGATCGACACCAGCGCCGCGCGCGCCGCGTCTTCCAGCGTGATGGCGCGATGGATGTTGCGGTCCAGAATGGGCTTGCCGTACTTGATCTCGCCGATCTGCAGAAACGGCATCTGCTCCGAGCTGCCGATGAAATTGCCTTCGGGGTACACGAGAAAGATGTCCGGCCGCCCCTTCCCGACCTGTCCGCCGACGATGAAGGTGGAGGTGGTATCGACCAGGCCGCCCGCAGCAGCGCCGCCGGCGGCCTGGATGTGCCGGCTGACCCGACCGACATAGCCCGCGATTTCGTCCATGTTCTTGAAGGTCAGCAGGCTTTCCGACGCCTGAGGATCCTCGGCCTGGCGCTTGAGCGCGGTGACAACCTGCTGGGTGGTCGCCAGATTGCCGGCACTGAGCAGCACCACGACGCGATCGCCCGGGTACTCGAACACGAACATCTTGCTGTAGGTCCCGACATGGTCGACGCCCGCATTGGTGCGCGAATCGGAGGCAAAGACGAGTCCCTGATCGCATCGTACGGCGAGGCAGTAGGTCATGTTCGTCCCATTTTGAAGGTCGGCGGCAGGGGCGTGATGATACCACGCCGACAACCTGCGAAGCTTGGCAAGCCTTCAGAAACAATCAGGAATTCCGATGAGCAAGCCTGACCTCGACGATGCGGTGCGCCAGCGGCCGTCCACCTGCGAAACGCTGACCATCCGCGGCCTTTCCTGCCATCTGCAACGCTGGCCGGGCACCGGCGGACCCCTGTGCCTGCTGCTGCATGGCTGGATGGACGCCGGCGCCAGCTTCCGGTTCATGGCCGACGCCTTGCCCGCCTGCTGGGAGTTGATCGCGCCCGATTGGCGCGGCTTCGGAAACAGCGCGTGGGCATCCGGGACCTATTACTTCCCCGAATACCTCGCGGATCTCGACGCCTTGTTGGCGCACCTGAGCCCCGCTGCGCCCGTGTGGCTGGTCGGGCACAGCATGGGCGGCAATATCGCCAGCCTCTATGCCGGGATTCGGCCCGAGCGGGTGGCGCGACTGGTCAGTCTGGAGGGATTGGGCCTGCCGCCCGCGCCGCCGACAGCGGCACCGGCCCACTATCGGGCCTGGCTCGCCGAGCAACCCGAGCCGCGCGCGCCGCGTACCTACGCCGACTGGGCGAGCCTGGTCGAACGGCTGCGACGCGGCAATCCGCGCCTCACGCCGGAACGGGCTGCCGAAGTCGCTCGCGCCTGGGCGACCGAGACGCCGGCGGGTCCGCGCCTGCGCGCCGATCCGCGCCACCAGGCACGCGGCCCGCTGCTGTACCGGATCGATGAGGCGCGCGCCTGCTGGCGCGCCATTCGGGCGCCCACGTTGTGGGTAATGGGGAAAGACTCGCCCTATGGGCGCCTGGATGCGGCGCTGCTCGATGAAAACCGCCGGTGCTTTCGGCACCTGCGCGAGGTGTGGCTGGAGGACTGCGGACACATGGTGCATCACGACCAGCCGCGCGCCACGGCGCAGGCCATCGTGGATTTCATGCAACGGGAAGGGAATGAATGAAGCGCGACGGACGCCGGGGGATGGAGGCTAGGGCCGGAATCGAACCGACGTACACGGCTTTGCAGGCCGCTGCATGACCACTCTGCCACCCAGCCTTTCGGGGCGAAAACGGTGCGTTGCCTTGAAGGCGAAGCCGGACCAGCGGGAGGGTGCCGGTCCGATGCCAATTCTGGAGCGGGAAACGAGATTCGAACTCGCGACCCCAACCTTGGCAAGGTTGTGCTCTACCACTGAGCTATTCCCGCTTTGGTGAGAGCGGGATTTTAGCAGCGTCACGCCAAAGGTCAAGAGCCGGCGACGCGGCAACGAACACGGAACCTTGCGGGCATTTGGCACTCTCACGACAGGAGTGCCAGAATGCGACGGTAAAACATGCCCGAGGACGATCACGCCATGACCGCAACCGCCCTGACCCCGCTGAGCCGTGGATTGCCCACCGTCACGGACAGTCTGGACGCCTATCTGACCCGCATCAGCCAGCTGCCCCTGCTGAGTGCCGAGGCGGAACAGGCGCTGGCGCGGCGATGGCGGGATGAGCGCGAGCTCGATGCGGCCCGTCAGTTGGTGCTGGGCAATCTGCGCTTCGTCGCCCATATTGCGCGCGGCTATCGCGGCTACGGGCTGCCGCAGGCCGATCTGATCCAGGAAGGCAACATCGGGCTGATGAAAGCCGTCAAGCGTTTCGACCCCGACGTCGGCGTGCGGCTGGTGTCCTTCGCCGTGCACTGGATCAAGGCCGAGATCCACGAGTACATCCTGCGCAACTGGCGCATCGTCAAGGTGGCCACCACCAAGGCGCAGCGCAAGCTGTTCTTCCATCTGCGCAGCGCCAAGCAACGCCTGGGCTGGTTCAATCAGGAAGAGGCCGAGACCGTGGCTCAGGAACTGGGGGTGCCGACGGAGACGGTTTGGGAGATGGAGGCGCGGTTGAGCGGCCAGGACATCGCGCTCGATCCGCTGGCGGACCCGGACGAAGACCCGGCTCACCGCGCGCCACTGCAATTTCTCGCAGCGCCCAATGCCGATCCGGCGGATCTTCTGGAACACGAGGATTGGTCCCGTCAGACCCACGACGATTTGCAGGCGGCCTTGAACGGACTCGACCCGCGCAGCCGCGACGTGCTGTATCGGCGCTGGGCGCAGGAGCCCAAGGCCACGCTGCACGAACTGGCCGAAAGCCACGGCGTTTCCGCCGAGCGGATCCGCCAGATCGAGGCGAACGCCTTGCGGAAACTGCGCGCGGCGCTCGCCGCCTGAACCTTTCGCAACGATGCCTCAGCCGCGCGGCAGGTAGTGATCCGCGAGCAGCAGCGCGAACAGCGCCATCAGGTAGGTGATGGAATAGGCGAAGGTGCGCATCGGCAGATCGGGCCGGGCCGAAAATCGCATCGCCAGCGCGTAGTAGAGAAACACGGCGCCCAACACGAGCGCCCCGACCAGATAGACCGGCCCGCTCATGTGCGTGACGTAGGGCAAGAGGCTCACCACCACCAGCAAGACCGTGTAGAGCAGGATCTGCACCCGCGTAAAGGCGACGCCGTGTGTCACCGGCAGCATGGGAATGTCGACCTTGGCGTATTCATCCACGCGATGGATGGCGAGCGCCCAGAAATGCGGCGGCGTCCACACGAACACGATCAGGAACAGCAACAGGGCATGCGGGTCCAGGCTGCCGGTCACGGCGGTCCAGCCCAAGACGGGCGGCGCCGCGCCCGCCGCACCGCCGATGACGATGTTCTGCGGCGTGGCGCGCTTGAGGTAGGCCGTGTAGACCACCGCGTAGCCGACCAGGGACGCCAGGGTCAGGACGGCGGTCAGGGTATTGACCCATCCGGTGAGAAGCGCCATCGAGGCACTGCCAAGGACGACGGCGAAGATCAGGCTTTGCGACACGCCCACGGAGCCGGTCGGCAGCGGCCGGCGCTGGGTCCGCGCCATGCGTGCGTCTGCCTGGCGATCCAGCACGTGGTTGATCACCGCCGCCGAAGCGGCTGCCAGCCAGATCCCGGCCGAGCCCAGGGTCAGCGCCCGCCAGGGAACGACGCCGGGTGGCGCTGCCAAGAACATGCCCACGACTGCGGTAAAGACTAGCAGCGCAACCACCCGCGGTTTGGTCAGGTCGAGATAGGCGCGCCAGCGCGGTGCGGCCCGCAGCGTCGCAGTCGAGTCAGACGACATGGCTTCGCCTCGTCTGGGGCGCACCCGCCATCAGATGAAGGACGCCGACCAGAGTGAGCAACAGCAAGGCCGCCCCTGCGTTATGGGCCGCCGCGACCGGCAAGGGCAGATGGCCCATGACCGTGGCGATACCCAGGCTGACCTGCAACAGCAAGGCCCCGAGCAGCGCCGCGCCGGCGCGGCGCAAGACGGGTCGCGGCGGAACCAGGATCAGCGCCAACGCGAAACTCCCGATCGTCAGGAAGGTGATCGCGGCGCCGAGCCGATGGGCGAGGTGGATGGCCACGCGCCCGTAGTTGTCGAGCACGCCCCCTTCGTAGTCGATGCCGATGCCGCGCCACAGGATGAAGCCCTCGTCGAAATCCGCCTCCGGCCACCACTGGCCATGGCAGGTCGGAAAATCCGGGCAGGCCAGCGCCGCATAGTTGCTGCTGGTCCAGCCGCCCAGGGCGATCTGGGTGACCAGAACGGCCAGCGCGCCCAACGCCAGCCAGCGCCAGCGACCGGCGATCGCCGCACCGGGACCGATGCCCAGTGCGCCGCTCCGCAGGGTGATCCAGGCCAGCAGCCCCAGCGTCGACAGTCCGCCGAGCAGATGCCCCATGACGATCAGCGGCTTGAGCAGCCAGGTGACCGTCAGCATGCCCAGCATCGACTGAAAGAGAATCAGGGCCAGCAGCACCATCGGCAACAGCACGAGCTGGCCGGGAATCCGGCGCCGCTGCCAGGCTAGGATCGCCAGCGCGAGTACCAGCAGGCCCAGTGTGCCGGCGACATAGCGGTGCGCCATCTCCTTCCATGCCTTGGCCGGCTCGATCTGACGTTCCGGATAGGCCTCGCGGGCGGCGCTGAGGTTCGCGGCCTGATCCGGCACCTTCCAATGCCCGTAGCAGCCCGGCCAGTCCGGACAGCCGAGCCCTGCATCCGACAGTCGGACGTAGGCACCGAGCACGACCAGCCCGAAGGTAAGGACGGTGGCAAACGCCGCCAGCCGGAAGAACCACGAGTCTCGCATCGCTTTATCCCACATGAGACAGGCGCAGCAGGCGCCTGAGATCGGTCAGGACGTCCTTCGGATCCTGATCTGCACCATAGCGCAACACCAGATTGCCCAAAGGATCGACGAGGTACAGATTGTCGCCCGACCACGCCTCTGCGGCATGCGCGCGCTGGATCTGCTCCGCGACCGACGGCGAACCCAGCACGGCAACGATCAAGTCCGGATGCAACTCGCGCAAGGCTTGCAGCGAAGCCGGATCGGCCGGCGGCGACCCGAGCAGGTAAAGCCGCTGCACGCGCTCGGTCTCCTTGCCCAGGGCCGTGCGCACCTGCCGGATCTGGTAGAGGAAATTCCGGCAACCCTCATTGCACGCCGGCGCTCCGAGATACACCAGCGACCAACGACCTCGGAGGACCTCGGGCGCCAGCGGATGGCCGTCGAGATCCGTGAGCCGGACCTCCTCGAGCGTCTGGATCGGCATCAGCAGTTCGCCGTGATTGGCACGCTGTTGCGGCAAAGGCCATCGATCGGCATGCCGGTACCACAGCGAAGCCGCCAGCAGCGGCCCGAAAAACAGCGACGCCAGCACCAGCAGCAACAGCCGGCCGCGCCATTGCGGACGCCCGACGGGTTTCACGTTTGTCATCGCGATGTCGATCTCCGATGGCGGCGCCGGAAGGCAATCGTGGCGATGACCCAGGTCACCGCCAGTCCCGCCCATTGCACGGCATATCCGTAGTGGCGCTCCGGGCCCAGCGCCACTGGCTGCCATTGCCGCTGGAAGCCGTCCGGAGCGTGCCGGTCGAGCAGCAGCAACAGCGGGTAAACGGGCGACGCCAATGCCGCCTCGAGATCGCCGGGGTCGGGATAGACCACGCTGCGTGGCCAGGCCGTTGCGGGAGGCGCAGGCAAGCGCCAACCGGATCGTGGAAACCGCACCAGCAGCCCGCATGCGGTGCGCTCCGCCCCATCCACCTCGATCGCCTCCATCGGTGCGCGCCGGGCATCCTGGGCCACCCACCCGCGGTCCACGACCACCGGCGGACCCGCCTGCCGGATCAGCGGTGTCCAGACATGCAAACCGGCCCGGCCCTCCTGAACCTGCCCTTCGAGCAGGAACTGGCGCCCGCCGTCATACCGGCCCGTCACGCAGGTCCTGACGAACACGACGGCGTTCCCGGCCTGCAGCAGCGCCGTGTCCGCGTCGGGCGCGGGCTGACCGGGATTCGCCTGCGCCTGCGCGAATGCAGCGAACATTTGCGTCTTTTCTGCGGCGCGGCGCAGCTGCCACAGCGACAGGCCAATCAAGAGTGCGAGCACCGCGCTCCACCCCGCCAACCGCAGGACCGGTGCCAGCCGCTGCCACAGTGCCCCGGCCATTCGCCTCACCGGGGACAAGCGCCTACGGGCGACTTACAATGATTCCCACCGTCTCTCACCGACGGGCACCCGCCGCGGCCCTGCCGCTCCCGACCATCAACCGGGCCCCTTCCTCGCCATGCTCATCAAGCTGCTCATCATCCTGGCGTTTCTGGCCATCGTGTACAGCCTCGCCTCCGGGCTGTACTTCCTGCTCAACGACAAGCCGGGCGCCAGCCGCACCGCGCGGGCACTGAGCTGGCGCATCGGCCTGTCGATCATGCTGTTCGTGCTGATCATGCTCGGCATTGCGAGCGGCGTCATCCAGCCGCACGGCCTGCTGCCGGTCCGCTGAGACGACTCAACGGACCGTGCCCGGGACGCGTCCCGCCGAGGTCAAAGGATGTAGACGAAAATGAAAAGCCCCAGCCAGACGACATCGACGAAGTGCCAGTACCAGGCCGTGGCCTCGAAAGCGAAGTGACGTTCCGGCCGGAAATGGCCCTTGAGCGAACGAAACAGCATCACCGTGAGCATGATGGTTCCCAGGGTCACATGGGCCCCGTGAAACCCCGTCAGCATGTAGAAGGTGGAACCATAGATGCCGGACCCCAGCGTCAGGTTCAGGTGCTGGTAGGCGTGCACGTATTCTTCGGCCTGGAGCACCAGGAAGCCGATACCCAGCGCCACCGTTGCAGCCAGCCAGAGACTGGTGCGACCCTGATGACCCGCCCGGACCGCATGATGGGCCATGGTAACGGTCCAGCTGCTGGTGAGCAGGATGGCGGTGTTGATCGCCGGCAAGCCCCAGGCCGAGACGATCCCGAACTTGCCGCCGATGGCGTCGGGCCCGTTGGTCGGCCACGTGGCTTCGAAATTCGGCCACAACAGGAGCTGCGTCAGCGACTCGGCGCCGGCGCCGGACAGCCACTGGATCGCCAGCACCCGCGCATAGAACAGTGCGCCGAAGAACGCCGCGAAGAACATCACCTCGGAAAAGATGAACCACGCCATCGCCCAACGGAAGGTACGGTCGACCTGGGCGTTGTAGACATCGGCGAGATTCTCGCGAATGACCGTGCCAAACCAGCCGAACAGCATCACGATGAACACGGCGAGACCCGTGAGCGCGGCATAGTAGCCGGGCGCGATCCCGTTCAGACCGACGGAAACGCCGCCGACCAGCAAAAAGAGGCCGATCGACCCGACGATGGGCCAATAGCTCGGGTCCGGAACGAAGTAGACGTCTTTGTCGTGACTGCTATGCAGCATGGGATCGATCCTCTGGATGGGCCTGAGTTTCTTTCATTGAGACCGCTCGCGCCCGCTGCGAGCAGGCTCTTTCATGTCCGGGGACCTCAGCCCCCGAGCGCCGCCTGTTGCCCCGCATCGAAAAACGTGTAGGACAGCGTCACCGTACCGATTTCCGGCGGCAGGGCGGCATCGATATAGAACCGCACCGGCATGTGACGGGTCTCCCCGCCCTCGAACGCCTGTTCCGTGAAACAGAAGCATTCGATCTTGCGCAGATACTTCGCCGCTTCCCCCGGCGCAATGCTGGGCACCGCCCGTCCGACCATCGGATGATCGTTGAGATTGCGGGCCAGGTAGGTCACGGTGTTCGTTTCACCCGGATGGACCTGCAGGGTCGCGACATCGGGCCGGAACTCCCAAGGCAGGTTCGCGTTCCGATTCGCCACGAACTGCACCGTCACCATCCGGGTCGGGTCGACGCTGGCGGTCTCCGCTGCGGTGACGAGCGCCATGCGACCGTTGATGCCCGTGATGTCGCAAAGGACGCGATACAGCGGCACGATGGCGAAACCAAAGCCGAACATGAGGATACAGACCGCGACGGCCTGGACCAGAATGCTGCGATGGATCTTTTGATTCATGAGCTTGCTCGCTACCGGGCGACGAATCGCGTCAACGCAGACTCATCGCGACGAAGAAAGCCGCATAGACCAGCGCGGCCAGCAGGATCAGCCAGCGGACGGTCCGCCGGACGGCTGATGCCCGCTGGTCGGGGTGGAGCGCCATGTGCTGCCGATGCCTCGCGTCGGCTCATCGCACCAGGGGAGGCACGGTGAAGCTGTGGTAGGGCGGCGGCGAGGGCAGCGTCCATTCCAGGCCTTCGGCGCCTTCCCAGACCTGGGCCGTCGCCTTTTCGCCGCCGCGCACACACTTGATCACGATGTAGACGAACAACAGCTGGGAAAAGCCGAACAGGAAGGCCCCGACCGTCGACATCTGGTTGAAGGTGGTGAACTGCAGGGCATAGTCCGGGATGCGGCGCGGCATACCGGCCAGACCCGAAAAATGCATCGGGAAGAACGTCAGGTTCACACCGATGGTCGACAGCCAGAAGTGCAACTTGCCGAGTCGCTCGTCGTACATGTGTCCCGTCCACTTCGGCAGCCAGAAGTACACGGCGGCCATGATGGAATAGACCGCGCCGGGCACGAGCACGTAATGGAAATGCGCCACCACGAAATAGGTGTCGTGATACTGGAAGTCCACGGGCGCCATGGCCAGCATCAGGCCGGAGAAGCCGCCGATGGTGAACATGAACACGAAGCCGAGCGCAAACAGCATCGGGGTTTCGAAGCTGAGCGACCCCCGCCACATCGTCGCCGTCCAGTTGAACACCTTAACGCCCGTCGGCACGGCGATGATCATGGTGGCGAACATGAAGAACAGCATGCCGGCCAGGGGCAGGCCCACCGTGAACATGTGGTGGGCCCACACGATGAACGACAGGAAGGCAATGGCCGCCATCGCGTAGACCATCGACGCATGACCGAACAGCGGCTTGCGGGAAAAGGTCGGGATGATGTGCGAGACGATGCCGAAGGCCGGCAGGATCAGGATATAGACTTCGGGATGACCGAAGAACCAGAACACGTGCTGGAACAGCACGGGGTCGCCGCCGCCGGCCGCGTTGAAGAAGCTGGTGCCGAAATAGCGGTCGGTCAGCAGCATGGTCACGGCCCCGGCGAGTACCGGCATGACGGCGATGATCAGAAAGGCCGTGATCAGCCACGACCAGGCGAACAGCGGCATCTTCATCAAGGTCATGCCGGGCGCGCGCAGGTTCAGGATGGTCGCAATGACGTTGATCGCACCCATGATGGACGAGATGCCCAGCAGGTGCACGGCGAAAATCAGGAAGGGGAAGGCGGGACCGGTCTGCAATACGAGCGGCGGATACATGGTCCAGCCGCCGGCGGGCGCGCCGCCGGGCATGAAGAGCGTCGCAATCAGCAAGGCAAAGGCAAACGGGAGGATCCAGAAACCCCAGTTGTTGATGCGCGGCAGCGCCATGTCGGGCGCACCGATCATGACCGGCAGCAGCCAGTTGGACAGCCCGACGAAAGCCGGCATCACGCCGCCGAAAATCATCACCAGCGCGTGCATGGTGGTCATCTGGTTGAAGAACTCGGGACGCACCAGTTGCATGCCGGGCTGGAACAGTTCCGCACGAATCACCAGCGCCATCACGCCGCCGACCAGAAACATCACCAGGGACAACCAGAGGTAGAGTGACCCCAGGTCCTTGTGGTTGGTGGTCGTCAGCCAGCGCCGGAAGAAGCGCGGATCCGGGCCGTGAGCGTGATCGTGATCGTCGTGAACCAGAGCGTGGTCAGTCATCGAGTTTCTCCCATTCACCTGATCAACGGGCCGCGACGAGGGCGGTATCCGCAACGACGGCCGCCGACTCCACCTTCGGCGTGCGCTGCGCCTCGAGCCAGGCGGCATAGTCTTCCGGCGTCTTGGCTTCGACCACCACCGGCATGAAGCCATGGTCGCGGCCACACAGTTCGGCGCACTGCCCACGATAGACACCGGGCACGTCGATGCGCGTCCAGAACTCGTTGATGAAACCCGGGACGGCGTCTTTCTTCACGGCCAGATCCGGCACCCACCAGGCATGGATCACGTCGTTGGAGGTGATCAGAAAGCGGATTTTCTGGCCGATGGGCACGACCACCGGGTGATCGACGTTCAAGAGGTAGTGATCGACCGACTTCAGGTCGATCTGCGCGCCCAGCTGGCGGGCTGCGTTGCTGTCCTGGGCCAGCGCGCTGTAAAAGGAAATGTTTTCGTCCAGATAGTCGTAGTGCCATTTCCATTGGTAGCCGGTGATCTTGATGGTCAGATCGGCCTGACTGGTATCGTCCATCTTGATCAGCATGCCGGCAGCGGGGATGGTCATGATGACCAGAATGGCGAAGGGAATGATGGTCCAGACCAGCTCGACGGTCGTGTTCTCGTGGAAATTGGCGGCCCGGGCGCCCACGGATTTGCGAAAGCGCACCATGGAATAGACGATCGCGCCGAACACGAGCAGACCGATCCCGACACAGACCCAGAACATGGCCATGTGGAGGTCGTGGACGCCGCGGCTGACCTCGGTCACGCCCTCGGTCATGTTGTATCGAAGGCCGGCTTGCGCCCCCGTCGATCCGATGCTGATCACCAGAGCGGCCAGAGTCGTCCACAGACCCTTTCCACACACACGCTTGTCCGTCATACCACTCGCACTCCGTCAGTCTCGCTGGGGGCCCGCGGCCACGTCGGCCCCGACCCAACGACTTCTTTCAACCGATTCGCCAATTGCCGGCGCTCGACATCTCTCAAATCGCGCCCCAGCTCGAGTCGCCGAGTGCGACACACCAGCCAGAGCCGGGACGGCTCGGCGTCCGCATCCAGCCAGATGCGGGCAAAGGCCTGTTCGAAAACGGTGGTTCGCTCCGGGCGGCGGTGGCCGGACTCGATGCGGATGCGACCGGATTCGACGCGGATGACTTCCCGGTAGGCATTGCGGCGCAGGCAATGCCTCAGGGTGAAGATGACCGCCAGACTTTCCAGCCCCGCGAACGGGAGCATCGGCCAGAGCCCGGTCGAAACCGCCCAGAAGCCGCTGATGGCCAAGGGCAGACAGGCCAGCGCGCCGAAGCCCCACGCCGCCCGTGGCGTCAGGGAGCCGTCGGGAGCGATGACACAGCAAAAAGGCTGTTCCGCCATCGGGTCTCGGGAGTCCATGGACACCCCATCACAACCGCCAGTTTTCGGTTTCCTGCCGCGCTCGCCGTGACCATGCGCAAGGCGGCCGGAAAAGCCCGGGAAGCTTAATTGATGGAGGTCATTGCCGCAAGGGATCACGGGCTTCCGGGCGGCCTGGCCTCACGGGAAGAAAGCCGGGTCGAGCGCCGCTTCGGCGGCCTCACCGTGGTGCACCACCCCCAGGCAGGGCGTCGGCATCCGGGACCGGAGACTCTGCAGATTGCCGGCCAGCGCGGCCATCGCCGGCTGCGGCAGGTTGGCCACCCAGCCGCACAGCCGCGGTCCGATGGCTTCTGCCGACAGCAAGGCGTGGTTGATGCACCCGAGGCGCATGCCCACCACCAGGATCACGGGCAGGTCGAGCGTTGCTGCCAGATCGGCCATGTCCCAGTCGTCCCCCAGAGGCACGCGCCAGCCGCCGGCGCCCTCGACCACGACGGCATCGACCCGCGCGCTCAGGGTGTTGAAGGCGCGCACGATGGGCTCGGGACCGATGGCGACGCCAACCTCGCGCGCCGCCAGATGCGGCGCAATGGGCGGCGCGAAGGCATACGGGTTGACGATTTCATAGGGGACATCGACGGTCCCCGCTTCCCGGAGCGCCAGGGCGTCGGCGTTGCGGAGTCCGTCTGGGGACACCTCGCAGCCGGTCGCCACGGGCTTGAAGCCGGCGACCTGCAGGCCGTGGCCGGCCAGCAGGCGCAATAGGCCGCATGCAACATGGGTCTTGCCGATCTCGGTGTCGGTTCCGGTGACGAACCAGCCCCGCGTCGCCATGACGTCAACCACCCGCGGACTTGCGGCGCAGGCTCGACAGCGGCACGTGCACCTCGCCGTCATGCCGAACCGGTGGGGACTGCTCGGGCGCCCAGGCGTGCCCATAGACCAGTTCCATGCTGAGCGGCAACGAGGGGCCCGGATGCTGCGCCCGGTACTGCCGCTGCATGGCCGCGAAGCGCGCCGTGCCGGTCAGGCCGCGGCGCCGGGCGATGAGCCCGTTGCCCCAGCCGGCCTGACGCAGGTCGCCGAACAGGACCGAAAAATCCGCATAGGTGAAGCACAACCGCTCCACGTCCATCACCGGGTCGGCAAGCCGCGCCCGCACCAGCGCGTCGCCGACGTCGTGCAGGTCGAGGAAGGGATGGACATGCGGCTCATCGTCCACCGCGGCCCAGGCGCTGCGGAACTCCTGCAGGGTGTCCGGCCCCAGGGTGGTGAACAGGAACAGCCCGCCCGGCCGCAGAATGCGCGCCACCTCGGCGAACATCGGCGCCGGATCGCTGAGCGCCGCCAGCACCAGATTGGAAAACACCAGATCCACACTGGCCCCGGCCAGCGGCAGCCGCGGCCCGTCGGCCTGTACGGGGAGGGGGCGCTTCTTCCAGAACGTCAACCGCCGCCGCCGCAGCGGCCCCAGGAGCGCCCGATCGACATCCAGCGCCACCACGCGCGCCTGCGGGTAGCGGCGTGCGAGTGCGTGCGTGCCCGCCCCCGCCGCGCTGCCCAGATCGACCACCCAGCGCGGATCCAGACGCATGTAGTCGAGCCGCTCCAGCAAGCGGCTGCGCGCCTCGGCGAGCAGCACACTGTGCGCCAGGCCGGCCCCCGCGCGCGCGTAGCGCCGGCGCACCGCGCGGTCGTCGAGCCGGTGCGGCGCCAGCCGCCAGTCCTCGGGACGATCAGCCATGCCGCGGCGGACCCCTCATGCGCGCCGGTCCCAACAATGGCCCAAGGCCTCGACCAGACCGTCCACCTGCTCCGGCGTATGTGCCGCCGAGAGCGTGATGCGCAGTCGCGCCGTCCCGGCCGGCACCGTCGGCGGCCGGATCGGCGTCACCCAGTAGCCCGCCTCCAGCAAGCGCGCGCCCAGGGCCATGGCGCGCGTGGCGTCGCCGACCAGCAGCGGCTGGATGGGGGTCGCGGAGGCCATGAGCGGCAGCCCCAGACGCTCGGCGCCGGCACGAAAGCGCAGGATCAGTTCGGTGAGGCGCGCGCGCCGCCAGCCGTCGCGCCGCGCCAGCGCCAAGGCCGTCCGCGTGGCGGCGGCCAGGGCGGGCGGCGGCGCAGTGGTGTAGATATAGGTGCGCGCGCGCTGTACCAGATACTCGATCAGCGTCTCGCTGCCGGCCACGAAGGCGCCGAAGGTCCCGAGCGCCTTGCCCAGCGTGCCCACATAGACCGGGACATCGGCCTCGGCAAGGCCGCAATGCGCGACCGCGCCCGCCCCGTCCCCCAGCACGCCGAAGCCGTGCGCGTCGTCGACCACGAGCAGCGCCTGGCGCCGCGCCGCCAGCGCCGCCAGCGCCGGCAGGGGCGCCAGATCGCCGTCCATGCTGAACACCGCATCGGTCACGATGAGCGCAGGACCGGGCGCCGCCGTCATCGCCGTCTCGAGCGCGGCCACGTCGGCGTGGGCGTAGCGCTGCATCCGCCCCCGCGACAGCCAGCCGCCGTCGAGCAGGGAGGCGTGGTTCAGGGCGTCCTCGAAGACGACGTCGCCCGGCTCGGTGAGGGCGTTGATGACGCCCATGTTGGCCATGTAGCCCGTCGAAAACAGCAGCGCCCGCGGCCGTCCCACGGCCTCGGCCAGCTCGGCTTCCAGCGCCTCGTGCTCGGGGTGATGTCCGCTGATCAGATGGGCCGCGCCGCTGCCGGTGCCGCAGGCCGTCGCGCTCTGCGCCAGAGCGGCCGCCACCTCGGGATGATCGGCCAGCCCCAGATAGTCGTTGCTGCAGAACACCAGACAGTCCCGCCCGGAGAGGCGCGCCCGCACCCCAGCGCGCTGTTCGAGCACGCGCGGTCGGCGATAGAGGCCTTGGGCCTGGCGCTCGGAGAGCTCCTGCGCCCAGCGCTGCCCGAAAGGCGATGCGCTGCTCACGCCGATGCCACCCCGGCCGCCTCGTGCTCGGGATGCATCCCCAGGCGATGCAGCAGGGCGAGGTCCGTGTCGCCCTCGGGATTGGGCGTGGTCAGCAAACGCTCGCCGTAGAAGATGGAGTTGGCGCCGGCCAGGAAACACAGGGCCTGCATCTCGGGACTCATGGCGGTGCGGCCCGCCGACAGGCGCACGTGCGAGCGCGGCATGAGGATGCGCGCCACCGCCACCACGCGGACGAAATCGAAGGGATCCACCGCCTCGGCCGCCGCCAGCGGCGTGCCCTCGACCCGCACCAGCTGATTGACGGGCACGCTCTCCGGATGCGGCGACAGATTGGCCAGCGCGCGCAAGAGCTCGGCGCGGTCGTCCTCGCCCTCCCCCATGCCGACGATGCCGCCGCAGCAGACCTTGATACCGGCCTCGCGCACATGCGCCAGGGTGTCGAGCCGGTCCTGGTAGGTGCGGGTGGAGATGATCGCGCCGTAGTGCTCGGGCGAGGTGTCGAGGTTGTGGTTGTAGTAGTCGAGCCCGCACTCGGCCAGATACGCGGCCTGCTGCGCTTCCAGCATGCCCAGCGTGACACAGGTTTCCAGCCCCAGTTCGCGCACGCCGCGCACCATCGCCCCCACCCGCTCCAGATCGCGCGGCCGCGGACTGCGCCAGGCCGCGCCCATGCAGAAGCGCGTGGCGCCGGCCTCGCGCGCCCGGCGCGCCGCCGCCAGCACGGTCTCAAGGTCCATCAGCTTCTGCCGCTCCACGCCGGTATCGAAATGCACGCTCTGCGGGCAATAGGCGCAATCCTCGGGACAGCCGCCGGTCTTGATGCTGAGCAGGGTGCTGATCTGCACCGCCCGGGGATCGAAATGGCGCCGATGCAGGCTTTGCGCGGCAAACACGAGATCGGGAAACGGCCAGGCGAAGAGCGCGCGGACCTCCGTGGCGGACCAGTCATGACGGGGCGCTTGCGCGAGGACGGAGGACACGGTGGGCATGAGCATTCCTTGGCGGCCGGCGGTGATGCCCGGCATCTTAAGCGCCCCCCGTCCGCTGTCAACCCGGACGGCGCCTCATGGTTGACCGCGCCCGGCGCCTGGCCGCCCAGTGGCTGCTGCCGTGGCGCTGCACCCTCTGCGGCGCGGCGGGTCTGCCGGGTCTGGACCTGTGCGCCGCCTGCCACGCCGACCTGCCCTGGAACGTCTCGGCCTGCCCCGGCTGCGCCCAACCGATGCCGCCGGGCGCCGCGGACTGGCGCTGCGGTCGCTGTCTGGCCCATCCGCCGGCCTGGGACGGGGCTTTCAGCGCCCTGCGCTACGCCCTGCCGGTGGACGCCCTGATCCAGCAGCTCAAGTTCCAGGGCCGTCTGGCGCGGGCGCGCCTGCTCGGCGATCTGATGGCCACCGCGCTCGCCGCGTCGCGGCGCACGCCCTGGCCCGAGGCGCTGATCCCCGTCCCGCTGCACCCCGCCCGCCTGCGTGCACGCGGCTTCAACCAGGCGCGCGAACTCGCCCTGCACCTGACGCCGCTGCCGGGCCTGCGGCTGCGCGACGACCTCGCCCGGCGCACGCGCGCCACGCCGCCGCAGGTGGGCCTCACCGCCGCGGCGCGGGCGCGCAACCTGCGCGGCGCCTTTGCGGTGGACGGCGCGCCGCCCGATCACGTGGCCCTGATCGACGATGTGCTCACCACCGGCGGCACGCTCACCGCCCTGAGTCTCGCCCTGCGTGCGGCCGGAGCGAGCCGGATCGAGGTCTGGACCGTGGCGCGCAGCGCGCCCGATCCTCAGGAAACCCGATAGGCCGCGAGGATGCCGAGGAACACCACGCCGCCGACCCAGTTGTTGTTGCGAAAGGCGGCGAACGATCCGGCCCGGTCGCGCGCGCGCATGAGGAATTGTTGCCAGACAAACAGCGCCGCGACGCCGACGAGGGACACGACATACGGCCAGCCCAGCTCGGCCTGCCGGCCGATGAGCAGCAACGCCAGCAGCATCAGCGCCTGCAGCGCGGCGAGGATGGGCCGGTCCAGCTCGCCGAACAGGATGGCCGTGGACTTGACGCCGATCCTGAGGTCATCGTCCCGGTCCACCATGGCGTACTGGGTGTCGTAGATCACGGCCCAGACCACCGCGGTGAGAAACACCAGCCAGGCCAGCGCCGGCGGGAACTGCCCGGTCTGGCCGGCCCAGGCCATGGGGACCGCCCAGCCGAAGGCCATGCCCAGATAGACCTGCGGCAGATAGGTATGGCGCTTCATGAGCGGATAGGTGGCGGCAAGGAAAGCCCCGCCGAAGGCCAGCAGCAGGGTCATGCGGTTACACAGCAGGGCCAGCACCAGCGCGATCGCCATCAACAGGCCGAACAGCGCCAGCGCCTCTTGCGGATAGACCCGCCCCGCCGCCAGCGGCCGATCGCGGGTGCGCTCGACGAAGGGATCCACGTGGCGGTCGAGGTAGTCGTTGATGACGCAGCCCGCCGAGCGCATCACCCACACGCCGGTCACGAACACCGCCACCACGCCCGCGTCCGGATGGCCGTTGCCCGCCAGCCACAGCGCCCACAGCATGGGCCACAGGAGCAGCAGCGCGCCGATCGGCCGATCCCAGCGCATCAGCAGGGCGTACTGCCAGAGTCGCGCGCGCACCGTCGGCGCATGGACCGCCCAGCGCGCCCGCCAGCGCAGGACGCGACCGGTCATCGAATCGTCGGAAGAAGAGGGCTCCGCTTTACGCATGCAGGATGTCCAGGGCAAGAGGCAAAAAGAATTCACAGACCACGACCGGCGCGTCCGGCAGACGAAACATCGAGCGCCGTCCCCACAGCGCGCCCGGCGGGACCGCGAGGCCGCGGCTCATCGCCCGATGCAGCGGCGCACCGGGCCGGATGCAGCCGATGTCCAGCGGGCCACGCCGCACGCCGCGCCGGGTGAACAGCAGTTCACCGAGCGGCCGGCTGCCCAGATGGGTCAGGTCGCGCCAGGGTCCGCGCAGCGCCGCACGCGGCAACAGGCTACAGGCATAGACCACCGGCTGGCCGTCACAGCAAAGATAGACCTCCCGCCAGCGCACCGGGGCGCCCACGGGAAGCCGCATCGCCGCCGCCTCGCGCCGGCGCAGTCGCCGCGGCGTCTCGGCCAGCACCTTAACCGTGAAGCCGGCGCCGCAGCGCGCGCGCAACCGCCCCGTGAGGGAACCGGCCGGGAACAGCACGCCCTGCCACACCGGCGGCACCCGCAACCGCGCCGCCGCCAGCGCGTGCCAGCGCACCGTGTCCATGCCACCCGCAGGCGGCGGCCCCTCGCGTTCAGGCACCGGCATACCGCTCCGCACGCTGCTGCCACAGCCCGATCAGGCGTTCCGCCAGCGCGGAATCCTCGGTCAGCAGGCGATCGGCCTCGACCTGCGCCTCCGCCATGAGATCGGCATCGGCCACGGGATCGGCCACCCGCCAGCGCCGCTCCCCGGTCTGCCGGGTGCCCAGCCATTCGCCCGCGCCGCGCAGGGCCAAGTCGCGCCGGGCGATCTCGAAGCCGTCCTGTACCGCGCGCAGGGTTTCCAGGCGCGCGCGCGCCGTCTGCGACAGCGGCCCTTCATAGAGCAGCACGCAGTTGCCCGGCGCCGTGCCACGCCCCACCCGTCCCCGCAACTGGTGCAACTGGGCGAGGCCGAAGCGCTCGGCGTTCTCCACCACCATCACCGTCGCCCGCGGCACGTCCACCCCGACCTCGATCACGGTGGTCGCCACCAGCACGTCGAGATCCCCCTGCGCGAACGCGGTCATGACCGCCTCCCGCTCCGGCGGTGCCAGACGGCCGTGGATCAGCCCCAGCCGCAAGCTTGGGAAGTCCGCGCTCAGGCGCTCGTAAAGGCGCTGCGCCGCCTCGCCCTGCGCCTGTTCGCTCTCCTCGATCAGCGGGCAGACCCAATAGACCTGCGCCCCCGCGCGGCACGCCGCCTGCACGCGCCCGGCAACCTCCGCGCGGCGGCCGACCGGCAGGACCACGGTGCGGATGCCGGCCCGCCCCGGCGGCAGCGCGTCGATCACCGACACGTCCAGATCGGCGTAGAGGCCCATGGCCAGCGTGCGCGGAATGGGGGTCGCCGTGAGCACGAGTTGATGGGGCGTCAGGTCCCCGCCTTTTTCCTGCAGCGCCAGCCGCTGCTGCACGCCGAAACGGTGTTGCTCGTCGACCATCACCAGCCCCAGGCGCGCGAAGCGCAGCCAGTCCTGAAACAGCGCGTGGGTGCCGACCACGAGGGCGGGTTCCCCGGCCGCGAGGCGCGCCGCCACCACCCGCCGCGCCGGCGCGCCGCTGCGCCCCAGCAGCGCCAGCGGTTCGAGACCGGCCGGGCCGAACCAGCGCCGGAAACTGCGCAGATGCTGCTCGGCCAGCAGCTCGGTCGGCGCCATCAGCGCAACCTGCCACCCCGATCCCAGCGCGACGGCCGCGGCCAGCGCCGCCACCGCCGTCTTGCCCGAACCCACGTCGCCCTGCACCAGGCGCCGCATGGGCACCGGCCGGGCCAGATCGGCGCGCACCTCGGTCAGCACGCGCGCCTGCGCCGCGGTGAGCGCAAAGCCGAGCGCGGCCTCGACGCGGGCCGCCAGCGCCGGGCCGTCGCCGAGCACCGGCGCCCGCTGGGATTGTGCCCAGCGCCGGCGCCGGCGCAGCACCAACTGGTCGGCGAGCAATTCCTCCCAGGCCAGCCGCCGCCGGGCCGGGTGCCGCGGCGCGGACAGGGACGCGATCCGATCGGGCGGTGGCGCATGGATGAGTTGCAGGGCCTCGGGCAGCACCATCAACCCCAGCGCGTCCAGGCGCTCGGGCGATAGCGTTTCGGTCAGGCCAAGATCCGCCTGCCGCGCCAGCGTTTCAGTCACCGCCCGGCGCAGACGGTCCTGCGACACCCCGGCCACCGTGGGGTAGATCGCCAGCGCCCGCTCGGGCAAGGGCTCGTCCGGGCGCACCACCCGGCACTGCGGGTGAGTCATCTCCAGGCCGTACAACCCCGCCCGCACCGGCCCGTGACAGCGCAGCCAGACCCCCGGCTGCCAACGCGCCCGCTGGCCCGGATGCAGCTTGAAAAAGCGCACGTCGATCGCGCCGCGGCCATCGTCCAGCCGCACCCACAGGCCGGGCTTGCGCCCGGTCGCCGGCCTGAGCTGCACGATGCACCCCTGCACCAGGACCGCATCGGCGGGCCGCAGCGCGTGCAGGGGCGTCAGGCGCGTGTGGTCCTCGTAGCGCAGCGGGAGATGGAACAGCAGTTCGTGCGGGCCGGCGAATCCCAATCGCTCGAGCAGCGGCGCCAGACCATCCCGGCCGGCGCCTCTGGCGGCCGCAGGCCGGGCCGCCTTGGCCACGCGACTCAGATCCGGCACACCGCGTCGATCTCGATCCGGGCCCCGCGCGGCAGCGCCGCGACGCCGACGACGGCGCGCGCGGGATAGGGTGCCGCGAAGCAGTCCGCCATCACCGCATTGACGGCGGCGAAATGGGACAGGTCGGTGAGATAGACGGTGAGCCGGACGACGCGATCCAGATCGCTGCCGCCGGCCCGCGCCACCGCCGCCAGATTGTCCAGCACCCGGCGCGTCTGCACCTCGATGCTGCCGTCGACCAATTCACCGCTGTGCGGATCGAGCGGGATCTGGCCGGACAGGAACAACAGATCCCCGGCACGCACCGCCTGGCTGTAGGGGCCGATGGCCGCCGGCGCATCGGGAGTGGACACCGTTTCGCGGCTCATGGAACGCTCCGGGATGAAGGAAAGCGACGGGAGGCGCCGGACTCAGGCCTTGCTGCGGCCGACCCGGATCACGCAGGGCATGGCGTGCAGGTGACGCAGGATGCGCGCCAGATGCAGGCGGTCACGGACGGTGATGGTAAACACCAAGGAGGAGGTGTGGCCATATTTCTCGTCGACCGTGACGTGCTCGATGTTGGTGTCCATGCGCGCCATCTCGGCGGTGATCTGCGCCAGCACGCCGCGCTGGTTGGCCGCTTCCATGCGGATCTCGACCGGGAATTCGCGCTCGGGGTGGCTCTCCCACTGCACGTCGATCCATTTGTCCGGGTGCTTGCGGTATTCGTTGAGGTTGCGGCAGGTCTGGGAGTGGATGACGATGCCGCGCCCGCTGCTGAGAAACCCCAAGATGCGATCGCCGGGGATGGGGTGACAGCAGCGACCGAGCGTCACCACCATGCCCTCGGTGCCGCGGATGGTCAGTGCCTCGTGCGTCTGATCCCCGGGGAGCCCCTCGGCGTCCACGCCAATGCCGGCCTCCTGCGCCAGACGCCGCGCCACCAGCGGCGCCATGTATTCGCCGAGACCCAGCGCCTCGAACAGCCCCTCGCGGCTGGCAACGCTCATGTCGCCCAGGGTCTGGTGCCAGACGGGCTCGGGAATCTGGTCGAGCACCAGCTTGTAGGCCGTCAGGGCGCGTTCCAGCAGGCGACGGCCGAGCGCCGCCGCCTCGTCGGCCTTCAGATGCTTGAGGTAGTGGCGGATGCTGGTGCGCGCGCGCGCCGTGGTGATGAAGTTGAGCCAGGCCGGGTTGGGCTGCACCGATTCGGAGGTGAGGATTTCCACCGTCTGTCCGTTGCGCAGCGGGGTGCTCAGGGGAACGATGCGGCGATCCACCTTGGCCGCGGCGCAGCGATTGCCGATGTCGGTGTGAACGGCGTAGGCGAAATCCACCGGCGTGGCGCCCACCGGCAGGCGCATGATCCGGCCCTTGGGGGTGAAGACGTAGATCTCGTCGGGAAACAGGTCGCCCTTGACGCTTTCGAGGAACTCCTGCGAGCTGCCGACGCGCTGCTGCATCTCCATGATGCTGTGCATCCACTCGCGCGCCCGGTCCTGCGTGCCGCCGGGCGCCGTCTGCTCGGTGAAGGGATACTGCCAGTGCGCCACCACGCCCACCTCGGCCAGCAGATCCATCTCGCGGGTGCGGATCTGCAGCTCGATCGGCACGCCATGCGGGCCGAACAGCACGGTGTGCAGCGACTGGTAGCCGTTGGCCTTGGGAATGGCGATGTAATCCCGGAACCGGCCCGGCACCGGCTTGTACACCGCGTGCGCGATGCCCAGCGCCCGATAGCAGTCGTCGACCCGCTCCACCTGGATGCGGCAGGCGTAGAGGTCGGTCAGTTCGCTGAAGGTCGTCTCGCGATTGCGCAGGCGCAGATAGAGGCTGTAGAGGTGCTTGTCGCGCCCCACCACCTGCGCGCCGACGTGTTCGCGCGCCAGGGCGCTCTTCAGCGCCGTCTCCACCTGATCCAGCACGCGCTTGCGGTTGCCGCGGGCGCGCTCGACCACCTCCGCGAGCACCCGATAGCGGAAGGGGTGCAGGGCCGCGAAGCTGAGGTCCTCGAGTTCGGTGCGCAGGGCGTTCATGCCCAGGCGGTTGGCGATGGGCGCGTAGAGGGTGAGGGTTTCGCGCGCGATGCGGCGGCGCTTGTCGGCGCGCATGACGTCCAGCGTGCGCATGTTGTGCAGCCGGTCGGCCAGCTTGATCAGCATGACGCGGATGTCCTGCGACATCGCCAACATCATCTTGAGAAAGCTTTCGGCTTGCGCCTCGGCCTTGGACTTGAACTGGATCTGGGTCAGCTTGCTGACCCCGTCGACCAGTTCGGCGACCTCCGGATCGAACAGATGGGCGATGTGTTCCTTGGCGGTCGGGGTGTCCTCGATCACATCGTGCAGCAGCGCGGCCATGATGCTGCGGTGGTCGAGGCGCATGCGGGCCAGAATGTGCGCCACCGCCACGGGATGGGAAATATAGGGCTCGCCGCTCAGCCGCTCCTGCCCGGCATGGGCCTGCATGCCGAATTCGCAGGCACGAATCACATCGGCGATCTGGCTTTCGTCCAGATAGCGCCGCAGTTCGAGGATCAGATCCGAAAAACCCGTGATATCGCGCAGTTCGACGGACCCATCCCGATCGAGACGTTCGCTGACATCCAGGGACATGGGTCGAGGCCCGGGAGGGAAGGCCCCTCTTAGAGTTCGTCCGCGGCGGCGCTTGCCCGCGGCGGTTCGGGCAGGATCATGTCGCCTGGCTCCAGGTCATCGATCGCGCCCACCTGCGGAAAGTGTTTCACCAGCGGGATGTCCTTCTCCTTCAGGATTTCGCGCGTCACATCGCCGTGCGCGATCTCCCGCAACGCCAGCACCGTCGGCTTGTCGTTGTCCCACTCCTGAAACGGGTCGGCGCCGCGCACCAACTGCCGCGCCCGCTTGGCGGCCACGAGCACCAACTGGAACCGGTTGTCCACATTCGCCAGACAGTCTTCCACCGTCACTCGGGCCATGAATCTAGTCCTCCTCATTCGCCCATCGGACGAATGTCGATGAATCCGCATCCCGTCCCGCCCGGAGAGCAGACACTGCATCCCCGCGGTCCGGCTTTGGCTTCGAGTGTATTCCATGCCGGCGCATCAGGCCAGCAGATCGGCCAGCCAGGCCGCCCGCCGCGCCGCCTGCAGGCCCGTCCGGCACCGCGCGGCGCGCACCACGGCCTGCAGCTCGGCCAGCGCGGCGTCGAAGGCATCGTTGACCACCAGATACTCGAATTCGCCGTAGTGGCGCATTTCCGCCACCGCCAGCGCGAGCCGGCCTTCGATCACATCGGCATCGTCGGTGCCGCGCCCGCGCAGCCGCCGCTCCAGTTCCGCGCGCGAGGGCGGCAGGATGAAAACGCTGACGCACGCCGGCATGAGCGTGCGGATCTGGCGCGCGCCCTGCCAGTCGATTTCCAGGATCACGTCCTCGCCCGCCGCGAGCCGCGCCTCGACCACCGCGCGGCTGGTCCCGTAGCAGCGCCCGAAAACCTCGGCATGTTCCAGAAACGCGCCCTCGGCGACCATGCGCCGGAAGGTCTCCGGATCGACGAAGTGATAATCCCGGCCGTCCACCTCCCCCGGCCGCGGCGGGCGCGTGGTGTGCGACACCGAAAAGCGCAGCCCCGGATCGGCCGCCATCAAGGCCTGCACCAGACTGGTCTTGCCCGCCCCGGAAGGCGCCGCGATGACGAACAGATTCCCGCCGCTCATTTCCTCATCCTTGCTCCACATGGCCGTTCGGCGCGGCGCGCCGCATCCGGCCGAGCCACCGACGCCCACGATCCGCCGCCACGACGTCCCGGCGCACCGCCGGCCGCATCGCGGCGCAAAGTATCCCACACACCGCCCGAGCGGGAATGGCCGCGCCGCGATCAGCGCTGCCTAGGGCGTCGCGGCACGGATCACGGCCAAAAACTGCTCGCCGTAGCGCTCCAGCTTGGCGGCGCCGACGCCGCCGATCTGTGCGAGTTCCACCAGCGTCTGCGGGCGCTCGGCCGCCATCTGCGCCAGCGTCGCGTCGTGAAAGATCACGTAGGCCGGCACGCCGTGGGCGTCGGCGAGGCGCCGGCGCTCGGCGCGCAGCGCCTCGAACAGGGTCTGCCCGGCGCCCGCCAGCACCGGCGCCGCTCCGCCCTTGCGCCGGCGCCGCTCGCGGGTCGCGCTCTCCTCGCGCAAATGAAGCCGCTGCTCGCCGCGCAGCACCGGGCGCGCCGCGTCCGTGAGGCGCAGGCCGCCGTGGCCGTCGATGTCGACGCTGACGAGGCCATGGGCCGCGAGCTGGCGATACACGGAACGCCACTGCGTCGCCGCGCGCTCGCGGCCGCGGCCGTACAGGGCGAGCCGGTCGTGGCCGAAGCTTGCGATGCGCGCATCGTCCCCGCCGCGCAGTACCTCGATCAGATAGCCCACGCCGAAGCGCTGGCCGGTGCGGTACACGCAGGACAGCGCGAGCTGCGCCGCCTCGGTGGCGTCGAAGGTGGCCGGCGGGTCGAGACAGTTGTCGCAGTTGCCGCAGGGCGTCGGCAGCGCCTCGCCGAAGTAGGCCAGCAGCGCCTGACGCCGGCAGCCGGTGCTCTCGGCGAGACCCAGCAGCGCGCTGAATTTGGCCTGCTCGACGCGCCGGCGCTCCTCCGGTACTTCGCTCGATGCCAGCAACTGGCGGGTGCCGACCACGTCCGCCAGGCTGTAGCCGAGCCAGGCATTGGCCGCCAGGCCGTCGCGCCCGGCGCGGCCGGTCTCCTGGTAATAGCCCTCGATGTGCTTGGGCAGGCCAAGATGCGCCACGAAGCGCACGTCCGGCTTGTCGATGCCCATGCCGAACGCGACGGTGGCCACCATCGCGAGGCCGTCCTCGCGCAGAAAGCGGTGCTGGTTGGCCGCGCGCTGCTCGGCCGGCAACCCTGCGTGGTAGATCAGCGCCGGGCGGCCGTTTCGCTCCAGCCAGTCCGCAGTCTCCTCCACGCGGCGGCGCGTCGGGCAGTAGACGATGCCGCTGTCGGCACGGTGGTGCGCGTCCAGAAACGCCAGCAACTGCTCGCGCAGACCCTCACCCTGGCGGATGTGGTAGCGGATGTTGGGGCGGTCGAAGCTCGCCGTGAACAGCGCTGCCTCGGTCAACCGCAGCCGCTGCACGATGTCGCGCTGCGTCGGCCCGTCGGCGGTGGCGGTCAGCGCCAGGCGCGGCACGCCCGGGAAGCGCTCGCCGAGCACGCCAAGGCCCAGATACTCCGGCCGGAAGTCGTGCCCCCACTGCGACACGCAGTGCGCCTCGTCGATGGCGATCAGCGCCACCGGCACGCGCCCGAGCAACGCCAGCGTGCGCTCGCCGACCAGGCGCTCGGGTGCGAGATAGACCACCTTGAGCCGCCCGGCGAGCAGCTCGCGCTCGATCGCCGCCGCCTCGCCCGCCGGCAGGCCGGAATGCAGCGCCGCCGCGGCGACGCCCAGCTCGCGCAGCGCCGCCACCTGATCGTCCATCAGCGCGATCAGCGGCGACACCACCACGCCGACGCCGCCGCGCACCAGCGCCGGCACCTGGTAGCACAGCGACTTGCCGCCGCCGGTCGGCATGATTACCAGCGCGTCGCCGCCCGCCACCACGTGGTCGATGATCGCCGCCTGCGCGCCGCGAAAGGCGTGGTAGCCGAAGACGCGGGTGAGGATATCGAGGGGCGGGGCGGCGCCGGCGTTCGCGAGCGTCATCGGTCTTTGGCGACCTCGCGCACTTCGTCATGGCTGCGTGCCGCCTGGAACAGCTCGGCCAGCAGGTCCAGCTTGGCACGCACTTCGGTTTGCGCAGCCGGTGTGAGCGTCGCCTCGGCCACCAGCCGATGCAGCTCGCCCTTGCGCAGCAGCATCGGCATGCCCATGCGCGCCGCCAGGCGCCGGAAGAACGTCTCGGCCAGGGTGCTGAGCTTGCGCCGTTCGGTCTTGGCCTCCCACACCAGACGCGCCGCATCCGCCGGCGACTGCTGCCACAGCCGGTAATCGTCTGCGCTGCCGTCGAACACCAGCTCGGTCAGCACCTCGGCCAGCGTCGCCTCGATCGCGGTCCGTGATTGCGCCGCGAACAGATCATCGCTGGGAAAAGCCCGCAGCGCATGGTCGCGCAGCAGGTCGGGCGTGATGAAGTAGTTCTCGACCTCGTAGCGTCGCCAGTAGCGAATGCGCAGGGCCCCTTCGTCGCGCTCCTGCCGGTTCTGTCCGTCGTTGTCCAGGATCGCGAGTCCCTTGAGCGCGGGCAGCAGCCGGCGCAGGCCGTTGAAGTGATCGCGCGGGGTGATGCCGAAACCGCCCTCCACCCGCTCCAGCTCGGCCTCGGCGTGCTGCTCGGGGTAGTTGTTCTGCACATAGAACGAATTGATGCGCTCGTCCCAGACCGCCGCCACCGGATGCTCCAGCCGCTCGGCCAGCGCCCGCAGCATGTCGACGTCGGTGCCGCCCTCGACGTAGAGCACATAGCCACGCTCGCGCGCCCTGACATAGTGCTCGGCGCCGAAGTGTTTGAGACTGTTGCGGATGTCGGTCTTGTTGGCGAGGTTGTCCGCCCGGCCTTCGAGCAGCAGCGTGAGATGGGTGTCCAGCGCCTCGTCGAGGATCACCTCGGAGTGGGTGACCAGGATCACCTGCGAGCCGTTGTCGCTGGCGATGTCGCGCAGCAACACATAGACCTGCTTCTGGCGCAGGATTTCGAGATGCGCATCCGGCTCGTCCACCAGCAGCACGCTGCGCTTGTGCGAATAGAGATAGGCAAACACCAGCAGCATCTGCAGAAAGCCGCGGCCGGCCGACGACACATCCAACGCCTCCTTCACGCCCGGCTGGCGGTAGTGCAGCGCGATGCTGCCGCGCGCGGTCTCCTGGGGCGCTTCGAGTCGCGCGCCGAACAGCCGGTCCATCAGCGCCACCACCCGCTGCCAGTCTTCGGGAGAAGTACGGTGGACCGTCAGGCACAGGTTGCGCAGCACATCGGCGGTGCGCCCCTGCCCCAGCAGCACGTCGACACGGCCGGGCTGCAGAATCGGCTCCTCGGTGTCCAGTCCCGACATCGGATAGAGCAGCTCCACGCGCACCGCCGCGGCGTGGGCGATCAGGCCGAGTTCAGCGGCCACCTCGCCGTCGGGCGTGCAGTACACCAACTCATCGCCCTGATTGCGAAAGCGCATCGGCAGCGGCCGCACCTTGCCCTCGAACTCCACCCCCACCGTGATCACCAGCGGGATATCCTGGTTGCCCTTGCGGACCTGGGTGTTGTGCCAGAAAAAGCGGGTGCGCTGCACCGGCACCGCGACGATGTTCAGGCGGTTGAGCGGAGTTGCGGTGCGCTCCTTGGCCAAGGAGTCCCTGCGCGCGTCGTACCACGTGCGCACCGCCTGCGACCACAGCGCCAGCGCCTGGATCACGCTGGTCTTGCCGCAGTTGTTGGGTCCGATCAGCACCGCCGGGTGATCGAGCTCGATGCGCTGGCGTGCACCGAAGCGCTTGAAGTGTTCGATCTCGACGTAATGCAGCAGGCGCATGGTGCGATAGTCCCCATTCCGAACGAAACACATGGCCCCGGTGCCAGGCCAAGTAGGGCGCATGTGCCGCGCCAGACGCGTCGAAGGCCGTAAAGATCTGATCGAAGGCAGCATCCAGATATGCGACGAGCAGCGGCCAACGCCGCGGACGGTCACTCCACGTTCTGGATCTGCTCGCGCATCTGCTCGATCAGGACCTTGATTTCGACCGCGGCGCGGGTCAGCTCGGCGTCCTGCGATTTGGAGCCCAGGGTGTTGGCTTCGCGGTTGAATTCCTGCAGCAGAAAATCGAGCCGCCGCCCGACCGCTTCGCTGCGCCCGAGCGTGGCCGCCCATTCCGCGAGATGGCTGTCGAGCCGGTCGAGTTCCTCGGCGACGTCCATGCGCTGCGCCGCGAACAGCAGCTCCTGTTCGAGCCGGCCGGACTCGGCCTCGACGCCGAGTTCGGCGATGCGCGCCAGCCATTTCTCGCGCACCGCCGCGAGCACCACCGGCAACCGGGTTCTGACCTGCGCGACCCAGCCGCCGATGGCCTCGGCGCGCTCGCGCAGCCCGGTGAGCAGGCGCTCGCCTTCGCGCCGCCGCGCGGCAGCCAGCGTCGCCAGGGCTTCCTGCAACAGGCTCAGCGCCTCCTGCCCCAGCCGCTCCATGTCGAGCGGCGTTTCCTGCACCACGCCCGGCCAGCGCAGCACTTCCAGCCCGCCCACCGGCGCCGGGAAATCCGCGGCCAGTTGCCGGCACACGGCGCCGAGCGCCGCCACCAGCGGCACGTTGAGGGTCAGGTTCTGGCCCTGCCCGGCCTCGCGCACGAAGCGCAGTTGCGCTTCCAGCTTGCCGCGCCGCACGCGCTCGGCCAGCGTCTCGCGCACCAGCGGCTCGAGCATCCGCCATTCGTCCGGCAGGCGCACCGTCGTCTCCAGATAGCGGTGGTTGACGGTGCGCAGCTCCCAGATGAGCCGGCCTTCGGGCAGGGCGCGCTCGGCGCGGGCAAAACCGGTCATGCTGACGAGCATTGATTCTCTCCGGGCTACATGACCCTGATCGGGGCCAGCGGGGCGGGACGGTATACTGTCCGGCCACGATGCCCGCTGGGCATGATCTGCAAATCGACAAGGATACCCGAATGCGCCCGAGCGGCCGTACCCCCGAGCAATTGCGCCCCATCCTGCTGCAGCGCCAGTTCACCCGCCACGCCGAGGGCTCGGTGCTGGTCGGATTCGGCGACACGCGGGTGATCTGCACCGCCAGCGTGCAGGAGTCGGTCCCCGGCTTCCTGCGCGGCAAGGGCCGCGGCTGGGTGACGGCCGAGTACGGGATGCTGCCGCGGGCCACGACCAGCCGCTCCGACCGCGAGGCGGCGCGCGGCAAGCAGACCGGGCGCACGCAGGAAATCCAGCGCCTCATCGGCCGCGCCCTGCGCGCGGTGGTCAACACCGAAGCCCTGGGCGAGCGCACGGTCATCCTCGACTGCGACGTGATCCAGGCCGACGGCGGCACCCGCACGGCCGCCATCACCGGCGCCTACGTCGCCCTGCACGACGCCATGCGCCATCTGGAACGCCGCCGCGCCTTCACGCGCTTCCCGCTGCACGGCCAGGTGGCGGCGGTGTCGGTGGGCATCTATCGCGGCACGCCGGTGCTGGATCTGGACTACGCCGAGGACGCCGAGGCCGAAACCGACATGAACGTCGTCATGAACGAGGCCGGCGGCTACATCGAGCTGCAGGGCACCGCCGAAGGCCACGCCTTTCGCCCGGATGAACTCGCCGCCATGCTGGAACTGGCGCGCGGCGGCATCGCGGAGCTGATGGAGGCCCAGCGCGCGGCACTGGCCGAGACGCGCAAATGAGCCGCGAGCTCGTGCTGGCGACCGGCAACGCAGGCAAGCTGCGCGAGTTCGACGCCCTGCTCGCCCCGCTCGGCTGGACGCTGGTGCGCCAGAGCGAGCGCGGGGTGGTGCCGGCACCCGAGGACGGCGCCACCTTCCTCGAAAATGCGCTGGCCAAGGCGCGTGCGGCCAGCGCCCAGACGGGCCTGCCGGCGCTCGCCGACGACTCGGGACTCGTGGTCGCGGCGCTGGGCGGCGCGCCGGGCGTGCACTCGGCCCGCTACGCCGGCCCCGACGCCGGCGATGCCGACAACGTCCGGCGCCTGCTCGCGGCGCTGGCGCACGTACCCGAATCGCAACGCACCGCACATTTTCATTGCGTCATCGTCTACCTGCGCCACGCCGCCGATCCCGAACCGCTCATCGGCCAGGGCCGCTGGGTGGGCCGCATCCTGACCGCGCCGCAGGGCACGGCGGGTTTCGGCTACGACCCGGTCTTCTTCGTTCCGGAACAGGGCTGCAGCGCGGCCGAACTCGACCCCGCCGTCAAGAATCGCCTGAGCCACCGCGGCCGGGCGCTCGCGGCTCTCTGCGCGCAACTCGCCGCGGATGACTGAGGCGCCGACGGGCGACCGTCTGGCCGCGCCGCCCCTGGGCGTCTATGTGCACCTGCCCTGGTGCGTGCGCAAATGCCCCTACTGCGATTTCAACTCCCATGCGCGCCACCCCACGCTCGTTCCCGAGGCGGCGTATGTCGAGGCGCTCACCGCCGACCTGCGCCAGGATCTCGCCCTGCTCGACGCGCCGCGGCCGGTGCACAGCGTCTTTTTCGGCGGCGGCACGCCGAGCCTGTTCGCGCCCGAGGCCATCGCCGAGCTGATCGCGATGCTGCGCCGCCACCTGCCCTTTGCGCCCGACGCCGAAATCACCCTGGAGGCCAACCCCGGCACCTTCGAGCAGGCGCGTTTCGCCGGCTATCGCGCCGCAGGCGTGAACCGGCTCTCGGTCGGCATCCAGAGCTTCAACGATGCCCATCTAAAGGCCCTGGGCCGCATCCATTCGGCCGGCGAGGCGATTGCGGCCGTGCAGGCCGCGCGCGCGCTGGGCTTCGCGCATCTCAACCTCGACCTCATGTACGGCCTGCCGGGGCAGACGCCGGACGAGGCGCTCGCCGACCTGGCGCAGGCCATCGCGCTCGCGCCCGACCACATCTCCCACTACCAGCTCACGCTCGAGCCCAACACGCCCTTCGCGCAGCGCCCGCCCGTGCTGCCGGCCGAGGCGACGATCGGGCGCATGGAGCGCCGCTGCCGCACGCATCTGGCGCGGGCGGGCTTCCGGCGCTACGAGGTCTCCGCCTTCGCCCGGCCCGGCGGCGCCTGCCGGCACAACCTCAACTACTGGACCTTCGGCGATTACATCGGCATCGGCGCCGGCGCCCACGGCAAGTTGACGGACGCTGCGCGTGCGCAGGTCCTGCGCACGCGCAAGCACAGCCACCCGCAGCGCTACCTCGCCAGCGCCGCCGGCGCCGAGCGGCTGGCCGAACAGCACTGCGTGCCACCGCGCGCGCTGACCCTGGAATTCCTGATGAACGCCCTGCGCCTGACGGACGGCTTCCGCCTCATGCTCTACGCCCGGCGCACCGGCCTCGACCCGACCGCGCTGCTGGTCGCGCTGGCGCCAGCGCTGGCCACGGGCCTGCTGCGCCGGCGGGGCGACACACTCGTCCCCACCCGCCGCGGCCTCGCGCTCACCAACGAGATCCTGCTCGCCTTCATGGACTGAGCACCTGCGAATGCTTCAAGTGCCCGATGCGGCTCGAGCGCGACAAGCAACGCCTGGTGCGGGCTCATCTGAGCGCCGAATGCGTCAAGCGCTCGATGCGGCTCGAGCGCGACAAGCAACGCCTGGTGCGGGCACATCTGAGCGCCGAATGCGTCAAGCGCTCGATGCGGCCACGGAAGGCCGAACGGGCATCGGCATGCAAGGGCTTGTGCCGGGGCAGGTGCAGGCGGGTACCGGCCGCGCGACGCCAGCCCTGCGCAGACACGCGCTTCTTCAGAAACGCCGGGCCGGGCGCGGATCTCGTTGATCGGTCGGCAGATCCCCAGCTTTTGCACAACTTGTCCACAGGAAGTGCGCCGCGCCGCCGCGCCGGCGGCCTTGACATTTTCGCCGGCGCCACCTTGCCAATGAAATCAATCCTCTAAGGCAAGTCCTTGATTTCTGTATCGTTCAAGCAAGATGATCATTTTATGACCATCCCCGCGAAAGCCTTTGCCGGATTGGCTTCTCACATCTTGTTCCGGGCTTACCCACAACTTTATCCACAGATTCGGTGGACAATCGGTCCGCCGTCGCCCCCGCCCCGCCTCCCGTCATCGCCAGGGCCGCGCCCTCCCGCCATCGCCAGGGCCGCCGCCGTGCGCCATCGCGAGGGGGCCACCCCTTTCGTCATCGCGAGGCGCGTAGCGCCGTGGCGACCCATCCGGCAACGCCAGCGGCACCGTCTCGCCGATTGCGGTGACATACGACGAAAGGCATGGATTGCTTCGTTGCTGCGCGCCTCGCAATGACGGGGATATCGGCTGCGCGCCTCGCAATGACGGAGGGAAAGGACGAACCGCCCGCGCCCGCCGCCGTGCGTCATCCCAGGGCCGCCCTACCTTCCGTCATGGCGAGCGCCGCTGCTTTCCTTCGTCCGAGGCCGCCCCATTCGTCATCCCGATGGCACCCCCATTCCGTCATCGCGAGGCGCGTAGCGCCGTGGCGATCCAGTCGGCGCCGGCCGGGACGCCGGGACGCCGCACTCGCATTGCGTCTGCGGCCAACGGCGGGCAAGCTCTCACGACGAGCGATATCCCACTTCGCCGGGACGGAACGATGTTGCGAAGACTGAATCACCCCACCGCCCGTCGGGAGCACCAAACCGGATACATACTCGGCATGCCGAGGCCGACCGGGAGCACCGCATGCGTCTGACCCCGGAGCAAATTGCCGTCATCCGCCAAACCACCGCCGCGATCTTCGGCCCACAGGCGCGCGTGTGGCTGTTCGGTTCGCGGGTGAACGACCAGGCCATCGGCGGCGACATCGACCTGTTCGTCGAAACGGACACACGGCCGGCGCTGCGCCAGACGCTGAGCGCCCAGGCCAGGCTCGAACAATTGCTCGGCGAGCCGGTCGACCTGATCACGGGCACGACGCGCCCGCCCCAGCGACCGATCGAGCGCATCGCGCGGCTGACCGGGGTGCCGCTTTGAGCGCCCTGTTCGCCGAACAGCAGGCCCTGCTCGCCCATCAGGTGAGCATCCTGACACGGCTGGAACAGGGAATCGCCTACTCGATGCAACGCCTGCCGGCGACGCTCGGCCCGCAAGACCTGCAGCAACCCGCGATCGCCGAACGCATCGCCGCGCTCAACGATCGCTTCACCAAGCTGCAGGATCAGCTCGCCGGCGCCCTGCGCCATGCCCACGCGATGCTGGGCGAGCGTTACCGGAGTTTTGCCGATGTCGTCGCCTGGGCCGTCCGCGTGGCCATTCTCCCCGACACCGCCACATGGCTGGAACTGCGCGCGCTGCACAACCGCCTGACCCACGACTACGACCTCGAAGCGGAAAGCGCCCTGGAACTGGTGGCGCTGATCCGCAGCAGCGCGGAGGTCCTGTCCGGGATCATCCGGCGGTTCGAGGCATCGTGCCGGGAAGCGGGACTGCTGCCGCCCAGCCCCTGAGGGCATGCCGCGCAGCGTCCTGTACGCACCCCGATCTCGGGCCATCCGCTTCTGCTCGACAGCCCCTCATCACCACAAGCCGACTGACACCGTCTCCGTCATCGCGGGATCGCAGCGCCGTGGCGATCCCATCCATGCCGCCGCAAACGGCCCGCAGCCGTCATCGCGAGGGCTGCTGCCATTCGTCGTCGCGAGGGCCGCAGGCCCGTGGCGATCCACGTGCCGCCCGCCGCGCCGTCGCGCGCCGATTGCGGTGACCCACGACGAAAAGCATGGATTGCTTCGTTGCTGCGCGCCTCGCAATGACGGAGAGGGGCGTCATTGCGGGGTCGCAGCGCCGTGGCGATCCCATCCATGCCGCCGCAAACGGCCCGCAGCCGTCATCGCGAGGGCCGCTGCCATTCGTCATCGCGAGGGCCGCAGGCCCGTGGCGATCCACGTGCCGCCCGCCGCGCCGTCGCGCGCCGATTGCGGTGACCCACGACGAAAAGCATGGATTGCTTCGTTGTTGCGCGCCTCGCAATGACGGAGAGGGGCGTCATTGCGGGATCGCAGCGCCGTGGCGATCCCATCCATGCCGCCGCAAACGGCCCGCAGCCGTCATCGCGAGGGCCGCCGCCATTCGTCATCGCGAGGCGCGTAGCGCCGTGGCGATCCATCCGGCTATGCAAGCCGAACCGCCGCGCCGGAAAGACACGAAAGGCATGGATTGCTTCGTTGCTGCGCGCCTCGCAATGACGGGGAAGGGCGTCACCGCGCCGCACGCAACGACAGGTGGGACGTCATCGGGCGGGCCGGCGCTTGCCGTCATCGCGGGCCTCCCTTCATTCGTCACCGGCGCGCAGCGACGGGGATGACGTCATCGCGCAGGCCGTCGGCCTTGCACACGTCATGTGCTGCACTCAAAATGTGGGCTATCGACCGCAAGGAGTGGACATCATGACGAGCAATATCACGCTTCGCCTAGACGAAAAGACCTTGCGAAGAATCAAGCATTTGGCCGTTGATCGGCACGTTTCTGTCTCCGCCTGGGTCAGCGATCTGGTGACCCGCGCCGTGGACGAACTGGACGGCTTCGAGCCGGCCCGGCGGCGCGCGCTGCAGGCCATGCGCCAGCCGGCACCGGTGCATGCAGGGCCGCTCACGCGAGAGCAGGCGCATGAGCGTTGAGGTGTTCGTCGATACCAACGTGCTGTATTACGCCAACACCGATTCGCCGGATCCGCGCCACGCACTCGCGCGCGAGCGCATCGAGCCGCTCTGGAACGAGCCAGGCAAGGCCGCCGTCAGCGTGCAGGTCCTGCAGGAACTCCACGTGAACCTGATCCGCAAGGCCGGCCTGACGCCGGCCGAATCGGCCCAGCGCGTGAGCCACTATCTGGCATGGAAAGTGGTCGACAACGACCGCCTCCTTTTGGCCGCCTCCTTCGACGTCCAGACGCGCTGGCAACTGAGCTATTGGGACAGCCTGATCGTCGCCGCCGCCCAGCGCGCGGGAGCGGCGCAGTTGTGGACCGAAGATCTGGGGGACGGCCAGCTTTATGGCGACGTGCAGGCGCTCAACCCGTTGCGGGTGTCCTGAGCGTCCAGCCCGAAACGGCTACGGTGACACACGGCGAAAGGCATGGATTGCTTCGTTGCTGCGCGCCTCGCAATGACGGAGAGATGCGTCATCGCGCGGGCCGCGGCCTTCCGTCATCGCGAGGCGCCCCATATTCGTCATCGCGAGGGCACCCCCATTTGGTCATCGCGAGGGCCGCAGGCCCGTGGCGATCCATCCGGCGCCAACTGCCCTGCATCGCACCGGAAAGACACGGAAAGGCATGGATTGCTTCGTTGCTGCGCGCCTCGCAATGACGGAGAGATGCGTCATCGCGCGGGCCGCCGCCTTCCGTCATCGCGAGGCACCCCATTTGGTCACCGCGAGGCGCGCAGCGCCGTGGCGATCCACCGCCCCAGCCCACGCCGCGAGCGCAGCCATTGGCCCGATTCCTGCTGATGAACAGGCGGTGCGCGAACGGTGACCTTTTGATGACTGGATGACCCGCAACCGTTGCGCACCGTTCCGGGGCGTGGTGCAATGACGCCCTCGCGTTCAAGGCATGAACATGTCCGGCACAACAGCCAAGACGGCGACCACGGTTGCACCGTCCCGGCGGTAGCGTGCTTAATCCCGACCCCGGACCGACTGGCGGGGGGCAGGCGAGGCGATCCGGCGAATCCTGAACTCAGGCGCTTCAGATCAAGCAACCGCCTTTCGATGAATCACGGTCGAACATCCGATGCCCGATGCCCGATGCCCGATGCCCGATGCCCGATGCCCGATGCCCGATGCCCGATGCC